>Ga0184637_10002548_pt1 | contig 11700 bp, 6 predicted proteins | sample PLM3_127_b2_FD_133143 | JGI IMG/M metagenome (GOLD analysis project Ga0184637, IMG submission 133143) | Groundwater sediment microbial communities from an aquifer in East River, Colorado, USA - PLM3_127_b2 | ecosystem: Environmental > Terrestrial > Soil > Riparian zone | place: USA: East River...
CGCCAGCTGCCGACGATCTGCTCCACCGGCATCAGCGCGCGACCCAGGAGGATTGTGGTGGCAACCAGAATGCCCGGCGTGCCCTGCTGCGTAATTACCAGCCAGGCGCCGAGTGCCTGCATCGCCACTTGCACCGCTTGGCGCGTCGTGCGCGTGAACGAGGCCATCGCCACGCTCTTGCGCGCGATGGCGCGCTGCAGGTCGTTCACCTGGTCGGTACGGCGCTGCCAGCGCACGAGCAACGCGTCGGCCATGCCCATGGTCTGTGCGACCTCGGCGTTGGCCATCGAGTCCTCGAGCTCGCGCGTGGAGTGCGACGCTTCCTTCTGCAACGTCTCGATGTCGCTGCGCGTGACGCGGTCGTTCAGCACCGCCAGCCCGAGCATCAGCAGCGCCGCCGCCGCGGCCGCCGTGCCCAGCCACGGGTGTGCGAGCCAGATCACGGCGACGTACACGATGACCCACGGCGCGTCGAACACCGCCAGCAGGCCCTGCGCGGAGAACAGGTTGCGCAAGGTGGCCGCGTCACGCAGCCCCTCCGTCGGCAGCGCATCGCTGCGCCGCGCGCCGCGCGCGAGCAAGGCGCGAGCCACGGTCGGCGACAGCGACTGCGCCAGCATCGCGCCCGCCACTCCCTGCAGGCGTCCGCGCAGATGATCGAATGCCCACATCAACGCGAACGCCACGCCCATGCCCACGAGCAGCACGAGAAGCGTGTCGCCGCTGCGGCTGACCAGCACGCGATCGAACACCTGCAACATGAACAGCGCAGGGCCGAGCAGCAGCAGGTTGACGAGGAACGAGAGGCCGGCGACGGCCAGGAGTGGGCGACGCAGCAGGAGCAGGAGCGGGTTCATCGGCTCATTACTCATGTGCCGAGCTTGACGTCGTTGTTGTCGAACAACCCGCCGTCGTTGATGGCCACCGTCGCAAACAGCATGCGATTGCCGGAGCTACCGCCATCGGAGTCGAAGTACAGATTGCCCGTGCTGCTGTCGTAGATGACATTCACACCGGCGCCCACCGACGCCGTGGCGCCGCCGGAAGCAACGCTCGCGAAATCTGCATCTGCCAGCGTTCCGCTCGAGCCCAGGCCGAAGGGTCCGTTCGACAACTGGAGCAGGTCGACACCGTTGGCGCTGAAGTCCTGCACCTTGTCGACGTTGGTCGACGCGTTCAGCGCAGTGCTGAAGATGAACGTATCGGCGTCCAGCCCCCCGACCAGAACGTCATTGCCGCTTCCTCCGTTCAGGTTGTCGAGGCCGGCTCCCCCAACCAGCAGATCAGCGCCTCCCTCGCCATTGATCGTGTCCGCGCCACCATTGCCGAACAGCAGATCGTTGCCGTTGCCACCGTTGAGGGTTTCGATTCCGGACGATGATGCGATGACGTCACTCCCGCCCCCTTCGCTGAGAGGGGTCGAGCTGTCTGTCGAAATCTGGTACGCGCCGCTGCTCAGAACGTAGCCATACGCCGTTCCGCCGGGCGTGAACTGAATGCTTTCGACCTTGCCTGCGCCAACGTAGTGGTCATCGATCGTGATCTGCGTCGAACCGACGTTGATGACAAGGTCCGTGCCCACGCGCTCGAAGTTGAGCGTCGAGATGACCGTGGCGTCGCCTGGACCAGCGGTGACGATTTCGATCTTGTCGCCGCCGCTGCCGGAATCCCGAATCACGTCGCTGCCGTCGGACAGACCGAAGCGATACGTATCGTTGCCGCTGCCGCCGAACATGATGTCGTTGCCAGTGCCGCCTACCAATGTGGTGCCTGCATTCGCGCTGACGAGAATGTCATTGCCCGCCGTCCCGTCGAGGGTCCCGACCGTATCCTGGGTCACGTTGACGGTCCCTGGCGTGCCGACTGTGGTTGCGTCCGTCGCCTGGTAGGTGAACGATCCGCCGGCTGGCGGCGTGTCGTTGATGGTGACAAGGCCGTTCGTGCCGATCCCCGCACTGTGGGACACGGTCACCCCGGAGGCCCCGCCGACACCAGACACGTCCAGGGCCCCGCCGCCGTCGGGGTCCACGTCATTCGCGAGCAAAGCCCACTCAGGCACCATGAAGTTCGTGCCCGTACCGACGTTCGTGATCACGTTGTCGGTCACGGCGGTCGGGCCGTCGTTTGTGCCATTGATCGTGATCGTCACCGTCTGCGTGTCCGACGCGGCGTCGTTGTCGCTGCTTTGAACCGTATAGGCAAGGGTGAGCGATTGACCCGGCGCTAGGTAGTCGAAGGCTTGTGGTTGCGTCGCCGAGTCGAAGGTCCATGTCAGGTTGTGCGTGTCACCGGTATCGGCCGGCAGGCCAGACACCGGTGTCACGCTCAGAAGCCCAAGCAACTGGGCATTGCTCAACGCCAGTCCCGTTGTGATGCCGGAGGCCGCAACTGTCGTCACGGAGGAGTTGACCGTATCGGTCAGATCCACGTCAGTGACCGTCAGGGTTCCACTGGTGCTCAGACCCGCGTTGGTTTCGGTGAGCGAGGCCGCTGCGCTGTCGGTGGTGACGAGCTGAATGACCGGCGCGTCGTTGGTGCCGGTGATGGTGAATGTCACGTCCTGCGTGGCGCTGTCCACGAATCCGTCGTTGATCTTCACCGAGTAGGTGATCGTCAGGGTGTCGATTGCGCGCAGGAAGTCCAGGTTCGCCGACGCCGGGTCGTAGGTGTAGTTCACCGATAGCGCGCCGCCAGTGGAAGCCTGCACTGCATTGGTCAGGCTGAAGACGCCCGTGGCCGTCAGCGCAGAGGCGCCGACCGGGAGCGTGAACGCCCCACCGTTGAGCTTGACTACCGGACTGCCCACCACGCTGGCGGTCAACGTGTCGCCGACATCGACGTCGGTGACGCTGAAGCTGTCGCTGATCGGGGCAAGGTTTTGCGCGGAAGCATTGCCCAGTTCGGGCACTGCAGCCGGGTCGGTCGTGTCGCTGAGCACCGGTGCGTCGTCGGCTCCGGCGAGGTTGATCGCGTAGGTGCGCGTAACCGGGGCGTCATCACCATCGGTGACTGTCATCGTGAATATGTCGGTCGCCGTCGCGCCTGCACCCAACGCCTCAACGGCTGCCGCATTCTTGGCGTAGCTGTAGACCCCAGTGCTGGTGTCGACCGTCAGCGTGCCGTACGCGCCGGCCAGCGTGGAAACACCCGACCCCACCGTGCCGCCCTGGATTCCGTACGTCAACGTCTCGACGTCGACATCAGCGCCGGCCAGGGTCCCAGTGAGACCGGAGTCGACCGTGCTCGAGCTCAGCGTCACCTCAGTGATGGAGCCACTGCTCACCGCGGCCAGCGTGGGCTGGTCGTCCGCTCCGCTGACGTTGACGGTGTAGGTCTGCGTCACCGCGGCGTCGTCGCCGTCGCTCACCGTGACGGTGAACACGTCGCTGAAGTTTTCGCCATCGTCCAGCGCTTCGATCGCCCCAGCATTCTTGGCGTAGCTGTACGCACCGGTGGTGGTGTTGACCGTCAGCGTGCCGTAGGCCAGCGTCTTGCTCACCGTGCCGTCGCCGTTGTCGGTGCCCCCACTGATGCCGTAGCTCAGCGTCTCGACGTCCACGTCGGCTCCGCCCAGCGTGCCGCTCAGACCACTGTCGGTGGTGCTGCCGCTCAGGCGCACTTCGGCCACCGAGCCACTGCTCACCGCGGCCAGCGTGGGCTGGTCGTCCGCTCCGCTGATCGTGATGTTCACGATTTGGGCCGTACCGTCCGCGCTGTACACAGTGAAGTCGTCGCTCAGACTCTCACCGACGTCGAGCGCCTGCACGTTGCCGTTGGAGTTGTTCAGCGTGTACGTCCACACGCCGCTAGCGGTCACCCCGTACGTGCCGTAGCCGTTGGCCGTGACCGCGCCCGCGACCACCGGTTGGAACGCATCAGCCGCGTTGTCCACATCGGTGGCCAGCAGGTCCCCGGTGGTCGTGGGAGTGCCCGGCGTGCCGTTGGCCACGCCGCCCGCTTCGACCACTGTGCCGCTGCTCGTGCCGGTGATCACCGCCGCGTCGTTGGCCCCGTTGATGGTGATGGTGACGACCTTCGACGAGCCGTCGGCGGCCAATACCGTGAACGTGTCGGTGAGCGTGCCGCCGACGTTGAGCCCCTGCACCGATGCGTTTGCGTTGTTCAGCGTGAAAGTCCAGACGCCGTTGGCGGTCACGCCGTAGGTACCGTATCCGTTCGCCGTCGCTGCGCCAGCCGCCACGACCTGAAAGACGTCGGCGGCACCGTTCAAGTCATCGGCGTACAGGTCGCCGCTGGCCGTCGGCGTGCCAGCAATCGCGTTGTTGACGCCGCCGGCCTCGCCGACCGTTCCTGTCGCGGGGCCCGTGATCAACGCCGCCAAGTAGTCGATGGGGACGTACGGGCCTCCCGGCGTCGACTGCACCGAGATAGCCAGCTTCTCCATCATCTGCACCGTCAGCGTGGTGCCATTCGCGAACGTGAAAACGAAGTCGCTCGCGCTGCCGTTGGACACTTCGCCCTGCGTGTTCGTCTTGACCGTCACAAGAAACTGCACGTAGTTCTGCAGCTGCGCGCGCACTGCAGAGTCGGTCCACTGCGCTTGGGTCAACTCCAGCAGGACCGTGTCGATGCCGGAGCCGCCGGTATAGATGTCCTTTGAGCCGTTGAGGTTCTCGCTGAGGTTGTAGATCAGCGTGTCATTGCCCGAGTCGCCGTTGACGACGTCGCTGCCGCTGCCGCCGTCGAGGATGTCGCTCCCGCTGCCGCCGCTGATCTTGTCGTTGCCAGCGCCGCCGTCGATGATGTCTGCGCCGCTCCCGCCATTGAGGTTATCGCCGCCGTTCGTTCCCGTCGTTCCGCTCATTTCGTCTCGTGCCTCGGTCACCGGTGATCTGATCGATGGACTCGGAGACAGTCGATATGTAAGCGCCACGACACCGTCGAATCCCCCCGCAGGCAGCTTGGCGGACAGCGGTCCTTCGCCGATAGCCCGCGAACCGGGGATGGCCAGGGGTATCTTTCGACGGGGTGGACAGTCGAAATGTCATGGGTCGATCATGGACTGGACGGTGCACCGAAACCCCGCACACTTCGCCTCTGTGGGCGAGACGAGCATCAGACGCTGCGAGAGCGCCGCGCCGATCCCTCAGCGCTCGGGATGATGCGGCCGCGCAGCGCCGGCCCTCAGGTCGCTCGGCGTGCAGCCGAAGCGCGCGCGGAAAGCGCGGCTGAAATGCGCGGCGTCGTTGAAGCCCCAGCTGAACGCGAGCTCGCTGACGCTGCGCGCTGCGAACGCCGGGTCGCTCAAGTCGCGCTTCACGCCGTCGAGTCGCTGCGCCCAGATCCAGTCGGTGATCGAGCATGGCTCGCCAGCGAAGACACGGTGCACCGTGCTCGGCGAAGTGCGCAGGTGAGCCGCGATTTGCGCCACGCCGAGCTGCGGATCGCGCAGCCGCTCGCGCACGAATGACTTGATCTGCTCGCGGTGAAATGCGGTCAGGTGCGACACCGACCGCGGGTCCTGGTCGCGAAGCGAGCACAGCCCGGCCACCAGGATGTGCTCGACGCTTTGCGCCACGGCCGCGGCAGACGCGGGCTCCAGCGTGTCGATGTCGCTGGCGAGCGACTGGATCATGCCGATCATCAGGTGCCCCGCGCCGCGCCGGCCCGATACCGGGCGTGCGGTCAGCGTCTGCGTGTCGCGCAGCTGCGAACGCAGTGCCGGCCCAGGCAGCATCAGCACGTATTGCTGGAAGTCGCCTTCGAACACCAGGTCATACGGTCGCGTGCTGTCGTAGAGCGCGAAATCGCCCGGCCGCAGCAGCGCGCTGCGACCGTCTTGCAGCACCGTGCCTTGCCCCGCGGTCTGGATGCTGACGAGAAAGTAGTCTTCGCTCGCGCGCGCGATCTTGGCCGGCGTGCGCTTCACATGTTGAGCACTCGCGGTGACAAGTGACAGCTCGAGCGTCGACAAGGTGTCGAGCCGGATCTCGCCTTCGATCGAGCCGCCGTCGACCGGCGCGTCGCAGTCGAGCTGGACGTAGGTGTCGCACACCGCGTCGATCCAGTACGACAGGCGGTCGTTGGGGTCGACCTGCGTGGTGGACAGCAGCCGAGACATGGTGAGAGCGTAGCGCTGCGCGGGCAACGCGGCAATGCGCTGCGACGCCAAATCAAGAACGCTGCAACGTTGAAGCAAGCCGCCGCGCAGCGCGCTGCCTAGCATGCAGGCATCGATCTTCCAGCCACCGGAGACCTGCCATGAGCCAGCAACACCCGAAGTTCCGAGCCGCAGCCGTTCAGGCCGCGCCGGTGTTCCTCGACCTCGATGCATCGGTCGACAAGGCCGTCGGTCTGATCGGGGAGGCGGCCGCAAAGGGAGCGCAACTGGTCGCCTTTCCCGAAACCTGGCTGCCGGGCTACCCATGGTTCATCTGGCTCGACTCGCCGGCGTGGGGCATGCAGTTCATCCAGCGTTACCACGACAACTCGTTGCTCTATGGGAGCGCCGCAGCCGAGCGCATCGGGCAGGCGGCCAAGGAGCACCGGATCATGGTGATCATGGGCCTCAGCGAAAAGCACGGCGGCAGTCTCTACATGGGCCAGTGGATCATCGACGCCGACGGGCAGACGGTGGCGATGCGGCGAAAGCTGAAGCCCACACATGTGGAGCGCACGGTGTTCGGCGAAGGCGACGGCAGCGACCTGAGCGTCTACGACACGCCGCTCGGCCGCGTCGGCGCGCTGTGCTGCTGGGAGCACCTGCAGCCGCTGTCGAAGTACGCGATGTACGCACAGAACGAGCAAGTGCACATAGCAGCATGGCCGAGCTTTTCGCTCTACCGCGGCGGCGCGCACGCGCTCGGGGCGGAGGTGAACAACGCGGCGACCCAGGTCTATGCCGTCGAAGGCCAGTGCTTCGTCATCGCGCCTTGCGCCACGGTGTCGAAGGACATGGTTCAGCTGCTTTGCGGCGACGACCCGATGAAACGGCAACTGCTGCTCGAAGGGGGCGGTTTTGCGCGCATCTATGCGCCCGACGGGCAGTTGATGCACGAACCGTTGCCCGAAGACCAGGAGGGCCTGGTGCTCGCCGATCTCGACCTCGGCATGATCTCGCTCGCCAAGGCCGCGGCCGACCCGGCGGGTCACTACGCGCGGCCCGACGTGACGCGCCTGCTGCTCGACAAGACCCCCGGCGACCGGGTCGTGCCGCGCCAGCGCCATGCGGTGGAGGTGACGCGCGCCGGCGAGGACGAGCCTTCGATCGTCCGCGCGCAGCCGTCGGACACGCCGGCGTTGCGCCGAGCGGCCTGACGAGGAGCCGACGATGGAATCCGCAATTCCCGCGCACCTGCGCACCGAGCACCGCACGCGGGCGCGTCGCATGCCCGACGGCTACGCACCGCCCTATCCTTCGTACGTCGCGCGCCATTCGGCCAGCGTCAAGCGCGTCGTGATGGCCTACCTCGGACTGCAATACCGCGGCGACGTATCACCCGGTGCGCTCGCCGCGCTGCGAGAGCTCGATGCGACGTTGGCGGCGGGCAACGCGCCGGGCCACTGGGACCGCGCGCGCTACATCGACGAAGCCGGTTTCACCAACATCATCTCGATCGCCTATTGGGACGTGCCCGCCACGTTCGATGCGTGGTTCGCCCAACACGGCACCCGATGGGCGCGCAACGCGATCGACGGCGCCGGCACGTTCACGGAGGTGCTGCGACCTGCGGTGGAGCGATACGAAACCCTCTTCTCGGCCAACGACCGGCCCGAGGGCATCGCAGTGCTCGCCGACGGCATGAGCGACATGGTGCACGAGCATGCGTACTGGGGCGGCGCGCGCGACCGCATTGCGCTGTCGCAGACCGATGCGATGGAGAGCGTCGGCGCGCCACGCGTGCTCGCCGAGGGAGCGCATCGGCGCATCGTTGCGCATGAGGGCCTGTGCCTGATCCGCTCCGGACAGGACTGGAGCGACACCGGACAAGACGAGCGACGCATGTACCTGGAGGACGTCGAGCCGGTGCTGCGCGAAGGCATGCAGTTCCTGCGCGACGAAGGCCCTTCGATCGGCTGCTATGCCAACCGCTACATGAGCGTCGTCGACAGCGAAGGCCGCGACACCGACAAGAGCTTCGGCATGAGCTGGTGGAAAAACCTCGCTGCGCTCGAGCGCTGGGCCGAGTCGCACCCGACGCACGTGGCGATCTTTGGTGCCGCGATGAAGTACCTGTCGACGCTCGGCCCGGCCGCGAAGCTGCGCCTGTACCACGAAGTCACGGTGGCAGCGGCGAACGAGCAGTTCTTCGAGTACCTGAATTGCCACGAGCGCACAGGCATGCTACGCGCCGGGCACCAAACCGCTTAGTTAGTTCTTCTCCGACAACTGATCCAGGATCGCCGGATTCTCGAGCGTCGACGTGTCCTGCGTGATCGATTCGCCCTTCGCGATCGATCGGAGCAGCCTGCGCATGATCTTGCCGCTGCGTGTCTTTGGCAGGTTGTCGCCGAAGCGGATGTCCTTCGGCTTGGCGATCGGGCCGATCTCCTTGCCGACCCAGTCGCGCAGTTCCTTGGCGATCTGCTTGGCTTCGTCGCCGGTCGGGCGCGTGCGCTTGAGCACGACAAACGCGCAGATGGCTTCGCCCGTGGTCTCGTCGGGTCGGCCCACGACCGCGGCCTCGGCAACGAGGCCGGTGTGCGACACGAGCGCCGACTCGATTTCCATCGTGCCCATGCGGTGGCCGCTGACGTTCAGCACGTCGTCGATGCGGCCGGTGATCGTGAAGTAGCCACGCTCGGCGTCGCGGCTCGCGCCGTCGCCGGCCAGGTAGTAGCCGCGCAGCTCCGGCGGGTAGTAGCTCTTCTTGTAGCGCTCGGGGTCGCCCCAGATCGCACGAATCATCCCCGGCCACGGCTTCTTGATGACAAGGATGCCCCCCTGCCCGTTCGGTACGTCGGCGCCCAATTCGTCGACGATGGCCGCGTCGATGCCCGGGAACGGCAAGGTGCACGAGCCCGGCACGAGCGTCGTGACGCCCGGCAGCGGCGTGATCATGTGGCCGCCGGTCTCGGTTTGCCACCAGGTGTCGACGATCGGGCAACGGCCGCCACCCACATGCTTGTGGTACCACTCCCAGGCCGCCGGGTTGATCGGCTCGCCCACGGTGCCGAGGATGCGCAAGGACTTGAGGTCGTAGCGGTCGGGGTGAACCGCGGCGGTGCCCTCGGCGGCCTTGATCAGCGACCGGATTGCCGTCGGCGCGGTGTAGAAGACGTTGACCTTGTGGTCCTGGATCATCTTCCAGAAGCGGCCGGCGTCGGGATAGGTCGGGATGCCCTCGAACACCACCTCGGTGCCGCCGCAGGCGAGCGGGCCGTATGTGATGTAGGTGTGGCCGGTGACCCACCCGATATCGGCCGTGCACCAGAACACGTCCTCGGGCTTCAGGTCGAAGGTCCACTTCGTCGTCGCCACGGCGTGCAGCAGGTAGCCGCCGCTCGAATGCTGGACGCCCTTCGGTTTGCCGGTCGAGCCCGAGGTGTAGAGCAGGAACAGGGGATGCTCGGCGCCGACCCATTCGGGCTCGCAGGTCTCGCTTTGCGACGCGACGACTTCGTGCATCCACTTGTCGCGGCTGGCATCCCATGCGACCTGGCCGCCGGTGCGCTTGTAGACGATCACGTTCTTGATCGAGTCGCAACCGCCGAGCCCGAGCGCCTCGTCGACGATCGCCTTCAGCGGCAGGCTCTTGCCGCCGCGCGCCTGCTCGTCGGCCGTGATGACCATCACCGCGCCGGCATCCTCGATGCGGTCGCGCAGGCTTTGCGCCGAGAAGCCGCCGAACACCACCGAATGCGTGGCACCGATGCGCGCGCAGGCCTGCATCGCGACCACGCCCTCCACCGACATCGGGATGTAGATGACGACGCGATCGCCCTTCTTGACGCCATTGCTCTTCAGCGCGTTGGCGAGCCGGCAGGTCTTCGCGAGCAGATCGCGGTACGTCACCTTCGTGACCTTGCCGTCATCGGCCTCGAAAATGATCGCGACCTTGTCGCCCAAGCCCGCTTCGACCTGGCGGTCGAGGCAGTTGTACGAGACGTTGAGCGTGCCGTCTTCGAACCACTTGTAGAACGGCGCGTTGCCGCTGTCGAGCGCCCTCGTGAAAGGCTTCTTCCAGGTGACGAGCTCGCGCGCCAGGCGTGCCCAAAAGCCTTCGTAGTCGGCTGCGGCTTCGGCAACCAGCTTGTCGTAGGCCGCCTTGCCCGACACGGTAGCTGCCTTCACCACCGCCTCGGGCGGCGGGTACAGCTTCAGTTCGTACGGACGCTCTGCGTTGCTCATGCTTGTCTCCTTTTTGCGATCCGGTCAACGCCGACCACGATAGGCACAACCACTTACCACGCCCTTACTGGGAGCGGGCGCGGCACGGCACGGGTTCCGTCATTCTGCGGCAAGAGGCCCGTGCCTAGAATGTGCCCCTTCGTACGCGATCACCCCGACACTACTCCATGGCCCAAATCCCCGACTACAGCGCCGTCAAGCTGCGCCCGCTGCCCAACCTGATCTTCATGAGCCGCTGGCTGCAGCTACCGCTGTACCTCGGCCTGATTCTGGCGCAGGGCGTCTACGTATTCCACTTCTGGGTCGAGCTGACGCATCTGATCGAGGCCGCGTTCGGCAGCCAGCAGGCACTTGAGATGCTGGTCAAGAGCATCGGCTACACCGAGGCCTTCAAGAACACCGAGATCAAACTCAACGAGACGGTGATCATGCTCGTCGTGCTGGCGCTCATCGACGTGGTGATGATCTCGAACCTGCTGATCATGGTGATCGTCGGCGGCTACGAAACCTTCGTCTCCCGCATGAACCTCGAGGGCCATCCCGACCAGCCCGAGTGGCTGAGCCATGTCAACGCGTCGGTGCTGAAGGTCAAGCTCGCCACCGCGATCATCGGCATCAGCTCGATCCACCTGTTGAAGACCTTCATCAACGCCGGGAACTACACCGACAAGGTGCTGATCGCGCAGACGGCGATCCACATCACCTTCTTGCTGTCGGCGATGGCGGTCGCCTACACCGACCGCTTGATGACCCTGAGCCTTCCCCCCGCCAAACACTAGCCGCGGCTCGGGGCGGCGTGCACGAGAATCAGCGCGCCGAGCAGCGCGGCAATCAGTGATCCGCCGAGCACGCCGAGCTTGACCTGCGTTGCGTACGCCGGCCCCAGGTCTTCGAACGCGAGCCCGCCGATGAACAAACTCATCGTGAAGCCGACGCCGCACAGCACGCACACGCCGAAGAGCTGCGTCCAGCTCGCGCCGCCCGGGCGATCGGCGACACCGAAACGCACGAGCAGCCAGGCCGCGCCGAACACGCCGACCGCCTTGCCGGCCACGAGCCCGAGCGCGATGCCGAGCGTGATCGGCTGAATCAGCGCCGCTGCGGTCACGCCGGCCAGCGACACCCCGGCGTTCGAAAACGCGAAGACCGGGAGCACCAGAAATGCCACCCACGGGTGCAGCGCATGCTCGACCGACTGCAACGGTGAAGCGCCTTCAGGGTCGCGCAGCGGAATGGCCATCGCGGTGACGACGCCGGCGAGCGTTGCATGCACTCCCGACTTCAGCACGCACACCCAGATCAGCAGGCCGACGAGGACGTACGGATCGATGCGCATCACCTTGCGCCGATTGAGCACGAACAGCATTGCGATGCCAACCGCAGCGCCG
>Ga0184637_10002549_pt1 | contig 11699 bp, 8 predicted proteins | sample PLM3_127_b2_FD_133143 | JGI IMG/M metagenome (GOLD analysis project Ga0184637, IMG submission 133143) | Groundwater sediment microbial communities from an aquifer in East River, Colorado, USA - PLM3_127_b2 | ecosystem: Environmental > Terrestrial > Soil > Riparian zone | place: USA: East River...
CGGGAGGCTTGTACTCCGCGTGAGGGTCGTAATAATGGACCCACAAGAAGAATGGCTTTGCTCCGACTCGGCCGCCGAGCCACGAGAGCGCGGCATCGGTGACCTCTTGAGCCGGGCGCTCGCCCAGCCCCCCGAACGGCTGTCCGGGAAGGGTCTCGGTTCGATCGTCGTACCGATCGAAGCCCTGCCCGAGCCCGTATCGAGCATCGAGGACGAAGCCGGAGACGAACGCCGCCGTCTCGTACCCGTTGGCCTTCAGAGCTTCGGCGAGGGTCGAGGCGGAGGGGTCGAGCCGATACTGGCCGTTGTGCCGCACCCCGTGGTGGTAGGGGTCGAGGCCCGTCAGGATCGACGAGTGGGCCACGAGGGTGATGGGCGCGGGAGAGACGGCGTCGGCGAAGCGCAAGCCCTCGCGGGCGAGGCGATCCAGGTTCGGGGTCTCCGCCTTGTCGTAGCCGTATGCCCCCAGCCGATCGGCGCGGGTGGTATCGAGGGTGATGAGGGCGACGTGGAACCCCGCGGCCGAGCCGCTTGAAAGAGGCTGCCGCGTGACGCAGGCGCTGAGACAGAGCGCGAGGAGGAATGAGAAGCGAACCACCACCGATCTATACAGCGGCGGGCTGATGGGGGCAAGATCGGAAACCAGACTATTGACGGAGTAGCTGATACATAATAGAGTCATAATATGAGAACTATTGCGATTAGCATTGACGACGAGACCTTGGGGCTGATCGACCAGCTCCATCGGTCATCGAGACGGTTTCGGAGTCGCTCCGCCTTGGTACGCGCGGCGATTCGCGCGTACGCCTCTCTAGAACGGGAGCGGCGCTCACGCGAGCGGGAGCTTCGAGTGATTCGCGAGAACAAAGCGCTGCTCGACCGCCAGTTGAAGGCGATGGTGAAGGAACAGGCGACTCCGTGAGACGAGGGGAGATCTATCGCACATCGGAAAAGGTGCCCGAGCGGGGAGGGAAGCCGGGCTTCTACGTCGTCGTGTCACGCTCGTTTATCGCTGCAACCGATGATATCGCGACCGTAATTTGCGCTCCTATCTATAGCGGGCTTCTCGGGCTGGATACCGAGGTCGTAGTCGGAGCCGAGGAGGGTCTCCCGAAGTCGAGCTCGATTCGGTGTGACTTTCTCATGTTGCTGTTCAAGAACAAGCTGACGGGTTTCGTTTCCACGCTTCCAGCCCCCAAACAGCGAGAGCTCAATCGGGCGCTGGCCGTCGCCCTCGATCTCCCTCACCCATTTCTAGAAACGGTTCCCGATCCGCACGGCCGTGTCGCCCCTTCGCGCCGGTAGGTGAGTTGACGATCCTCGGGGCGCGGGGGAGGATTCATCGATGCTAGCGCGAGGAACCTCACTCACGACGGCGGTTCTCGTGATCGCGGCTCCTCTCCTGGGACAACCCATCTTCACCGACGTCGCTCGTCAAGTGGGCATCGACTTCGTCCACGACCCGGGCATGGAAGGTAAGCACATGGCGCCCGAGGTCATGGGCTCGGGGGCCGGCCTGTTCGACTATGACAACGACGGCGATCTCGACATCTATCTCGTCCAGGCGGGGCCGCTGCCGGAGTCGAAGAAGCCACGGCCGCCCGATCGCTTTTACCGCCAGAACGCGGACGGGAAGTTCACCGAAGTGACCGTGGAATCGGGACTGGGCGACACCGGCTACGGTACCGGCGTCTCGGTGGGAGATATCGACAACGACGGCTTGGTCGACGTCTTCGTTACCAACTACGGTCCGAACAGCCTGTACCGCAACCAGGGGAACGGCAAGTTCACGAACGTCTCGGCGAAGGCGGGAATCCAGGGAAGCCGCTGGTCCGCGTCCTCGGCGTTCTGCGATTACGATGCTGACGGCTTTCTCGATCTCTATGTCGCGAACTACGTAAAGTTCGATCCCGCGAAAGTCTGCGTGAAAGGCGATGGGGCGCCCGATTACTGTAGTCCGCAAAGTCTCCCGTACGAGACCGATATCCTCTATCACAACGACGGGAACGGTAGTTTTAGCGACGTCACCCGTGCTTCGGGGATCGGAGCCGAGCGACTGCCGGGGCTCGGGGTGGTCTGCGCCGACTTCACCGGGGACGGTCGAATCGACATTTACGTGGCGAACGACGGCGAGGCGAACAACCTCTGGGTGAACCAGGGAAACGGGAAGTTCGAGGACCAGGCGTTCCTCATGGGCGCGGCGGTGAGCGCCATGGGCCGGCCCCAGGCCAGCATGGGGGTCGCCCTCGGTGATATCGACTCCGACTCCGATCTCGACCTTTTCATGACGCATCTCATCAATGACTACAACACCCTCTATGTGAATGACGGAAAGTACGGCTTCGAGGACCAGAGCGCCGCCTCCGGTCTCGTGGCCCCGAGCCTGCCTTTCACCGGATTCGGAACCGCGTTCATCGACTACGAGCACGACGGCGATCTCGACATCGTGGTGGTGAACGGCGCCGTGGATCGCCACAAGCCCTACCCCGGAGCCCGGATGTCCGACTACTGGAATCGGTACGCCGAGCCGAAGCACCTTTATCAGAACGACGGAAAGGCCCGATTCAAGGAGATCAGCAAAGACGTCGGGTCCTTTGCCACCGATATCGATCTCAGCCGGGGTCTCGCGGTGGGGGACGTCGACGGCGACGGGGATCTGGACCTTCTCGTGAACAACACCGCGGGGCCCGCGCGCCTCTATCGCAACGATGCGAAGAAGCTGGGGAGCTTCCTCCTGGTGCGCGCCTGGGACGAGAAGCGAAAGCGCGACGCCCACGGGGCGGTGGTGATCGTATCCGCCGGCGGAAAAGAGTACGTGCGGGTGGCCGATCCCGCGTTCAGCTATCTTTCAGCGAACGATCCACGGGCGCATTTCGGAATCCCCGGGGCGAGCCGGGCGGAGAGCGTTCGGGTCCGATGGCCGGACGGGGTGGAGGAGCAGTTTCCCGGGCTGGAGCTAAATCAAAGCGTTGTTCTGAAAAAAGGCCAGGGCAAGAGCGCGGCCAGCCGAGGCCTCGTTCGCTGAAGTTTGATCACGCGGGCGCGGGCCGTATAGAATAGCCCACTTCGCGTCGGAGCATCACGAACATGACCATCACCAGAGCGATCGTCTCCCTCCTTCTCGGCGGAGCGAGCCTCCTCCGTGCCGATGAGCGCATCGAGAAGCTCGATCCGGTGCACCGCAAGTGGATAGAGGAGGAGGTCGTCTACATCATCACCGACCAGGAGCGGGAGGTCTTCCTCTCGCTTCCCACGGTCGAGGATCGAGCCCGGTTCGTCGACGCCTTCTGGACGAGGCGCGATCCGGACCCCGCAAGCCCAAAGAACGAATTCAAGGAGGAGCACTACGAGAGGCTCGATTACGCGAACCGTATCTTCAGCCGCGACGCGCCTCGGCCGGGCTGGAAGACCGACATTGGGAGGTTCTGGATCATCCTGGGAAAGCCCCATGAGATTCAGCCCTACGACGGCCTCAACGAGGTGGTCGCGACCCAGATCTGGTTCTACAACGGCGACCCGAAGTTGGGGCAGCCACCGCGTTTCAACCTGGTCTTCTTCAAGCAGCAGGACATCGGCGAATACGAGCTGTACAGCCCCATGGGGGACGGCCCCGACGCTCTCCTGCGGGCAGGCTCCGGACCCCGGTACCGGACCAACCAGCACCTCGCGGTAGACGCCCTCGAGATCGTCTCGATGGATCTGGCGCGGGCGAGCCTCACCGTGGATCTGACCGAGCCGGTGGGGAGCTTCCTCTCCGCCCGCAACTCACGCCAGCCGATCACCACCTTCGTCCGGGTGCCGATCAACGTAGAGGCGGTCGTCGCCAACATCGAGGAGTCGCGGCGGCGGGGAGTCAATACCGACTATCTCGATGGATACCTTCGCTACAAGGACAAGGTTACGGCCGACTATTCCTTTCGCTTCGTCCCGAGCCGGCGATTCTTCACCGTCTTCTTCGGGCCCGAGGCGACGCCGTTCGTCCACTACAGCGTGGAGCTGGATCCCGAGAACTTCTCGCTCCAGGCGAACGACGACCAGACGACGTTCTACACCACGCTCGAGGTGTCGGTCGAGGTCCGGGACACGAACGACAACCTGGTGGCGGTTTCGGAGAACACTCCCTACGTCGAGCTTACGAGAAGCCAGATGCGGGCCGTAGCCGGCCTGCCGTTCGCGTATCACGACGACTTTCCGCTTCTTCCCGGCGATTATCGTCTGAGCCTCATCTTGAAGAACCGCGCGACGAAACAGTTCACGGCGGAGGAATCCGAGCTTCACGTGGACGCGGCGCCGCCGGGTCCTGCTCTGGGCGGGCTCGTCGTCGGCCACAAGATGGAACTCGCGGGAGGGCCTGAGGGAACAGATCTGCATCGCGCGTTCCAGCTCGGGCGCGAGATCGTGTATCCCGCGACCGACCTCACGTTCACCCCGAACGAGACCGCCTACGTGTTGGTGCAGACGTGGAACGCGCCCCCCGAGTATCGATTGCGGCTGTCGCTTTCGAGCGAAAAGGAGCGAGGTGTCCCCCGCGAGAAGGAGGTCGGCTCCTACGGGGGAGGTCCGGCGATCGAGGAGTTCCCGCTCGTCGGACTCGAAAGCGGTTCCTATCGGGTCCAGGCCGAGTTGCTGGACGGGAGCGGTCAGGTGGTCGCGGAACGCGGGGCCGATGTGGGCCTCTCTCCGCGGACCTCCATTCCCCGCGCCGGGTTCGTGTTTCGACACAGCTTCAACACCGAGACTCCGGGCCTCCTGGCCCTGGCTCAGGGGCAGCAGCACATGGTCAGGGGCGAGATCGCGGAAGCCGAATCGGCCCTGAGCCGGGCGGTAGCGGCGGGAAATCCCAATCTGATTGTGGCGAACTGGAAGCTGGCTACGGTCTTGCTGTACTCCCGGAAGGCCGACCAGGCGCTCGAGCTCCTCTTGCCGCTCGCGGACCGGTTCGCCTCCGAGCCGGAAGTGGTCGAGGGGCTGGGACTCGCCTACTACATGAAGACCGATTTCCCGCAGGCGGTGCGATACCTCGAACGGGCCATCACCCTCCGCCCGCCCGACGCGCCGCTCCTCAACGCTCTCGGCGACAGCTACCAGAGCCTGGGGCAGTACGACAAAGCCAGGGAGTCCTTCGAGCGCTCTCTCGCCCTGAGCCCGGGACAGGAAGCGGTGAAAGCGCGCCTGGATACGCTGGCAAAGAGTAACTAGCGTCCATGCCAGGCCTCCTCCTGGTCATGCTTCTTGGTTTTCCGGGCGAGGCCGCGCGTTCGCAGTCTCACGAAGCTCACGAGACCTCGAACGAGGCAGTGGAGCTTCCGCTATACGCGCAGACTCCCGGGCATCAGCGGATGCTCGAACTCCTCGAGGACATCCGCGACCGTGCGCCGATGGAGCACTACTGGCTCAACGATCGGCAAGCCCGAGAGCTGAGGGCGCGGGCTTCGGAGCTACGGGCCGACGCGCCCGATTTCAACCGCTTCGAGCTCTTCCTGAAGCTGGGGGAAGCCGAGCAGAGGCTGGGGCGCGAGCGGGAGGCGATCGACTATCTCTCCCGGGCCTACGACCTGCTCCCGCGGGTAGAGCACGAGCTCGACGAGGGCATCGTGCCCAGGGTCATCTTCAACCTCGGGTTCGCCCACATGCGCTTCGGCGAGACCCAGAACTGCGCCCTCGGCAACAACGCTGATAGCTGCCTTCTTCCCATTCGCGGCGACGGCGTTCACCAGCTCCCGGAAGGCTCCCAGAAAGCCATCGAATACTTTACGGAAGTCTTGACCCGCGTCCGCAAGAACACTCCGGGGTATCTCTCCGCGCTCTGGCTTCTCAACATCGCCTATATGACCCTGGGTGAGTATCCGGACGAAGTGCCCGCGGAGTATCTGATACCGCCCGAGAGCTTCGTCTCCGGCGAGCCGTTCCCCCGGTTTCCGAACGTTGCGAGGCGGGCGGAAGTCGACACCTTCAATCTCTCCGGCGGGGCGGTGGCCGAGGACTTCAACTACGACGGTTATCTGGACCTTCTGGTCTCCACCTACGACCCCGGGGGCCAGGTTCACCTGTTCCTGAACGACCAGGACGGCACCTTCACCGATCGAACCGCCGAGGGCGGTCTCACGGGAATCTTTGGCGGTCTCAACATGGTCCAGTCGGATTACGACAACGACGGCGACGTGGACGTTCTGATGCTGCGGGGCGCCTGGATGGGCAGTAAGGGCCGGCATCCCAAGTCGCTTCTCCGGAACAACGGGGACGGCACGTTCACCGACGTCACCTTCGACGCCGGTCTGGGAGAGGTGCACAACCCGAGCCAGACCGCTTCCTGGGCTGACTTCGACAACGACGGCGACCTCGATCTCTACGTCGGAATCGAGAGCAACGCCGATTTCAAAGCACCCTGCCAGTTGTTCGTCAATCGGGGCGATGGGAGCTTCGAGGATCGGGCTTCCTCCGCCGGGGTCGAAAACGGCCACTGGTCGAAAGGAGTCATCTTCGGCGACTACGACTCCGATCGCTTTCCCGACATCTACCTGTCCAATCTCGACGGCGCGAACCGCCTCTATCACAACAACCGGGATGGCACCTTCACTGACTTAGCACCTTCGCTCGGCGTAACCGGACCCATGGTCAGCTTCCCGACGTGGTTCTGGGATTTCAACAACGACGGCGTCCTCGATATCTACGTCGCGGCCTACGACGCGCTCGTCGAGGACCTGGCGGCAAGCTACCTGGGGCTCGAGACCGACGCCGAGAAAGCAAGTCTCTATGAGGGCGACGGGCGCGGCGGTTTCCGCGAAGTGGCCGGAGAACGCAACCTGGACCGTCCGAACGCTCCCATGGGGGCGAACTTCGGAGACCTCGACAACGACGGGTATCCGGACTTCTACCTGGGGACGGGCTATCCACCATACTTCGCGCTCATGCCGAACCTCATGTACCACAATCGCCGCGGCGAGAGCTTCGCCGACGTGACCACTGCCGGCGGCTTCGGGAACTTGCAGAAGGGGCACGCGGTGCTCTTCGCCGACCTCGATCGGGACGGTGACCAGGACGTCTTCGAGCAGATGGGTGGGGCTCTCGCCGGGGACCGGTTTCACAATTCCCTGTACCTGAACCCGGGTTTCGGAAACCGATGGGTTGCCGTCGAGCTCACTGGGGTCCAGTCGAATCGCTCCGCAATCGGGGCCCGCATCCGGGTCGAGGTGTTGGAAGAGAGCAAGAGCCGCTCGATCTACAAGCACGTGAACAGCGGGGGCTCGTTCGGCGCCAGCCCGCTCGAGCAGACGATCGGCCTGGGAAAGGCCGAGAGAATCGAGCTGCTCGAAGTTTACTGGCCCACGTCGGATCTCACGCAGACCTTCCGGGACGTGCCTATGGAGCGCTCCATCCAGATCCGGGAGGGCTCAGACCGTTTCGTGGTTCGCTGATTCAGTCTCGCTCGACGTAAGGTTTTTTCTCCCTGTAGAGATTCAGTCGCGCGCGGAGTTGCTCCAAAAGCGCGCCTTCGGACGCCAGTCGAATCGCCTCCTCGGCCACCGCCGCCGCTTTCTCGAACTGGCCCGCGGACGCATATGCGGCCGCGAGCGTATCGAGGATTACGGGGTTCTCGTATCCCGTGAGCTCGGCGGCCCTGTCCGCGAGACGGACGGCCTCCCGAGGGTCTCGCCGGATCGCGTCGGGATGAGTGGCTAGAATCCGCGCAAGGGCATTCTGCGCCATGGGCAAGTCGGGCTTCGCCCGGAGTGCCTCTTCGAACTGAAGGCGAGCTTCGTCGAGCCGTCCCAATCGCTGGAGGGCCAGGCCCATGTTGCTGCGAGCCTCGGGATATCCTGAGTTGAGCTCTAGGGCCCTCTGAAATTGGGTGATAGCCTCTTCGAAGTTCCCTTGCGCCCCGAGTACGCTTCCGAGGCTGTTGTGGGCGACGGCGGAATCGGGATCGAGTTCGAGCGCCTGGCGATAGCGAGAGGCAGCCTGGTCGAGCTTTCCTTGCTGCTGCAGCAGCTCTCCTTGCTGGTAGTACGCCTCGGAGGGCGCGGGCTCGGTGGCGATCGCTTGTTCGAGCACCTCGACCGCTTCCGGAACGTTGCCAGCTTGGCGGAAGAGGGCCGCGGCGCGGAGCCTCTGCGCGTAGCTCGGGGAAAAGGCGAGAGCGTCTTGGAGCGTGATGAACGCATTCTCGTAGCTCTTTCGCGCGAACTGGATTTCGGCGAGGCCGACCCCGAGCTTCGCCTTCTTCTCGGGGCCGAGAGAGGCTCTCTGCGACCCCCGGCGATAGCTGTCCTCGAGGTACTCGAGGTACTCCTCCCGCTCGAAGGAATCGAGGGGAGCGGGCGAGCCGGGACTTCGGATCCAGTGATCGGTAAAGCCCAATCCGGAAATGCTCTTCTCCTCGACGGGCATATGGCACGAAACGCAGTCCGCCGAGGAGGCAATCGCTTGCGAGCGGTGGTCCCGCTCGGGGGAGGCGTGGCAGCGCAGGCAGGAAGCGCGGAAACGTTCGGAGGAATTCCGTTCGTCGTGCGGGTCGTGGCAGTCGAGGCAGCTGATCGTCGTGTCTGGGGGCGAGCGTCGGAAGCATTCGCTCAACATGAGCCCCGCTCCCGCGTGTCGTGCCATCGACGGGGGACGGGTCATCGCGTCCAGAGGATCGATGTCGAAGGCCTGCCGGTGACACTGGCCGCAAAACTCGACCTGCTGGTCGGCTCTCAGCGTGCCGGGGTTGAAGATCGCGGAGGGGTTGCCCGCCTGGACCGATTCCAGATGAGCGCTCCCGGGACCGTGGCAGCGCTCGCACTGGACTCCCAGGCTCGATTCTTCGAAATCGAGAACGTCGTCCCGCCAGGCGAGAAGGGTCGCATGGCAGTCGAGACAATCGCGGGACTCCTCGGCCGACTTGGGCGTTCCCAGGGGATCGCGGTCTCTCTCTGAGCCCGGAGTCATGAGCCAGGAGTCGTGGGGGGAGGAGAAAGAGAGCCGAAGCTCGCGGATGGATCCGCCGCCGTCCGCAGCGATGGGCGTAAATCCCCGGGAGCCCGAGCCAAGAACGGCGCCCACCCGCACGGAACGACTATCAAAATCGAGGACAACGCCATCTGGAGCCGTTCGATAGCGGGGTGCGTCGCTCCCTCGCCAGGCGACAGGTTTCTTCAGGCGCTCCTCGGAAAACCAAAGACCGAGGTTCTTCGAAGTGACGGCGCGGCCGGTGAAGGCCATGGGGTGGGTTTGGTGCTGCCGGAAATGCTCGGCATGGCAGGCCCCGCATTTCTCCGAACCGACGAGCTCCGCTCGATAAGGAAGCGCGTCCGGCGCAAAACCCACTAACTGCCGCTCGACCTTCCCCTCAGCCGATTCGGCGCCAGGCGGAGCCGCGAGCAGAAGAAGGACGAACGCCCACATTCCGTTTCAAGACGCGGGCTGCGACGCCTCGATCGGAGTCACGAGCGTTCCGATTCCCTCGATCTCGATCGACACCACATCGCCCGGCTTCAGGAACTCCGGCGGCTTTCGGCCCGCGCCGACGCCGTCGGGTGTGCCGGTGGCGATGACGTCGCCTGGGTAGAGCGTCAGGATATTGCTGATGTGGTACAAGAGGTGCCGGCTGTCGTAGATCAGATCCTTGGTGTTTCCGTCCTGGACCACGCGGTCGTTCACTTTGGTCACAATCCTAAGGTTCGCGTGGTTCGGCAGGAACTCGATGGGGGTGATGTAAGGTCCCATGGGGGCTCCGCGGTCGCGGCTCTTCCCCGAGAACCAGTCAGGGCCCTGGAATATGGGGTTGTCGCGCTTTTGTCTCCCGCGATCGCTCACGTCGTAGATCGCGGTGAAACCAAACACGTAGTCGAGCGCGTTCTCGAGCGGAACCTCGCGCGCGGGCTTTCCGATCACGACGGCGATCTCCCCCTCCCAGTCGATGCTGTCGCGGCCTTTGGGAATGAAATAGGGCTCGCCGGTGCCGATGATGCAGGAGCGCGGGGACTTCGCGAACAGGAACGGGAAGTCGGTCTCGGTGTCGACGTTCACCGCGGTATTCATCTCCGCCGCGTGGGATTGGTAGTTGGCTGCCGCCATCAAGAGATTCCAGGGATACTGGATGGGCGCCTCGATCTTGGCCGACCCCGTGTCCTTGGCGAAAGCCAGGCCGTCCGTTTTGCCGTTGAAGAAGTTCGCCATCTGGTAGAGACGCGGCTTCACCCGATCGTAGCTCTCGATGAGAGCCCGCATCTCGGTCGGAATCTCGAGGGCGGGAAGCCCCGCCTCGCGAACGAGGTGCTCGTTCGCGGCGCCGATGTCCAGGATCGTCTCCCCGAGAACGAGGCCGACGCGCCCCTCGTAAGTCGAGAGCTTGAACGGGGTCTCGGGCTTGTCGGAAACCGCGGTCTGGGCGGCCCCGCAGCCCATCGAAAGAAGAGCCAGGATCGCAGCAAGGCTTCTGGATCTCATCGAGTGTCCTCCTGATGGGGAGGAAGTATAATCACGCCCGCCATGAAATGTAATCCTCTGTCCCCGGACGCTGCGCCGCCCCTCCTACTTCTTGCACTCGCGTGTGACGCAGTCGGCCAGGAAGATCTTCATGAGGGACGCGGTCGCCCGATCTTCAAATAGGCGCCTGACTGCCTTATCAGTTATCAGCACCCTCGGTCCGGATCATCTCGCGGACCGCGCTGGCAGCGAGTGGTGGCTGGCCCGCGCTCGCGGGACATAGGCCACAGGCGAAGAACATCGCTGTCGCCGCCGCGCCATGCCAGTTTGCCATAGCCCATCCTCGTCGACCGATTGGGTGCCCTACCCAGGGTCCGCCGAACGCCTTGTTGGGCAGCTCACTTGCGAGCGTGGACCGGTTCCGGAGCTGCCGGTGCGCCACGCAACAGACCTTCTGTGCTGAGATCCTCGTCAATGTCGGGCCAGTGAAGGCCGTATCCCGCACCGCTGACTTTCCAATTCGACCGCTGCTCAGGAGTTGCCTCTAGGAGTATTGGATACCATGCCAGCGGAACTACAATGGTGCGTCCATCAATGAGATCGACTGAGATCGTGTCTTCCGTAAAATGAACGTCCTTGACTCGCTCGCCGGCTTTAACGTCCGAACCGTGCATACCATTTCTCCAAAAGTGTCGACTCGTTTTCCTTCAACATTCGTTGAATTTTTCGAAGTTCAACTGGACTGAATCCGAGATTGCTCGCCAGAGCGAATGGGCTCAGCCAGAATTTCGCCGATTGATCATCGATCAACATGGACATGGGGCGGTTCATTTGGCTCGTGCGTATGGAAGTAAACGCGATATGGCCCCGATCGCAGAATCGTCGGCACGAACCCAAGTATCTCACCGTTTCGCCGAATGTCGAAGTGTGGGCGTCTGCCCAACGGCTCTTCGGCTGAGCGGCGTGGCCAGTCCCGTGCTGGCAGCACTCGGCCACCCGAAGGCGACGCCGCTGACTCCCTGCAGCCATGCTAACCGAACACGAAGGGGCCGTCCGTTCCCGATTCCGAGCTGACGTCGCATCGCAGGCGCCGGAGTCATGTAAAGCATCCCGTCGATGATCTCATACCGATTGCCGTCTTGACCGAGATCGAGTCCTTAGCGAAAGCCAGACCGTCCGTGTTTCCCTTTTGGCCGTTGAAGAGGTTCGCCATCTGGTGGCGCGGTTTCACCCGATCGTACCTCTCGATGAGCGCCCGCACCTCGGTCGGAATCTCGAGGGCGGGGAGTTCC
>Ga0184637_10002550_pt1 | contig 11697 bp, 10 predicted proteins | sample PLM3_127_b2_FD_133143 | JGI IMG/M metagenome (GOLD analysis project Ga0184637, IMG submission 133143) | Groundwater sediment microbial communities from an aquifer in East River, Colorado, USA - PLM3_127_b2 | ecosystem: Environmental > Terrestrial > Soil > Riparian zone | place: USA: East River...
CCATCGGAGTGTTCGACTCGGGCCTCGGCGGCCTCACCGCCGTGCGCGAGCTGTACCGCGCGCTGCCCGGCGAGTCGGTCATCTACTTCGGGGACACCGCGCGCCTCCCATACGGCTCCAAGTCGCGCGAGACAATCACCCATTTCAGCCTCGAGATCGCCGCATTCCTGCTGCGGCAGAACGTCAAGTGCCTGCTGGTGGCGTGCAACACGGCATCCTCATACGCGCTCGAGACGCTCACGCGGCGGCTCGACGTCCCGGTCATTGGAGTGATCGAGCCGGCGGCGCGCGTGGCGGTGGCCGCGAGCCCGCACGGCCGGATCGGCGTCATCGGCACCTACGGCACGGTCGGGAGCGGCGCCTACCCCGCGGCGATCGGGCACGAGGCGCCAGGCGCCGCAGTCCTCTCTCGCGCCTGCCCGCTCTTCGTCCCGCTCATCGAGGAGGGCTGGATCGACCATCCGGTGACACGCCAGGTCGCCGAGGAGTATCTCCTCGAGCTGCGCGCCGCGGCGCTCGAGAGCATGATCCTCGGCTGCACGCACTACCCGCTCATCGCCCCGCTCATCGCCGCCCTCATGGGCCCGGCGGTGGTCCTGGTGGATTCGGGCGCCGAGGCCGCGCGCGCGCTCGCGGCGATGCTGCGCGAGCGCGGGCAGCTCGCGCCGGCCGGCGAGGTCCAGCACCGGTTCTACCTGAGCGACGAGCCGCGCAACTTCACCCGCATCGCCGAGGGTTTCCTGGGCGGGATCCTTCCGCCGCCGGTGATCGTGGACGAGACCGACGTCTCGTGGTTCGAGCGCACGCATCACGATTCCGCCCTGGGCACGCGGGGGATGCGCACATGACCCGCAAGCCGCGGGCGATCCGCGCGCTCGAAGACCGGAAGCCTGCGGCGCCGGCCCACGTGCGCCCGGATGGACGCTCGCCGCGTCAGCTCCGGCCGCTCAAGTTCGAGCGCGGCGTGCTCTCACATGCCGAGGGGTCGGCGATCGTGAGCCTCGGGCGCACCCGGGTGCTGTGCAGCGCCACGGTCGAGGACCGCATCCCGGGCTGGCTGCGCGGCCGGGCGCAGGGTTGGGTGACCGCGGAGTACGGCATGCTCCCGCGCGCCACCACCGAGCGCACGCCGCGCAGTGCGCAGACCGGCGGGCGGGCGCAGGAGATCCAGCGGCTGATCGGGCGCTCGCTGCGGGCGGTCACCGACCTCAAGGCGTTCGGCGAGCGCACCATCATCCTCGACTGCGACGTGCTCGAGGCCGACGGTGGTACGCGCACGGCGGCGATCGACGGCGCGCTGGTGGCGCTGCACGACGCCTTCGTCACCCTCTCGAACCGCGGCCATCTGGCCGGGCCGCCGCTGCGCGACATGCTGGGCGCCGTCTCGGTCGGGGTGATCGCCGGGACGCCGTGCCTCGACCTCGACTACCGCGAGGACTCGACCGCCCAGGTGGACATGAACGTGGTGATGACCGGGGCCGGGCGCTTCATCGAGGTGCAGGGGACCGGCGAGTCGATCTCGTTCAGCGAGGCCGAGCTGCGCGCGTTGCTCCGGCTCGCCCGCATCGGCGTCGGCCGCGTGTTCGCGGCCCAGCGCCGACTGCTCGGCGATTCCGGTCTCCTGCCGGTCGAGTGACCCCGCTGGACCTGGTCCTCGCGTCCTTCAACCGCGGCAAGATCCGCGAGCTGTCGGCGCTCCTCGCGGCACCCGGACGGCGACTGCGGAACCTGAGCGAGTTCACGGGCGCGCTGCCGCCCGCCGAGCGCGGGACGAGCCTGCTCGAGAACGCGCGGCTCAAGGCGGATGCGGCCGTGCGTCTCACCGGTCTGCCGGCGATCGCCGACGACACGGGCCTCGAAGTGGACGCCTTGGACGGCGCGCCGGGTCTGCGCTCCGCGCGCTTCGCCGGCGAGGACGCCGGTGACGCCGAGAACGTGGCGTTGCTGCTCGAGCGCATGCGCTCGGCGGCCCCGGGGCGTCGCGGCGCGCGCTTCCACACGGTGTGCGTGGCGCGCTTCCCGGACGGTAGCGAGCGCGTGGGGGAGGGTATCCTCGAGGGCACCATTGCCCTCGCACCGCGTGGCGCCGGCGGGTTCGGTTACGACCCGGTGTTCGAGGTGGCCGGGATGGGCCTGACCCTGGCTGAGCTCGACGAAGCCTCCAAAAACGCGATCTCCCACCGCGCCCGCGCCGCCGAGGCGCTGGCGCGCATGCTCCCCAGCGGCTGAGACGGAGCGCCGCCGCCCGGCGCGAGGTGTCCCCACCTACGCCAGGCGCGAACACACCAGGGTGAGCACACCGGCGCGGGCACACTGGCGTTCTCCGCGCGCGCGGAGCAGAATCAGCGGCGATGAACGCGGCGGGCGCGGCGACCGGACGCCCTCGCCCGGACGCCGCTCACCGAACCGGGGGAATCATGCCGCGCAAGCCCGCGGACGATGGGACGTCGCGGCCGGCCGAGTCCGACCGGCGGCTGCTGGACGACATCGACGGTGTGGTGTGGGAGGCCGAGGTCTCGACCGAGCGGTTCCGCTACACCTTCGTGAGCGGCCGCGCCGAGGCCATCCTCGGCTACCCCGCCTCGCGCTGGTTGGCCGAGCCGGGATTCTGGACCGACCGCATTCATCCCGACGACCGCGGGCGCGTGCTGCACGTGGCCCGCGAGACGGCGCGCCTCGGGTCGCGCGCGGAGATCGACTACCGCGCCGTGACCGCGGACGGGCGCACGGTGTGGCTGCGCGACCGGTTGCTCGGCGTCGCGGGCGGAGGCGGTCGCCCGCCGATGCTGCGCGGGCTGTTGGTGGACATCAGCCAGTACCGCGTGGGCGAGGAGGGGTTGCAGACCAGCGAGGCGCGCAAGAGCGCCATTTTGATGGGGGCGCTCGACTGCATCGTCACCATCGACCACAACGGTGATGTCCTGGACTTCAACCCGGCGGCCGAACGCACGTTCGGATACCGGCGGGCGGAGGTGATCGGCCGGCCGATGGTCGAGCTGATCATCCCGCCACGGCATCGCGCGGAACACCGTCGCGGGTTCGCGCGCTACCTCGAGACCGGCGAGGAGCACGTGATCGGTCGGCGCCTCGAGATGAGCGCGGTGCGTTCCGACGCCGTCGAGTTCCCGGTCGAGCTGACCATCACGCGCGTCGCGGGATCCGGGCCGCCGGTATTCACCGCTTTCCTACGGGACATCACCGACCGCCTGCACGCTGAGGCCGAGCTGCGCGACACGCTCTCGCTGCTCTCCGCCACCCTGGAATCCACCGCGGACGGGATCCTGGTCGTCGACCAGGCGGGCAAGATCGTGAGCCTCAATCGCAAGTTCGCCGCCATGTGGCGTATCCCGCAGGAGATCCTCGAGTCGCGCGACGACGACCGGGCGATCGCCTTCGTGCTCAGCCAGCTCACGGATCCCGACGCCTTCGTCGCCAAGGTGCGTGATCTCTACGCACAGCCCGACGCGGAGAGCTTCGACGTGCTCGAGTTCAAGGACGGGCGTGTGTTCGAGCGCTACTCGATACCCCAGCGGATCGACGGAGAGAGCGTCGGGCGGGTGTGGAGCTTTCGCGACGTGACCGCGCGGAAGCAAGCCGAGGCGGCGCTGCGCGAGAGCGAAGACCAGCTACGCCAGTCACAGAAGATGGACGCGATCGGCCGGCTCGCGGGCGGCGTCGCCCATGATTTCAACAACCTGCTCACCGTCATCCTGGGATACGGGGAGCAGATGCTGGAACGGCTCGAGCCCGGCGATCCGCAGCGCCGCGCGGCCGAGGAGATCCACAACGCCGCCGAGCGAGCCGCCGCGCTGACCCGGCAGCTCCTGGCCTTCAGCCGCAAGCAGATGCTGGAATCCCGGTCGCTGGATCTGAACCGGATCGCGGCCGGCACCGCCGAGATGCTGCATCGCCTGATCGAGGAGGACATCGAGCTGAAGGTCGAGCTCGACCCCTCCCTGGGACGTGTCCTCGCGGACGAGCACCAGATGCAGCAGGTCATCATGAATCTGGCGATCAACGCGCGCGATGCCATGCCGGGGGGCGGCCGGCTGACACTCGCGACCGCCAACGCCGACGTCGACGACACCGACCTGGTGCAGCACCTGCCCCTGCCGACGGGCCATTACGTGACGCTGCTGGTGGGCGACACCGGCATCGGGATGGATGCCGAGACGCGCGCGCGGGTGTTCGAGCCGTTCTTCACCACCAAGGAGCTGGGCAAGGGGACGGGCCTCGGGCTCGCGACCGTCTACGGCATCGTCAGGCAGACCGGCGGCTACATCTGGGTCGACAGCGAGCCGGGACAAGGCTCGGTGTTCCGGGTCTACCTGCCGCGCCAGGACGCACCCACGTCGGCAGGCGCCAGGGAGTTTTCATCGGCCGCGGCCGAGCCGCTGCCGAGCGGGCACGAGACGGTGCTGCTGGTCGAGGACGAAGCGATGGTGCGGGAGCTGATGCGCGGGACACTCGAGCGCCAGGGCTACCAGGTGCTGAGCGCCGGCTCGGGCAGGGAAGCGCTGTCGGTGGCGTCGGCCCACGGAGGGCCGCTGAATCTATTAGTGACCGACGTGGTCATGCCTGGGTTGCGGGGGACGGACCTGGCCGCACGCCTCGTCCCGGCCCATCCGCGCCTGCGTGTGCTCTACATGTCGGGGTATGCCGACGACGACGTGTTGCGGCATGGGGTGCGCGAGGGACAGGCCGCATTCCTGCAAAAGCCGTTCACACGCGTGGCACTGGCCCGCAGGGTCAGGGAGGTTCTGGACGCGCGGCAAACGGCCTGACGGGGCGGGCGGCGCGGCAGAAGGGATGGGGTGGATGACGGGGCTCGAACCCGCGACCACTGGAGCCACAGTCCAGTGCTCTACCAACTGAGCTACATCCACCGCCACGTGATCTGAGCGGGCTGCGCACCTCCCGCCCGCGATCGTACCGGGCCGCAGGACCACCCTCCGCGCCACGCGCCCTCCGCCGGGTGCCGCGCGAACTTTGGTGCGCCTGGAGGGAATCGAACCCCCGACCCACGGATTAGAAATCCGTTGCTCTATCCGTCTGAGCTACAGGCGCGGGGTCTACTCCGACGCACCCGGGATTCATGGCGCCGGTCAAGCAGTCGGGGCGAGAGGATTTGAACCTCCGACACCCTGCTCCCAAAGCAGGTGCGCTACCGGGCTGCGCCACGCCCCGGACAATACCGTGCGATTGCGGACGAGCGAGCATACGCGGGGCCGTGGGCGGGAGTCAATTTCGTGCGGTTGCGCGGCTCCGCCCCACTCACTATGCTCCCCGATCTAACAGGGCCCCCGCAACGGGGACCCCATCCGAAACGAAAGGAGTCGCAACATGAGCGGCGTCAATCGCGTCATCCTCATCGGCAACCTCGGCGCCAACCCCGAGCTGCGCTACACGCAGGGCCAGCAGGCGGTCGCCAACCTCCGCCTCGCCACGACCGAGAAGTGGACCGACAAGAGCGGTCAGAAACAGGAAGCCACCGAGTGGCATCGGGTCGTGGTGTGGGGGAAACAGGCCGAGATCTGCGGCCAGTACCTGACCAAGGGCCGCCAAGTGTATATCGAGGGCAGCATCCGCACGCGGCAGTGGCAGGATCAGCAGGGGCAGAAGCGTTACACGACCGAGATCGTCGCCCGCAACGTGCAGATGCTGGGCGGGCGCGGCGAGCGGCCGACCGAGGACGCCGAAGCCACCGTGCCGCCCGACGAGAGCACCATCCGCGACGATTTCGGCGGTGGTCCGGACGACGACATCCCGTTTTGAGCCGACCGTCCCAGGTCGCGACCGGGACAGCGGCCGCACCGGCGGACGCATCGCGGCATCGAAGTCCCGGATGACAGACCGGCGGGGTGGCGTTAACATGGGTACGGCGCTCCTGGCAAAGCCCTGCGCGCGTGCTGCGCGCCGCGGGGGTCCCCCCGCCGGGGGCGCCATTACTTTGGGGGCGACAGGTCTCGACGGGGGTCGAGAACCAGAGAGTGCAGGCCGGGGACCCGTGACCTCGTCAAAAAAACGGGAACATCACAACTGCCGATAACCAGCAGTTGGCTCTCGCTGCCTAACTAGCAGCGACGGTCGCCCGGACCCCGCCTGTGGGGGCTGGAGCGGGCGTCAGATAATCGCAGGCTGGTCCAAGGCCCTCGCTCGTGGGCTGCGGACGAGAACCAATCGAGCTGGTGCGCCGTTGATCCCGCCGGTCGGAGCGGGGCGCACGAGACCCAATCGGCCGGACACGCCTGTAGGACTGTCTGGGGAACGGCTTTCGGACGCGGGTTCGATTCCCGCCGCCTCCACCATATCCCGTGCACCACCCACCCACCGCCATGCGCCCGAGCGGCGCGCGTATCGCGCGACCCGCGATCGCGTGCTTGTTCCTGCTGGCCGGCTGCGCCGCCCCGGCGAGGATCGGCGACCCGTCCCCGACCGCGCATTCCGCGCTCCGCGACAGCGCCCTCGTGGTGCTCGAGGTGCGGCTGCGGCGCAGCGCCGAGCAGGCCGACAGCCGCGGCGCGCTGCGCGTATTCGACCAGGATCTGAGGGTCGAGTATCGCGCGGGCGGGAAGGGCGCCGGGCTCGACGCGGGCGAGGTGGCGCTCGATGGCCGGCCGCTGCGACGCATCGTGGACGGCAAGGGTGGCGTGAGCTACAAACTCGGTCGCGATGAGCCCGAGGGTGGCGCTCAAGCGGGCGGCGACCCCTGGGCGACGATCGCCAACACCGGTGGGCCGGGTGTCCCGACCACGTCGGTTCGCGTCAAGCTGGCGCCCTACCCGCTCGTCACCCGACCGACGCCGGGCCAGGGCGTGGTGCGCTCCGAGGAACTGCCGGTCGTGATGCTCCCGCCGGTCGCCGACGTGTGGTATCGGGTCTCGCTCGCGGGCGCGGGCGAACCGGTCAGCGCGACCGATCTGGGCGAGGGTCGCTGGCTGTTTCCGAGCGGTTCGCTCGCCGGACTCGAGCCCGGTCGCGCCCGTCTTGTATTCGAGGTCGAGACCAGCTGCGGCGACTGTCCGGGCGCCGGGCTCATGCGCGCGAACTGGAGCGCCCGCACCGAGCTGGAGCTGGTGGTGACGCTGCTCTGAGCGCCTTTGGGGCGTGGCTCTGGCCGCGGCCGGGGCGAGCCTGTCACCCCCAGAGGCCCGCCTTTTGTGCTTGCAGCCCCCCCAGGCCGCGACTACCCTCGCGCGTTCCGTGAACCCCCCCTCGTCCGCCATCCGAGGCTGTCTGGACGAGGTCCGGGGCCGCATCGCCCGGGCCGCGGAACGCGCCGGGCGGGACCCTCGCTCTGTGCTTCTGGTCGGGGTGGTCAAGACGGTGCCGGAGGACCTGATCCGGGAGGCGGTGGCGCTGGGGCTCGAGGACCTGGGCGAGAGCCGGGTCCAGGAGGCCGAGGCCCACGCCTTGGCGGTCGGTCGCGAGGCCGCGCGGTGGCACATGGTCGGCCACCTGCAACGAAACAAGGCCGGGCGCGCGGTGGAACTGTTCGACCGGGTGCACGGGGTGGACACGGTGGAGCTGGCGGCGGCGCTATCGCGCCGCGCGGTCGCCGCCGGGCGGCGACTACGGGTGCTGGTCGAGGTGAACGTGAGCGGCGAAGCGACCAAGTTCGGGGCCGCGCCGGACACGTTGGTGGGATGGGTGGAGCGCGTGGCGGCGTTGCCGGGGCTCGCGCTCGACGGGCTGATGACGGTGGGAGCCCCGGTCGGGACCGTCGAGGAGGCGCGGCCCGGATTCGCCCGGCTGCGCGCGCTGCGCGATGAGTGCGAGCGGGCGCTGGGGCTTCGGCTCCCCGAGCTGTCGATGGGCATGAGCGGCGACTTCGAGGTCGCCGTCGAGGAGGGCGCCACGCTGGTTCGCGTGGGCTCGGCACTCTTCGGCGAGCGGTCGAGTCCAGGGAGGGACTGACGATGTTCGTCATCGGAAATCTAATGGAAGCATTGGCAGCCGTGATCAACGTGATCCTTCAGCTGCTGCTGCTGGTCATCTTCGTCAACGCGTTACTGAGCTGGGTGCGGCCGGATCCGAGCAACCCGATCGTCATGACGCTGGAGCGCATCTCGGACCTTGTCTGCAATCCGATCCGGCGGTTGTTCCCGACCATCGTGTCGGGTATCGACCTGGCGCCCTTCATCGCCATGCTGGTGATCTGGCTGACCCAGATGTTCCTGGTCAACACGCTGCGCGACCTGGCGCTGCGCATGGGGTGATGGCGGGCCTCGCGCTGCGAGTACAGCCGGGGGCCAGGCGCACGCGCTTGGTGGGGTGGATGGCGGACGGGACGCTCAAGCTGAGCGTGAGCGAGCCGCCCGAGGACGGACGCGCGAACCGCGCGGTGGTCGAGTTGCTGGCCGCCACGCTCGGCGTGCGGGAGACGGTGGTTCGGGTGGTGCGCGGCCACGGTGCGCGCACCAAGAGGGTCGAGGTGGACGGCATGGACGAGCAGACGCTGCGCAGGCGCATCACGGGGGCCATGGAGCCCCGGGGGGAGCCCGGGGGGGAGCCCCGCGAGCCCGGCGTGGACGCGGCAGGGGGACGGAAGCGGCGCCCTCGCGAGGAAGGTGGGAAGCACGATGGCCGGTGAGCTGAAGACCCGTATCGAGGAGGCGACCGCTTTCGTCCGCTCGCGCACCTCCGTGCGCCCGCAGGCGGGCGTCATCCTCGGCACCGGGCTCGGCGATTTCGCCGACGCGCTCAAGGTCGAGTCGATCGTCCGCTTCCGGGAGATCCCGCACTTCCCGCATTCGACGGTCGAGAGCCACGCGGGCGAGCTGCACCTGGGCCGGCTCGCGAACCGGCCGGTCGCGGTCATGAAGGGCCGGGTGCACTACTACGAGGGCTACCCGATGGAGCAGGTGGCCTTCCCGGTGCGGGTGCTCAAGGCGCTCGGTTGCGGCACCGTCGTCATCACCAACGCCGTCGGCGGCATGAACCCGACCATGCCGGCGGGGACGGTGGTGGTGACCCGCGACCACATCAATCTGATGGGCGACAATCCGCTCATCGGCGCGAACGACGACTCCCTGGGTCCGCGCTTCCCGGACATGAGCGAGCCCTACCCCCTCGCGCTCATCGAGCTGGCCGAGCGGGCGGCGGAGCGCCTCGAGATTCCGCTCCAGCGCGCGGTGTTCGTCGCCGTGGCGGGACCCAACCTCGAGACCGCGGCCGAGTACCGGTTCCTGCGCTGGATCGGCGCCGACGTGGTGGGCATGTCGCTCGTCCCCGAGGTCATCGCGGCGGTGCACGGGGGCCAGCGGGTGCTGGCGTTCAACGTGGTGACCGACACTTGTGATCCCGATCATCTCAAGCCGATCAGCATCCCCGAGATCCTCAAGGTCGCGGGCGACATGGCCCCGGTCTTGATCCGTCTCGTGACCGAGGTCGTGCGACGGCTCGATGAAGTCACTGAAAACCGGCTCTCGCCAGCCGAAAACCGATAGGCACGGAGGAACCGATGGCCAACCCACGCAAGTCCACCTCGAGCCGGCCGAAGGCCAAGAAGGCCACGCGAACGATGAAGTCGGGCCAGAAACCGGCGGGGAAGGCACGCCCCGCGAAGTCCGGCGGCGCCCACGCGTCCCACAAGCCGGCCCACAAGCCGGCCCACAAGCCGGCCCACAAGGCCGTCCCCAAGCCCTCGCCGAAGATGGTGGCCCGCGTGCAGCCCGCGCCCCGGGCGGTGGTGAAGCCGGCTGTGCCGGTCAAGGGCGGGGCCAAGGCCGCGCCCAAGGCCAAGCTCAAGAAGGCGCCGCGTCCGCCGGCGGTGGTGCATCCGATCGGGGTGCTGCCACCGGAGGCGATCTCACGCGCCCCGCAGCGACCCGCGCGCCCGCTGCCGCTGCCGCCACGGCCGCAGAAGCCCGTGCGGACCTTGGCCCCCGACTCGGGCGCCCGGCCGATGACGGCCAAGGATTTCCCCGAGTTCGAGCAGCGGCTGCTCGAGGAGCGGGTGCGTGTGCTGAAGGAGATGGGGCACTACGAGAACACGGTGCTCAAGGTCAATCAGCGGGACAGCGCCGGCGACCTCTCGGGATACTCGTTCCACATGGCGGACGTAGGCACCGACGCGATGGAGCGCGAGAAAGCGTTCCAGCTCGCCTCGGCCGAGGGCCGCATTCTGCTCGAGATCAACGAGGCGCTGCGACGGATCGCGCGCGGCGAGTACGGTGTGTGCGAGTCGTGCGAGAACCCAATTCTGAGGGCGCGGCTCGAAGCGATGCCGGTCGCCCGTCTGTGCCTGTCGTGCAAGGAGAAAGAGGAGCGGGCCGCCCGGGGGATCTTGTGATCCTCCGTTCGCCGCCCCCAGCGGGCGAGGGCGGCCGGTGAGGCCTTCGCTCCCGGTCCTGCTCGGGATCGCGGGCGCCGTGCTCGCCCTCGATATCTGGACCAAGCAGTGGGCCACGCGCACGCTCGCCGGAGCGCCCTCCATGCCGGTCTTGGGCGAGCTCGTGCGCTTCACCTACGTGCGCAACTCGGGCGTGGCGTTCGGGCTCGGTGCGGGCCTGCCGTTCCCCTATTACCTGTTCTCGATCGCGGCCGTGCTGGCGATCCTCGTCCTGTTCGTGCGCCGGCGGGTGCACGGCCGGGGACGGCGTCTCGCCCTCGCGCTCATCCTCGGCGGGGCGCTCGGCAACCTGGTAGACCGCCTTTCGACCGGGCTGGTCGTGGACTTCATCGACGTCGGCTGGGGTCGCTGGCACTGGCCGGTGTTCAACGTCGCCGACTCGGCGGTCTCGGTCGGCGTGGTGTTGTTCGCGCTCACCTGGGGTCGGCGCGATTCCCCTCCGCAGGAGGCCGGGGCCATGGGCGGCGAGGAACCCGCAGCGGGCACGCCGCCGGGCGCCCCCGGCTCGAAGGAGCACGATGGGGAGCTTGATGAGGAGCATGATGCGGGTGTTGGACCTCTCGATCCCGCCGTCCGGCACGGGGGAGCGGCTCGACCGCTTTCTGGCCGGGGAGCAGACGGACCTCTCGCGTAGCCGGCTCCAGGGGCTGATCAAAGCGGGGCGCGTCCAGGTCAACGGCCGCCCGGCGCGCGCCTCGCAGCGCCTGCGCGACGGCGACTGCGTGCGGGTCGAGATCCCCGAGCCCGAGCCCTCCACCCTCACTTCGGAGCCCCTGCCGCTCACAATCGTCCATGAGGACGCCGATCTCGTGGTGCTGGAGAAGCCGGCAGGCCTGGTGGTCCATCCCGGGGCGGGGGTGAAGCGGGGCACGCTGGTGCACGCCCTGCTCCATCGCTATCCCGGCATCGGTGCTGTGGGCGGCGCGACCCGTCCGGGGATCGTCCACCGTCTCGACAAGGACACGTCGGGACTGCTCGTCGTGGCCCGCAGCTCCCGCGCCTACCGGTCGCTGGTCGAAGCCCTGCGCGCGCGGGAGGTGAAGCGCACCTACACGGCCCTGGTGTGGGGCGCTCCGCGCGAGCCCGGCGGGTGGGTCGAGAGCGCGATCGGCAGGCATCCCAAGGACCGCAAGCGCATGGCGGTGGTCACCCGGGGCGGCAAGCCCGCCCGCACACGGTGGCGGGTCACCGAGCGCTTGGGTATCGTGGCCCGTCTCGACGTGCAGCTCGACTCCGGCCGGACCCACCAGATCCGGGTCCACATGGCCCATCTGGGCCACCCGGTCGTGGGCGACGCGGTGTACGGGGGGCGTGCTAGAAAGCTGTTGAGCCTTCCCGAAGCG
>Ga0184637_10002551_pt1 | contig 11695 bp, 7 predicted proteins | sample PLM3_127_b2_FD_133143 | JGI IMG/M metagenome (GOLD analysis project Ga0184637, IMG submission 133143) | Groundwater sediment microbial communities from an aquifer in East River, Colorado, USA - PLM3_127_b2 | ecosystem: Environmental > Terrestrial > Soil > Riparian zone | place: USA: East River...
CCGGAAACCTCTCCGCTCCGCTCTTCGCGCACGAGGTTGCCTGGGCGGTCACGCCAACCGCAGCCGGCGAGCGCGTGGCTTTCGCCGGGCTCTGGTACCTCCTCGTCTCGCGCCCGCTCGCGCTCCTGCTCATGCTGATCTGGCTCTGGCGCATCGCCGTCCTGTACGCGCTATTCCGCCGGATCGCGCAGCTCGACCTCCAGCTCGTCGCGGCTCACCCGGACCGCGCTGCCGGCCTCGGCTTCCTGGACCACCTGCCGCTGCTGGTGTCGCCCGTGGCACTCGCCCTCTCGTCCGTGCTGGCGAGCCAGCTGGCGCACGAGGTCCTCTATCACGGTGTGCACGTGAACACACTGAGACCACTCGCCGTGGCCTGGCTGATCGTCGCGCACACGATCTTCCTGCTGCCGCTGCTGCCGTTCTGCCGGCGGCTCGCGCGCATGCGCCGCTCGGCGCGGCTGCGCTACGGGGACCTGCTGGGCCAGCACGGACGCCTCTTCGAGGCGCGCTGGCTGGCGCAGGGTCGCAGCGACGAAGGACTCCTTGGCGCACAGGACATCAGCGCCGCCACCGATGCGCTCGCGCTCTATCAAGCGGTCGAGACGCTGCGGCCGGTGCCGTTCGGAGTGCGCGGTGTCGTACCGCTCGCCGCCGCCGTGCTGCTGCCGCTGGTTCCGGTGTTCGCGATCGAGATCCCGATCAAGGATCTGCTGCTGCGGATCGCGAAGGGGCTGATCTGACGCTGCGCCGATCGCCGGGAGACCGATCTCAGCGCTTCTGCTGGACGCCCTGTTTCACGAAGAAGTCTGTCGACCGCTCCCCCCAGTGATTGCAGATCGCCTCGACGTCGGCCCACTTGAAGAGCATCCGGGTGACCCCCTTGGTTCCCGCCCGCGAGTCGACGACGGCCGCCAGGCGATCGTTGGTGATCCCGTCGGTGGCCTCGGCCTCCATGCTCGCCGTGCCGACGAGCGCCGCGGTATCGGTCCCGAGGCCCAGCACCGTCGCCGCCGCTCGGGTCTGCGGTATTGCCGTCGTAAGGGTATTGAGGACGACGCGGGCCCCCTTCGCTTCGGTGAGGGCGAGTCGCAGCTTGATCACGCCGGCGCCCGGGCGATCTACCAGCTTGAACTTCTCGCCGAGCTTGTCGTGCATCGCCTTGTAGAGCGTGTCGGTGAGCAACTGCTGATCCTTCGGGTCGTGCTTCTTCGACTCGTCGGAAATCCACATCGACACGGACTCGATGTAGATCGCGTTGTAGCGGGGCCACGCTGCGTTCGGGTTCACGTAGACCTCCTGGGCCTGGTAGCCCTCGCGGGGCGCGAGCTGCGAGTAGTCGCCCAGGAAGCCGGAGTGCTCCGCATCCTCGAAGTGGCGGCCGCGCGTGGGCCGGAGGATCCCGCATCCGGTGGACGCGAGCGCTACCGCGGCGAGTGTGATGATCGCGACCACGGCCCAGCCGTTGTGGTATCCGTTCGACTTCATGAATTCGACCTCCGTTTCGTCGCGAGTTGCGTCTCGCTCGGCGGCATCATACATCCGCGGCCGCAAAAAGAAGACCTCGACATGAAAAGAAGGCGATGAGGTTCTGGCGCGAACCGCTGCTCCAATTCTTCGTGCTCGGAGCGGGGCTGTTCGTGCTGTTCGGGCGCGCCGGGGAGCGAGCCGCGCGCGACGAGATCGTCGTGACGGCCGGCCAGATCGAGAGCCTCGCGGAGAGCTGGCGGCGCACGTGGCAGCGGCCGCCGACGCGCGAGGAGCTCGAAGGGCTGATCGAGGACCGGATCGCTGAGGAGGTGCTGTACCGCGAGGCGCTGGCGCTCGGTCTCGACCGCGATGACACGATCGTCCGCCGCCGCCTGCGCCAGAAGATCGAGTTCCTCTCCGAGGACCTCGCCGGCGCCGCCGATCCGACCGACGCCGAGCTGGAGGCTTACCTGCGAGAGCACCCCGACCGGTTCCGCGTGGAGCCGCGGGTCTCGTTCCGCCACGTGTACGTGAGCGCGGACAAGCGCGGCGATGCGGTGCGCCGCGACGCCGAGCGCATCCTCGCCGAGCTCGAGCAGAAGGGCGCGTCCGCCGACACGAGCGCGCTCGGAGATCCGATCGGACTCGAGCCCGAGTTCGAATCGCTGCCCCGGAGCGAAGTGGCGAAGCTGTTCGGCGCGGAATTTGCGGACAGCCTGCTCGCGGTCGAGCTCGTCCGCTGGGCGGGGCCGGTCGAATCGGGGTACGGGCTCCACCTGGTGCTGGTGCGAGAGCGAGTCGACGGCCGTCTACCAGAGCTCGCCGAGGTCCGCGAGGCGGTGGAACGGGAGTGGCAGGAGGACCGCCGCGCGCAAGCGAAGGCGGATTTCGTGAAGCGCCTACGCGAGCGCTATGCGGTGAGCGTCGAGCGGCCCGAGGGGGTACGCGGCGACGCGAAGGCGGCAGCGCGGTGAGGCGCGCCGCCGCGCTCGCGCCGATCCTGCTCACGCTCGGCGCCGCGACGCCGCTTGCGGCCCACGAGGTCCGGCCGGGCTACCTGGAGCTGCGCGAGGTCGGCGCGGACCGCTTCGAGGTGTTGTTCAAGGTGCCCGCGAGCGGTGATGCGCGCCTCGGCATCTACGCCGCGCTGCCCGAGCACTGCGAGGAGCGCGGTCCGCGCGCGCGCTATCCGTCGCCCGGCGCGCTGACGGAGCGCTGGTCGGTGAGCTGCGCCGGAGGTCTCACCGGCCACGCGATCGCGATCGACGGCCTCGCCGCGACGCTGACCGACGTGCTGGTGCGCGTCGAGCGCGCCGACGGGACGGCGCAGATCGCCCGCCTCACACCCTCGGCCCCCTCGTTCGTCGTCGTGGCGTCGCCGAGCCTGGTGAACGTGGCCGGCACCTATCTGCGCCTCGGCATCGAGCACATGCTGCTCGGCATCGACCATCTGCTGTTCGTGCTCGCGCTACTGATCCTGGTGCAGGGACGGCGACGGCTCGTCGGAACAATCAGCGCGTTCACGGGCGCGCACAGTGTCACGCTGGCCGCCGCCACGCTGGGGCTCGTGCGCGTGCCGCAGCAGCCGGTCGAGGCCGTGATCGCGCTCAGCATCGCGTTCGTCGCGGCAGAGATCGTGCGCCAGCGAGCCGGGCGACCGGGGCTCACGGCAGAGCGGCCGTGGATCGCCGCGTTCGCGTTCGGACTGCTGCACGGCTTCGGCTTCGCCGGCGCGCTGCGCGAGGTGGGTCTCCCTGAACAGTCGATTCCGGCCGCGCTCTTGTTCTTCAACGTGGGCGTCGAGCTGGGGCAGCTCGCGTTCGTCGCGTGCGCGCTCGCGCTGGCCGTCACGGCGCGCAGGCTCGCGCTGCCACACCCGGCGTGGCTGTGGCGGCTCCCCGCCTACGGGATCGGATCGGTGGCGGCCTACTGGACCGTCGATCGCGTCGCGGGGTTCTACTAGCGACGGCTCGGCCGGGCGTCCGTCACCACGGCAGCAGCGTGAACGCGGAGGAGTCCTCGACCTGGACGTCCTTCGGCGTGTTCGCGAGCACGACGAACTGCTCAGCCCAGTCGTTCATCGACTCCCGGGCGTGCCCGTACCAGGTGGCGGCCTCGAGATCGAGGACCCGCGTCTTCGGCCCCTCGCGATCGGCGAACATCGCCATTACGCGACCGGTCTCGGCGTCGCGGACGCGTCCCTCGATCGCCATCCAGCCGTCATCGGCGAAGCTGGCCACCGCGCCGACCGGAACGCCGACCCCCGGCGGCGCCGCCCAGGAGGCGAGCCCGAGCATCCCGAGGAATGCTTTGCCCGGAACGAGCTCGGTGATCGCGAGCTCGAGGATCATCGTCTGGTCGCGCGCGCTGTCGACGATCGCGAACCGGTTCTGCTCCGATTCGACGAACTTCTCGATCACCGTCTGCCGGAACTCGCCGGCGATCCGCTTGAGATCGTCCTCGATCACGATGTTGCGGGGATTCGACTTCGCCCACGTGCTCTGCTCGAGCACGAACTCGGTGTTCACCGGAGCCACCCGAATGGAATGGTAGTTTGCGGCGGCGAAGTCGGGGTCGACCCACGTCCGATGGAACGGCGCCCGGTCGCGGTTCTCCGCCATCCTTGCCGAGTCGGTCAGGAAACCGGAGTCGTGCGCCGGCTTCGCCTTCATCATCGCGCATCCTGAGAAGACGCCGGCGAGGAGCAGCACGGGAAGGGCAATGACCAGGGGTCGGGGTGTGTTCACGTCCGGAGTGGATAGCACGCCATCCCGTTCGCGCGCTGCCCCCGGCGCCCGCCGAAATCGGGGCTAGACATGCGGGACGACAGCGTGCACAGTCGCGCCGAGGGAGCAAACCATGAAAATTGCGACACTCGGAGCGACCCTCGCGGGCCTGATCGCCGCCTGCCTCGCGCTGCCGGCGTTCGCGCAGGAAGAACTCGACGAGCAAGCGACCGAGAAAGCCCTCGCCAGACCCTACTCGCCTTACGCGGGGCGCAACTTCCCGACGCGCCCGTTCTTCGGCGACACGCACCTGCACACCACCGTCTCGCTCGACGCCTCGTTTCTGACGACGCTGGGACCCGAAGAGGCTTATCGCTTCGCACGCGGCGAGGAGGTGGTGTCGGTTACGGGCCAGCGCGCACGGCTCGGCCGGCCGCTCGACTTCCTCGTCGTCGCCGACCATTCCGAGGCGTTCGGCACGATCGGGGAGCTGCGCAGCGGCAATCCGCTGCTGCTGGCCGACCCGATCGTCAAACGCTGGCACGACATGCTCCAGCAGGGCGGCGAGACGGCCTTCAAGGCCGCACTCGAGGTGGTCGGTTCGCTCGGCGAGAGCAAGATCCCCGCTGTGATGCGCGACCCGAGAATCAGCCGTCCGATCTGGCAGCGCTACTGCGCCACCTCGGATCGCTACAACGATCCCGGTCGGTTCACCGCCTTCATCGGCTACGAATGGACCTCCAACAACCAAGGCAACAACCTCCACCGGGTCGTCATCTACCGGGACGCCGCCGAGAAGGCCAGTCGGACGCTGCCGCTCTCCGCGCTGGACAGCGAGAATCCGGCAGACCTGTGGAAGACGCTGACCGCCTACGAGGAAGAGACCGGCGGACAGGTGCTCGCGATCCCGCACAACGGCAATCTCAGCAATGGCCGCATGTTCGCGCTGGAGGACTTCCGAGACCGGCGGCTCACGCGCGAATACGCCGAGACGCGGGCGCGCTGGGAGCCGCTCTACGAGGCGACGCAGATCAAGGGCGACGGCGAATCGCACCCGTTTCTCTCGCCGAACGACGAGTTCGCGGGCTACGAGAAGTGGGACAAGGGCAACCTCATATTGAGCGAAGCGAAGAAGCCGGAGATGCTCCAGTACGAATACGCGCGCGAGGGCCTGAAGACCGGGCTGAAGCTGGAAGAGAAGCTCGGCACGAACCCGTACAAGTTCGGCCTGGTCGGCTCGACCGACTCGCACACCGCGCTCTCCACCGCGGAGGAGGACAATTTCTTCGGCAAGCACGGCGGCAAGGAGCCATCTGCCCATCGTTGGAGCAAGGCCGTGATGGATTTCGGGCCGGGCCGTCAAATCCTGGGCTGGGAGCAGGCCGCTTCCGGCTACGCCGCGGTGTGGGCGACCGAGAACACGCGCGAGGCACTGTTCGACGCGATGCAGCGCCGCGAGACCTACGCGACCACCGGCCCGCGGATGATCGTGCGCTTCTTCGGCGGCTGGGATTTCGACGCAAAGGACGCGCACAGCCGGATGCCCGCCAAGGCCGGCTACACCAAGGGTGTGCCGATGGGCGGCGACCTGCGCGCGGCGCCGAAGGGCAAGTCGCCGACCTTCCTAGTCGCCGCGCTGAAGGACCCGATCGGCGCGAACCTCGACCGCCTCCAGGTGATCAAGGGCTGGCTCGACGCCAAGGGCCAAGCGCACGAGCAGGTCTACGACGTGGTGTGGAGCGGCGACCGCAAGCCTGGCGCCGACGGCGTGCTCCCGCCGGTGGGCACCACGGTGGACGTGGCGAACGCGACTTGGACGAACACGATCGGCGCGCCGGAGCTGATCACGGCGTGGCAGGATCCGGACTTCGACCCGGCACAGCGCGCGTTCTACTACGTGCGCGTGCTCGAGATCCCGACCCCGCGCTGGACCGCGTACGATGCGAAGTACTTCGGTGTCGCGATGTCGGCGGAGGTGCCGATGACGACGATCGAGCGCGCCTACACGTCGCCGATCTGGTACACGCCGTGAGTACAAGCGGCCGAGTACGATGAACGGAGTCGCCGCTCACTGAAATTTCGACAGCGAGCGGGACCACCCGATGCTCGGCGCTTCCATCCTGACGCGCCAGCTGCCGTTCGCTGAAATCTAGAAATCTCGGTTGAAGGAACCGAGATCTCTATCTACCTTCCACTCATGCTTCAACGCGATCGGGAGCTCGCGTCGCTGCGTGGCATGCTGCGGCGTCACCCGGTGGTCGGCATCATCGGCGCGCGGCAGGTTGGTAAGACGACCCTCGCGCGCACGCTGATGCGCGGTGAGTCTCGACCCACGCATCTCTTCGACCTGGAGAACCCCGAGGACCTGGCCCGCCTGGCCGAGCCGATGCTGGCCCTCAAGCCCTTGAGGGGACTGGTCGTGATCGACGAGGTCCAGCGCCATCCCGACCTCTTCAAGGTGCTGCGAGTCCTGGCGGACCGCCCGCGGCATGGCTGCCGGTTTCTGGTCCTCGGAAGCGCTGCGCCGGAGCTTTTGAAGCAAACGTCCGAAAGTCTGGCGGGCCGCATTGCCTACCACCAGTTGAACGGCTTTGCCCTGGATGAGGTCGGAATCCGCAACCTCGACAGGCTGTGGCGTCGGGGCGGACTGCCGGCTTCTTACCTGGCGCGCTCGGAGCAGGCCAGCTTCGAGTGGCGGCGCGGATTCGTCCAGACGTTCGTCGAGCGCGACCTCCCGCAACTCGGTGTCAACGTCAGTTCGGCGACAATGCGCCGGTTCTGGGCGATGCTCGCCCACTACCATGGTCAGGTATGGAATGCGTCGGAGTTTGCGCGTTCGTTCGGCGTCGCTGACACGACCGTTCGCGGGTATCTGGATCGACTCACCTCCACTCTGGTGGTCCGGCAGCTCGCTCCTTGGCACGAAAACATCGCCAAGCGGCAGGTGCGTTCCCCGAAGGTGTATGTGTCGGACAGCGGCTTGCTTCACACGCTGCTCAATCTTCGAACAACGGCGGACCTCGAAGCCCATCCGAAGACCGGTGCGTCCTGGGAGGGCTTCGTCATCGACCAGCTCATCCGCCGGCTGGGCGTCGAGGCCAACGAATGCTTCTTCTGGGCCACCCATGCCGGCGCGGAGCTCGACATGTTGATCGTGCGCGGAAGAAGCCGGCTGGGATTCGAGATCAAGCGCACCTCGGCCCCCGCGATGACGCGCTCCGCGCATATCGCGATCGAGGACCTGAAGCTGCAGCGACTCGACGTCATTCATGCCGGCGATCATTCCTTCACGCTGGCTAAGCGCGCGCGAGCCGTCGCTATCGCACGACTGCTCGACGATATCGATCCGCTCGCATAGTGCGACATGGCAGGGAAGCATCCGGTCCCCTCTTCTCACTAGGGCAGGGCCGGCTCCAGCGACTCGAGCAGCGCGCGGTTCGCCTCCGCTTTGTCGACCTGTCCGGCCTCGCGCTGGTAGGTGATCAGCGCGGACAGGATCGCGCGGTCGTACGGGTGCTGTCGCTGTGCGGCCACGAGCACGCGCAGCGCCTGCTCCGGCGCGCCGCCGTCGTACAGTGCGACGGCGTGGACGTAGGCGAAGTGCGGATTGCCCGGATCGAGGCGCGCGGCGATCGCCAGCTCCGACAGCGCCTCCGCTCTCTGCTGCCGGCGCACGAGCGTCAGTCCGAGCGCGTGGTGCAGGCTCGCGTCACCGGCGTTGCGAGCTAGCGCATCGCGCAGGACCTGCTCGGCGCGAACGTCGTCACCCTGCGCGCGATGCAGGTCCGCGAGGTTCGCGGCGGCCGGCGCGAAGCCGGGCTCCAGCGCGAGCGCCTCGCGGTAGGCCGCCTGCGCGCCCGCGAAGTCGCCGCGCGCGCCGAGCAGGTTGCCGATGTTGAGCTGCGCCTCGGGGCGGTCGGCATTGAAGCGCTCCGCGGCCAGGTGTTCACCGATCGCGCGCACGAGCGCGGGGGCGTACCGGGCGTCGATCTGCCGTTCGGGTTCGCCGGCCAGCGCGCGCGCGGCCTCCATCCGGACGTTGCGATCCGGGTCGGCGAGCCGCGGCGCGATCGCGCGGGCGCGGCCGGCCGGATCGAGACCGGAAAGCGACGACACGGCCGCCGCGCGCACCAGCGGATCGCGGTCCGCGAGCGCGTGCTGCAGCGCGGGCAGCGTCGCGGCGCCGAGATAGGGTGCCATCCGGCGCGCGGCGCTGGCGCGCACGATCGCGGGCTGGGTCTCGTTTCCAAGCACGGCCAGGAGGTCCGACTGCACGCCCGGCGCCCCGATCTCGGCCTCGGCGAACGCCGCCGCGAACGCCTCGCCGCCCCCCTTTGGCTGCGGAATCCAGCTCCGGAATTCCCCGGCGGTCCAGCCCGTGGGCCGGTCGGCGTGACAGGCGGCGCACGCATCGGGCGTGCCGAGCTTCGCGGCGAGGTCGGGCCGCGGAACCCGGAAGCTGTGGTCGTGCCGGGTGTCGATCACCATGTACGTCGCCGTCGGCATGTGGCAAGCAGTGCACCGCGCGCCCGGTGAGTCCGCGGCGTGATGATGGTGAGCCGGCGTGTCGAACTTCGCCGGCGCATGGCACTGGGCGCACAGCGCATTGCCCGGCGCGCGCAGCTGGCCGCTGTGCGGCTCGTGACAATCGGAGCAGGTGACACCGTGCGTGTACATCCTGCTCTGCAGGAACGAGCCGTAGTTGTACACCTCGCCGCGCATCTGCCCATCCACGTGGTACAGGCCGCTCTCCAGCAGCGCCGGCCGGTACGCGTCGAGGAAGCGCCGTCCGGCGGCCGGCGCGAACTGTCCGCGACGCGAATGGCAGTGCGCACAGGCCTCGATCTCCCGATGCGTCGTCAGCTCGACGGAGCGCTGCGCGATGCCGCGAGCGGGATCGATCGTCCAGCGCACGCCGCGTCGCTCGTCGAGCGGTACGGAGAGCCCGTTGCTCGTGCCGATCCGCCGCGCCGGTGCCGGCTGCTGCGCCCAGCGGACGTGCTCCGAGCCGGGCCCGTGGCAGGCCTCGCACGCGACGTCGAGCTCGGACCAGCTGGTGTGGTAGGTGCGCGTCGTCGCGTCGTAGTTCTTCTCCAGGTGGGTCGAGTGGCAGTCGGCGCACTGATAGTTCCAGCTCTGCTCGATGCCGGTCCAGTGCAGCGGATCCCCCGCCGCGAGTTTCTGGCCGGCATAGAGGTGGAACCAACGCTGTCCGCCGTGCTGCTTCGGACGCGCGTCCCACGCGATGCCGAGCGCCTGCAGCCGCCCGCCGGGCAGCTCGATCAGATACTGCTGGAGCGGGGTCACACCGAACGTGTACCGGATCTCGAAATCGCCGAGCCGGCCGTCGGGCCCGTCGGTGTGGACGAAGTATTTCGCGTCGCGCGTGAAGAACCTGGACGTGACGCCGCCGTCGGCGAACGTCGCGCCGTCGAAGTCGCCGAGCACCGTCTCGGCGTTCGCCGGCTGCATCGCGAGATCGTGATGCGAGCCGCGCCAGGCCACGTGCTCCGCTTCGTGGCAGCCGGCGCAGACCTCGCTGCCGACGTGCTGCGCGGCGCGCGCCGTGGCAAGCGGAGGGGGAGTGCGACCGGCGGAGAAATAGAGCCACAGACCCACGGATCCGAGCGCGATGACTCCGGCAATCGCGAACCATTTGCCCGACAGGCGCGGCCGACGCACCGGCAAAGCGCGTCGTCTACTCGGAGACGCTGATGGCCGCTACGCCTTCCTTCAGCTTCTGCTCGTCTGCCGCGCTCAGCTTCGCGGGCGCGATGTCGATCACGACCTTCTTCAAGGTACCGGTGAACTTGAACGGAACGTGGTAGTCGTCACTGACGGGCGTGCCGGTGTCTTCGCCGCAATCCAGCGTCTCATCCAGAGAGAGGCGGAAGGCCAGTGTGCGATCGATCCGGCCAGTGGCGACGGTCTTGCCGTCGACCCGCAGCGTCCCGGCACCGCCTTTGCCGAGGCCGCCGTCGTACTGGAAGTCAAACAGCAGGGTGTGCTTGCCCGGCGTCAGCGGGTCTTTCGCTGCGACGTTGTAGTGGGCGACGTCGGCCAGGTTGTAGTGGAATACCGGCTTGCCCTGGAGCAGGTAGAGCCCCCAGCCGCTGAAGCGACCGCCATGAGTGAGCAACATTCCCTCCGCGCCACCTTTGGGAATCTCGATCTCGGCCTTGATCTGATAGGACTTGTTCTTCGTGTCCGGCGCAGCGCCTTCGGGGATGCGCACCAGGCCGGGGAAGTAGGTGAACTCTTCGCGGCCGCGCGTCAGGCTGGGACGGAGGGAGACGTCGAAGCGCTCGACGCGGCTGTTGTCGATTGGCAGCACGTTGTACTTCTCCGCCTCCTTCCAGAAGATGTCCTGCAACTCCTTGAGTTTCGCGGGCTGCTTCTCGGCGAGATTGTTGGCCTCGGAGAAGTCCTCGCTGACGTGGTAGAGCTCCCACTGGTAGTCGTTGATGTCGATCGGCTTCGCGATCGAGACCCACGGGGCGATCGGCGGCGTCGTCGCGGCAACCCATCCATCGTGATAGATGCCGCGATTCGCGAACATCTCGAAATACTGCGTCGTTCGACGCGAAGGAGCTTTCGCGTTGTCGAACGTGTAGGCCATGCTCACGCCTTCGATCGGCTTCTGCTCGACGCCGTTGATGCTCGCCGGCGCCGGCACACCGACGGCTTCCAGGATTGTCGGCATGATGTCGATGACGTGATGGAACTGGGTGCGGATGCCGCCCTTGCCCTTGATCCGGGCCGGCCAGGAGATGACGAGGCCGTTGCGCGTGCCGCCGAAGTGCGAGGCGATCTGCTTGGTCCATTGGAACGGCGTGTCCATCGCATGCGCCCAGCCGGTCGGGTAGTGATTGAAGGTCGTTGGACCGCCGAGCTCATCCATGCGCCGCAGGATTTCGTCGAAGTCTTCCGGGATGGCGTTGAAGACGCTCATCTCGTTGAGCAGGCCCTGCGCGGTGCCCTCGGCGCTCGCGCCGTTGTCGCCCTGGATGTAGATCACGAGTGTGTTGTCCAGCTCGCCCTGCTCCTCGATGGCGTCGAGGACGCGTCCCATCTGGTAGTCCGCGTGCGCCAGCGCGCCGGCATAGACCTCCATCATGCGGGCGGCGACCTTCTTGTGGTCGGCGTCCAGCGAGTCCCACGCAGGGATGCCCTCGGGCCGCGGCGTGAGCTTCGCGTTCGCCGGAACGATGCGCATCTGCTTCTGCCGGGCGAAGGTTTCTTCGCGCTGCTGGTCCCAGCCCTGGTCGAACTTGCCCTCGAACTTCGCGATCCATTCCGTGGGCGCGTGGTGCGGTGCGTGTGCCGTGCCGGGGACGTAGTAGGCGAGGAAGGGCCTGTTCGGCGCCACCGCGTGCTGCATCCGGAGCCACGCGATCGTGTGATCGGCCATGTCCTTGTCGAAGAAATAATCCACCGCGTCGTGCGGCGGCTCGATCGGCTTGATGTTCTCGACGATGGCCGGCGACCACTGGTTCGTGTCG
>Ga0184637_10002553_pt1 | contig 11690 bp, 6 predicted proteins | sample PLM3_127_b2_FD_133143 | JGI IMG/M metagenome (GOLD analysis project Ga0184637, IMG submission 133143) | Groundwater sediment microbial communities from an aquifer in East River, Colorado, USA - PLM3_127_b2 | ecosystem: Environmental > Terrestrial > Soil > Riparian zone | place: USA: East River...
CGTGTCGCGCCGGCAGAACATGATGCTCGTGCCCGGCTGCACCATCTCGCCGAGGGCGATCAGCTTGTTGGCGGGATCGATGCCGACCAAGTTGCGCACCAGGTAGTCGCCGGTGTCGCTGCCCGCGATCGGCAGCCCGGCGAAAATGTGGCCGCCGAGGCGGTTCAGGTCGCGCGCGCCCGCCTCGCCGATGTCTTCCTTGAAGACTTCGAGCGCCGGACGCCCGTCGAGGCTGATGATGACGTTCTGCTGGCAGGTCGTGATTACGCGCTTGGGGCCGATCGGCGAGCAGCCCTGGGTAAGGCGGGTGGCGACAGTGACGCTGTCGGCGAACGAAACCCCGGAGAGCCCCCCTTCCACCACGCCGTCCGCTACCTGCAGGTTATCCCGGCGCGAACTGGTGAGGCCTCCCACCAGGAAGCCGCTCTCGACCTTGCCCGCGAGCTTGTTCACCAGGTCGGCGACGTGCCGGTTGTAGGGATCGGCGTGGACGATTGCGAAGTTGGGCGTCGCGCCGCCGCACTTGAGCGTGACGTTGTCCACGTCGGCGGCGCTGGCGACGCCCGAGAACACGCGAAAGCTGTCCGGCTCGAAGTCGCCCACCATCGCCGCGATCGCCGGCTCGTCGAGGTATTCCCGGCCGCTGGCGCATACGCCGAGGCCGACCGTGCCGACCCAGTGCGGCACGCCGGTCTTGCTGCGGAACAGCGCCAGGATATCGCCAAGGTGATCAACAAACAGGTCGGTCACGTAGATAAAGCCGAGACTGGCGGGGCCCCGACTCAGTTGCGCGAGGCAGGCGTTGGCCGCTTCGCGCCAGTCTTTCGCGTTTGAGTGGCCGTAACGGAAGTCCGGCATGTCTAGAAAAACCTGTTAGACACAGAGAACAAGAACACCGAGCAATTCGGCACCGCCCGTCCGGAAGGCACCTTCGCTGTGAACTCTGCGTTCACTTTGGCTGAATCGTATCACGCACCGCGCCGGCGGCCGGCCCGAACGTCCGAACGCTCGCCGATGAACTTTCCCAGGCCGCGGACGCTACCGTCACGGCCCGCTCCCGCTCCACCGGGGCGGATCCCGAGTCGCGCGCCTGCCCCTCCGGTAAGGTTGGCGCCACGCCAGGCAACTGCGGCGGGGCTACTGCGGCCGCGCCTGGTTGCCCCGACCCCAGAAAACATCAATTTGGCATCGGGTTATGCCGGGTTCTTGACGCATATTCTGGTGTTGTTTAGCCCCAAGTACAGGTATTATTCCACATGAACTAGTCACGCTAACGGGCCGATTAATTGATGTTTTTTATAGGCGTGATTCTGGGCCGCCAAATTTGAGTATCCCTTTCAGGCGGATGGTGACTCTGTCCATTGGATATCGACGGTGCAACGGCAACTGTGACGCACAATATGCTGCCGAAGGTAGTGGATAAGGATGGCCGCGCGCGCAGTCCCCGAGGGCTGGGCTGAACGAACAGGATCCGTACCGAGGAGATTAATCCAGTGAGCGGATCATCGATAAGACCCATCAAGGTGCTTGTCATCGATGATAGCAACACCATACGGCGGAGCGCGGAGATGTTCCTGCGCCAGGCCGGGTTTGAAGTGATACTGGCTGACGACGGCTTCGACGCGCTCGCGAAAATCAGCGATCACCAGCCTCAGGTCATCTTCGTGGACATCATGATGCCGCGGCTCGACGGCTATCAGACCTGCGCGCTGATCAAGCAAAATCCGCTGCTCAAGTCCACCCCGGTCATCATGCTCTCCAGCAAGGACGGCGTGTTCGACCGCGCGCGCGGCAGGCTTGCCGGCTCCGATCGTTATCTGACCAAACCCTTCACCAAAGAGGGGCTGATTGATGCGGTCAACGAATATACCAGGCCCACTTCCGTTTCAACCTAGCCGACTTCCAACAGGAGGCGTCCCAATGCCTATTCAAAGCATACTCGTGGTAGACGATTCGCCCACCGACCGCCAGCACCTGACCAACATCCTGGCGAAACGCGGGTACAAGGTTTTCACCGCGGAAAGCGCGGAGGAGGCGCTCGCTCTGGTCACGCAGCTCCAGCCGGACCTGGTGCTGATGGACGTCGTGTTGCCGGGACAGAACGGCTTTCAGGCGACGCGCGAACTGAGCAAGAGCGCCGCCACCAAGCATATTCCCGTGATTATCTGCACCACCAAGGGCCAGGAAACCGACAAGGTCTGGGGCATGCGGCAGGGAGCGCGGGACTATATCGTGAAGCCGGTGAGCCCGGTCGATCTGCAGGCGAAAATCCAGGCGCTCGGATAATGGCTGACAAGGTCTCACTGCGGGACTACCAGCGCGACCTGGTGGAGCGGCTGCGCAGCACCGAAGGCGGCCGCATCGCTTCGAAGCTCGGCGTGCGGGTGGGCAGCGAAAGCTGGCTCGTCGACCTGGCCGACGCCGGGGAAGTTATTCCGGTTCCGGCGATCTCGCCGGTGCCGCTGACCCGCTCCTGGTTCAAGGGGGTGACCAGTATACGAGGCAATTTGTACAGCGTGGTGGATTTCCCCGCATTTCTAGGCGGGACCGCGGTGGCGGTCGGCGAACAGTCGCGCTTGCTGCTCGTTAGCGGCCGTTTCCGCATGGGAAGCGCGCTGCTCGTCGACCAGTCGCTGGGATTGCGCAACCCCGAGCGGCTGCGATTACGCGCGGGCGCCCCACGGTCGCCGTGGCTCAGGGCCGAATACGATGACGTGGACGGCAGAGTCTGGAAGGAGCTGGACATGGCGCAGCTCGTCCGGCACCCGGACTTTCTGGTGGTCGCGTCGTGAAGCAGCACAGGATTGATCAACGAACTAGCGACTCAGGACACTAACGGGGAAACAATCCAGACAACTTGGGGGACAACATTTATGGCAACCAACTTAGGCACGGCCAAAGCGCTGCTGGCCAGCAGCCCGAAACCCGCTCCAGCAGTTAGCAAGGCCGCGACGCAACCGCGTGCTGGAACCCGGCCTGGCGCTGCGGCGCCGGCCAAGCCCGCGCGACACGGTCTGCCGCTGATCGGGCGACTCGCCGTTGGCAAACAGGTGCAAATCCTGGTCAGTTTCATGGTGTTGTTCCTGCTGCTTGCCGCCGCATGCGTTTATTTCAATTTCCGGCAGGTCACGCAGAATACCCAGTACCTTGCGACGGCGACAGAGATGCAGATGCTCTCGCAGCGCATCGCGAACAGCGCGCAGCAGGCGGTACAGGGCAGCACTCCCGCGTTCGGTCAGCTGCGGCAGAGCCAGGACCAGTTTGTAGAAAACCTGCAGCTCCTTGCATCAGGCGGCTCCCGGCTCGGCGTCGCGGTCGCGGCCTCCCCCCAGACGATCCAGCCGGCGCTGCAGGTGCTGGACAAAATGTGGGGACCCGTGCAGAAGAACATCGCTCTCATCCTGGCGCAGGAACAGAACCTGATCGAGCTGCGCAAGCGCGAAGAGACGATCGCGAGAGTCGCGCCCCAGCTGGCATTGCTCGCGCTCGAGCTGACGAGCAGCGCGCTCGACGCCCGCGAACCGTATGGCGCCGTCATTTACACGCGTCAGCTCTATGCCGACACCTCCAACTTCGACTTCATCAACGCGGTGCGGCTGCTCTCCACCGACAATCCCAATCCACAGGTGGCGCTGCAGCTGGGAAACAACACGCGCCAGTACTTGCGTACGCTTAAGGCATTGCTGGGAGAGGGAAAAATCACCGGAGTGGCGCCGATCACGGATGGGGCGGTCAAGGAACGCGCCCAGGCGCTGGACAAGGCGTTCGCGCCGTTTGCCGCCGGCGTACAAGCGATAATTGACAACATGCAGGCGCTGGCCCGCGCCAAGCAGGCAAGCCGCGAGATATTCGGCGCGAGCGAGGACCTGCTCAAGGCGCCGCTGGAACTCGTCGGTTCCTACCAACAGGAGGCAGGCGCGCAACGCTATTACGTCTGGGGCGCGATACTCTTCACCATACTCGCGTTGGCGGGCCTTCTTCTCCTCGGCAAGCTGTACGTGGACGACGGCATGCGCCGGGCAATGGATAGCGAGCGCCAGAACCGCGCCAATCAGGACGCCATCCTGCGGCTCCTCAACGAGATCAGCAGTCTGGCGGACGGCGACCTGACCGTGCGCCCCAAAGTGACCGAGGAAATTACCGGGGCCATCGCCGATTCGATCAACTACGCCGTCGCCGAAATGCGGCGCCTGGTGACGGGCATCAACGCCGCCGCGCTGCAGGTCACTTCCGCCACCCAGGAGGCAAAGACCGTCACCGGCCAGCTCCTGCAGGCCGCGCAGAAGCAATCCACGGATATCCAGGGAACCGGCCAAGCGGTTGCACAGATGGCCCAGTCGATGAACGAGGCGTCGAAGAGCGCCGGGGATTCGGCGAAGGTGGCCGAATCCTCGCTGCACGCCGCAGAGAAGGGCGCGCAGGCAGTCCAGAACGCGATCCGCGGCATGAACGACATCCGGGACCAGATGCAGGAAACGTCCAAGCGCATCAAGCGCCTCGGCGAAAGCTCGCAGGAGATCAGCGAGATCGTCCAGTTGATATCGGACATCACGGAACAGACCAACGTGCTCGCGCTGAACGCGGCGATCCAGGCGGCCTCCGCCGGCGAAGCGGGACGCGGCTTCACCGTCGTGGCCGAGGAGGTGCAGCGGCTGGCGGAGCGCTCCGCGGAAGCGACCAAGCACATCGGCGCCATCGTCAAGAGCATTCAGCGCGATACGCAGGATGCGGTCGAAGCCATGGAGCGCAGCACGCAAGGGGTAGTCGAGGGCACCAGGACTGCGGACGAGGCCGACCGGGCGCTGCGGGAAATCAGCCAGGTCTCGAACCGCCTGGCGGAACTGATCGGCTCGATTTCGGACGCCACGCAGCGGCAGGCCGGCGCCGCAACCAAGGTCGCCGCCAGCATGACGGAAATTCTCGGCGTGACGAAGCTCACGATGGACGGCACCCGGAAGACGGCCGCCTCGGCGCTAAAACTGACGGAGCTTGCCGACGGCTTGAAGCAATCGGTGTCCGGCTTCAAGCTCGGTTAGCAGTGTGTCGGACTTAGGGTTCTGCACCGTGTCCCACCGGCCGCGACTATCATGATCTGCCGAGCCAGCGGGCGACACACTGCTAAATTGAACAACACATGATGGCAAGTCCGACAGGCTAGCGCCATGGCCAGCGTCCCCGCCACACTCCTGTCCTGGATCAAGACCGAGGTCGACTACGCCCTCAAGCTGGTCCGGGACAACATCGCCAAGTTTTCGGCCGCTCCCGAAGACGCAGCGGTGCTGCGAGTGTGCCCGAGCCAGCTGCACCAGGTCAGCGGTGCGCTGCGCATTGTCGGGCTGGCCGGCGCGACGCGCTTCTGTGAAGCGATCGAGGGCTCCTTTTCCGGGTTGATCAGCACGCGGCCCACCAGGACGGCGGTCGAGACCATCGACCGGGCGGTGCTTGCACTCAAGGAGTACGTCGACGATCTTGCGCGCGGCCAGGCCGATGTGCCGCTGCGGCTGTTCCCGGCGTACCACGAGCTCGGGGCTCTGCAAGGCAAGCCGGATGCCTCTGAAAAGGACCTGTTCTTTCCTGAACTGGACCTGCAGGCGCCTTCGCATCCGAATCCGCAGATCCTGCCCCGGGACAAGCTCATGCCGTTCCTTCAGGAGCAACGCGCGCGCTTCCAGCGCGGGCTGCTTGCGCTGTTGCGCAACCGGCCCGAAGGTCTGAAAGAAATGTGGGTGGCGCTCGATGCCCTGCATCAGATCGCCCCGCTGTTACCCGAGCCGCGCGCGGTGTGGTGGGCGTCGCTGGGCCTGATCGAGGGCATGCTCAAGGTTCAGGATGCGGAATGGGTCACCGCCGCCAAACCGCTGTGCAACAAGATCGACCTTCAGATGCGCGGCCTCACGTCGGGATCGACCAAGGGCAACGACCTGCTGCTCCGCGACGTGCTGTTTGCCATCGCCAGGTGCAAACCGGTAACGCCGCTACTCAAGGAAATCAAGCAGTTCTACCAGCTCGACATCCTCTTTCCGGAGCCGAGCCTGTCGGGCCTGATGGAATTCGACATGGATTGGCTGCGGCCCGCGCTGGATGACCTGCGTTCCCGGCTCGAGGCACTGAAGGGCGTTTGGGTCCAGTACATATCGGGCGAGCGGGCAAGCGCGTCACGGTTCCGCGAATTGATTGCTGCGTTCGATGCCAAGGCGAAAGAGCTGGGCAACCAGCATCTGGCCAAGCTGCTTGATGTCATCTCGCTTGTCTCCTCGCGATTACCCGACCCCTACTCGCGGACGCACCAGTTCATGGTCATAGAAATGGCGTCTGCGTTCCTGCTCGCCGAGAGCGTCATCAACAACTTCACCGATCCACCCGCGGACCTTAAGCAGCAGATCGCAATCATGGGAGGCTGGTTGCTCGACGCGGCCAAGGGCAAGTCCTCGGGCACGCCGCCACCGGGATTGCGCCCCGACCTGAGCCAGCAGATCGGTGCCTTGCAGCTGCGCGCGCAGGTTTCCAGGGAAATAATGGCCAACCTGCGGCACGTCGAGCAGACGCTTGATGCATTTGCGCGCGATCCGGCGAAGCGCGACACGTTGCCGGGCGTGAAACCGTACCTGCGGCAGGTCCACGGCGCGCTGTTCGTGCTGCGCTTTGAGCGCGCAGCGGAGACGCTGGCACTCTGCGAGCGGATGATCGTCGACTGCGCCATGCCGGACCACGCCGGGACGGTCGACGACATGGACTGGATCGCCGAAGGCCTGAGCAGTATTGGATTCTTCCTCGAACCCTGTGTCAACGGACGCGAGCCCGCTGCGCAGGCGATTCAGCTTTTTTTCGACCGCTTTGCGAAACGCGGGATGCCCACCAAGGATGCGTCCGCCGGCAAGCAGCCGGCCGCGCCGCCCGTCGACGACGTTCCCACGCTCGACTCGAGACCTTCAAAGGCCCTTAAGCCGCCGGCAGCGGGTGCGGTCGCGCAAGCGCAGCGCGCTCCAGAGGCAACGGGAGGACGCACGGCGGCGACCGCGCCACGACCCCCAGTCGACGAAGGGCTGCTCGAAATCTTCCTGGAGGAAGCGGGCGAAGTCCTCTCGGCCATCAACGGTGCGCTGCCCATATGCCGCGAGCAGCCTTACGATCGTGACGCGTTGACAACGATCCGGCGCGGCTTTCACACGCTCAAGGGCAGCGGCCGCATGGTCGGCTTGACCGACCTCGGGGAAATCGCGTGGGAGATCGAACAGGTCATGAACCGGTGTCTGGAGCGGCAGGAGCCGGCTACGCCTGCCCTGCTCGAGCTGGTCACGGCGGCGAGCGAGTCCTTCACTGCCTGGATTGCGCAGCTGCAGCAAGGCGAGCCGCCCGTGACGGATGCACAACACATCGTTGAGCTGGCGGGCCGTTTGAAATCTGGTGAAGCGGCTCTCGCGGCACTGTCGGCAGCGCCCATGCCCAAGCCTGCGGCAACCGGTGCCACGCCGCCCCCGGCTCCCATTCCCGCCGCCGCGGCAGGCGAGCCGGAAGAAGTGACGGTCGGCGACACGCGCCTGGCGCGCAGCTTCTTCGAAATCTACGTCAAGGAAGCGGCGCAGCACATCGCCGCGCTCGAGGCCGAGTGCGTCGCGTGGCGCAAGCGGCCGGGTGCGGACGCGTCGCACGAATTCCTGCGCGCGGCGCATACGCTCGCGAGCAGCTCGCGCACGACGGGCTTCACCGACATTGCCGATCTTGCCGGCGAGGTGGAGCACTGGTTGCCGCTTGCGCGCCAGGTGGTGCAGGACGGCGACGCCAAGCCCGTGCAGGCGGCGATCGGCAAGCTGCGCGAAATGGTCGATGCCGTCACGCAGCGCACACCCACCAAAGCCGCGAAAATGGAAGCCCGCGGCCTGCGCGATCTGACGGCCCGGCTGCAAGCCCCCCCGCCCCCGCCGGTCGCATCGAAACCGGCCGCCGCGTCTCCCGCAGCCAAGGGCAAGGAACAGCGCGCGATCCGCGACGACATCGACGAGCAGCTGCTGCCGATCTTCCTGGAGGAAGCGCAGGAGCTGCTGCCCCAGATCGGCAGCGATCTGCGCGACCTGAAGGCGAATCCCGGCGACCCGAAGATATCGCAATCGCTGATGCGGGTCCTGCACACTTTCAAGGGCAGCTCGCGGATGGCGGGCGCGATCCGCCTCGGCGAGCTCACCCACATCATGGAGAGCCGCATCGAGGCGGCTGTCGAAGCGAACCAGATCACGCCCGAGCTATTCCAGGACCTGGAATCCAAGATGGACCGGTTGAGCCTCGCCCTCGACCGCATGCGCCGCGTCGAGCCGGCGCCGGCGGCGGCTGCGCAACTGGCGGCCGCGCCCGCGGGCGAGATTCCGGAAGGTGCGCCGGCTCGCGTGGAGCCGCCGCTGTCCGCCCCGGCCGCGCTGCTGCGCATCAATGCCGACACGCTCGACCATCTGATCAATGAATCCGGCGAGGTCAGCATTGCACGTTCGCGCGCCGAAGCGGAACTGCGGATGGTCAAGCAGTCTCTCAACGACCTCAGCGACAGCGTTTCCCGTCTGCGCACCCAGCTGCGCGAAGTCGAGATCCAGGCGGAAAGCCAGATGCAGTCGCGGTCCTCGGAGGTCGAGGAGCACAACCGCAATTTCGACCCCCTCGAGTTCGACCGCTATACGCGCCTGCAGGAGCTCACCCGGATGATGGCGGAAAGCCTGCACGACGTGACCTCGATACAGCAGACGCTGCTCAAGAGCATCGGGGAAACCGATGCCGCCCTGCTGCAGCAGGCACGCACCAGCCGGGACGTGCAGCAGGAGCTGATGCGCATGCGTGCCGTGCCGTTCGCTAACCTTAACGAGAGGCTCTACCGCATCGTGCGGCAGACCGCGCGCGAGCTCGACAAGAAGGCTGAACTCGAAATCGAAGGCAGCCAGGTCGAGCTCGATCGTGGCGTGCTCGATAAGGTCGGGGCGCCGCTCGAGCACATGCTGCGCAATGCCCTCGGCCACGGCATCGAGCCGCCCGCCGTGCGCGCGGCTGCGGGGAAGCCGGAGAGCGGGCGCATCAAGATCACGCTGCGCCAGGAAAGCAATGAAATCGCGCTGATCCTGAGCGACGACGGGGCGGGCCTCGACCTCGGGAAGCTGCACCGGAAGGCGCTGGAGACGGGCATACTGGAGCATGGCAAGGAGCCGACGGACACCGAGCTGATGCAACTGGTGTTTGCCTCGGGCCTCTCGACGGCTGCAGCGGTGACCGAGCTGTCCGGCCGCGGAGTCGGCATGGACGTGGTGCGCAACGAGATCGCGGCTATCGGGGGACGCATCGATATCGCCACGGCGCGCGGCAGGGGAACCACGTTCACTGTCTATCTGCCGCTCACCCTTGCTGTGACGCAGGCGGTTCTGGCCCGCTCCGGCGAGCGCGTTGTCGCAATCTCCTCCGCCATGGTGGAGCAGGTGCTGCGGCTGAAGACCGACGCCATGGCCGGGCTCTACGAGAAGAAGGCCGTCGCCTCCCAGGGCCACTCCTACCCGCTTCATTACATCCAGCACCTGCTCGGCGCCACCGCTGCGAGCCAGATACAGAGTTACAGCTCCGTCCTGCTCCTGCGCAGCGGCATCCAGCGCATTGCCCTGCACGTGGACGAGCTGCTGGGCAACCAGGAAATTGTCGTCAAGAATATCGGGCCGCAGCTCGGGCGGGTGCCGGGCATTGCGGGTGCGACGGTGCTCGCCGACGGCCAGATCGTGCTCATCGTCAACCCCGTGCAACTGGCGCAGCGAGCGCGCACTGTCCCGGCCCAGCCTGCCGCGCCCGAGCCCACGATTGCCAGGCCCGAAGCGCCTGTGATCATGGTGGTCGACGACTCGCTCACCGTGCGCAAGTTCACGAGCCGGCTGCTCGAGCGCGAAGGCTACCAGGTGGTTACGGCCAAGGATGGCGTCGATGCATTGGAGCTGACGCGGGGCACGCTCCCCGCCGTCATGCTGGTGGACATCGAAATGCCGCGCATGGACGGTTTCGAGCTCACCCGGAATATGCGCGCCGACCCGCGCACCCGGGGAATTCCGATCATCATCATTACATCGCGCACGGCGGCCAAGCATCGCGAACAGGCGACGCAACTTGGGGTGAACGGATTCCTCGGGAAACCCTACCAGGAATCCGAGCTGCTGGAAACCGTTTCCCGGTATCTCGTGGCAAGCGGGAAGCCGGCCATAAATCGCTGAGGCCGCTGTCCTGGCCCGGGTCACGCGTTACTCCGTGGCGAACGCCTTCGAGACGGAAGCGATGCTGAAATCGCCGGTGCCTGGCCGCTCACCCCCGCTTGTGCCAGGCAACCTCGTCTGCAATCCACCCAATCCGTTCAACCGGCGGATCTATAATAACGGTTAAAGCGGACGCAGCGTGGCGCCGCTACAGAGCCTATAACACCATGAAACGCGCGATGCGCTGGCACGATTTTGGCTCAGGGCGCGAAGCAAGGCCCGCCGCTTAGCCACCTAAGCAAGGGACTTGCGACAAAGCCATGGGCCAAAACTCGTGCCAGCCCACAAGGGGTTGCTGCCAGAATCGGCGCTGACTTTGTCGCTCGGCTTGCCAATATCGACATATTGGCTGCACCTCGCTTCGCGTCATCACCAATTCTGGCTGCAACGCACGTGTGTTTCATGGTGTTATAGACTCTACTACGCCGGATTGAACGGACGCCTTGCGCCGTTCATCCGGCGCCATCTGCCCGGCACTGCCAGGACGCGCCAATGACAGCTATCCAGCCCTACTCCGCCGCCACCGTAACCGACGTGCTGCTATGCGAAAGTGACCACGGAGTCGTCACACTCACGCTGAACCGCCCCGACCAGTACAACGCACTGTCGCTTGCACTGATTAACGAGCTGCAGGCAACGATCATCGCGCTGGCCGCGGATGAATCGGCCCGCGTTGTGGTGATCGCCGGAGCGGGGAAAGCATTCTGCGCAGGACACGATCTCAAGGAAATCCAGGCGCACGCAAAACCTGAGTTCGAGAAGGACGTCTTCGAGCACACCCGACGGCTGATGATCGCGCTTACCCGGCTGCCACAGCCGGTGATCGCGCGCGTGCACGGGCCGGCGTTCGCCGCCGGCTGCCAGCTGGTCGCGCAATGCGATCTCGCCGTAGCGAGCACGGATGCGAAGTTCGCGACCTCGGGCGTGAACTACGGCGTGTTCTGCTCCACGCCGGGCGTGCCGCTGGCGCGCAACATCCCGCGCAAGCTCGCGATGGAGATGCTGTTGACCGGTGATCCCATTGACGCCGCGACTGCGGCTGCGCGCGGTCTTGTTAATCGCGTGGTTCCCGCCAACCAGCTCGACGCCGAAGTGCAGCGCCTGGCCCAATCCATCATCGCCAAATCGCCGGCCGTCGTGGCAGCCGGGAAAAAAGTATTCTACGAGCAGGTGGAAAATGCGATGGAGCAAGCGTACCGCGATGCAACCGCGGCGATGGTGGACAACGTGCGGACCGAAGACGGGCGGGAGGGCATCGCGGCATTTGTTCAGAAGCGCAAGCCGCGCTGGAAAAACAGGTGACGAGATACGGGTGACGAGATAATGGTGACGAGATAATGGTGACGAGGTACGGGTGACGAGGTACGGGTGACGAGAGAGAACACGTGCTTTCTCATCCCTCATCCCTCATCCCTCATCCCTCACATAGTA
>Ga0184637_10002554_pt1 | contig 11682 bp, 11 predicted proteins | sample PLM3_127_b2_FD_133143 | JGI IMG/M metagenome (GOLD analysis project Ga0184637, IMG submission 133143) | Groundwater sediment microbial communities from an aquifer in East River, Colorado, USA - PLM3_127_b2 | ecosystem: Environmental > Terrestrial > Soil > Riparian zone | place: USA: East River...
CAACTGGCCGCTCTTCTTGTTGACGAAGATGGCGATCGGCACGCCCCAGGCGCGCTGGCGCGAGATGCACCAATCCGGCCGCTGCGCGATCATGGAATTGAGCCGCGTCTTGCCCTGCGCCGGCACGAAGCGCGTCTCATCGATCGCCTTCAGCGCCACCCGCCGCAGATCGTTGGTGGCCATCGAGATGAACCATTGCGGCGTGTTGCGGAAGATCAGCGGCGCCTTCGAGCGCCAGGAATGCGGATAGGAATGCGTCAGCTTGCCATGTTTCAACAGCGCGCCGGCATTTTCCAGCGCCTCGATCACGGCGGGATTGGCGTCGCCCGATTTGCCGCGATGATTGAGCACGGCCTTGCCGGCGAAGAGCGGCACGTGATCGTAATAGCGCCCGTCGGGACCGACGGTCTGCGGCATCTCCACATTGTTGGCCAGGCCCAGATCATAGTCGTCTACGCCATGACCCGGCGCGATATGGACAAAGCCGGTGCCGGCCTCGGTGGTCACGAACGCGCCGGGCCACACCTTGACCGCGAAATCGTAGCCTTTTCCGTTTAACGGATGGCGGCATTCGCTGCCGACCAAAGCAGCGCCCTTGCCGCGCCAGAAATCCTTCGAGCCGGTGATGCCGGTGTCGTTCTGGAACTGGGTCATCAGCGCTTCGGCGACGATCAGCTTGTCGCCGGCCTTCACCTTCGCGCCGTCGGCGACCGACTTGACGTCGAGCGCCACATATTCGATCTCGGCACCCGTCGCCAGGGCGCGGTTGCCCGGGATGGTCCAGGGCGTGGTGGTCCAGATCACGATCGCGGCGCCCGCCAATTCCTTGACCGGCGAGGCGACGACCGGGAACGTGACCCAGATCGTGTCGGAGACGTGATCGTCATATTCGATTTCCGCCTCGGCCAAGGCGGTCTTCTCCACCACCGACCACATGACCGGCTTGGAGCCGCGGAACAGGCCGCCATTCATCAGGAACTTGCCGATCTCGGCGGCGATCACCGCCTCGGCCTCATAGGCCATGGTGAGGTACGGATTGTCCCAATCGCCTTCCACACCCAGGCGCTTGAATTCCACGCGCTGCACGTCGATCCACTTCTGGGCGAAGTCGCGGCATTGCTTGCGGAACTCGTTGACCGGCACCGCGTCCTTGTCCTTGCCGGCCTTGCGGTACTCTTCCTCGATCTTCCATTCGATCGGCAGGCCGTGACAGTCCCAGCCGGGCACGTAATTCGCGTCCTTGCCCAGCATCTGCTGCTGGCGGTTGACCACGTCCTTCAGGATCTTGTTGAGGGCATGGCCGATATGGATGTTGCCGTTGGCGTAAGGCGGGCCGTCATGCAGGATGAATTTCGGCCGGCCCTTGGATTGCCGCCGCAATTCCTGGAACAGATTCATCTCCGCCCACGACTTCAGGATCCCAGGCTCCTTGTTCGGCAGATCGCCGCGCATGGGGAAGTCGGTCTTGGGCAGAAATACGGTCGCCTTGTAATCCACGTAACCCTCGGTCCTCACAACGTCATAAACTGGACTCACATCACGAACTGGCCCCCGATCAAAACTGACCCGGCCCGAGCGGACCTGGTATCGGCCCCTGATACTGGGCCAGGAACTGGCGCGCCTGGTCGCAATCCGCCGCGATCTGCGCCTTCAGCTCGTCCAGGCCGGGGAATTTCAACTCAGGCCGCAGGAAGTCCAGCAGCGCCACCCGCAGATGCCGACCATACAGGTCGCCGGAATAGTCGAACAAGTAGACTTCGAACTGGACCTGGTCGCCGCCGATTGTCGGGCGGAACCCTAAGCTGGCGACGCCGTCGATCCAGGCCGGATGATCGCTCTCGTCGATCGCCACCCGGACCGCATAGATGCCGAGCTTGGGCAGCAGGTAATCGCCCAAGGTGATGTTGGCGGTGGGAAAGCCGAGCTTGCGTCCCAGCTTCTGGCCGTGCTCGACGCGGCCGGCGATCTCCCAGGCGCGGCCCAGGATCGCCGCGGCGTCCTGCGGCCGGCCAGCCAGCAGATGTTCGCGCGCGAGGGTCGAGGAATGCACGGCGCCCTTGCCATCGACCGCAGCCGAAACCGCATCGACACCGAACTTGAGGTCCTGGCCCAACGCCTTCAGCGTCTTCACATCGCCGCTGCGCCCCTTGCCGAAGCAGAAATCCTCGCCCACCACGATATGGGCGGCGCGCAACCCGTCATGCAGCACCTGGCTCGCGAATTCCGGCGCGGTCATGCTTGCCAGATGCTGGTCGAAGGCGAGGCAGCAAACGAAGTCGAGGCCCATGTCGCGGTCCTGCCCCAGCGCCTGCAGCACCCGCATCTTGATGCGGAAGGGTGTCAGGCGGAACGGCGGCTGGTCGGGGCGGAAGTAGGCGCGCGGATGCGGCTCGAAGGTGAGGATGCCGACGGCGCTGTCATAGGCGCGCGCCCACTCGAACGCGCGCGCGATGACCGCCTGATGACCCAGATGCACGCCGTCGAAATTGCCCAGCGCCACGGCGGCGCCCTTGCATTCGGGGGTCACTTCGTTGGGATGGCGGAACAGGCGCATGGTCACGATCGCGGATGTCGACTCAGGCGGGACGCTTCGGCACCAGGATCTGCGCCTCGCCCTCGATCACCAGGTTGCTGCCGACATGAACCACGGTGGCGAAGGTGCAGCGGCCTTTCTCCTTGTCCACCGAGGTCGCGGTGACGCGCGCCACCGCCGTGTCGCCGATCTTGACCGGCGCCTTGAACTTCAGGCTCTGGCCCAGATAGATGCAGCCCGGGCCCGGCAGCTTGGTGCCGAGCACGGCGGAGATGAAGCCTGCCGTCAGCATGCCGTGGGCGATGCGGGTCTTGAACATGGTGCCCTTGGCGAATTCCTCGTCCAGATGCACCGGGTTGGTGTCGCCCGACACGCCGGCATAGAGCACCAGATCGGCCTCGGTCACCGTTTTGCTGAAAATCGCCGTGGCGCCGATTTCGATCTCCTCCACGTATTTCCCGCGCAGCTCGTCCGCCACCGCCATGATGCCGACCCCGATCCCTGTTGCAGTGCAAAAACGCGCGGCAATATAGGGCGGCGGGGGTGCCAGGGGCAAGGCGGGTGGGGTGCCATTTCCCCCAGGCGGCGCGGCGAAAGCCGTTACCCCCTCCCCCGATAGGGGGAGGGCCGGGGAGGGGGCTGGCTCGGTCTTCCTTTTGACGCCGCGTCTGCGGTCAACCCCCACCCCAACCCTCCCCCAAGCTTGGGGGAGGGGTATTGAAGAAGCTCCTTGTGCGGATTGTGGCGAGCAGTAGTTTGCCGCGTTGACGTTCGACGATCTCCCTGCAGAGGCGACCCCCCATGCGACCTATCCGCAAGCCCGACGGCATCGGCGAGATCCTGATTGAGGAGTTCCTTGGCCCGATGGGATTGACGCAGGGTCAGTTGGCCAAGGCGATGGGCGTGCCGCGCAAGCATGTCAATGAGCTGTGCAACGACCGTCGCGCGATCACCGCCGACACGGCGCTGATTCTGGCGCGGGTGTTCGGCAACAGCGCGGAATTCTGGCTGAACATCCAGCGCCGGGTCGATCTCTGGGACGCGATGAATTCGCCCAAGCGCCACAAGCGCATCGAGCGAGCGGCACCAATCGCGGCCTAGTCGAAGCGACCTACGCCACCTTGATCGGGCAGATCTCGGGGCGGCAGCGGGTTTCGTCGCAGACGCGGCAGGTGATTTCGGCCTCGTCGGGATTGGTGACCGCGCAATTGAGGATGGCGCCGATGGCGCCGCCCAGAGCCTCGATTTGCTGCGGCGGGAGCCGCGTCAGCAGATCGTCGGTCACGCGGTTACGCGCGGCGTGAAGCTGCTGCGCCAAGCGCTTGCCGGCTTTGGTGAGTTTCAGGCTCTGCGCGCGGGCATCCTTGCGGGCGCGATCCTTCGCCACCAGATCGCGCTCCACCAGCTTGTCGATGACGCGCACCGTGGCGGAATGTGACAGGCCGATGCGGCCGGCGACCAGCTCGATGGAGCAGCCGGGCTCCTGCTCGATCTGCACCATCGCGGCCGCCGCCATGGGCGAGAGATCGAGCTCCGCCTGCCAGCGCGCCTGCACCCGGTCCTGGATCAGCAGCGCCAGCGCGCCGAGGATATTGGCGGCGTGCGGCGCCCCCTCACCCGGACTGACCGGGCCACTGGATTTCGATATCTCGCGTTCCGCCACCTCTGTCCCTTTCTTTTCGCGCCGGCTGGCATCCTGCCGCCATGCGGGCTTGACAGCAAGCCCGCCCAGGGACGAAAAACAACTTGACTTATATGCACTCTGCATACATATAATAGGACATAGGGTGCTACATGTAAAGGGTTAATTTTCCCGGATACCTACGGAAAGGGTGCATGTCATGACCGATTTCACCATCATCGAAGCGCCCTCGCCCCTGGGCCTGAAGCCCGGCGGCGTCGAGCATCTGCCCGACGCGCTACTGAATGCCGGATTGGCGCGGCGGCTGGATGCGACGCGCTACGCGCGCCTGGCGGTGCCGCCCTATAGCGCCGAGCGCGATCCGGCGACCGGCATATTGAACGCGCCACGCATCCGCGACTTCGCGGTGATGCTGGCCGACGTTGTCGGGCCGGTGGCGAAGCGCGGCGCGTTCCCCATCGTGCTGGGCGGCGATTGCTCGATCCTGCTGGGCAACCTGCTGGCGCTGCGCCGCACCGGGCGGCGCTATGGCCTGCTGTTCCTGGACGGTCACGCCGATTTCTATCAGCCGGAAGTTTCGACGACCGGCGAGGCGGCCGACATGGATCTGGCGCTCGCCACCGGACGCGGGCCGGACATCGTCGCCGACATCGAAGGCTTAAGGCCGCTTGTTCATGACGAGGACGTTGCGCTGCTGGGGCAGCGCGATGCCGAGCAGGCGCGCGACTATGGCAGCCAGCCGCTGCCCCGGACCATCTTCGCGTGCGACCTGCAGGCCGTGCGCGGCATCGGCGTGGAGAAAGCGGCGCGCGCGGCGATCGCGCATCTGACGCGCCGCGAGCTGGACGGCTTCTGGATCCATCTCGACGTCGACGTGCTGGACGACGCGATCATGCCGGCGGTCGATTATCGCATACCGGATGGGCTGTCGTGGGAAGAGCTCGAAATCATCTTGCGCGCCGCCCTGCGCAGCGGCCGGGCCGTCGGCCTCGACATCACCATCTTCAACCCGAAGCTGGACCAAGACGGCCGCATCGCCCGCGCTTTGGTCGAAAGCCTCGGCCGCGCGCTCGCGCCCTCGCCCGACGCGCGGCTGGAGCTCTGCGCGCAGCGACAGCGGCGCATGGGATTGGGCTTGCCGGCAGTGAGATATGCGTGATTGCCACTTCTTCGATCGGCGTGTGTGGGCACGCATCCGAGTCACGTTCACTCACCCGTCATCCCGGCCTCGCGCCGGGATCCATTGAGCGGTCGCAAGAGCGGTGGATACCAGGAAAGGCTCGTGCCACGGCGCGATGGATCCCGGGGCAGGCCCGGGATGACGAGCGAGAAGGTTGCATCGGCGTGCGTGCCAACCGCCGTGGAGCGATCGCTACCGCACGAACACGCGCAGCTTGTCCCTGATCGCGGCTTCGAGTTTCTGGTCGAGTTCGCGCATGGCGCTTTCGGTCATGGCGAACCACACCGCCTCGCGCTCGTTCAGGGTCATGTCTTCGGCGACGGTCTGGCTGCGGCTGGCGCTTGCCGTCGCGTTGCCGGTGGCGCGCAGCAGCGGGTTGTTGAGGTCGAGCCGCACCGCGATCTTCAGATCGTAGCGCTCCGATTGCTCGCTCTTGAACACCTGGGTCACGCCGGTCGCGCGCGGCAGCCGCGTCTCGAGCGCGGACGCGTCGAGGATGGTGTAGGTCGCCATGCCGCGTTGGCCTACCGCGCGCAGCACGTCGCGGCCCCAGGATGCGGCGACATCCGCCGGCTTTTGCGGAAACAGATGATCGACATTGGGCGCCTGGCCGGGTGACTTGTAGGCTTCGACGATCTCGATCTGCGCCACGTCGAGGCGGAGGTTCGGCCGGTCCTGGAAGGTGAGCGTGGCGAAGCTCTGCCGGCTCGGCGGCGTGTCGCAGGCGGTGATCGGGCCGGCGAGCGCGGTGAGAGCGGGGAGCAAAAGAAAATCACGCCGACGCATCATTACTTCACTCCACCATCACGTCACACTCGATCGTCACCCCGGCCCCCGAGCCGGGGCCCATGGATGGGCTTGGCGCGGGCGGATGAATGGGCCCCGGGTCAAGCCCGGGGTGACGAATTGTGATGTGGGACGGGCGTGCGTCAATAGCGGAGATGTGTGTCGCGTCGCACATCCACTCAATTCTTCGCCAGGAAATCCGTCACCGGGAAATCGTAGCGGGCGTTGCAGAATTCGCAGGTCACCTGCAGTTCGCCGTCGATCTGCATGTCAACCAGTTCCGCCGGGGTCATCGCCTTCAGCACCACCTCGACGCGTTTGCGCGAGCAGCGGCATTTGGCCTGCACGCCTTGCGGCTTCGGCACGCGCACGCCGTCCTCGTGGAACAGGCGAAAGAGGATCTCGGCCGCCGGGATCTCGACGTTCAGCAGCTCGCGGTCGGTGCAGCTCGCCATCAGGATGAAGGCGCGGCGCCAGGCGTCGTCGGCCACCTCCGCCGCCATCTCGGTGACGTTCTCCTGCGGCAGGCGCTGCAGCATGATGGCCCCGGCGCGCCAGCCGGCCTCGGTGCGGCTGGCCGCGACCTTGAAGCCGGCCTGCAACTGCTCCGACTGGCGGAAATAATGATGCACGCAATCGGACAGGGTCGCGCCGTCCAATTCGACGATGCCCTGATAGCGGTCGGTGTGGCCGCCCTGGTCGATGGTGAAGGCGAGATAGCCCTTGCCGTGCAGCCGCGGCAGGCTGGCCTGCTCCAGCGGAATTGCCGCGACCCTGGCCGCGTCGAACTGGGCATAGCCGCGCATGGCGCCGGCGCTGGTCAAATCCACCACCATCAGCTTCACCGGCCCGTCGCCGGAGGTCTGCAGGGTGAAGACGCCCTCGTATTTCAGCGCCGCGGCCAAAGCCGCCGTCATCGCCATCATCTCGGCCAGCAGGCGCGCGACCGCCTCCGGGTAGGCGTGCTGGCGGATGATGCGGTCGGCCACGTCGGCCAGCCGCACCAGCCGCCCGCGCACGCCGTGGCCTTCGATCGAGAAGGACTGAATGAAGTCGCGTGCTCCGCCCGCCGGCAATCCTGTGCGCATGATCCGAGAATCTAAATCCGCAATCGAGTTTGTTCCAAGCAGCCCCCTCACCCTGTCCCTCTCCCTCTCCCTCGAGGGGAGAGGGAACGCTGTTGCAACGTTCGGGTCTAAAGCCCCTCTCCCCTTGAGGGAGAGGGGTGGGGGTGAGGGGTGCCGCGCTTCGGTGGTAGATGGGCGCGCTCCGACCCGGAGTCAAATCATCCCGAAGCACCACAGCAGAATCCCCTGCTGCGCGTGCAGGCGATTCTCCGCTTCGTCCCAGACCACCGATTGCTTGCCGTCGATGACGCTGGCGGTCATCTCCTCGCCGCGGTGGGCGGGGAGGCAGTGCATGAAAATGGCGTTGGGCTTGGCGGCGGCCATCAGGCGGTCGTCGACCTGGAAGGCGCGCAGCAGATTGTGGCGGTCGGTGGTGTCCTTGTCGCCCATCGACACCCAGGTGTCGGTGACCACGCAATCGGCGCCCATCACCGCGGCCTGCGGGTCGGTGACGATGTTGACCTTTGCGCCGTGGCCTTGCGCCCATTGCACCACGTCCCGCGGCGGCAGCAGCGGCTCCGGGCAGGCGACGTTCAACTCGAAATCGAACATCACCGCCGCCTGGATCCAGGAGGTCGCCATGTTGTTGCCGTCGCCGGACCAGGTGATGCGCTTCCCCGCGATGGGCCCGCGATGCTCCTCGAAGGTCATCACGTCGGCCATGAGCTGGCACGGATGGGTGCGGTCGGTCAGGCCGTTGATGACAGGCACGCTGGCGAACTGCGCCAGCTCCAGCAGCTTCTGCTCCTGGGTGGTGCGCACCATGATGCAATGGACATAGCGCGAGAGCACCCGCGCCGTATCCGCCACCGTCTCGCCGCGGCCCAGTTGCGAGCTCTCGCGCTCCAGCACCACCGCGTCGCCGCCCAGGCGCTTCATGCCCAATTCGAAGGAGACGCGGGTGCGGGTGGAGGGCTTTTCGAAGATCATCGCCAGGGCCTTGCCGTCGAGCGGCTTGGACTTGGCGAAGGGGTGGGCGCCGGATTTAAGCTGCCTGGAGACGTCGATGATCTTGCGCAGTTCCTCTTTCGGCAGCCGGTCGAGATCGAGGAAATGGCGAATGTTCTGGTTGGCTGAAACGTCGCTCATGTCTTGTTCGCTTCCTGGGTCGATTCCTGGGCGGCCTTCTCGATCATGTCGAGGGCCTGGCCGATTTCCGCTGCGGTGATGATCAAGGGGGGCAGCAGCCGCACCACATTGTCGGCGGCACCCACGGTGAGCAGCCCGCCTCGTCGGAGGCGATCGACCATGTCCAGGTTGGACCCAACGCATTTGAGGCCGAGCATCAGCCCCTTGCCGCGCACATCCACGAACACTTTCGGATAAGCGGCGATCAGGCGCTCGACGCCCGCCTTCAATTGCGCGCCGCGCGCAGTCACATTGTCGAAGAATCCCGGCGCCAGCATGACGTCGAGCACGGCATTGCCCACCGCCATGGCCAGCGGATTGCCGCCGAAGGTGGTGCCGTGGCTGCCCGGGCCGAAGGCGGCCGCGACCTTGGCCGTGGCCAAGCAGGCGCCCAAAGGAAAGCCGGCGCCGATGCCCTTCGCCGTCGCCAATATGTCCGGCGCCACACCAGCCCATTCATGGGCGAACAGCTTGCCGGTGCGGCCCATGCCGCATTGCACTTCGTCGAAGAAGAGGAGCAGGCCGAACTCGTCGGCGACCGCGCGCAGGCCCTTCAGATAGTCGATGGAGGCGGCGCGCATGCCGCCCTCGCCCTGCACCGGCTCCACCAGGATCGCCGCCGTTTCCGGCCCGATCTTGGCGCGCAGCTCGTTCAGATTGCCGAACGGCACATGGTCGAAGCCGTCGACATAGGGCGCGTAGCCCTTCAGATATTTCTCGTTGCCCGCGGCGGCGAGGCCGGCCAGCGTGCGGCCGTGGAACGAGCCTTCGCAGGCGATCACGCGATAGCGTCCGGCATCGCCGAAATCGTCGTGATACTTGCGCACCAATTTAAGGCCGCACTCGATCGCCTCGACGCCGGAATTGCCGAAGAAGACCTGATCCGCGAAGGACGCGTCGACCAGGCGCTCACCGAGGCGCTCCTGCCCCGGAATGCGATAGAGGTTGGAGGTGTGCCAGATCTTCTGCGCCTGCTCGGTCAGCGCCTTGACCACGTGCGGATGGCAATGGCCCAGCGCGGTCACCGCGATGCCGCTGGCGAAATCCAGGAAGCGTCGCCCATCCGTCGCGATCATCCAGGCGCCCTCGCCCCGCTCGAACGCCAGCTCGGCGCGGGCGTAGGTGTTCATGAGGGCCGGGCTGGGCGAGGTGGGCGCGGCGGCGAAAGCCTGGGCGGCAACGGGCGCATTCATCGGACAAGCACTCCTGAAAGCAATTCAGCGGGCCTCTGGCCCGCTGGAACGGATGTGGAACGCCGGGAAAATGAGAGGGGACTATTGGGGGAGGCAGGGAGGGGTGTCAAGAGACGTTGCTCGTAAGAAATCACGATACTCAACGTCGAGAAGCCCCAAAAGGCTCATACTATGATTCGGAAACCGCCTCTTCCGAATCCTCGTCCGACTCTACTGTCGACAAGTCGCGGGGATTCCTTAACCGCCAGCGATGCCTTTCTCGAACGAGATCTCCAATTACGGAGACAGCCGTCTGATTCTCGTGTGCCCTGACCGCGGCTTCATACACAGCTTGAGGCAAGTCCATGCGCACCGAAACCTGACGATTGCCAACTAAGGTTCTAAGCGTAGCGTGACCATCTTTTTCGTTTTCACTGCGAACTAGCTTGATGATGAATCCCTCTAGCCTCTCTTCGGGCCGAGGGAGCCGATCGCGAAACAAACGCGCCGCCTCTTTGAGAACGGCGGCATCTGGAGCCGCGAAAGCAACTCTACGGCTCCTTTCCGGTACTGAACGAGTACGCGCCCACGTTACTGACACATCAAGACCGTGACCGCGTTCGATCAATTTTGCCGTTGCTTCGCATAGATTGGCGCTAACACCGCGCTGCACAGCATTCTCAAATACTGAGAAGCCGGCTCCGCGATTGCTGCTCTCAATTGCTTCTCGAGCCGCTTCGAGGCCTTGAACCAAGCGACGTGTGACCTGCCTTTCAAAAGGATCCTCAGACGGCATTGGCCACAAGCTTGCTTGCGTGGAGTCAGCCAACGCCGGAGGTACAGGCGACAACAGAGTCACCACAAAGCTACCTTGCTCCGTTTGACCAAGGCGCACGCGCTCCAGATACTCCGTCGCTTCCTTAACCCGCCCCGCACGATAGGCTGGTCTCGGATCGGAGACTGAGCAGGCCGCTGACAATAGAAGATCACGAGCGTGAACAACAAGTTCGACGCCAGCTTCCAATCTCATAGATCCGTCATCTTCCGCGCCCGGTGCGCGAACACGTATTACGTCCTGATCTGCGGTCGAAAGGTCTTTGTAGAGCTGGAGTTCGCTCTGATCTTCTGCTCGCGCAAAGACCCTAATTAGCGCTGAAACAACACTTGAGTAGTCCGCTATAGCGGCTGTGGCCGGGACAACTATCTCCTCGGAGCTGTTTCGCACATACACATCGCTATGGTCGCCGAAGGATTCGACTCGACGCCATCCCTGCGCAGTGGCATAGGCGCGCAACGCCATAGGCGTAATCTCTCGCAGGGCATCTGAATCGAGAATGCGCGCTTGAAAGCTCATTTGAGTTTGCCCTGACGAGACCTCTCCATGAGATCAGTTACAGCCGCCACATCGAACACATTTGAAACAGGAATAGGGACTGTCACACTTACATCGTTATCAACGTCAGGCATTCCAAGTATCGAAACCCAATAAGCGGCCTTTCTTAGAATAAGCTGTTCGACCGTGATCGTCACCCAGTCCTTTTCATCCTTGGGCATCTCCAAGACAATCAGTATCCGCGGCGTCTGCGTGACGATTCTGAGATCGTCATAGTTCTTGATCGACAGCGGAAAATGGATCGCGGAACCGACACGCCCAATGTTTGTCGTTGCCTTTAGTTGCGCATCCAATCGCGGGCGCATTACACCACTAGAAGCAATGGTCAAGTCGACACTATCGCGGTCGAAATCTGGTATTGCGATCGAATAGCCAGCCGCACCAGCAACCGCCTGGATGTAAGCGCGCGACAAAGCTTCCTGGCGGTCATTTGAGGAGAGAATCGCATTCGCCATCAAGCTACGCAGTCCTCAGTACTTTCGGTTGCCGAAGACGATGGCCCTGAACAAGTAGAAAGGCAAGCCAGGTTTGAGGTGACGGCTCTGTCTAGGCGTTCAGTTTACCCTTCCACACCACCCAACAGCTTCACATTCAACGCTCCGCCGCTGAACAGCATGTCGTCCAGCGCCTCCGTCAAATCCGTCTCGCTTGGCTCCGCCGCCTTCTTCGCCGCCCCCTCGCCCCGTGCAATCGCGCCTTGCGCGGTGCGGCGCATCAGTTC
>Ga0184637_10002556_pt1 | contig 11678 bp, 18 predicted proteins | sample PLM3_127_b2_FD_133143 | JGI IMG/M metagenome (GOLD analysis project Ga0184637, IMG submission 133143) | Groundwater sediment microbial communities from an aquifer in East River, Colorado, USA - PLM3_127_b2 | ecosystem: Environmental > Terrestrial > Soil > Riparian zone | place: USA: East River...
GAGGCTTATTTTCAGTTGAATCAATGCGGTTGTAATCGGCGCGATAACGACGGCGATGGCGTGCCGTGCGAATCTATTTGTTCAGGCGGGTAGCCTGCTACAATCTTAAGCTGCTTGAATCGAAAGCCGCCCGTATGAGCGGCTTTTTTTGTTTACCAATTACTAGGGATTATAACGAAATTGTAACTTGACCTTGTGGTTATTTATGATACAATGTATTTAACGGTTAGCACAAACCATATCGACAAAACCCCGCGCAACGTTTACGAGACAAACGCGGGGCAAGTCCTTGACCATCAAAGCAGCCCATAAGGAGGCTCCCTTGATTTCACCACTCACTATACCACAAGTCACCCTCGAACGCACACCTATCGCGTTCACCGCTAACACCCCGCTCCCGGCACTCGTCACCGCCCGGCGCAACGGTCAGACCTATCTCGCCTGTGTTGACAAGTCGTCCAGCTGCAACGGTCACTTGTTCGCCCGTGTCCAGTATGCCGATGGTCAAGTCCAATGGGCGAACGCCACCAACATCGTTGAGGTCGTCTAATGAACACCAAACCTCAATATGGCGCAATTCTGAATCTATTGCGCTATGACCATCGCCTACAGAAGTTGCACACTGCCATTTACACATCGCGTTTCGATACGACTATCCGCGTCGAAACGACCTGCACCCGCCACGCGCTGCAAATGATGTTCGCTATCAGTGCCATTGGCGGTACGGCTGGCATCTCTGTGGAGTTTGATATCCGTGATAAGCGCCATACTCCCCGTGTCGCTATCCGTCCTGACAGCGTACAGAATGTTACCATCACCGCTAAAACAGCAGAGGATAGCGTGCCGCAAACTGCCCAATTCAACACGACACCTGCAACGCCGGACGCAACCGCCGCATTGGTGGGGGCTCCCCTATCTGCAAGTGCGGACGTAGGGACGGCATCTATGCCGTCCGTTGCACTCGACCCAACCTATTACTTGGAGCAAGCGTTTCAATGGACGGGGCAGTCCATGACCTTCACCTTTCTTGTCCAGAAATACAATGCCGAACGCAACGCCTTCCTGCTCTATCCCGTCGGCGGCTGCACAGGCAGCTTCTATCGTGATGCCGCCTTTGTCTATGCACGCTGCATCCCGGCAGATGAACCCGTTATCCGCGAACCATTGGAAGATGTCATGCCCTCTGTGCGCCGTGTCGCCGCCAGTTTTTTCGCGCCTAAAGCTGAGGTGTAATCATGACCTGTGCTTGCTGTGGTGCAGAACTGACCGTTGTTGGCGAACAAGTCTATCCGCCGAAATACAACCTGAAAAACAAGGTTCTGGTGGAATGCCAGAATCCAGCCTGTGCGATGAATAAGCGCACAGCTACCACCGAATCTCATGCCAAAATGTGTGAAGACGCTAAACAGGAGAAATCAGCATGGATAAATACATCGTGAAGTGGCGCGTGCGCGGGAGTGTTGTTCACCCGCACTACGAAGGCAAAGAGACCGTCTTTGCCGAAGACATAGAAGATGCCGAGAATCGCGCCCGTCGTGAAGTTCATCGCCGTGCATTCCAAGATTTGTCAATCGGCAGCATTGAAGTTATTTCCGTAGAGGCGCTGCGATGACCCTCACCTACGAAGATGCCCTTGCCCTGCGCTGGCCCTTCAAACTGGATGAACATCGCTTTGACATGGAGTGGCCCTACCTTACTGAGGGTCCAATCGAATTGCGCCTCGACGAAGTTGACCCCGGTTGGCAGTGGGTTATCCGCAGCATCGAAACCCGCGAAGTTGTCGGCAGCCGCAATGAATTCAAAGTGACTGTGCATGGCAGCCTGACCATCAAGGGTGTCACCCGTGATGGGGTGGGGCAAGCAATGACGCGCCAAGGGAAGCAGAAAACGAATAGCGCGACAGGCGAAATTTACAGCGATGAAGTCAACAGTGCCGAAAAATCTGCCGCGACGGATGCACTCAAACGCGCGGCACGACTCTTCGGTGTCGGGCGTTACCTGCTGGTGACACAGAAAGCGGGTAACAAGACCCGTGACCAATTGTGGCGCTGGCTTAGGGAAGCTATCGAAAAGATGGAAGCAAACGGACACGCCGAATTATCCACCAACTAACGATATGTAACTAGGGGTAAGGCGCACCTTGCCCCTCAAGGAATAATCAGATGACTGAATCAGTTCTCATCCTCACCACCACCGGACCCCACGGCGAATTTGATATTTTTTCATGGACAGAGTGGCTTGAAAACGCGACACTTGCCGAACTCTATATCAATCTCGGCTGCATGAAAAATCTCATCATCCACTACACGCGCCGCAAGCGTTGGGCGGCTGGCGACTACTACACCGAATCTGTCCGCAAAATCGAGATGTACGAGAACTTGCATCATCACATCGGTCTCGAAATCGCAGACCGCACCATTCCAGCATTCAAGCCGCAAGCGCCGAACTGACGTAGGGCGCTGCGCGTCTTGCCTACTTGCAATATTTTGAGAATAGTGAGGTACTAAATGGTCGATCAGCAAAAAGAATTTGGTTATCCGCCTAAACTGTGCATTTTTACGGGCGAGTATCATTATGGTGCAGATGGTTACTACAAGGCGAATCGGAACAAGCGCAAATTTCGCGCACCCGTTTATCGCGCTCCAGATGGTTCAATTGTCGTTGATGCGACACAAAAAGAATACGTGGACCGACCTTCGGATTTGCTGAACTGGTAGGTGCGTAACGCAGGGCGATTCAAGCGAATCGCCCTTGCACACTTTGGTAATCCGCGTTAGAGTCTGATTGTCGGTCGCAGGAGATTAACCTATGCGTTATATCACGCTTTTAATCGGACTACTTTCAATCATCGGTGGCATTATTTTTGGCATACTCTCCTATCTCGAACCCAAAGCCTACGACCTCACGGCAGCGTCTGCCATTCAGATTACACAGGTCTACGCCATGGCACAACACTATGCCCTGCTCGGCATCCTCTGTATGCTGTTCGCCATTGCCATCATCCTCACCACGTCCAGCCCTGCATCCTCGAACGTTTGATTGGGCGCGGCGTGCTGCGCCCACAAGGAACATACCCCATGACCGAAGAATCTCAATCCCCCAAACGACTTGCGATTAAGCCATCTACCATACGAATGGGTTGCTCATGGTGTGGCGGCTATATCGAATATGTCATTGAGGATGGTGATGTTGTCATTACCAGAGGCAATTGTAGTTGCGTGACGGCTCTACATAAGTCTCGCATCACGATAGTCCTGAACGCCCCGAAAAAGTAGGGACATGCAACGGCGCGTCCGCATCACAAAGTTAACACTTGGAATTTAATAGCTTCGATGTCAACAACGCCGCCTGTCGTAAACGTAAATAAAAACTTATACCCCCCGGCTGCTGTCGCCGCCACGCGGCATAAGTAGGTCCCCAGTGAAAGCCTTGTCACTTGCGAGTCTGTGCCATAGGTATAATTGACAGCAACTCCATTGGGCGCGGTTACGGTTACAACCAGCGTGCCGGGATCAATCAACGTCGCCCCGCCTTCCTTATACAGCGCCTGTGCTTCCATCGTTTCACCGACATAAATGCTACTCATTTAAGACATCCAATTCAATTTCGTATGTGTTTATGACATCTGCTGTAATGCTATAAGTAGCCATTTCATCGAGCGCGATAACATGCGTATTCTGCACAGCCAGTTCCACCGTATACCGCACATCCGATACCTCACCGCTGCCGCCAGCAACCATAGCGCCCAGACCACTGATACTGATCACTGCCGTATCAACCGCAATGATTACTGCGCCGGGCTGAATACTCGCACTCACTCCATTGCTATCAATAATGGCGGCACTTGCTTGTACCGTTACCGCGCCCGCTAGCACAGCAGCAGTCTGCCCCGATACCGTGATTGCACCCGCACTGGCTTGTATCGTCGCTCCCGAAGACGATGAGACCGTTGCCGCAAAGCCCTCGCTGTCGAGAATCGCGGCATTCGCCGTAATGGAAACTGCCCCCGGTTGTACGGCGGCTGTTTGTCCGGCGATTGCGATACTTCCTGCGCTGGTTTGTACGGTGACAGCGCCGGGTGTAATGGTCGCCGCATGACCGCCAGCCGTGATTGCACCCGTACTTGCCTGTACCGTGACGACATTGCTAATGGTTGCCGCTTCGCCGTTTGTATCGAGCGTTGCGGCAGTTGTGGCGATACTCACCGCGCCGGGTGTAATCGTTGCAGGTTGCCCCGCGCTATCCAGAATACCCGCGCTGGCTTGTACGCTAATCGCACCCGGTATTATGACTGCTGTTTGTCCCGCGCTGGCGATGACACCTGCGGTACAGGTTACGGTTTGCCCGCCGCCGCCTGTGCTGACGGTTGCCGTTTGTCCCGCGCTGGCTATCGTGCCTGCGCTTGCCTGTACCGTGACCCCGCCCGGTGTGATGCTCGCAGTACGTCCCGCGCTGGCTATCGTGCCTACACTTGCCTGTATAGTGACATTCTCAGGTCCGAAAACCATGTACCAGACGAACGCTTGCACGGGGTCGGCATCGTCCATGATAGCAGTAAAGCCGCTGCTATCGACGGACTTAATATCCATCAGCCCCTCAACGGTAGCCGCCGTGTTCGGCAGGTTGACATAAACCGCATCAAATTCTACCGCCGTGCCAACCACCGCCGTCCCTGCCGCATCATCGTCCATCATGCCAGCAGCCGAGCGTGACGCGGTGGACGTGAATGCGCCGATACTGAGTTCGTGGTCGTCCGTAACCGTGTTCGCTGTGGACTTGGCGCGGTTCGCCGACAGAAACATGCCGCCGAGCGGCATGAAAGGGAAACCGCTTTCGACAATATCGGTTGTCGTGTCTGTCTGTGTCAGCAAGTCACCGAGTACGGCATAATTCGCATTCGTGAATTGAATCGCCAGGTATGCGATTATTTTGGCGCTACCCGCATTGGAGAGCCAATTGATACGAAAACCGTTGGCGGGGGAACTATGAAAATCGACAAAATCAGCCCGCGATTCGGTGGCGGTGACACCTGAATTTAAGAGCGCTATACATTCGGTATCAATGGCGTAGCTCACGGACTGAGCATTCGCCGAAGCATCATTGCTACCGCCTGTTAGGACGTAGCGGTTACTGCTCGACTTCGCCGCGCCAATGGTTAATCCGGAGTCAGCAGAAACGCTGTTGTTGATGGTTTGCTGACCGTCACTGAAAAACATGATGAAGTTCGGCAGGAACGCGACTTGTTCAACATCTTGGTTGCCTGTTACCAGCGCCATTGTGAAGTCATTGCCGCCGACGTTGACAATATCCGTACCGCCCAGCGCCAGATAATGGACGGTGTAAGAAGCGACAAACGCATCGTCAATAACTAATGTGAAGCCGCCGCTATCCATGGATTGTAAATCCATCAAGCCATCAATCGCATCGCCTGTGGTCGTGATACCGATACAGGCAGCGTTGCCCTGCATGCGGTTTGTGACCATTGCAGTCGGGGTATCTTGCGCTAAACAGGTGGCATAGCGGCGGTCTGTGGTCGAGACCGCATAACCAAAGCCCGTTTGTTGCGTGCGGCGACCTACCGCATCAGCCGTGTCCGTTCGCCCGTTCCACCAGAAGAAAACTGCTTTTGGTTGAAATCCCAAACCAGCGACGACAACCGTATTACCAGCCGCCGCAGTCGTGGTATTGAGAAACCCACGCGCAACATTTAAAGCCATCTAAATCTCTACACCCAACCTCGCCATCAACGTTGAAACGGTGTCGTAGGCGATGCCTGTCTCAGCTAGTGTGAAAACACCTTGCATCTCGCTAATCAGCATCGCTGGCGGGTCGCCACAAATCAGGTTGATACACTGTTGTAGACTATTACTTTCCTCAGCGTCCAAATCAAACGCCGCTTCCATTTGTTCGAGAGTGATTAAATCTGCACAATTTTCGGTAATCGCTGCCGTCAGTGCCACCGTGACAATCTTATTGGGTGGCGCGATGATTCTTTGATAAAACGTGAATGCCATTGTAAATCCTCCTCAATGCCTTATAGCTGATAATGATAAATAGGTACTTCGTCCGTCCCGGCGTTATCCCCGGCTAAGATGGTATTGTTTGACCCACCGATGCGACAACGTAGGGCTTGTAAAAACCAGCCCATCGCCACTTCCAGCGCATCGCCGCGTAACCAGAGTCGCTCAATATCGGACTGCAAAGACTTAGCATAGAGGCTAATATCGCGCCGCTTCGGTGTCTGGTAGACCCGCCCCACAAAGAATAGCTGCCGATGTGCCAGCGCATCAGCCCACGCGCTGTCAGGCAAACGCCGCGCATTGGATAGCAAGGTTTTGGCGCGGTCGGTTGAAACCACGGGTTCGCCAGTCTCATCAACCCGGCTTTGCACAAGTTCGCTTGGAAAAACGTTTTCCGCTAAACAATAACGGATCCGTTCAATCACCGCTGGATATATCACAGATGGGTCAATCGTGACAGACTGCTCACCGTCTACCCGTTCAAGCGTTACATAGTCCAATACATTAAAGTTTTCCATAATCGCCTCCTATGTTAGGGAAAGAATCGCGCTGGGTGATGTTGACCATGCAAGCGTGTAATCACCGCTATTGGTTGCCGTTGTGCCGAGTATCACATAATCCATCAGCGGGTCGGCTGGCGATGTCGGGGTATCATTCCACATCAGCGCATGGGAGGGCGTTGCCGGGGATAATAAGAGCGCTGTCCATGTCACGTTATCCGCATCAAATAAAGCACGGTCATTCGTATTATCCTGCGTTACCGTTTTGTTGGCTAATGTTTTGCCGCCTGCCGTGTAACCCCCCGCCGTCCCATATTCGGTGCTGGAAACACCCGTATCAGCCCATACCTGATGCGTGTCGATATTGGGTGTATAGCCCGTATGCAGCGTCACCTTAATCGTGTCGCCGCCGCTTGCGAAATTGTGTACCTTTAAAAAAAGCTGTTCTTTCAGGTCGTTGTATACGACAATATCACCTTCTGCCATAATTCATCCTCTCAAATCCGAACTAGATTTTCATTCCCATAATCCGCCGCAACAGGCATCAACTCAATCGTCGTAATCACCAAGCGGCTCTGCTCATCAAACGGCACAGCGTGGATATTCCCTACTTCCACCAGCACCTGATAACTTAGATTCTGATAGGCACGCCCCGCCTCAATCGCCCACATTGCTTCGAAGCCATCCGCCAAATCTTCAACCGTCTCCGGCGACCATGCCACCAGATTGCGGATAACCGCCTCACCGCTCAGCAACTGCCCCTTAATCGCAATCGCCCCTTTGATATTTGCATCGGGCTTCAGCTTAAGGTCACACTGACAGCGCACCGCCAATAAATAGCGCTGACCCGCCAGCACCAACCCGCTCACGTCTTGGTGGATGAACAACCGTCCCCGGCGATGTGCCAGCGACAATTCCAATCCAGTATCCTGCCGATGGGTCTCCGGTGGCGGCGCATACGCATCACCCGCCATCAGTGGCTGCCATGCCAGCGAATAACCATCCGGTGTATCTTTCGCCCGTTTCGCCTCATCACCCCAATCACCGGACTTCACATTGTCCAATATCGGATTACGATTCACAGCCACATTCAACGGCTGTCGTACAACTTCCATCGTGACAACGGGATTCTGCACGATTGTCGGCTGAGTATTCAATCGCCGCAACTCCTCCACGTATGAAGTCCCTACAGCAGCCGGAACGGGGTTGGGGGTGAGGGCTGTATTCGTACCGGCCAGAAACTGCTTAATCATCTGCGCCGCTTCCAACAATGCCACCATCCCATCGTCAACCGGGGTCTCAGTCTTTTTCGCTTCTGCCTTACGCTCTTTAATCACCGACTCCGGCACAAGGTTCCCGGCGACCAGCAATCCAATCAGCGCGAAGATATACCAGTGCAGGTCATTCTCAATAATGAACCGCATCCAATCCAGCACAGAGTTACCTTCAGTCTCAGTCGGCTCTTCAATTGCCACCGCCGCCTCTGCGGTTGGAATAATATCCGGTGCAGGCTCTTGTGCTACTACTGGCATGACCAGCAGCAACATTAGCCACATGACGGCAAGCGTTCGTATCATTCGTTTCATGGTTTTTGCTCCTCAGCCGTAGTCACGGCACTTGTTAATTCCGGTATAAAGGTATCATCAACATCACGCATTTCGGGAATCGGTTGCGTCGTATTCGCCACTTGTGGAGTAGCGACAACTTGCAGACGTTCAACCAATTCGGATAGGGTATTAGCTTTATTTGTCAGATGCTCCACCTTGGTTTTCTGTTCGAGATTCTCAGCTTTCAGAATACCAATCTGTGCATCCTTCTCGGCTATTGCGCTGTTTAATGAATCGCGTTCGGCTTCAAGTTCCTTGATTTTGTCTAACCCCTGCTGGTTATTCTTTTCGAGTTCCTGTACCCGCCCGTCCAGTTTGCGAAATTTTTCATCAAAGCCTTCCCGTTCGCCGCGCCGCTCCGCACGTTCCTGCGTGAGCATCTTCTCTAATACTTCGAGTCCGCCCTCTTTTTTGGCTTGTTCGACGCGGAACTGCGTGAGCTCGTCCGATAATTTATCGTATCGTTCCTGCAACCGAGTTCGCTCCGCATTGAAGTTGATAGCAAATGCAGTCACCGTTTCATCTTGCTTCGTACCAGCATTCATGCGTCTTGCGGCGGCGTTGGTGATAACCCATATAATGAGTATCGCCATCACAATGACGAAACCGAGTATCCCAAATATTTTGATGAGTTCTAACGCCCAATCAGGCATGACTTACCTCTTCCCATGTATTTAAACGCACTGGGCAGCCGCTATCGCACAGGCAACATGGGTATGCGTACCCGCTTGATAGCAGCTGCCTACTACGCTCACCATTACGGTGCTTTCACCAGATATTGAATAATCCCCTCTTGCCGATTGTTAGTCCGCACCAAACCCTGAATCACGCGCCCTAGAATTTGTTTGAGTGTCGTCAAGTCTGCGCCAGCAATCGCCGCCAAATCCGTCGCCGCCTGTGCATTATCCGCCTCAATCTGTGCCAGTGCCGCCTCAGCTTTTGCCTGAACCATCTGATTCGCACCGACGAGTTGCAGCCCTTGTTGCCGATTCGCTTTCACATCAACTGCCATCGCCTATGCCTCCGCCGTGATAATCGTCATACCCGTGCCATAGTTCCCGCTTTGCCGCGCCAATAACACGGTATACATACCCGCTGTATCCGTCGCCAAATTCAATGTGACCACGCCGCCCACCGCCGCGACTGTGCCAAACGCATACTCCGCAGCATCCAGCCACACATAATAATCCATATTGGCATCCGGCGTTTCCAGCGTGATGACCGCCGTATCCACATTATCCGCCGTGATGGTAACTTGCGTCGTCGCCACCAGCAGCGAATTCCAATTATCCAGCACAGAATTTGCAATCTGCACATTCTGCCCGACATCATCAATGAAGAGTGTCGTTATCCCATCCACTGAACGCGCACCATAACACTCAGCAATTGCCGCCCGTGCCACCGCGTCAATTCTGGAGGCATGTATCGCTTTCGCAGCCGCGACCTCAATCATTAGCTCACCTCCCGCACTGCGAACAAACCTTCGACGCGATTATTCGCCGATGCTTGCCCACGATACACCGTCAATGTACCCGTGCTGACCTTACATTTGACCTTAATCGTATGCGCCCCGGCTGCTACGCCGCGGAACCACCACGACACGAAAATAATATTTGCCGCAGCTGTCTCACTACGCCCGATTCCATCATTCGCACTGTTCACAGTTACGCCATCTAAGTCAAAGCTGAAATAGGCAACCCCCGCCGACTGCGTGACATCTGCCATGAACGTCACCAATAAATCGCCGCCAAAGCTCGTCACGGCGAGGCTCAAATTCGTACTGTCCAAGTCCGCAAAGCTGGTTGTCGTAAACGTCAAGTCCGTCGCATTATAAATATCGTAAAAATTATCCGGCGGGTCTTTCAGTGCCAGCAAGTTATCGCGCAAATGCGTATTCAGGTCACTGGATGTCAGTACCTCAGCCGTCCATGTTTTCGGAGCAGTCCACGCCATACACTACCTTTCTACATTTCCCCTCTCCACGCAGTGGGGAGGGGTTAGGGGTGGGGAATTAAATATCCATCACCGCCAGACCATCAATCACATCGCTATCAATCGTAAACAGTGACATGGCATCCACCGCCCGTGTCACATAATGCGCCTCATGTTTCCCTTCGGCGATATTAATCCGATGGTTCTCTCCCATGATGATATAGTCTTTATTGTGCGTTTCATTGGAGTTCTGCACGGTGATTTTGTCGCCAATCGTCAGCGTCTGCACCATCGCAGCAATCGCCTCTGTCACCACCAGCGATACTTTATCAATCGTCTTCAACGGCTCGGCGAAGAGACCCACCAGCATATCCGCAATCGCTTGTACCGTATCCGCATCCCCGATAACCAGACTATCACTCGCATCAAAGCCGTCATAAGCATAAAAACTCGCAGCATTGCGGCTCTCAACCGTATCATCTTTATACGAGATGAGCGGCGTACCGCGTACCTGCAAAGTGGTCACATAAATTTTTAATCCGGTGTCATTCGTAAATGTATATTCAATACTGTTCCCGCTAATCACCCACGACACAATCACCGTCTGCGACTTATCCGCCCCGCTCCCGTCTTCCTCAGCATTCGCAATAATATCCACCCCACGCAGCGGCTCAATCACATTCACACCCCCCACCCGCGCACTAGCATTAGCCGGGTCATAAAACCTGCCGCGAGTTTTACGTGTCCGATTCGGCTGTAACGTGATGACATCCTCAGCCGAATATAAAACAGACCCCGGCGTACCCTGTGAGCGTGGGATATACGACAATTCAAGGCTGTTCAACGGACCCATGCCATACGGATTACGCCCCTTGCTGGTCTGGGCAGCCGTCAAATAATCACCATCCGTTCGCAGTGTCGTCACATTTGCCGCATTTTTCGAGTGATGCCGATTCAGAAAGCGATACATCCCTGTGCGCGGCTGGAAAAAATACATGCCGAATACCTCGGCTTTCAGCACATCGCGGATGAGCCGTTGGGCATTGCCTTGTTTGCCCTGCCCTAAATGGTCGCCCACCCAATCCAGTGTGGTTCGCCCCTCATCAAAATCTGTATCATCCACTTCATAAATCGTTTTAGTTCCATCGATGCTGTCTTGGTCGATGAAGAAGTAACTGCGATTGTTGGGCCAAACAACTTGTGCCGCTTGGTGCAATGTCGTCAGTACCTCATCGACCCGTACATTCTGCTGTAGGGGCGGATAATATTCGTAGGCAAGCAGTTCGCGCATCTTATCCATACAAATCAACTGCACCACCGGGTACACCAAAAACTCCCCGAATGACTCGCTCACATCGCTAATCCGCAACTCGGTCATTGTCACCGTTGTGCCATTGTATGTCGTCCGCACGCGCAGCAGCCGTCCCGGATGCAGCAAGCCATAATATGCCGCGCTGCTATCGTCTTGTGAATACCGCCCATCAGCGTTGCTCAGTGTCAGGCGCAGCACCGCCGGATTGCTAATCGACTGGTACGGCTGATTCATGCCGCTCGTCCACTCCAAATACGTAACCCCATCCAGCACACTTAACCCGTTGCTGTACGTGCGATTATCATCA
>Ga0184637_10002557_pt1 | contig 11663 bp, 12 predicted proteins | sample PLM3_127_b2_FD_133143 | JGI IMG/M metagenome (GOLD analysis project Ga0184637, IMG submission 133143) | Groundwater sediment microbial communities from an aquifer in East River, Colorado, USA - PLM3_127_b2 | ecosystem: Environmental > Terrestrial > Soil > Riparian zone | place: USA: East River...
GCGACAGCTTGGCCAGCGCCTGCGCTTCGCGCAGCAGCCGGGCCGGCGCCTCGCCGGTGTCGAGGACGTCGGGCCGCATGAGCTTGATCGCGACCAAGCGGTCGAGGTCGGGGTCGTGGGCGGGGGTCGGGGGTCGAGGTCGGGGGTCGCGGTCGCGGTCGCGGTCGCATCGCCGTCGCCGTCGAGGCCGGTTCGATACCGTCTCGAGGAAGAGCACCGGCCCCGGGCCAGGCGAGGAACCCTCCCCCCGCTCCCGATCCGAAGTGCAACCCGCAGAACAGGGCTGCCCCTCCCGCCCGCTCTCCCGCCCCTACTGCGCCTTCGCGTTGAACCGCAGCGTCGCCAGCTCGTCCTCGTCCCGCCGCTCGCGCCGGTCCCACTCCTCGGTCACCTCGGCGCGCTTCTTCTCCTGCGCGCGCCGGATCGCCTCGGCGTTGTGGAATGCGGTGACGTAGCCGACGCGGGCCTGCTGCTCCTTGCGCATCGCGCCCGAGAGCTCGCGCTCGGCGACGCGGAGCGCCTGCAGGGCACGGGCGTGGGCGTTCTCCTCGAGCGCCCACAGCTCGGCGACTCCAGCCCCCCGGCCGTCGGAGCTCGCAGCCTGGCGCATCCCGGCGAGCCGCGCGGCCGCACGGCCGAGGCTCGTCTGCGCGCGCGCCAGGTTCTCGAGCGCGGTGTCCTCCGTGCGCTCCCTGATCATCACGAGCTTGTCGAGTCTTGTCTTCGGGACCATCACGCTCCTCATTACGTCACGCTGCCGCCGGACCGATAAGCCCGCCGGCTCGGGACGCCGCCTTCCTGCAGCGCGGCCACTTCCGCCCGGCAGCTCCTGCACGGCCCCCTGAGCAAGCAGCGTTCCAGCGCCGTGCGCCAGCCGTCCGTCGCTGGCGCGCACCTTGCTCAGCGTCCGTCGCGGAGGAGCGCGATGGCAGACGGCCTGTACGTCAGCATGTGTGGAGCGGTGGCCCGGGCGGAGCAGCTCGAGGCCGTCGCCGACAACCTCGCCAACGCGCAGACGCCGGGCTTCAAGGCGGCGCGCCCCGCGTTCGAGAGCTTCATGGCGCCCTCCGGCGCCCAGGACAAGCACTACGCCGCAGCGGTGGCGACGGGCTTCGACCTGCGCCCCGGGCCCACCGCCAACACCGGCAACCCGCTCGACGTGGTGCCCGACGACGGCGCTTTCCTGACGGTCCGCACGGCGGCGGGCGCCATCGCCCACACGCGCGACGGCCGGTTGACGCTCGACGCGGAGCGGCGTCTCGTCTCTGACGGTCGGCTCGTGCTCGGCAGGGACGGCCAGCCCATCTCCCTCCCTCCCGAGACCACCGCCCGCATCGGCCGGAACGGCGAGGTGCAGGCGGGTGAGCACGTGGTGGGCGAGCTCGCCCTCGTGCGGCTCGAGGGCCCGGTCGACCGCGTCGGCGCCTCGCTCCTCGCGCCCGGCCAGGGTGGGCGCGCGGTGCCGGTGGACTCCGGTGTGCGCACGGGCGAGCTCGAGCTCGGCAACGCGACCGCGCTCGACGCGGCGGTGCAGCTCGTGTCGGCGCAGCGCGCCTACGACGCCTCGATGCAGGCCCTCCAGACCTACCGGTCCATGGACCAGCGCGCCGTCGAGGTGGCGCGCGTCAAGTAGCGGAAAGGATCCGATGCTCCGATCGCTCTACACGGCGGCCACCGGGATGGAGGCGCAGCAGCTCCGGATGGACGTCATCTCGAACAACCTCGCCAACGCCAGCACCACCGGCTTCAAGAAGGTGCGCGCCGAGTTCGAGGACCTGCTCTCCGAGACGCTCAAGGGCGCGGAGGCGCCCGACCCGCGCGGCGGCACCTCGCCGACGCCGCTCCAGGTCGGCCTCGGCGTCCGCACCGGCTCGACCACCCGCTCCTTCTCCCAGGGCGAGCTCCTCTCGACGCACAACCCGCTCGACGTCGCGGTCGAGGGCGACGGCTTCTTCCGCGTCATCCGCCCCGGCGGCGAGCCGGCCTACACGCGCGCCGGCAACTTCCGGGTGGACGCCACCGGGCGGCTCGTCACGCTCTCGGGCGACCTCGTCGACCCAGAGATCACCTTCCCGCAGGACACGCTCGACGTGACGATCCGCGCCGACGGCACCGTGCTCGCGAAGGTCGCGGGCCGGCAGGAGGAGGAGGAGCTCGGCCAGCTCGAGCTCGTCACCTTCACGAACCCGGGCGGCCTCGAGGCCATCGGCGGGAACCTGCTCGTGCAGACCTCGGGCAGCGGCCAGCCGCTGTCGGTCCGGCCCGGCGAGCAGGGCGCCGGCACGATCGCCCAGGGCTACCTCGAGGGCGCGAACGTGAAGGCGGTCGAGGAGATGATCGACATGATCGCCACCCAGCGCGCCTACGAGCTCAACTCGAAGGTGATCCAGACCGCGGACCAGATGCTCCAGCGGCTGACGAACATGCGGTAGCGCCCCACGCCGCCCCGGACGACCTCGACGATGCCCGCCCTCCTCCCGCTCCTCCTCGCCGCCCTCGCGCCGACGCCCGGCGCGGCGATCCAGGCCGCGCTCGCCCCCGCCCGCGCGGAGGCCGAGGTCGGCGCGGTCCGCGCGGCGGCGGGGAGGAGCTGCGCGCCCTCCGCGTGGGAGGCGCTGAAGCCCGTCGAGGCCTCCGGCCAGGTGGCGCTGCGCTTCACGGGCCGTGATCCAGCCGGCGCGCCGTGCGAGGGCTGGGCCTGGGCCGAGGTGAAGGTGGCCGCCCCCGCCCTGCGCCTCACCCGCGACCTGCGGGCCGGCGAGCCGCTGGCGGGCGCGGTCGCGCCCGGCCTCTCCGAGGTCCTGCCCGCCCGCCGCCCGGTCGCGGAGCTCCCCGAGGGCGCCGTCGCCGCGCGGACCCTGCGCGCCGGCACCTCCCTCCTCTCCTCGGACCTGCGCGTCGGGCCGCGCCCCGGCGACCCCGTCGTGGTGCTCGTCCGCGCCGGCGCCGTCGAGCTCGAGCAGCCCGGCCGTGCCGTCCCCTGCGCGCGAGACCGCGCCTGCGCGCTCCTCCCCGGCGGGAAGCGCGTCGAGGGGCGCTTCCTGGCCGGCCGGCTCGTCGTGGAGGCCCCGTGATCGTGCGTCTCGCCATCGCCGCTGCGCTGCTCTGGGCCCTCGCCGGCTGCGGCGGCCCGAGCCACGTCGGCAAGTACAAGCCCAAGCAGCGGACGTACGAGTTCCCCGAGACCGCCGCGCGCGACGAGGCGGGCACGCCCGGGTCGCTCTGGCGCGACGGCCGCCCCGCCTCGCTCCTCTTCACGGACGCCCGGGCGCTCCGCGAGAACGACCTCGTGGTCGTGAAGGTGGAGGAGATCGCGGACGCGAAGCGCTCCGCCGACACCGACCTCTCCCGCAAGGGCGAGACCTCGGCCAGCATCTCCGCCTTCCTCGAGGCCATCGCCGACCTCCCGCAGACGAGCCTCACCGGCAAGTCGGAGACCGCCTTCAAGGGGATCGGCTCCACGGCGCGCACCGAGCGGCTCACCGCCACGGTCCCGTCGATCGTCCGCAAGGTGCTGCCGAACGGGAACCTCTTCATCGAGGGGCACCGCGTCGTGCTGGTGAACGCCGAGGAGCAGCACTTCTACATCTCCGGCGTGGTGCGCCCGATCGACATCGACGGCGAGAACAGCGTGAAGAGCACGATGGTCGCCGACGCCGAGATCGAGTTCACCGGCAGCGGCGTCCTCACCGACACGCAGCGCCAGGGCTGGCTCTCCCGCTGGTTCGGCCGCATCTGGCCCTTCTGAGGAACGATGCGCCTCCTCCTCCCCCTCCTCGCCGCCGCCCTCGTCCTCCCGGCCCCCACCCGCGCCGCGCGCGTGAAGGACCTCGCCGACGTGGTGGGCGTCCGGGAGAACGCGCTCTACGGCTACGGCCTCGTGGTCGGGCTCGCCGGCACCGGCGACACCGAGCGCGTCCTCTTCACGTCGCAGTCGGTCGCGGGCATGCTCGGCCGCCTCGGCATCCGCATCGACCCGCGCGAGGTCCGCTCGCGCAACGTGGCGGCGGTGATGGTCACCGCGAAGCTCCCGCCCTTCGGCCGGCCCGGCACGCGGCTCGACGTGGCGGTCTCGTCGATGGGCAACGCCCGCTCCATCTCCGGCGGCGTGCTCCTCGTGACGCCGCTCTCCGGCGGCGACGGCAAGGTCTACGCGGTCGCGCAGGGCCCGGTGCAGGTGGCGGGCTACGACGCCGGCACCGGGGGCGCTTCGCTCCGCAAGAACACCCCCACCTCCGGCCGCGTGCCCGGCGGCGGCACGGTGGAGCGGGCCGTGGAGGGCACCCTCGGCGCGGGCCCCCTCACCCTCGCGCTGCGCCGCCCCGACGTCACCACCGCGAGCCGCATCGCCGCCGCGGTGAACGCCAAGCTCGGGGCGGGCGTCGCGAAGGCGCTCGACCCGGCGGCGGTGGAGCTCGCCCTCCCCGAGGCCCGCAAGGAGGACGCGATCGGCTTCCTCGCCGAGGTGGAGGTCCTCGAGGTCGAGGCCGACCAGCGCGCGCGCGTGGTCATCTCGGAGCGGACCGGCACGCTCGTCGCCGGCGAGGGCGTGCGGCTCCGGCCGGTCGCGGTCGCCCACGGCGGGCTCCAGGTGCGCGTGCAGCGCGAGCCGGTGGTCTCGCAGCCCTCCGCGCTCGGCCGGGGGAACACCATCTCGACCACCTCCGACCGGACCAGCGCGAGCGAGGGCGGCCAAGGCGCCGTCGCGCTCCCCGCCACGGCCACCGTCGAGGACCTCGCCCGCGCGCTCGACCTGCTCGGCGCCTCCCCGCGCGACCTCATCGCGATCCTCCAGGCCGTCAAGGCGGCGGGCGCGCTCGAGGCCGAGCTCGAGGTGCTCGAGTGACGAGGCTCGGCGCACCCACGCCCGCCTCCGAGGAGGCGCGGCTCCGCGACGCCGCCCGGTCGCTCGAGTCGATGCTGCTCCGGCAGATCATCGACGCGGCGGGCGTGTTCAAGGGAGGCGACGGCGCGGGCTCGGGCGTCCGCCAGGGTTTGTTCTCGAGCGCGCTCGCCGACGCCGTCGCACGCTCGGGCGGGCTCGGCATCGCCGACCAGATCGCCCGCTCTCTCGGGGCGACCGGCGCGGGCGACCTCCCCGCGCCGCCTTCGCCCGCTCCCGCGCCGGCCGCCGCCCGGCTCCCCGCCTCGGCGCCGGTGGAGGGGCGCCTCACGAGCGCCTTCGGCACGCGCACCGATCCCTTCACCGGCCTACAGGCACCCCACCGCGGCGCCGACTACGACGCGCCCGAGGGGACGCCGATCGTGGCGGCGGCGGGCGGCCGCGTGGTCTCCGCCGGCCCGCGCGGCGGGTACGGCAACGCGGTCGAGATCGACCACGGGAACGGCCTCGTGACCCTCTACGCCCACGCCTCGGAACTGTCCGTCACGGCGGGGGAAACCGTGGAGGCCGGCCAGCAGATCGGGCGCGTCGGGGAGACCGGCCGCGCCACCGGCCCGCACCTCCACTTCGAGGTCCGCCAGGGCGGTCGAGCGGTCGATCCGACGAAGGTCCTTAAGGTCTACGCGCAGCGTGCCGAAGCACCCATGGAAACGGCCCCTGACCAGAGGAGGTTCCCATGAAGGTCAAGGATGCCAGTGAGGTTCGGCGCGTAGACGCCAACCGGGCGCAAGAGTCGAAGCGGTCTCCGGCGGGTGCCGGGGCCGCCGCGTCCGACAAGGTTTCGACCGACTCGAAGGCCCAGCTCGAGGCCGCCGGCGCGGCGGCCCGCCAGGCGCTGGGAAACAACCGCACCGTCCGGCTGGAGGCGATCGAGGCGGCCGTCCGCCAGGGCACCTTCAAGCCGGACCCCGCCCGCATCGCGCAGCGGATCCTGGACGAGGCGGAGCTGACCGCCGCGCTCCAGACGATGCTGAGCCGGTGAGGCGCGGAGACCCCATGCTCTCGGACGCCCTGTCGATCGCCGACGCGCTGAAGCGGACCCTCGAGGCGGAGGTCGGACGGGCGCGCCGGGAGCGCGAGGTGCTGCGCACGCTCGACTCGGACCGGCTCTTCGCGAGCGCATCCGCGCGGGCGGCCTTCAACGCGGAGGTCGCCCGGCTCGAGGCGCGGCTCGCCGCCGCGCTCTCCGGCGCCGCCGGCTCGCTCGGCATCACCGAGGTGACGCTCGCGCGGCTCCGGCTCGCGGCCCCCGCCGAGGCGGAGACGCTCTCCGGGACCCTCGCGGACGTGCGCGCCCTGGCGGGGGCGCTCGCCGAGCTCGACCGGCTGAACCTGATGCTCGCGGGGCGCGCCCTCGCCTGCGTCCAGGGCTACCTCGGCGCGCTCGCGCCCGCGCCCGCCGCGTACGACCGGCGCGGCATCCGCGCCGGCGGCCGCACCCTCGCGGCGGTGTCGAGCAAGGCCTGAACCCATGAGCGACCTCCTCCAGATCCTGTCGTCCGGCGCGGCGTCCCTCGCGGCGCAGCGCGCCGCGATGGCCACCGCCGGGCACAACATCCAGAACGCCAACACGCCCGGCTACGCGCGGCAGCGCGCGGTGATCGAGGCGACCCTGCCCGCCGAGCGCGTCACCGGCGCCTACATCGGCCAGGGCGCGCGGCTCCAGACGATCCAGCAGGCCCGCGACCGCTTCATCGAGGCCCAGCTCCCCGGCTACCAGGGGCAGGCGGCCCGCTCGGCGGCGGGCTCCGCCGCGCTCGAGGCGGTCTCGGCGCTCGACCCCGAGGCGCCCGGCAACCTCGGCGACGCCCTCTCCGGCTTCTTCGCCTCGCTCCGCACGCTCGCGCAGAACGCCGGCGACGCCGGCGCGCGCCAGGCCGCGGTCGGCGCGGCGCGCACCCTCGCCCTCTCCTTCAACCGGACCCGCGCCGGCCTCGAGGACGCCCGCACCGGCATCGACGCCCGGGTGGCGGGCTCCCTCCCCGAGGTGAACGGCCTCGCCTCGAGCCTCGCGCGCCTGAACGGCGAGATCCGCACCGCGCGCGCGGCCGGGGCCGAGCCCAACGACCTGCTCGACGTCCGGCAGAAGACGGTCGACCAGCTCGCCACCCTCACCGGCGCGACGCCGGTGCCGACCAGCGACGGGGACGTCTCGCTCTTCCTGCCGGGCGGCGTCGCCCTCGTCACCTCGATGTCGGCCTCGACGATCTCCGCCGTGGGCGACGCCTCGAACGCGGGCCACCTCGCGCTCCGGATCGCCCACCCCGGCGGCGCGCCGCAGGCGCTCGGCGCCATCGGCGGCGAGCTCGGCGGCCTGCTCGACGCCCGCGACGGCGCGCTCCGCACGGCGGTCCAGGGCGTCGACCAGCTCGCCTTCGACCTCGCGGGGGCGGTGAACACCGCCCACCGGGCCGGCACCGGCCTCGACGGCTCGACCGGCCTCGACCTGCTCGATGGCGCCACGGCGGTGGACGGCGCGGCGGCGCGGCTCGCGGTCGCCGCCTCGGTGGTCGCCGATCCGCGCCGGCTCGCGGCGTCCAGCAGCGCCGCGACCCTGCCCGGCGACGGCCAGAACGCCCTCGCCCTCGTCGCGACCGAGGCCCAGGCCCTCTCCGGCGGGCTCGACGCCGCCGGCGCGCTCGCCTCGGTGACGAGCGCGTTCGGCTCCGCCGCCGCCGGCCTCTCCGCCGCGGCCTCGCAGGACGCGGCGCTGCGCGACAACCTCGTCACGATGCGCGAGGCGACGAGCGGCGTGTCGATCGAGGAGGAGCTCATCGAGATGCAGAAGGCGCAGCGCGCCTTCGAGGCCATCAGCAGGGTCATCCAGGTCTCGAGCGAGATGTTCGACACGCTCCTCCAGCTCAAGTAGGCGGCCCCATGCGCGTGACCGACAAGATGCTCTACGACGGCGCCGCCCGGGACACCGGGACGCTGCGGAGCGAGCTGTCCAAGGCGATCGCGCGCGCCTCGACCGGCGCCCGCTTCACGCACCCCGGCGAGGCCCCGGCCGCGGCCGGGCTCGTGACGGTGGACCGCGCGCGCGCCGCGCGGCTCGACGCCATCGCCACCACCGCGGAGCGGGCGGCGGACGAGCTCTCCATCGCGGACGGCGCCCTCGGCGAGATCAACAACGCCATCACACGCGCGCGCGAGCTCGCGGTGCAGCTCTCCTCCTCGAGCTACGGCGCGGCCGAGCGGGCGGGGGGCGCGAAGGAGGTCCGCGGCCTCCTCGCCTCCATCCACGCGAGCCTCGACGCGCGGAGCGGCAGCCGCTACGTGTTCGGCGGCCGCATGGACGGCGCCTCCCCGTTCGACGCCGCCGGCAACTACGTCGCCGAGGCCGGCGTGCGCGAGGTGGAGATCGCGCCGGGCGTGTACCAGGCCGCGAGCGTGCGCGCCGACGTGGCGCTCACGGGCGCCGGCGGCGGCACGGACGTGCTCGCCACGCTCGAGGCGCTCGCCCTGGCGCTCGAGGCGAACGACGCCGTCGGCGTGCGCGGCTCGCTCGACGGCCTCGCGGCCGGCACCTCCCAGCTCGCGGTGGCGCGCGCCGAGGCGGGCGCGATGATGTCGGCGCTCGACGCGGCGGTGGCGGCGAGCCAGGCCGGGCGCGACGCCGCGAAGGCCTCGGTCGCCGGGCTCATCGACGTCGACCCCATCCAGGCGGCGCTCGAGCTCTCGCGCGCGCAGAGCGCGCTCGAGGCGTCGCTCACGGCGACCGCGAAGGGCCTCCAGCTCAGCCTGCTCGACAAGCTGGGGTGACCCCGGTGCCGAGCCTCCGCAGCAAGCGCAGCGAGCTCCCCGCGGCGGAGGCGGCGGAGCTCCGCCGCGCGGTGACCGCGACGCTGCGCTGGCGCCTGCGCTGGCTGCGCGGCGCCTGCCCGCCGCGCACGCTGCGGGCGGCGCGGCTCGTGGCGGTGGCGCTCCACGCGAGCTTCGAGCGCCCCGGGCTGCGCGACGACGCGCCCGGGGTGGCGGGCATGCGCTGGCGCCCGAGCTGGTCCGCCCTCGCGCGCGCCTTCGACCTGCCCCCGCCCTGCCGCGCGCAGCGCGGCGCGGCGCAGGTCGAGGCGGTGCTCGCGCTCCCCGCCGGCGAGCTGCTCGAGCTGCTCGTGCTCGTCGCGCCCGGCCTGCGCAAGGCCGACGTGCACGCCATCGCGGGGCGCGCCCACGCGGCCGCCGCGCTCCTCGGGGCGCCCGCGCCCCGCCTCGAGATCCGGGTCACCGACCCCGTGCGGCTCGCGCGCGACGCGGAGGCGGCCCATCGCGCCATCGCGTTCGGCGCGCTCGTCTCGGGCCGGCTCTCGCCGGGCGCGTGGAGCGCGCTCGAGGCGACGGCCCGCGCGACGGTGCCGCCCGCCGCGATCGCCGCGCTCGCGGCCGGCGCCCCGACCCCGCTCGCCGGCCTCGCCCTCACCCTCGCCTCCGGCGCCCCCGCCCCCTCGCCGCTGGCGGTGGCGACCCGGCTGCTCCGCGGCGGCACCCCCGCCCGGCTCCTCGCCGACCCGAGCGTGCTCTGCGCCCGCTGGGCGGCGCAGGCCTCGCCGCGCCACCGCGACCCGCTCGCGCGCGCGGAGCGGCTCGCGAGGCCGCCCGGCGAGGGGCCCGCCCCGGCGCCCGACGCGGGCGCCCTGCTCGCGCTCGGGCGGGAGCTCGCGCTCGGCGCCTCCCGCGCCATCCGGCTCGCGCGCCGCGAGGGCGTCGGCCCGCACGCGCGAGCCGCCTGGCGCGAGGCGATCGGCCCCGACCTGCCGCGCGCCCTCCACCCCGCGTTCGCCGCGCAGCTCGGGGAGGGCGGGCTCCGCACCGTGCTCGAGCGGTCCGGCGCGATGCACGAGGTCCGGCTCGAGGACGGCGCCGTGCTCGGCCGCGGCGCGACGCCGGTCCAGGCGCGGGTGCGCGCCCTCTCGGTCCTCGCCGCGGCGGCGGGCGGCCCGCTGCTCGAGCACGCCGAGCCGCCCTGGCGCGCCGTGCTCACCCGGCTCGCGCAGCCGCGCGCGTTCCCCACCCTCCTGCTGGTGGTGGAGCCGGCCGGCCCCTCCGGCCCGCCCTTCGATCCGCTGAACCGCGGCCCGGAGCGGGCCATCGGCTTCCCCGGCGCGCTCGCGGTGGTCATCGCCCCGGGGCGCCGCCCGTCGGGGCGCGTGCTCACCGGCGAGCAGGCGGTGGACAAGCTCGTGCGCGAGGCGCTCCTCGGCCACGCCGTGGAGGTGGTGCCCGCCCGCAGCGAGGCCCACCCGGTGGCGGCGCGGCTCGCGCAGATCGCCGGGTTCGTCCGCGGGCGTGGCCGCGACGCGCCGGTCGCGCTCGAGGCGGGCGGCGAGGTGCTGCTCGTCGAGGCCGGCCGGCTGCGCCGGTTCCCGCTCGGCCGCTTCGCCGCGCGCCCGCGCCGGTTCACGCCCGATCCCGACGCGCCCGACCTCGCGCTCTCGCCCGGCGAGCGGCGGCCGGTGGGGCTCGGCGGCCCGTCGGTCATCGAGTGCCGCGCCCACCTCCTCGACGACCTGCGCGCGGTGGTGCTCTACGCCGACGCCCGGGGCGCGCAGCTCCGGGAGATCGTCTTCCTCGCCGACCTCGAGGAGCACCTGCGCGACGCGCGCGCGCTGCTCCAGGCGGCGGACCGCGCGGCGGTGCTCGCGGTGCGGCTCTCGGAGGACCTCGAGCCGGCGGTCCGGCGGCTCGGCGGCGCGGGCACCCCGGTCACCGTCTCGGTGCGGGGCCGCCTCCCGCACGACCTGCAGGTCGAGGTGGGCGGCGAGCGCCACGGCGGCCGGAGCGGCTCGAGCTGGAGCGCCGCGGCGCGCGCGCTGCTCGCGCGCTGGCCGAAGAGCGGCGAGTCCCGCCTCGCCGTCAGCGCCGTGACGATCTCGGCGAACGGCGCCCCCGCCGGCGGCCTGCTGGCGCTCTACGCGCGCTCCGTCGCGCTGCGGCGACTGCGCGTCCACCTCGTCCGCTCGCTCCGCACTTATCAACCGAGAGGTTCGCGCCGAAGGACGGGGTGAGGAGCGAAGAACCTCGCTTCCACCTGACCAAGGAGAAGTTCATGTCCATGTCGATCAGGACGAACGTTTCGTCGATCAACGCTCAGCGAAACCTCTCGTCCACGCAGAACGCGCTCGACTCGTCGCTGTCGCGGCTGTCGTCGGGCTACCGCATCACGAAGGCGGGCGACGACGCCGCCGGCCTCGGCATCAGCACCAAGCTCGAGGCGCAGATCCGCAGCTACTCGCAGGCGGCCCGCAACGCCAACGACGGCCTCTCGGTGATCCAGTCCTCCGAGGCGGCGCTGAACGAGTCGGCCAACATCCTCACCCGCATGCGCGAGCTCGCGATGCAGTCGGCCTCCGACGGCATCGGCGACACCGAGCGCGGCTACGTCCAGAAGGAGAACCAGAAGCTCGTGGACGAGCTCGAGCGCATCGCGCAGGTCACCGAGTACAACGGGACCAAGCTCCTCAACACGTCCGGCTCGACGCTCGACTTCCAGGTCGGCGTGATGAACTCGAGCAACGACCGCATCAGCATCACCACCATCGACGCGACGACCGGCACCTCCGGCCTCGCCGTCACCGGCCTCTCGCTGGCCGGCAAGGCCTCCGCCCAGGCCGCGCTCACCACGATCGACACCGCGCTCCGCAAGGTCTCGGACGCCCGCTCCGAGCTCGGCGCCGCCGGCAACCGCTTCCAGAGCGCCATCAACAACATCCAGGCGTTCTCGGAGAGCCTCTCCGCCGCCAACAGCCGCATCAAGGACGTCGAC
>Ga0184637_10002558_pt1 | contig 11660 bp, 7 predicted proteins | sample PLM3_127_b2_FD_133143 | JGI IMG/M metagenome (GOLD analysis project Ga0184637, IMG submission 133143) | Groundwater sediment microbial communities from an aquifer in East River, Colorado, USA - PLM3_127_b2 | ecosystem: Environmental > Terrestrial > Soil > Riparian zone | place: USA: East River...
AAATGGAAACTTCGGGAAATTGGATACGACGACAAGCTCGTTGACTTTATCGCCAAGAAACTCAGCGAGCGGCTGACCCATCGGACCGAGTAGCGCGTCTCCTGTCAACGACGTACGCTGCACGCGCCAAGTGGATCAGGGTGTATAGCCAGGTATGGCGCTCTCATCCACTTCATCAATCTGTTCGCGATCGAGAAATTCCTCGGCGTAGCGCAGGTACACCTTTCTGCGCACGAATACATCGAACAAGTCCGGATCGATGTGTCCGTTCAGCTTGAAGCGCCCGAGGATATTCAGTGATTCGGTCAGCGTCTTGCCGCGCTTGTTGTAAGGCCGGTCCTTGGCGGTCAGCGCCTCGAAAATATCGGCGATCCCCATGACCCTCGCCTGCCACGACATTTGCTCGCGCGTCAGGTGTTTGGGGTAACCCTTTCCGTCCATGCGCTCGTGGTGGCCTCCGGCGTACTCAGGCACCCTTTGCAGGTGCTTGGGCCACGGCAGCGCTTCCAGCATGTCGATCGTAGCGACGATGTGATGATTGATCGTCTCACGCTCCTCGTGAGTGAGCGTGCCGCGGGAAATCGTGAGATTCTTGATTTCGTCCTGAGTGAGAAAATCGGCCGTCCCGCCCGAGACGTCGGTCCACTTGTAGCCGGTGCCGATCTGCTTCACCCGTTCCTGATCCTCCGGCGGCATGAATTCCCCACCGACATTGCAGTGGCGCAGGAACTCGCGGTCACTTTCCAGCTGGCGCAAGCTCTCCCGCAATGATTGCTCGATTTGGCCCAATCGGTCGCGCGCATCGACATCTTCCAGCGAGGGTTGGCGCACGAGGTCGATCTCCTGCTTTAGCTCCGCGACTTCCAAATCGCGCTTTAGCACCTCGAAGCGCGTGTCCAGAAGATTGATGCGGTCGAAAATCGTCTCCAACTTGGTCGACTTGTCCACGACGTGCACCGGTGTCGTGACTTTTCCGCAGTCATGCAGCAAACCTGCTATTTTTAGCTCGTATCGATCCGTTTCTGTCATGCTGAAATTTCGGAGCGGCCCCTCAGAGGTCTCGTTGACGGCCTCGGCAAGCATCATGGTGAGCTTCGGAACTCGTTCGCAGTGCTTGCCCGTGTAGGGGGACTTCTCGTCGATCGCCTTGTTGATGAGCGCGATGAAAGACTCGAACAGCCTTTCCAATTGATCGATCAGCTGCCGGTTGGTGAGCGCGATGGCGGCTTGTGACGCGAGCGATTCCGCCAAACGCTGGTCCGAGTGCGAGAAAGGGCCGAACTCACCCGTCGCGGGATCCTTGCTGTTGATGAGCTGAAGGACCCCTATGATTTCGCTCTGGTGGTTTTTCATCGGGACAGTGAGGAACGCTTTCGAGCGGTATCCGGTCTTTTTGTCGAAATTGCGCGTTCCGGAGAAATCGAAGCCTTCCTCCGAATACGCGTCGGCGATGCTCACGGTCTTGCCGGTCAGAGCGGCGTAGGCGGCAACCATCTGGTTGTTGGGTTTCCCGTCCTTTCCCTTGAGATGCACCGGATAGAAGGGTGGAGGGCTGCCGGTGGTGCCGCCCATCGCGATCCCCAGCGAATCGGTCCGCATGATCGCAAACCTGAGCCGCGGGCCCTCGTCGGAGGATTCCAACACGTACAAGGTACCGCCGTCGGCGCGCGTGATCGCCTTGGCGGCGATGAGGATCTTTTCGAGCAGGTGGTTGGTGTCCTTTTCCTGGGACAGCGCTGCACCTATCTCGTTGAGTTGCTCGAGGCGACCAAACAGGTCTTCGACAGTCTCCAAGGACACCCCCTGGGTGGACGCTCGCCGGCGTTGAGCGAACCGCTACTTGATGCAGACCGCGCGTACTTGCGGCATGTCGGTGATTCCTTGCAGCACTTTTTCGACTCCGTCCATCTTCAGGGTGCGCATGCCTTCCTCGAGGCACACGGCCAGGATCTCCGCGACGCGAGCGTGCTCCTGGATGAGTTTCTTGATCAGATCGGAGGCGATCAGCAGCTCATGCAGGCCGACCCGGCCCTTGTAGCCGGTATTGCTGCAGGCATCGCAGCCCTTGGCTTTGTAGAGCGTGAACTGCCCCTTGTCGTTACCGTAGCTCTTGGCCAGATCCCGGTAGACGTTCTCGTAGGCACTCTTCGTGTCTTTCTTGAACGGTGCGGTGTTAAGCAGTTCGGAGCAGTATTCCTGGAGAATCTGCCTCACTTCTTCCCCCGCGGGCGCATAAGCCTGCTTGCACTTGCTGCACAAACGCTTGGCCAGTCGCTGCGCGAGGATCCCGAGCAGCGCATCGGCGAAGTTGAACGGGTCCATACCCATATCGAGCAACCGGATGATCGATTCCGGCGAGCTGTTCGTATGCAAGGTGGCGAAAACGAGGTGGCCGGTCAGCGACGCTTCGATACCCGTGCCGGCGGTTTCCTTGTCGCGCATCTCACCGACCATGATGATGTCCGGATCGGCGCGCAGAAACGACTTCATCACCGATGCAAAATCGAGTCCCGCCTTCTTGTTGACCTGCACCTGGCGAAGGCCTTTTTGCGTGATTTCGACCGGGTCCTCCACGGTCCAGATCTTGGTATCGGGCGTGTTGAGAAAGCCGAGGACCGAGTGCAGCGTCGTCGTCTTCCCCGAGCCCGTCGGGCCGCAGCAAAAGAACAGGCCGTAGGGCTTGCTCACAGTGTCCTTGAGCTTGGGAAGGTTTGATGGTGAAAGCCCGAGCTTGTCCAGCGGAATCGGCTCCCCCGCCGCGAGGATACGCATGACCACATCCTCGACTCCGCCCTGCGACGGGATTGTCGCAACGCGCAGCTCGATATCGAGCGGTCCGTATTTCTTGAACTTGATCTTGCCGTCCTGCGGTTTGCGCTTTTCGGAAATATCGAGATCGCACATGATCTTGATCCGCGCCACGATAGCGTTTCTGTAGGCCCCCGGGACCTCGATGTAGGGAACGAGCGACCCGTCTTTTCTCAAGCGGACCTCGGTTCTGGCCTTGCCGGGGTAGGGCTCTATGTGGATGTCGGAGGCCCCCTGGTGGTAGGCATCGATGATGATCTTGTTGACAAGCTTCACCAGCTCGTTGTCTGCGGCGGCTGAGACATCATCGCCTGCCCCGCTCTCCTCGCCGACCTGCTCGTCCTCGAGGCCCGAAAGCATATCGCCGATGTCACCCGTATCGACTGCCTCCGCGCCGTAGAAATGATTTAGGGTGTCCTTGAACTCCTTGACCGTCGTGACGCGATAGGCGAGCTTGGCCTTGGGAAACACGTTCTGGACAATCCTGGAGCTCTTCACCCTCTCCGGGTCAGGACACAGGATGACCAAACCCTCCTTCGCGTCCTCGATCGGAACCCACTGGTTCGATTCAACGTATTCGCGCTTCAGGTTTTTCAGCAGCTCCATCGGCTTCATGCGATCGGACTTGAACGGCTCGTATGGAACCCCGAAGAATTTCGCGAGCGCGGCGCCTATCGCCGGAATCTTGACCTGGAACTCGTCGGCCAACACGGTTTCCACGTCGACCGCCTTCTTGCGCGCCGAGCGGGCCGCCAACTCGAATTCCGCGGCCGAGATCACGGCGTCGCTCACCAGGAAATCGTATTTTGTCTTGAGAACTTGCGGTTTTTGGCGTTGCTTGAACGCAATGGCCAGCGTCTGACAAAGCTCGGCGACTCCCTCCTCGGCAAGCTGGCCGAACGACATACCCGCTTTGTTATTGATCAGCTGAACGACACCTATCAGTTCGCTACCCTGATCCACAACCGGCGCCACCAGCATCTGTTTGGTGCGATACCCGGTGCGCTTGTCGACTTCCTGAAGGAAACGCAGATTCGGGTTGTGGGACCTGAGTTCGGCTTCGTCGTAGACGTCCTTGAGGTTGAGCATCTTCTTCGACAAGCCGACGTAGCCCGCGATTGAGTGCTCGGCGATCGGCAGTTTCAGATCTTTGAACGAATTGAGGCCGGTTTTCACCTTGGAGACGATGGTCTGCTTGTCCTCACCAACGGTGTAGATGGTCAGGCGGTCGGCGTTAAAGAGGGTGCAGACGTCGGCACTGACCTCCAGCATGATCTCGTCCACGTTACTGGTAGCGTGGATCTTGTTGGTGACGACCTGGAGGTTTTTTTGAAACGTCAGCCGGCTGTTGACGTCACCCGCCACACCCGGATGAGCTTGCAGTACCGCGCTCATAGCCAATTCACCTTAGGGTTCACGACTCTAAAATACCTCGGGAATCAATTACTTTACCACTGTTCGACCCAGATGGCTGCGCCGTTCGCAACGCAACCATTAAGCGGCCACAGAAAGGCACTCCCGGCCAGAGCGCCTGTCCGCGAGCGTACCGCGCCGCTCGCCTCGCGCTATTTGACAAGCGAAAACCGCGCCTGGATTCGCAACCCATTTCACCCCGTGGCGGGAATTGCTCAACCGTGCCATCCGTTCGTCTTCATTCCTCTCACCGCTTGGAATCTCCCCAAAAGCCCTCCGCGAGCAGAAATGCGCGGAAGCCGTGCTGGGCGAGAAGGAAAGTCGCTGCAGCGCTGCGGCGCGCGCTCTGGCAATAAAGCACGTACTCTCTGCCCTTGTCCAGCACTTCAAAAGCATTGCGAATCTCGGACAGCGGGATATTGATGGCGCCAGGAAGCTTGTCGTACTGATACTCCGACGGGTACCGCACATCAATCCATTGGCCGCCGTTGGCGATCTTGTCGCGGGCTTCGTCGACAGAGATGCGTTGCAGCAGCGGCTCGCGGAGTAGTTCGACAAAATCCTCCTTGGCGAGCCTAAGGAGCACCCCATCGGTTTTCATCGAAATCGTGGCGTTGCGCCTGGCTTCAGACACGAGGGCTTCCTCGCCGAACGCATCGCCGCTCTTCAGTTCAGCGAGCAGCATCGACACTCCACCGATCATGCGTTCGACCTTGCACCTGCCTGTCTCGATGACGTAGTAGTAGTCGCCCTGGGCCCCTTCGCGAACCACGGCAACGTCTTTCCTGACGTCGATGCGCTGGAAACGGCGCAGCAACTCGTCGATGTGAGCCGAGGGCAACTGCGAAAATGCGCCGTATCTGAGACTGCTTACGCTGAACGTCCCGGAAAGGAGACTCCAGTTGGCGAGCGACTTCTCGCCGCTCTCGGTGTTTTGCCTTGTCGAGAATCCGGCCAACGCGATTTGATCCCAGGTCGCCATGATGTCGAGCAGGTCATCGTCGATGCGTATCAGCTCGATATCGGTAATCGCCCTGGCACTGGTAAAGATTTGACCGCCCCGACCCAGCGGGTGGCGCGCCTGATCTGAACCGCCTACCAGCACCTTCGAAGAGCCGTCGGGATAACTAAGCGCCAGATCCCCTCGAACGAGGTACACGGTCTGACCGGAGAGGCCGCGCACGCGAAACGGATCCGAATCCTTGCTCACGCTCTCCAAGTGACAAAGTCCCGCCAGCTCGCCGAGCCTAGCTTCAGACAGCGAAGCAATCGGCTCGAGGGCCCCTAGCATTTCAACGCGTACTCTGGTTGCGCACATCGCCCGTTCTTCCAACCGGTTACTCGGGACGCAGTTCACGGCGGTTTCTGAGACAGCCTCTTTAGCTCATCGTGCACCCTGACCGTTTTCCGTGCTGCTCAAAACTCGAAAACCTGGTTGTTTTGCAGCATCCGCGGCCGGTATTGGCCCACATCCTCCTCGATTTCCTGCATCGTGAGCTCGATCTCACCAGGCTTGAGATGTGTAATATAGATCTCAGCGCTGCGCTCCAGTTTTGCGAGTTCCTCGGCGAGCATGCTCGGACAGAGGTGTTTCGAGATGACCGCTAAGTCCCTTTCGCGATTGCAAAAAGCGGTTTCTATTATCAGATACTTCAGGTTGGATATTTTGTTGACCACCGCCCAAAGGGGGTCGTTGGTGGTCGTATCGCCCGTAAAGACCAGACTTCCTTTGCCGGAATCGAGGTGGTAACCCACTGCCGGCACGACGTGGTTTGCCGGCAGCGCCGTGAGCCTCCGTTTTTGCAGCTCGATCGTGTCGCCGACTTGAATCTCGCGGTAGCGGAGGAACGGTTTTTCGGGGCTCGGAATTTGCGCGAAATCCGGCCAGATGCTCCAGTTGAAGATGTGATTGCGCAGGATCTCCAACGTTCCCGGAACGGCCCAAATCGTGAGCGGCTTGTTGCGCATCCCCCCGACGGTATCGACCATGAACGGAATGCTCGAAATGTGATCAAGATGCGAATGAGTGAGGAAGATGTGATCGACGAGCGAGAGCTCGGTGAGCGAAAGATCGCCGACCCCCGTCCCGGCGTCGACGAGAATATCGTTGTCGAGAAGCATGGACGTGGTGCGCAGGTGCCGGCCGCCTATTCCGCCACTGCATCCCAAGATCCGCAGCTTCATCGACCGGCGCCCATAGTTACTTCTCGTCGAATACGGTTACGCCATCCCAGTCCTGCGGCACGGGGACACGGCGGTGGTGGGTCACTCTCTCGGCATAGAGTTCGTAAAGGCCGCACCCCGGGTTCGCGCGCAGCAGGTTGAGGAGGTTGACTTCAACTTGATCCCACTGCCGGGAACGATATAGTTTAAGCGTTTGGTGCCATAACCTCACCTCATCGAGCGTCTTCCTTTCCACCTCGGTCTCGGCGCCGATCGGCTCGTAGATGCTGAGTGCCTCTTCTTTACCCTTCACCTTGATTTTGTCGATCTCTTTGAATACAACGTCTTTGACCAAGCTCCGCGTGGCCTCGCCGACAAGACACCCCACCCCGTAGTACTTGGTCCTGCCCTCAAGGCGCGAAGCGACGTTGACCGGATCTCCCATCACCGTATAGGCGCGTCTGATCTTGGATCCCATGTCACCCACCCGGACACCGCCCGAGTTTACCCCCACGCCGATCCTCAGCTGCGGCCAGTTGCGGTCCGCGAATTTCCGGTTTAGGGCAGCGCATTCACGCTGCATCTCGAGTGCCGCAAGCACGCCGTTGCGCGCGTGGCTCGGGTCGTCCACCGGCGCCCCCCAGAACGCCATGATGGCGTCGCCGATGTACTTGTCGAGCGTGCCCTTGTACTTGCTGCGGATGATCGTGCTCATGTCCGTCAGGTAAGTGTTGATGTACTCGCGCAGGTGTTCCGGGCTTAGCGCCTCGGATATGCTGGTAAACCCGCGCACGTCGGAAAACAGGATAGTGAGCTTAGCTTCGCGCGGCTCCATCGTGTACTTTTCCGGATCCTCGGCCATCCTGTCCACGAGCTCGGGCGGCACATACTGTCCGAAGAGCTCGGTGAACTGGCGCTTGGAGCGCGCTTCGACGAAATACCCATATGCCATGTTGACCGTGTAAAGCGTCGCCGTCATCAGCACCGACGCGGCGAGCGGCAGGACCGACCCCGCATACCAAATCCCCAGGTTGAAAAGGGTGATGAGCGCCATGCCGATGACCGTGGCGACTGTGGCCCAAAGCGGCGCCAACATCGGGATGAGCACCGAGAGCACCATACCGCCGATGATAAGCAGCAACACTTCCGCTCCGAGCATGTAAAGAGGCTTTTGCTTGAGCTTGACCTCCAGCATCCCCGCAATGAGGTTAGCGTGAATCTCGACCCCCGGATACACGGTGTCGACGGGGGTGGATCGAAGATCCTGCAAGCCGGGCGCGGAGGTGCCGATCAGGGCGATCTTTCCCCGCAGCTTGTCCACCGACACCTTGTCGGTCCACACGTCGGCGAGCGAGACATAGGGAAAACTACCCTTGCGGCCTCTATAAGGAACGAGCGCGCTCACGTTCTCGTCGACAGGAATTTTCAGCCTATCGACCTCGAGCCATTCAAGACCGCTATACTTGGTGATGAAGCGCTCCGTGGGGTACCCCGGTATTACATCGGGTAAGGTTACGGTGCTGCTGCGCGTGCGTGCGGCCTCCTGCATACCGAGGTAGAGGCGCACCATCGCGAGCGACAAGGCTTCGTAGTACTTGCCGTTGTATTCGACCAGCAGCGGCACGCGCCGTATTACGCCGTCGGAGTCGATGAGCGGATTGAAATGTCCAGCGATCGCCGCGTTTGCCTGGAACTGGGGCAGGTTGCTCCCGTAGCCCTTCCAGACCGTGACCTCGATCGACCGGCCCGCAAAGGTACCGGCGGGAAGCACCGGCTCGGGAATGGCCCCGCTTTTCACCGCGTTCTTCTCGCTGCTGAAGTAATAGCCGAGAACGACCGGTCGGCCGCGGAGGAACTTGGCGAATATCGCGTCGTGGTCGAGCTCCGGCCGCAGTTCCTTCAGGGCCGACTGGAAAGGGCCGATGTCCTTGAGCCGGGACTGAGCCAGCTTCTCCAGCACCGGCAGACCGGAACTTTCGTCGGGTTCGGCGAACACGACGTCGAAACCGATCAGAGTCACGCCGTACTGGTCGAAAAGTTTCTGCAACAGAGCGACGATCTTGTCGCGGCCCCAGGGCCAGCGCCCCAGCGCCCGCGAGTCGAGGCTGCGTTCGTCGATATCAAGGATGACGATGCGCTCGCCGACCGTGTCCGGCGGGGCCAGACGCAGCCGGTAATCGTAGATGATGTTGTCGAGCCGGGTAATAAATCCGACCTGGTAGAGCTTGGCGGCATGGCCTACGAATACCAGAACCACCAGCAGGCCGAGCGCGATCCGGACGAGGTGCCGCCTCAAGCTACCTCCGCCGGGTCGGCGCTCAGCAAGACCTGAATCTCGGAACGAGTTTCAATGCGAGGAAACCTGAGAGGGAAAGGTAGGGCCCCTCCCCTTCGTGGGCCCCTCACGCTCCTCCAGAGCTTGGGGCTGTTTCGGTCATTCTGAGGCGGCTTCTTAGGTCTTGAAGAAGAATTCCATCTTGACGCCGGCCAAGTCGATGACATCGTGGTCATTCAAGGAGTGCGCCTGAGCATCAAGGGGTTTGCCGTTCACGACCGGAAAGCTCGCGCCCTCCACGTGAGTGATGAAAAAGCCCTGCGGGCGGCGCGTGATGACCGCCACCTGAACGCCCGGTTTGCCAAGTGTCGTAAGCGGCTTGGTCAGATCGAGCTCCTTGCCGGCATTGGGACCCGACAGAAGCTGGAGGGTAGCCGCCTTTTGAGGCGCGGCGGCCGACGGTCTGGATGCCGGACCCTGCGCGGCTGTCGCCTGAATTGCCGCTGTGTCTCCGAGGTTCTTCGCGCTGGACGCGGCAGCGGCTGGGGCGGCGGCGACCGCCTGGGCAGCTCCTGCGGCGACCCCTTTCGACGCGCCCGGGCGAAGGATCATGGTCTTTTCGAAGTCTGCTAACTGGGCCTGCCCGGCTGAAGCCTCGGCCACGTACTTCAGCTTATATTTGCCGAGCTCGATAATGTCGTTGTTCTGCAGGAAGTGCTTCTTGATCGGCTGACCGTTGACCACTGTGCCGTTCGTGCTGCCGAGGTCCTCGAGAAACGAGTCCTCCAGGATCGTGACGATGACGGCATGTTCCCCGCTCACGGCCAGATTGTCGATCTGGATGTCGTTGTGTGGTTTGCGGCCGATCGTGGTACGTTCCTTGGTCAGGTTGATTTCCTTGAGAACCAAGCCGTCCATACTGAGTATCAGCTTCGCCATAGCAGTATCCCTCTGCTCAAACTATCTAAACCAGGTCATCATCTTGCGTATCATGCCGCGCGGCGCGGCGTAGCCTCGCAGCACGCGGACCAGTATCACCGAAACATTGTCCCGGCCGCCGTTGTCATTGGCTGTTTGCACCAGATGCTGGGCACACAGTTTCAAGTTTGAGCTGAGCGTCTGCAGCGCCAGCCCGATCTCATCGTCGCTCACCATATCACAAAGGCCGTCGGAACAGAGCAGATAGATGTCTCCGGTCTGCGTGCCGTAGTCGTGAATCTCCGCTTCTACAATCGGGTCGATGCCGAGCGCGCGCGTGACTAGATTCTTGTTCTGCGACTGCCTGGCCTGCTGGGGAGTAATCACGCCGCTGTCGATCTGCTCCTGAAGGAGCGAATGGTCCCGGGTCACCTGCGAAAACTCATCGCCGCGCAGTCTGTAGAGACGCGAATCCCCGATGTGCGCGACGGTCATCTTGTTGTCGTAGAACAGGGCGACGACCAGGGTCGTCCCCATCCCGGCGTACTGGGGCTGGCTCTGAGCGGCCTGGTAAATCGACGTGTTGGCCTTGGCGATCTGATCGCGCAGCAACTGGTGCGCAACTTCTTCACCGCTCCGGTCATCGACCCCGTACGGCCCTGTCTTCTCCAACAACTGCTGCAGCTCGGTGATGATCACTGTTGTGGCCATACCGCTGGCCACCTCGCCCGCGTTGTACCCGCCCATACCGTCAGCCAGCACCACGAGGCCCTTGTCCGCGTCCGATGCGATCGAGTCCTCGTTATGGGACCTGACCATTCCGGGATCGGTGCAACTCGCAATCTCCAGCGCCCCCGACAAGGTCATGATGCTCAAGGTGCCTCAGAGGCTGATGTCGACGCCGGCGCTGGTTGCGCCGGGAGCGGTTGCGCCAAAGATGGTGCGCAAGGCAGCCGCGAACTCTTCGCCCGTCTGATAGCGCTCGCCCGCCTCCTTGGACATCGCCGTTTCCAGGAAAGCGACGAACGCCGGCGGCAGCGACGGGCTGTACTGCAGGATGTCCGGCGCAGGCTCGTTGGCAATTTTGTACATGAGCTGCGCCATCGATTCGCCCTCGAATGGCAGCTTCCCGCAGGCGAGTTGGTATAGACCGACCGCGAGCGAAAAGAGATCGCTGCGCCCGTCAACTTTCTTGCCCTGGAGCTGCTCCGGCGACATGTAGGAAGGCGTGCCGAGCACCATTCCGGTCTTGGTCTTGGACGAATCGGTGATCCGGGCGATACCGAAATCGGTCACCTTCACGACATCATTTTCCGGCTCGTACATGATGTTCGCGGGCTTCACGTCGCGATGTACGACATTTTGTTTGTGCGCGTAGCCGAGCGCATCGGCCACGCGTGCCACGATCGACACGACCTTATCGATCGGCAGGATGTTGCCCTGCTTGGTATACGGCACCAGATCCTTGCCCTTCAGGAGTTCCATGGCGATATAGCACAGATCGTGTTCCTCGCCCGCGTCGAAAATGGTCACAATGTTGGTGTGGCTCAAACGACCCGCAGTTTCGGCCTCGCGGAAAAAGCGCTCCTTGACCTCTGCGAGCTCGTCCGCCTCGAACTCCTGGGACAGGTCCATCGTCTTGATTGCCACAACGCGCCCGATTTTCGGGTCCTTGCCCAGATACACAACGCCCATCGCGCCCTTGCCAAGCTCCTTCTCCACCTGATAACGCCCCAGCATGGGCTTCTCGGCTCCCCCGCCGAGCGCGAGGGTGCCGCCGGGGTGCCCCTGCGTTCCGCCGAGGATGACCGTCTCCGACATCTGCCTGGCGCGAGACAGCCTCGCCTCGAGGTCGCGAAACTTCGGGTTGTAGTCGGCCATGTAGCGGAACGCCGCTTCGGCCTTGTTGAACTGGCGCTTGCGCTCAAAGTCGAGCGCAAGGTTGTAAATGTTGTCCATTACGGTGTCGTCCAGCGGCACCTTGCGGAAGTAGTCGAAAGCCATGTCAAGCTGGCCCTGCCCCTGGAAGGCGAGGCCCAGCATGCGCGCATTGGTGGCCGACTGGGCATCGGACACTTCCTTG
>Ga0184637_10002559_pt1 | contig 11657 bp, 8 predicted proteins | sample PLM3_127_b2_FD_133143 | JGI IMG/M metagenome (GOLD analysis project Ga0184637, IMG submission 133143) | Groundwater sediment microbial communities from an aquifer in East River, Colorado, USA - PLM3_127_b2 | ecosystem: Environmental > Terrestrial > Soil > Riparian zone | place: USA: East River...
ACCTCCTCCGGCGCGAGGATGTTCACGATGGGCTCCGGCACGCGCCGCGTGTCCACGTCCTCGGCCGGATTCCCGCCGTGCCACTTCCCCGCCTTCCGCGCCTTGTTGAACCCGCGGACGAAGAACTGCCGGATGTGGTTGATGGTGCCCGGCGCGACCTGCCCCTCCTTCGACTGCAGGAGCTGCTCGACGTCGCCCGGCTGGACGTGCTCGAGGAGCTTCGCCGCGACGGGCGCGCCGAGGATGTGGCACCGGACCGTCCCCTCGTTGCTCTCGTGCGCGGCCTGGTGACGGCTGTACGTGTCGAGCCACCAGCGCATGAGGTCCGCGACCGTCCACCGCTCCGGGTTCACCGAGCGCGGCGCGAGCCCGAGGTTCTGGCGCTCGACCTCGAGCTCCTTCTCGTGCAGCTCGGAGCGCGCCTCGGCCTTCGTGCGCGCCTTGCTGGTGACGGTGCGCCACTCGCCGGCGGCGTCCTTGAACTTGAAGCGCCAGCGCCCCTTGTACGGGAAAACCGTGCCCATGCTTCGCCTCCGCCCAGAGTCCTAACGGCCGCGCCGCGCGCCGCCGTCCTGCACCCACGCGCGCAGCTCGGAGGGGATGAACCGGACGCCCCAGCCCGCGAGCCGCTTCACCGGGAGCGTCCCGTCCTCGACGCGGTGGTAGACCCAGCTCACGCTGCGTTTCAGGAACCGCGCCGCGGCCTGGACGTCCCAGAGTTCGTCGTCGGGAGGGAGTGCCGTGTTCAGCGTGCGCGCGGTCCGCGCTCGCGGCTTCGCGTCCTGTCGCGGCAGTGGAACCGCTCGCGCTGAGCCTGTCGAAGCGCGAGAAGGCGCGGCCGTGCGCTGCGGCGGCGCCGCCATCTCCCGCTCGCCCCGAGCGTAGCGCCCGCGAAGCGGGCGCGGAGTCGAGGGGCCGCGCGTGACCGCAGGCCGCTCCCCGTCGCTCGTCCCCTCCTCCACCCACCCGAAGACAACCTGCTCTCCGCGCGTCTCTTCCATCGCCCGCTCCTACTTCTTGCGACCCGGCGGTGCCGTCCCCGCCTTCCGATCGAACCCCGGCCCGCTCTCCCGCACTTCGTGGTACCGGCGCATGAGGACGTGCATGACGTACTTCCGCCGGTCGAGCCCGAGCGCCTCGCGGTCGCGCTCGAGCTCGTCCGTCACCATGTCCGGCATCGCGTACCAGGCGTGGAGGTCGTGCGTGAGGGTGACGAGGAACTCGTTCATCGACCACCCGCGCTGCTTCGCCTCGGCGCCTAGCCAGGAGGCGAGGTCGCGTGGAAAGCGGAACGTGACGACCACCTTCTCGGACGAGACGTCCGACGACGCAGGGCGCGCGGGTAGCTCCGACGGCGGCGCCTTCTCTGGGCTCATGCTCCCGACGTAGGCACCGCGTCGTCAGCCTGCAAGCGGATCCGTTACGTTCGCCCCTTCTGGACGCGCCGCGTGACGCCGACCCGATCGGGAACCCGGACCAAGGTCCGGCACTAGTCCAGGTTTCACCAAGAACCTTGACTAGTAGCAGTTGCTAGTGAACCTTCGCCTTTGATGGCTCGGCACGAGACACACCACTGGCCAGCCAACCCTTCCGCTCCCGGCGGCAAGGCGGAGCGCCGCGCGTTCAGCTACCGCGCGTTCGTCCCGGACCCGATCGCGAGCCTCGAGATCACGCTGCCATCGAGCGTGGCCGCGGCCGTCTCATTCGCGGAGCGCGCCGTCGACGCCCTTAACCGCGACCCGCCGCGGGTGGCCAGCCTCGAGGTCCTCGCGCGCCGACTCCTCCGCGCCGAGTCTGTCGCGTCCTCCCGCATCGAGGGGCTGGTCCTCTCGCAGCGGCGGCTCGCGCGCGCCGAGGCCGAGGAGCCCGACGCCCGCGACGAGACCGCGCGGTCCATCCTCGGCAACGTGACCGCGATGGAGCACGCCGTCGCCCTCGGCGCCGGCGCGAAGCCCCTCCGCCTGAAGGACGTCCTCGACATTCACCGCCACCTGATGCTCGCGACGACCACGCCCGAGATCGCCGGCAAGCTCCGGGACCGCCAGAACTGGATCGGAGGCAACGCGTTCAACCCCGGCCGCGCCGACTTCGTCCCGCCCGCACCCGAGCGGGTGAAGAACCTCATGGACGACCTGGTCGCGTTCCTGAACCGGACGGACCTCCCGCCCGTCGTCCAGGCTGCCATCGCCCACGCGCAGTTCGAGACGATCCACCCGTTCGCGGATGGCAACGGCCGCGTCGGCCGCGCCGTGATCCACGTCGTCCTGCGCCGGCGCGGCCTCGCGCCCCGCTACGTCCCGCCGGTCAGCCTCATCCTTGCTGCCGACGCGAAGGCCTACGTCGCGGGCCTCACCGCCTTCCGCGAGGACCGCCCCGCCGACTGGATCCTCCTCTTCGCGCAGGCGATCGAGCGAGCCGCAGCGAAGGCCAGCGAGCTCGCGCTACGCCTCGCCGAGCTCCAGGAACGGTGGCGAGAGCGTGCCGGTCGCCCGCGCCGGCACTCCAGCGCCGAGGCCCTCATCGTCGCGCTTCCCGCGCACCCTATCGTCACCGTCGCGACCGCCCAGACGTTCCTCGGCCGCTCGAAGCAGGCCCTGAACGAGGCCATCGCTGTCCTGGCCGAGAAGGGCGTCCTCCACGCCATCACCCTCGCGAAGCGAAACCGCGCCTGGGAAGCCCGCGACCTGTTCGACCTCATCAACGACTTCGAACGCGAGCTCGCCACCCCGACCGACGACGACGAGCCTTCCCGTCCTACTCCTCGCCCGAAGACGTCGTCGAGGACCTGACCCGCCTCGTTCTTCCTTCCCGTCCGTCAGTCCCTCTTATGATTACTTTCTTCTCATCTCTCACTTACACCCAACTGCTCCATTTTGAACCACGTGGTTCACACCTGAGCCCGGCCCCGCCGCCCTTTTCACCTTCACTAATGCTGAAGCCATCAGCCCGACCCCTCACTCCAGTGGTTGGGAGTGAGGGGTCGGGCTGATGGCGCCGCTCACGTCGCGCGTATGACGCTCACCGGCGGCGGGGCCGGGCCGCCGCGATCTCGCGGGCTTACGCATCGCGTTCCTGATCCCATCCCTGATGGCAATCCTGCTACCACTCTTGTGGAATCCAGGGCACACCACCCGGGAACGCCCCATTCGCTCCATTTTGAACCACGTGGTTCAAGACCGGCGGATCGCGCGTTGGACCACGTGGTCCAAAATGCTCCGGCGGGTACAGCGTGCGACGACTTCCGTGCCGCCGCGCCTCACCGCGTTGTCGTAGAGGTCTGCGGGACGAGTAGAGCTGTCGGCGCACGAAGCTCCCGGCGCTCGAGGGCAGCTCGCGGCCGCAGCGTTCCGCCTATTTGATGAAGGCAGGGACCTTCGCCATGTCGTGAAGGAACTTGAGGTGCCTCCCGCGAAGGTGAGGATGCTGTTCTCGGAATGGGCCAGTCCAAACCTGCTAGCGGGGGAAAGGCGTCGGGAAAGCGACCAGCTCGATGAGGAAGGGCGCGAGTCTCGGGAGTTCGCCGCAAGGCTGCGTGAGATCGACCGGATGACGCGAGCCCTGACGACGAGCACGCGCGACACGTCTAGTTAACAGACGAGCACGCGCCGAACCGGTCGCGTGCCGCGCGCCGGGATGGTACGGTTAGAAGACGGAGAGGGCGTTTCGCGTTGAGTGTGAGGCATCGTCAACAGCAGCGTTCCGATGCGGGATGGCTCCGGCCGTGAGCCCGTTGCGAATTTTCGCGGTAGTCGCGCGGTGGTTGCGACGACAGGCCACCACAGCACCGATGGTGGATCCCCTCCCTCCCGCCGTTTCCACCTCACATCCGACACGGCTCCCGAACGCCCCAGTGGCGCCGAGGGGCTCTCCGCTGGTTGCCCCACCTTCAGAGGCATCTCCGTCTCTCGACTACTTCATCAGCTACACGGGAGTCGACCGCGAATGGGCGGCATGGATTGCGTGGCAACTGGAGGACGCCGGATACACAGTTGTACTCCAAGAGTGGGATTTCAGGCCTGGCAACAACTTCGTTCTGATGATGGATCGCGCAATGCGGGCGCAACAAACCGTAATCGTCCTATCCAACGCGTTCTTGGAGGCGGGATATACACAGCCAGAATGGGCGCGCGCGATCGCCGACGATCCGCAGGGCTTGCAGCGAAGGCTAATACCGGTACGTATTTCGCCGTGCGAAGTGACGGGGTTACTCAAACCAGTCATCTACGTTGATCTCGTGGCCCTTGATGCAATGACGGCTCGGCGCGTACTGCTGGATGGGGTGAGGCCTGGACGTGCCAAGCCAACCACGGAACCTCGATATCCGGGCGGGGTCGGAAAATGAATAGCGGTAAGCGCGCACCCGAGCCGGACTTCTCGTGGCCTCGGCTGGTCGTTTCGGCTGATGGGACGATTACCTACGGGCCGGATGGCTATATTATCGACCCCGAAACCCCGGCAGGCCGAACCCTAAATGCCGGTATGGTGCCGGTGAGGGACGTTCTCTCGATCCCCTGCCTCTCGCTACTCGGTGAGCCTGGTATCGGAAAGTCCAGGGTGATGAAAGAGATGTACGATGCGTCACCGGGACGGAAGATCTTCCGGAATCTGGGCAACTACTCGACAGACCGTCTCCTAGTTGATGACGTATTCGAGTGCGAGGACTTCCACGGGTGGCTTGGCAGCAGCGACGTATTGCACTTGTTCCTGGACGGGTTTGACGAATGTCTCGCTCACATCCGCCCAGCTGCGGGCCTCATAGCTGACCGACTGGCGCGCTATCCCGTGAGCCGGCTCCGGCTCCGGATCGCATCACGCTCAAGCGACTGGCCGGAACTCCTGCAGGCCGCATGCATGAGGCTCTGGGGAGCCGAGTATCGATGCTTCGAACTGGTTCCGCTTCGCCGGTCCGATGTCGAACGCGCCGTCTCTTCGTGCGGCATCGACTCCGAAGAATTCATCGAGTCGGTTCGTGCCAGAGGGGCACAGTCGTTTGCGTCGCGGCCATTGACTCTTCGGTTCTTACTGAATCGGTTCCGCGCCCGTGGGGCTCTACCGGCCTCGCCCGTCGAGCTCTATGAACAGGGATGCCTCTCGCTCGCGGAAGAGGTGAGCCCCACGCGGCGCGCCGCGCGTGAAGACCGAACCGTTGCTCCTCGAGAGCGCGTCGAAGTCGCTGAGTTGCTAGCCGCGGTCACTGTGCTCGCAAAGGCCACTGGACTTACTACCCGGCCGCATTCCGAATTCGAAACGGGACCACAGGATCTCGTGGAACTCGAGGCAGTCGTTGCGTCGTTTCGTTCCCTCGAAAGATGGCGCAGTCTCACGACAGCCGCATGCGAGGAAACGCTCAAGACCGCTCTCTTCTCTTGGCGGAACGACAGCGATGCCGCGTGGGCACATTGGACGTATGCTGAATTCCTCGCTGGTCGATTTCTCGGAAAGAACCTTGCCGCGAACCAACTGACTTCGCTCTTCATGCGGCGCTCACATGGTGGGCGCCTCAGGGCAGCGCCTCAGATTCGAGAGACGATCGCGTGGGCGTCCAGCTTCAACCCGGAGTTCCGTCGGGTGCTGACCGCTGAGGATCCGCTCGCGCTTGCTCAGTCGACCGTTGCCGGCCTTGAAGACGAGGGGCGGCGTGAACTGGTGGAAAGCCTACTGAAGGCCTTCAGTTCAGGCGACGCGGTGGATGTGAAACCTGAGACTCCGCCGCGATACGAGTTGTTGGCCCACCTCGGGCTTGCATCGCAGATCAGACCGTACATCGACGATCGGGCAGCTGCGCTGGACGCCAGGCTCGCGGCCATCGAAATCGCGTACCAGTGCAACGTTGCCGAAGTGGTGCCCGCGCTTGCTGCTCGTGCGCTTGACCCAGCGGAGGAAATCAGACTCAGGGAGGAGGCTGGTCGCGCGCTGTCCCTCATTAAGGGACCAGAGGTGGTACCTCACCTACGGACCTTGCTGAGAGTGCCTCAGGCGGAGGACCCGCTCGACCAGTTGCGCGGAGCGGCGCTGCGCGGGCTCGCGCGCGCCGGGGAGATTCGAGACGATATCTGGGAGCACATCGTTGTTCCCCGCAGGAAGAGTTACTTCGGTTCGTACGCGCTGTTCCTGGCTTACGAACTGCCGAAGAAGCTTCCCGAACTCGATATCCATCGGGCACTTGAGTTTGCTCGGGCGCAGTCGGTTCGACCTGATAGGGCCGCCGAGATCCAGCTCAGGGACTTGGTTCACAAGATCCTCCAAGTGGCGTGGGAGAAGCGGTCCGACGACGAAGTTCTGCGACGCCTCGCGGCGGTCGTATGGCTGCGCCTGAAGAACTACGATTCACCTTTCGGCCGGCGGGAAGACGGTGGCGATGCGGACCTCGCGTTGGATCGGCACGGTCGGACGCGCTTGCTTGCCGCGGTTGTGCACCAGGGCGTTTCAGCTGGCGCCGATGCCCGCTCGATAATCACCGCGGTGTTCCGACTCGTAGACTCGGGTGATTTCGAATGGACGCTCGCCAAGGCACTGGAAAATACGGGAACCGCTTCTCAGGTGTGGGCGGGCCTCGCGCGTCTCAGCTACCCGTTCACTTCTGATGCGCTAGACGCGTTGCTTGCCGCAGTCGGCCGAAGTCCAGCTGTCGATTCGGAACTCGGCGGACTGACGCGGGCGGTCGAGCTCGATTCGGTGGAAGCGAAGGAGGCTCGCGCCCTTCACGTACGAATGAAGTCTATCGAAGAGAGGGAGGCGGCGGAACCAGAAGAGCCCCCGTTCCCAATCATAGCGCGTGACCTGCTTTCAAAATTCGAGTCGGGCGACACAGCCGCGTACTGGCACCTGAACTACGCGCTTGCTGCGTGGCGAGGCCCCGCTGGCAAGGGCCACGGAAACGAGTTCGAAAGCGATCTCCGTGAATTCGAAGGATGGGGCACACTCGATCGAGGGCTGCAGGACCGGGTGCGAGATGCAGGCGTACAGTACCTGGCGAACGGAGAGCCGAACACAGAAGAGTGGATCGGCACGACGACTTATCACAGGCCTGCGGCCGCAGGGTATCGCGCCTTGGCGCTCCTTCACTATGAGGGCGATGCGCGGTTGGACACGGTGCCGCCCGCCGTCTGGGCGAAGTGGGCTGGAATCATCGTCGGATACCCCGCGGACGAGAAAGGCGTTCAGCTAGAGCTCGCGCGGCGGGCGTACCGGGCAGCGCCGAACGAATTCCGGAGCGCACTGCTCCGAATCGCCGCGAGAGAGGATCACGAACACGGTTCTGTCTATATTCTCGCGCGCTTTCGGGAACTGATCGATCCTCCGTTGGCGAACGCATTGTTCGAGTGGCTCAAATCCGAGCAACGGAAGCCCGCCACAGTTCGAGAAGTCCTTACGGTCGTGTTGCCGCTGGTCAGCAGTGCGGAGGAATGGGCTGAGCGGATCGCCTGCGACGAGGCAAGGCTCAGAGATGTTGGTCCGGCCGCGGCGGAAGCACTGATGGGCTTCTCGACGTCTCGGCACTGGAGCGTTCTCTGGAATGCACTCGCCCGTGACGACCAGGTTTTGGCGGGCGTTCTCGCGCGGCTAGCGGAGGGGCCGCGCACAAAACGGGAAAGCGGCTTCCTTTCTGACCTGAGCGAGGACGAGATCGCGGAACTGTACGGGTGGCTTGCCAAGAAGTACCCCGAGGAGACGGATCCACACCACGACGGCGCGCACTGGGTATCTGACGATGACAAATTGCGTCAACTGCGTTACGCGACCCTTACCCACCTGAAGGAGAGGGGAACTGCGAAGGCGGTGGATATCCTCTCCGGACTTGCGACGCGCGCCGGGCCACGCTCCTGGTTGCGATATCTTGTGTTTCAGGCTGATGAGGCACGAGTGCGCGAGAATTGGAGCGGGCTTAGCGCTTCCGAGCTGGCATCCCTTCTTGGGCGCGTCGAAGCTCGCGTCGTTGACTCGGATGATGAGCTGCTAACGGTCATTGTCGAGGCACTAGAGCGGCTGCAGGCGCGGGTTGCTGGGGAGACACCCGCGGCTGAGGACTTGTGGGACAAGGACCGTCCCAAGGACGAGCTCGCGTTGTCGGAGTACGTAATGCGGTTCCTATCCGAGGATTTGAAGGGGCGACGCGTCGTCGTGAACAGAGAGGTCGAGGTCACCCGGGCGCGGGGAAGCCGCACAGACGTTCGCGTTGAGGCCGCCATCGGCAAGGAGCGCACGGCGGCTGTCACGATTGAAGTGAAGGGGTGCTGGCATCGCGAGGTGACGACCGCGCTGCGAACGCAATTGGTCGAACAGTACCTGCGCGAGAGTGGGCGACGCTGCGGCGTGTACCTCGTAGGGTGGTTCGTGGCTGACAGGTGGGCGGACGCGGATGGTCGGAGGGCAGCTGTTCCGACCGGCTCACGTGACGAGTTGCTTCGTCTCCTTGAAACCGAAGCGAAAGCGGCACGTGCTGACGGCTTCTCGGTCGAAGTCGTGGTGCTGGACGCGACGGCCGTCGCGAAGCGCTGACGCGCCGTTCGCAGGACGCGACAAGACTCGGAGTGGTGGAGCGCAACGATGGCCGAAAAGCCGCTGAAGAGTCCTGAAGAGTTCACGAGCGCGTTCGAGCAGATTGTCTCGGCGCTTCACCAACCCGTGGCGGGCGCTCTGTTGTCGTTCGCGGTGCTCGAGGCGGCAGAGACGCCCCAGTTCATTTCCGGACGGCTACTCCTGTGCGAGGAGCCACAGACGCCGCGCCCGCATCTTCGTTATCCGACAATGGCGTTGGCCGAAGAGTGGATCCCGATCGAACGCCTGTTCGACTCTGTTGCGGCACTCGCGGGCGGCGCGATCACGGCAGGGGAGGCATGCGTACGTGCGGCGTTCACCTCGTTCTCCCTGGCGCGAGAGGTTGGCTCGCACAGCAACGTCAGTGGGTGGCCTGAATGGCGTGGACTTCTAAGGACCGACGGGCGGCTTCGAGACTACCCGCGAGAGGACGTCGTCAAGTTCGGGCTGCCTCCTTTTCGAAGCATCTCGCACGCAGTTAACGACTGGGTCCACCGTCAGCCGCGAAATGCGGAGTCGAACTCGCCGTTATTCAGCGGGGAATTGGTCATCGTCGTTCCGGATACACGCGGAAGGCTCCTCGGCGCCGAGTGGGTAGGGGGAACGCTCGCGGTAGCTAGTGAATGGCACTCAAGAGATGCTCGCTCCCTGCAGTTACAGGTGAGATTCCTCGGTGATGTCGAGGATTCTTTCCACCTCATTGACCCATGCCCGCCAGACGCTCAACGCTCCGTCCCAGCGGGAACGGAATCGATTCTCGTGTGCCTGGTGCATCAAGACGCTGGACTTCTCGGGGATCGGCTCCTTGGGTCGTACCAGAGGCAGCGCGAGAAGCCGCCAGCCGAACTGATGACGATCGAAGCCGAGGCGGAACGCGACTTGGAGGCAGGCGAGAATGAGTTCGTCGAGTACAAGCCCTTCATCAAGGTGCAGGATCCGAAGGAGGACGAGCTCGAACGTTCCGTTGTTGCGTTCGCGAATACTGGCGGAGGCCGTCTGTATATCGGTGCCACAGATGAAGGGATGCCGTTGGGCGCTCGTGCTCTGAAGGAAGTCGTGAAGGATGCGATCGATCAGAAGGCAGCGCTTGGCGTGCTTGCCCGCAGACTCGAAACCGTAATCGCAAGTCGAATCAAGCCGGAACGGCCTGTGTTCCAAGTCCACGAGTTGGAGCTTAAGGGCTTTCCCCTTCTAATGGTCCGCATCGATCAAGGGCGGCAGGCATATAGCACCGCGCGCGAGACGATCTATGTCAGACGGGGAGCCAGCAATCGTTCTGCAAGCATTGCGGAGATCAGGGACTTATTCGCAAGGAAGGATGTTGGGGGCGCAGCCGTCGTGCTCGCAGACATTCTGCCGCGGTAGCAGGCTCATCCGCTTCGGAAGCAGACTTGAGCGTGCTCTTGGCGCAGGCGTTTGATTCGAAGTACGACATCCCCTCGAAGCGTTGCAGGTGGTTTGCCGGTCACGCTAAATGCGATGCTAGCGGTAGCGATCGAGGAACGGCGCGATGGCGGTAGCGAACGGAACGAAGTTCTCACGTGCGTTTCGGTCAAGGATCGAGGCCCGGAACTTAGCGGTGAACGCTTCGTCCTCCGCTCGGAGGATTTCGAGCACGCCGTCGAACGCGAGCGATCAGGCCTTACCCGGCGCGCCGCTTGCGGTTCCGGGAGGTAGGCCGCCGCTCGTTGTTTGATGGCCAAGAGCAGGGCGGTCTTGCTCGGACTCGGCGTGTCTGGCACCCTTCCCGGTTGGCGGACCAGAAGCGACTTTCGGCAGAGCCCATCGTATGCCCCAACTGCTTCGGAAGGCATGGAGCGACCCGGTGTGGAGCAAGGTGATCGCGAGCGCGATCCTTGCCATCGCCGGGAGTCTGCTCGCCTATGGTTTTGGTTGGTGGCCGAGGATTCTCGACGCTGCGTTGCAGCGGCACGCAGTTCCGACTTGGTTGCTGATCCTTCTGGCGCTTGCTGCGGTTCCCACGTCTACCGCTGTTGGCGCGGCGCTTTGGTTCGCGGTGTTTCCGCGCCCTGCTACGGGTCCAACGTGGGCCGGCTACACGACCGACGAGTTACTTGGGGTGCGCTGGCGTTGGAGATACAGCCAGAGCGGCACGCTTTTCGATCTCACCAGCTTTTGCCCGAGCTGCGATTTCCAGATTTTCGCGGAGCCCGGGGGCCTCTACAGAGCGGTACCGCGTACGGCATTTCGTTGCGAGAGTTGCGGGCGGCACATTGCTGAGTTCGACGGTTCGACTGCAGATCTTGAGAGCAAGGTCACGCGGATCATTCAGCAGAAACTCCGAGCCGGCACGTGGCCCGACGCGCCAAGGACGCGCCTACTGTCGAGCGGCGGTTCCGGCTAGAGCAGGCGTCCGCGCTGGGCTCGGCCGTCTCCCCCCCGTCTCCCCGCGCTTGGTCGAAATCCGTGGAGACGCGTGGACTCGCGTGAACTCCGCGATCCGGACATAACTGCTGGAGCGCAGGGCTTTGGGCGAATTGGTGTGCGCCGTCAGCCACTTGGGTTGCGTGCGTCCAGCGGGTTCAAATCCCTCTTCCGCGCTCGCTATCGCGAACGAACACGGCTACATCGGTCGGCGCACATCTGATCGCGTTCGACACACGGCAGTGGCGGAGCTTCCCCGCCGCACAGAGCTCATAGACCGTCGACGTCGCCACCCCGAGCACCGCTGCCACCTCCCGCACCGTCAGCAGCCGCTCCAGCCCGCCCGCCGCGACGCGCGACCTGGATACCAAGGGGATACCAAGCGGCCGGAGAACGCCTGCTACCCCCGGCGATCCGCCGGACTCCTCGCCGGCCCCGCTGCCAGTGTTTCCGCCATCTTGCGAATCCCGACTACCTCCACCCAGCGTGACTTCACTGACTGTCACGCCGGAGGCCAGGGGTTCAAGTCCCCTACACCCCGCCAGTAACGAGGCCGGGATTCCTAGCGGAAACGCAGGGGTCCCGGCCTCGATCTTTTCGGAGTCGGGCGGCTGTGAACGGCGGCTCCAGATCGTCGGAATTTGACGGTCGAGTCGAGAGCGCTCTCACGCCGGCGAGTCCGAGAAGAGCCTTCGGCGGATGAGGTCGTCGGGGACGAGGTCGGCGCCCAGGTC
>Ga0184637_10002560_pt1 | contig 11654 bp, 8 predicted proteins | sample PLM3_127_b2_FD_133143 | JGI IMG/M metagenome (GOLD analysis project Ga0184637, IMG submission 133143) | Groundwater sediment microbial communities from an aquifer in East River, Colorado, USA - PLM3_127_b2 | ecosystem: Environmental > Terrestrial > Soil > Riparian zone | place: USA: East River...
GCTGCGCGGTTTAGAAATGTGATCCGTCCCTCTGCATCTACTGACCAGATCAAATCATGAGAGGTTTCAACCAGGTTCTCATATTTTAGCTGGCTCTCGCGCAACGCATCCTCGGCCTGCTTACGCTCGGTGATGTCGCGATAATTGACGACAATCGCATTCACACCGGCCTGGTTCAGCATATTGGTGACCGTGGCCTCGTTCCAGCGCCATGATCCATCGTTATGCCGCAGGCGGAAAATACCATCCTGTCGACTACCCGGCTCGTGTATCAGTTTGGTATACAACTCACTTGTCCATTGTAGATCGTCGGGGTGCATCAACTCGAAGATGTTGTGGCCCAAGAATTCATCCTGTGCGTAACCCAAACTGCGTATGGTGGCAGGGCTCTCCCATAGCAAGGTGCCATCCGCAGCCAGGAGTGAAATATTGTCCCGGCTGTTTTCGATCAGGGTGCGGAAGCGTTTTTCGTTATTGTGTATGGTCTCTTCTGCCTGCTTATGTTCGAGTAATAAACGCCCCTCTTCCAGTGCATGCGCCACCGCAATCCCCAAGCGTTTGATATTGTCCTTGAGAATATAGTTGACTGCCCCGGCTCTCATGAATTCAACCGCAATGTCTTCACTCATCGTGCCTGTCCAGATGATGAAGGGAGTCAGCTTTGCATGTTCCTGCGCCAGTTGCAGAGCGGTCATGCCATCGAAGGTGGGCATGTGGTAGTCAGACAGGATCAGGTCAGGCTGGAAGGTTTCCAACGCGCGCAGAAAGTCATCTCTTGTTTGCGCCTGTTGAAACACACATTCATGGACTACCCTGCGGATTTCGCGTTGTGCCAGGTCGAAGTCCGAAAGTGCGTCTTCAACGATCAGGATGCGGACAGGTTCACTCATGGTTCCTTGCCTTGGGTTTCTAAGGGTATCACAACGGAGGTCTGCTTCCATTGCACTATGACGCTTTCTTTTATGGCGAAAATTTCAATGGCCTGCATGCTTTATTTATCCCTCTCAATATCCCGCGAAATTCGCGTCTTCATACTGCAATTATATTGTGAATATAAAGCTTTTCAGGCAGAAAATCAAGGGAAACATGATCGGCTTACAACGATATTTGACACGACCTTATAGTCCTTGGCGCTTTCCCAAGGGCATACTTCACCATCACTCCTCTTCCCTCTCCTTCGATGGACAGTGATTATCTGCATATTAGCAGTAGACACTGCAGTTGCCTGCTTGAGTTGCTGAGCCCATTTTAGGGACACTCTGGCAGGCTAAGTAAATTATCTGGCTGCTCTCCGTCTGCTGTCGTTTTTAAGTATTTATATCCATATTGGCTCGTTGCGATCACTACATTAACTTGATTGCCACCCCGTTTGACATAGTATAAATAAGTATCCTTGACAATGCAGTGAATCGCTTCGGTTTGTGATAGTTTCCAGTGTGTCCCTCCTGCACTTACCCCGCCAATGTTTAGGATGCGTTCGTGTGGATTGAAGCGATCACTCTTATTGATACAACGTATTTCGAATCTGGTAGCCATATCTTCTTCCTTCTTGTGCAGTCACTTGATTATCGCGCAAAATAGGGGCGCGAGTCAATAAAAAGCGGCTACCTCCCGAAGGACACCGGGACAATGTGAGCGAAGGGATATTATGCCACCTGGCCGAATTGTGGACACCCGCAAAAGTGAAGGTGTAGTACATACTCAGTTCATCAAAGAGACGGCGTGGAAAACGCCGTCTCTTTTTATAACTTTATCATATCGAGAAAATATTCAACGACCTTCGGGTCGAAATGTGTGCCCGAAAGGGACTTGATATGCTCCAGCGTTTTTTCCCTCGTCCACCCTTTGCGATAGGGCCGGTCTGAACGCAGGGCATCCCACACATCCACAACCGCGAACAGTCGCGCGGCCAAAGGGATCACCTCCCCCTTCAGCCCACGCGGATAGCCGGTGCCGTCCCATTTTTCATGATGACAATAGGGAATATCGAGGGAGGATTTAAGATAGGCGATGGGCGATAACATTTCAAGGGCAAACACCGGGTGCTGTTTCATGCGATCCCATTCTTCATCCGTCAGCTTATCCGGTTTGAGCAGGATGTTGTCTGGAACGCCCATCTTGCCAATATCATGCAGCAAGGCACCCCAACGGGTATGTCTCAATTGTTCATCGCTGAAACCAAATTTGCGCGCCAATTTCAGAGTCATTTCGGTGACGCGCAGGGTGTGCCCCTCGGTTTCTTTATCACGCAGGTCGAGAGCATGCGACCAGCCTTCGATGGTTGCGTCGTAGGCCTGGAAAAGTTCGCTGTTGGAATGTTGCAGGTCTTCAAACAGGGTTGCGTTATCAATGGCAATGGCAGCCTGCCCGGCCAGAGTTTCCAGAAAGTCGACCCATTCAGGGTCGTCAACCAAGGCATCGCGATGAAAGATTTCGAGAACGCCCTTCACTTCCCCTTTGACAATGAGTGGCACACAATAGTACTCAATGAACTCTTCACCCTTCAGCAACAGTGCCTGTGCAAGTTCACTGTCTGTTTCCACCAGGTTGGAGATGTGGATCATGCGGCGTTCGAGGATCGCTTTTCCGGCATATCCTTCGCCCAACCTTACCCTGGATTTACGGATGGCGGTGGAGCGAAAGCCACGGCTGGCGGCATATTCAAGTGTGTTTGTGATCGAATGGAACAATAATATTGTCGCGGCGTCCGTCTTGAGCTGTGCAGTGACTTGATCCAACAGAATATCGAGCGTCAGACCTAAATTCAAACTGGAACTGATGGCAATATCGATCGCCCGCAAAGCTTTTAGATGTTGAATCTGAAGCTGGGTCTGTTCCTCTGCCAGCTTGCGCTCGGTGATATCGCGATTTACACTTACATAACCTGTCATCTTGCCGCGCTCGTTGGTAAGTGCGATTGTATTTACTTCCACGTATAGGGTTCGTCCATCCCTGCGATGATGGATTCTTTCACTGCGAGAAGCGATGGTTTCCTTAAGCAGTTCTCTGGCTGCTGACCGCAGTTCATCGGTGAGTTCGAAGTTCAGAATTTCAGAAACGTTATGCCCCATTACTTCTTCGCTGTGCCAACCGTACATCTTCTCGGCGGCACGGTTCCAGGCGGTGATGTGGAATTGGTCATCTGTGGCAATGACCGCATCGTTGATGTGCCTGAGCAGGCGGGCATGATATTTTAGTTGATCCGCTGATTGCTTCCGCTCGGTGATGTCGCGAATGTTGCATTGGATAACCTGCTTTCCATTAACATCATAAGCATTGCTGACGAACTCCACCCAAATGCGATGCCCATCCTTGGTTTCAAGTGGTAGATTCTCGTAACGAATATATCGTTCCTCCTGTAATTTCAGAAATGCGGCTTTGTTGGCAACGATGTCTTTGAAGAAACCAATTTCCCACAGTTGTTTGCCAAGAAACTCAGCGTGTGAATAGCCCACTATCTCTATCAAAAATGGATTGACATCCACAATCTCGCCCGTGTTGGCATTCAGAATGAGGATGCCATCCTTGGCGGCCTCGAAGAGCCGGCGATAGCGCACTTCCGAAGCAAGCAATGCCTGCTCCGCCTGCTTGCGCTCGTGCCGCGTTTTGGCATCTCCTAATTCACGTTGGATAGCTGGTATGAGCCGCGCCAGTTTTTCCTTCATAATAAAATCATGCGCCCCAGCTTTCAGGCTATTCACGGCGGCTTCCTCGCTGATGCTGCCGGAAACAATGATGAAGGGTAGATCAAATCCCCTGGCCTGCAGCGTTCCCAAGGCCGCCATTGCATGAAATTCTGGCAGGCTGTGGTCGCAGATGATGATATCCCATTGGCGGCGCACAAGCGCGTCTAGCATGGCGGAGCGTGTCTCCACACGCTCCCACTCAACGTCATATTCCCCTCGCTGAATTTCACGTAATACTAATTGAGCATCATTCTCCGAATCTTCAATGATCAAAACTCGTAATGGGATTCCCATGAACTGTCCTTTCAACGCAGGTGGCTCATTCAAGACCTGCCAACAATCCTGGAATGAGACGGAACTCGCTGGACTTATCCAGAAAGTACTCCGCGCCCGCCGCGCGGCAACGTTCGCGGTAGACCGAGCGCGGATAGTTGGTGAAAACAATGACGACCGGGGCCTGCTCTTCGCTTTTGATTTGTTTAAGTGCCTTGTAGCCGCCTCCACCGGGCATGTTCAAGTCCAGGATGATGACGCGTGGGCGATGTTTCTTGAGCGCGGCGAGTGTGGTGGGGACGTCTCTTGATTCAAAGATGTGACTCTTCCAGCCGTTTTCATTCAACAACGCGATCAGCCGTTTGCGCAAGAGGACTGAATCATCTGCGATCAGAATGTTAAAAGGAGTTTTTCGGCTATTCTTTTTTCTCGCAGGATTTTTGGCTTCTTGCATGGATATAACATACCCCGTTTGTATTCCTTGTATGTCGCCGCGCGCCGCGCGTATATGTAGGGAAAGGACTACAACAGAATGGGCGGCAAGCCCGTTAACTCTATATCAACCCCTGTTCCATCACATATCGCACCAGCTCTGCGATGGCTTTCACCCCCAGCTTCTCCATCAAACGCGCCCGATAGGTGCTGACCGTCTTCGCGCTCAATGCCAGTCGATCTGCAATTTCGCTCACCGACTTGCCGTTCGCCAGCAAAAGCATTACCTGGAACTCGCGCTCCGAGAGCGATTCGTGCGGCGCGCCCGCTTGCGATCCAAGCAGCCCGGCCAATCGTTCGGCCAGCGCCGCGCTCACGTACTTACCGCCTCGATACACCTTGCGAATAGCTGCCACCATTTCTTCCGGCGCGCTGTCTTTCGTCAAGTATCCTGCCGCGCCCCCTGTCAGAGCGCGTACGGCATATTGCTCTTCAGGATGCACACTCAACATCAGCACAGGCAGATTGGGATGCGCGGCGCGCAATTGCACCAGCACCTCCAGCCCGTTTTGGTCAGGCAGGGTAATATCCAGCAGTACTATGTCGTATTTCTTCTGGCGCACCGCACGCAAGACACCCGCGCCGCTATCCACTTCTCCCTCGGTGCGAATGTCCTCCGTCTCCGCCAGGATTTGCTTCAACCCGCGCCGTACCACAGCATGATCATCAGCGAGCAGCACACGGATCATGATTTCCTTCTATGAATCGGTCTCCCTTTGGGCATCTTCCCCGCCCGCCCCCGTTCTTTGGGGGATGGGTGAGATAGTTGGGGTGAGGGAGACTGGGCGACCGGCACGCGCGCCACGACCGTGGTGCCTTTTTCCGCTTCACTCTGGACCTCAAACCTGCCGCCGATTTGTTCGACGCGTTCCTTCATTCCGAGCAGGCCCAGCGACTCAGGCGCGGTGATTTTCTCCCCGTCCATGCCGCGCCCGTTATCGCGCACGGTCAGTACCACTTCACCACCTTCTCTTGCCAGCGATACTTCCACTTTACTTGCGCCCGCGTGCCGTGCCACATTGGTGAGCGCCTCCTGACACAAACGGTACAACCCGGTGTTAAGTGAGGGCTCCAATTCCCATTCTTCTTCCGGCAAAGTGACCTTGGTCTTGATGCGGGTGTGTTTGCTCCATTCATTCACATGCCATTCCAGCGCGGCCGCCAGGCCCAGATCATCCAACATACGCGGCCGCAGTTGGCTGGCGAGTCTCTGTGTCATCTGGATTGTCTCATTTGTCAGCTCCAGCGCGGAGTCCACCTTCTCGCGCAGGCTTTTGCTGCGTGGAGGCAAATGATCGTGCAACCAGGCCAGGTCAATTTTCAGAGCGGTCAAGGATTGCCCAAACTGGTCGTGTAATTCGCGCGCGATAGCGCGACGCTCGGTTTCCTGCGCCTCCGCCAGCCGTGCGCTGAGCACGAGGAGTTGTTGGCGATGCTCGCTGACAGCCTCAAACAACCGGGCATTCTGCAGTGCGATTGATGCTATTCGCGATACGGCGACCAGCTTCTCCACATCAGATTCAGAGAATCCGGCCCCGTTCTTTTTGTTGTTAACTTCGAAGAAGCCGATGACATCTCCTTCAGCATCGAGTATCGGTGTATCAATTGCTGCCTTCACTCCAAATTGCTCACGAATTTCAGGGATAATCATCTTATCCGATTGGGCATCATTCATCATATAGGGTACTTTATGGACGAGCACCCAGCCCGGCAAGCCGACCCCCGGAGGCCAGAAGTATTTGAATGGGATGACTTGCAAGTCCTGCGTAATGTGCGCGTGGCAGACCATCCCTGCCTCAGTGCGCAGGCCGGACCAGCCAATCTCGGCGTCGATCAGCTTCATGGCCTCGATGACCAAAGAATCCAACAGCGCGTCGATGTCGAGCGTAGCATGCAGCTTTTCGCTGATTTGCAGCAACGACCGGATGGCCGCTTCTGCCTGCTTGCGCTCGGTAATGTCTAGCCCGAAGCCCAGGGTTGTCCCATCCGACAGACGGACGTTGGTAAAAGTGACATCCAGCACGCGTCCATCCCGTACTCTCGCCTTGAATTCCTCCCACTCACCCGCTGGTGCCGCAATGAGATCCAGAACTCTTTGGTGTTCGCGTGGGTCGGGATACACCTCAGCCAGTATATCGAAGTTTGGCTGCTGTAATTCTTCCAACATCCACCCCATCGTGCGCTCCCACGCTTGATTGACCATCAGCCATTTACCATCCGTGCCAATAAAGCCGATCATCATGGGGCTATGATCGAAAATCTTTTGTAGAATCTCCTTCTGAGTTCTAAGCTCAGCTTCTGTCTGCTTGCGCTCGGTAATATCGATCGCGGTACTGAGGATCGCTGGTTGCCCGTTGTACTCAATTTCGTTAGTGAAGCCCTGGACCCAGAGCGTGGCGCCAGCTTTGGTGAGGATGCGAACCTCAAGCGACGCAGGTACTTCCTGGCTGGCCTGGCGCCTGCGGGCCCGCTCCACGGCGATGGCGCGGTCGAGGGGATGCACCAATGCGATATGCTCTTCCATTGACATCGCCCTGAGTTCCTCCTGGGTGTAGCCCAGGAGCGCAGTCATGGCGGCGTTTGCATAAACACTCCTTCCGCCTTGATAGAGCTGGATGCCCTCCAGAGATTTTTCCGCCAACGTGCGGAAGTTGCTCTCCGATTGGCGCAATGCTTCTTCCGCCCGCTTGCGCTCGGTGATGTCTTGCGTAATCACGACGGCACTTGCGTCGGGTAGTCCCAATGGGACGGCGTTGACTTGAACCCAGATGAGCTGGCCATCCTCCAGGACGATGCCGGTCTCAACGCCGTAGATGGGCTGATTCTCATGGATCGCGCGTTCACTCGCCCATTCGCTGAACGGCCTGGGCGTGCCATCGGGGCGGATGTACGTGCGGCTCCGATACGCTCCAGTTAACAACCCCTCTTTATCGATGCGCATGATTTGTTCCAGTACGGGATTCATATCCACGATCTTGCGTTCTCGATCCAGCACTGCAATACCCACTGGCGCAGATTCAAAGAGCGCTTTGAATTTTTCCTCACTGCGCCGCAGGGCCTCCTCGGCCTGCTTGCGTTCGGTAATTTCGCGTGAAATCGTCAGCACGTTGATTACCACGCTGTTTGGATCGAATTCGGGATACATACGAGTCCAATACGTTCTTCTGCCATCCGGCGATGGAAAAGTGACTTCATACTCGGTAGGTTCGCCGGTGTCAAAGACGGATTTGATCCGTTGCCTGATTGCAGCTACTTCGTCTATGTCCGTCTTCAGTCCGGCGTCCTCGACGATTGAACCGACGGGTTTCCCGATAAACGCCTCTTTCGGCAACCCATACGCCGTAGTCACAGCGGGATTGACGTAAGTCCGACGGAACTCCTTATCGTAACGGATAATCTGATCCGTGGCATTTTCAACGAATGCTCGGAACTCCTGCTCTCGAGCATGGAGCAAGGCTTCAGCCTGCTTGCGCTCAATAATCTCTAATTTGAGTTGTTCGTTAGAGGCGGCGAGTTCGGCTGTGCGCTCCTGCACGCGGCGCTCCAGTTGTTCATTCAACCTCTTGATCTCTGCTTTGGCTTGTTTCAATTCTGGCGTTTCGATCACTTCCCATGTGCCGCCTCGTCGGGCCAAAGCAAACTGATGGTTTCGTGCAACATCCAAAATTTCCGCCGCGCCGCTTGAAGTGAGTGGATACGTACACAATACGGCCATGGGCTGGTCGGTGATGGACTCGTCGAGCTGATTTTCGTATTCGTAGAAACTTTGCCAGGTTTTCTTTTCCAGCCAAAGGGTATCACCCGAAACTCGCATCCCCGCATAGCCCTGCGCCAATGCCTGCGTGAGTTTTCTGTTCCAGGCGTTCGTGACGCGATCCAGTTCAAAGTGACCGACATTGAGATACCAGTCACGCGCCGGAAGCACTTCGATACTTTGATTGGACCGGTGGCGCTCAAGAGCAGGCACCGCCTGGCTCAAGGCACGCCACGCATCTTCTTCGGTCAGAGGATCGGCAACCACCCACACACAAAATTCATTGTCCTCCAGGCCCGCTTTGAAATACGGAACCAATGTGTCGAGCAAGTCCTCTTTAGTCTCGTAGAAGAGGCAGAAGTGAGTGCCCCAGGGCATCTGGCTTATAACATCGATCCCAGTCTTTCTTAAATCGGTTGCCATTATAGTTCTCTCCTGGTCCTCAGTTGCGGCTGGTTGCTTGCACCTGAGTTGGCCTGCTTCGCGTTGTATAATCCCCCGCAGTTGGAGAGTCATGCAGACTCATCCAACATAATGGATTATATACACTTTCGTTTTTCGATACAAGCTGGTCGAAACCCGGGAATGGTTGTTTTATTATTTTCCAGAGACAACTTCCAAACTGCATCATCCCAATCGCTGGCGGGGTTGATCAGCGAGACAATCCCGCTCCCCTCACTCCCCCTTTGAGCAGGGAGCGGGACAAAATCCTCTTCAAAATCAGACCCGCTTTTCTCGAAGGCTTCGTGGCTGTCGAACTCCATCAACCACAGAACCTCCTTGTCATCCCCATCCTGTTGATAAACCTTGAACCAATGACAGCCTGCTTTCAACAGTGCATCGCCATATTTTGCAACGGCTTGTTCTGTGCCCTCAAAATCATGGACTTTCACACGCATGGTCACCAAAACAGACATTCGAGCCTCCTTTGTGTGCTATACATTCTTTTCATTTATCCAGAAAGTCTTTGGCTGACGTTATCTTTGGCTCTTGCACCCTGATGAGCCTTAGTTCCTGATGTATTGTAATCCCGTAAGAAGGTTAGAATTGTGTTAAACCGAGATCACTGGATTCGCTGCCTCTTTTTTTTATCAGGCTTGAGGAACAAATATTATGGATTTACGAATTTTATTCATCGAAGATTCTGAGGATGACGTCCTCTTATTATTACGTGAGCTTCAAAAGGGCGGGTACGACGTTCAATGGGAGGGCGTGCAGACGGCTGCGGACCTGCAAGCCGCTCTGGCGAGTCAACCCTGGGACTTGATCCTCTGTGATTATTCCATGCCATCCATGAACGCGACGCAAGCACTGGAGATCCTGCAAAACAGTGGTTTGGATTTGCCCTTTATTATTGTATCCGGCACCATCGAAGAAGAAGCGGCAGTATTTGCCTTAAAAGCAGGCGCTCACGACTTCCTGATAAAAAGCAACCTGGCGCGGCTTCTGCCAGCCATCGGGCGTGAACTGAAGGAGGCCGAGAACCGCCGGGAGCATAAGCGTCTGAGTGATAGTTTGCGCGCCAGCGAGCTGCGCTTCCGTAATACGCTTGAAAGCATGATGGAGGGTTGCCAGATCATTGGATACGATTGGCGTTATCTCTTTCTTAATGATTCCGCTGTTAGAGATAGCCAGCAAACCAGGGAGAGTCTGCTTGGGCGGACGATAATGGAATGTAACCCCGGCATTGAAAATAGCGCCATGTTTACTACATTGCAGCACTGTATGGATGAGCGTACATCAAACTACATGCTACATGAAGTCATATATCCTGATGGCTCCAAAGCATGGTTCGAGCTCAGCATCCAGCCGGCACCAGATGGCATTTTCATTCTTTCCAGTGACATCACAAAAAGCAAACAGGCGGAACAAGCATTGCTCGAACGCGAAATGAAACTCGCCATCCTTTTGGATATATTGCCGGTGGGTATCTCCATCCTGGATGCAGAGCGCAAAGTATCTTATACAAACCCTGCTTTGAAAAAGATGCTGGACATTTCTGAAGAAGGATTGATCGAAGGTGTATACAGAAATCGCAAATATCTAAGAGCCGATGGGTCTTTAATGCCGGTTGATAAATGGCCAAGTACTCGGGCATTCAAAGAGAAAAGAGAGATTGATGGCGTGGAAACTGGCGTCGTAAAAGAAGATGACAGTATTGTTTGGACAGACGTGAGCGCAGTACCGGTGAATTTTCCAGACTGGAAAGTTGTGATGGTCACTTCTGATATTACTGAACGCAAGCAGACGGAAAGGGAAATTCTCAAACTCAATGCCGAACTGGAAGCGAAGGTTGCCGAGCGGACCGCCGAGTTGGCCGCGGCAAATGAGCAGTTGCACCAATTATCACTCTTTGACGAGTTGACCGGCTTATACAACCGTCGCGGCTTCCTGTTACTCGCCGAAGAACAATTGTCGCTGGCACGGCGCGCCAGACGTAATAACCTGATGCTTTTCTATGCGGACCTTGACGGCCTGAAACAAATTAACGATCACTTGGGCCATAGTGCAGGCGATGAAGCCATCGTCACGGCTGCTCGTGTTCTAAATAAAACATTTCGCACTTCGGATATCAAAGCCCGCCTCGGCGGCGATGAATTTGTCGTGTTGGCTGTGGAAGCCGATGAGAACATCGCTCAGACATTGCTTGCCCGCTTGCGGGAGGGGCTCGCTGAGAACAATCAATCTTTGAGTATCGGTGTTGTCACCTTCGATGCACAAAACGACAACTCAATTCACGACCTCATCACGCGTGCGGACGAGGCCATGTATACCGAAAAACGTAGCAAGCCGGGCCGCCATAAATTGTGACTTTCTGCTGGGAAAACTTCCAAGTCCTAAAACCCACTTTAAGGGCACTCCGGCAAGCTGAGCAAATTATCAGGCTGCTCTCCGTCTGCTGTAGTTTTTAAGTATTTATATCCATATTGGGTCGTTGCGATTACTACATTAACTTGATTGCCGCCCTGATTGACATAGAATAAATAAGTATCTTTGATAATGTAGTGAATCGCATCGGTTTGTGATAGTTTCCAGTGTGTTCCTCCTGCAGTTACGCCGCCAACGTTTATGATGCGTTCGTATGGATTGACGTGGTCACTCTTATTGATACAACTTATTTCGACTCGGGTAGCCATTTCTTCTTCCTTCTTGTGAAATCATTTGATTATCGCGCACAATAGGGACGCGAGTCAATAAAAAGCGGCAACCTCCCGAAGGACACACCTGCACTGCGCCGAACGCGGTGCGGTGCAAGTGTCGGGACGATGTGAGCGGAGAAGGATACTCAAATAGAGAAACAGTGTCAATTAATTCGCAGGTTCTAGATAATGGGGAGACCAGATTATCAATCATCCTTTCCGTTGACTCGATTTTGTGCTTCTTTCTGTTTAGACGGACAATACTTATCTGAATATGAACAATACACACAGCAGTTGCCTGCTCTAGGA
>Ga0184637_10002561_pt1 | contig 11652 bp, 11 predicted proteins | sample PLM3_127_b2_FD_133143 | JGI IMG/M metagenome (GOLD analysis project Ga0184637, IMG submission 133143) | Groundwater sediment microbial communities from an aquifer in East River, Colorado, USA - PLM3_127_b2 | ecosystem: Environmental > Terrestrial > Soil > Riparian zone | place: USA: East River...
CAAGGCATTGAGATTTGGGCTTCGCACGCTTTGGGACGACGGCGCTCACCTCTCTGTTGAGGAGGCCGAGGCGCAAAAAATCCGACCGACCTAGCATCTAGGTGTGATTTCTGTTTGCCAGGCGCTGAGGCCGGTGAATCTTGCTTGTTGCCTAAGTAGGAGAAGAGAGAGACCGAAAGGAATCGTTAGGCAGCGTTACGCGAGGCGCTGCATGCGGATTATCGCCGACCTCCACCTCCACTCCAAGTACAGCCGGGCGACCAGCCGCGAGATGGACGTGGAGAACATGGCGCGGTGGTGCAAGATCAAAGGCATCACCATCGTCGGCACCGGCGACTTCACGCACCCCGTCTGGTTCCGCGAACTGAAGGCCAAGCTCAAGCCCACCGATCACGGTTTATATACGTACGGCGGCATGCACTTCATGCTGACCGTCGAGGTCTCGAATATCTATCCGCAGGGCGGCCGGCTCCGGAAGATTCACAATATCATCTTCGCCCCATCACTCGAGGTTGTGGAGCGCATCAACGCGGTCCTGGGACGGTTCGGGTCGTTGATGGCCGACGGGCGGCCCACGCTGACCCTCCCCTCAGATAAACTCGTCGAGTACATCATGGAGATCTCGGCCGATTGCATGATTGTTCCGGCCCACGCCTGGACCCCATGGTTCAGTCTGTTTGGATCAAACTCAGGCTTCGACTCACTGCGCGAGTGTTTCCGTGACGAGTCACGGCACATTGCCGCGGTCGAGACCGGGCTGAGCAGCGATCCAGCGATGAACTGGCGGCTCTCACAACTCGATCCGGTGATGCTCCTCAGTAACTCCGACGCGCATTCTCCGGCGAAGCTGGGCCGGGAGGCGAACGTTTTTGAGCTCGGCGAGCCTAATTACCATGAGCTCATGCGCATCGTCCGCGAGAAGGACACGAGCAAGTTCCTGTACACGATCGAGTTCTTTCCGGAAGAAGGCAAATATCATTACGACGGGCACAGGAACTGCCATACGCGCCTCACCCCGCAAGAGACCACGGCCGCCGGGAACCGCTGCCCTGTGTGCAAACGGCCGGTCACCGTCGGGGTCATGCACCGAGTCGAAGATATTGCCGACCGTGAGGAAGGCTATGTGCCTTCGGGTGCGGTCCCGTACCGGAACCTGATTCCGCTCGAGGAGATCGTCGCCGAAGCGAAGGGTGCGCAGGTCGGCACGGGTGCGGTCCGGGAGGAGTACTTCAAGCTGTGCGCCAGGCTGGGCAGCGAGTTCTCAGTCCTGCTCGATGTTCCCCTGGAGGAGCTGACGAAGCACACGACGTCCCGCATCGTGGAGGGGATTCGCCGCGTTCGCGAGGGCCAGGTGCAGATCAAACCCGGCTACGACGGCGCCTACGGCGAGATCCACATCTTTGCGGACGTCGCTCCCGCCGGACCCCTCCTCTAAGAGGTCGAGGAAGAAAAGAAGACCGAGCAGCCCGCGCAGACGACCCTTTTCTAACTGACGGGAAGAGGGAACGGGGAACAGGGAACGGTCATACTTCCGACAAGTTCGCCCCATCAAACTGGTAGTTACCGTTCGCCGTTCCCCGCTCCCCGTTCCCGGTCGTTATGGCCACTGTCATCCTGAAGCCAGGTAAAGAGTCTCGTTTAGCCCGCGGCCATCTCTGGGTATACGCCGGCGAAATCGCAAAGATTGACGGGCATGTTGACGATGGTGGGATCGTTGACGTCCGTTCTCTGCGTGGAGTGTGGCTGGGCCGGGGATTCATCAACCGCAAATCCACCCTCACCGTCCGGCTTCTGACGACGCGTCCTGAGGAGATCGGTCGCGAGTTTTTTCAGAAGCGGCTGGCGGATGCGATCGCCTATCGCACGCGAATCGTGAACGGAACATCCGCGTACCGTGTCGTCTACGGCGAGGGGGATCAGTTGCCTGGACTGATCGTCGATCGTTACGGCGACATCGCGGTCCTCCAGACGCTCGCGCTGGGGATGGATGTTCGCAAGCCAACGCTGGTTGACCTGATCAACGAGATGCTGCACCCTTCGGCTGTGTACGAACGCAACGACCCAGGAGTCCGCAGGTTAGAAGGTCTGCCTTCGCAGACAGGCTGGCTATCTGGTGAGGCGCCCACGGAGATGGAAGTCCAGGAAGGACGCGCCAGGTTTCTCACCGACATCGCCCGGGGGCAGAAGACAGGATTCTTCCTGGATCAGAGGGACAACCGGCTCGCGATCGAACGGCTGGTTAAGGACGCCGACGTTTTTGACGCATTCTGCTACACAGGTGGGTTCGCCGTGCATGCGGCACTCGGCGGCGCTAAGCACGTGACGGCGGTCGACATTTCTGAAGAGGCGATCAACCTGGCGAGACGCAATGCCCAGCGCAATGGCGTTGCGGAGCGCTGTACGTTTACGGTGGCCAATGTCTTCGACGATCTGCGGCGTCAGGTCAGTACGGGCGCGAGGTTCGACGTCGTGATCCTGGATCCGCCTGCCTTTGCGAAGACCAAGGACTCGCTCCCACGAGCCATCGCAGGATATAAAGAGATCAACCTGCGCGCGCTCAAGCTTCTCCGGCCCGGCGGGTTTCTCGTGAGTTGCTCGTGCTCGTATCACATGCACGAGGCGCTGCTCATTGAGGTACTGGCGAGCGCGGCGAGTGACGCGCATCGGACGGTGCGACTGATGGAGCGACGCGGACAGGCGCAAGATCATCCCATCTATCCCGCAATGCCGGAGACGCGGTACTTGACCTGTCTGATTGGCCAGGTGACGTAAAAGGGGCTGTCAGGAGGGTATGGTATAATTAGTGGCGATGTCCCTCGTTTTGTTGTTCGATCCCGTTACCCGCAATTTCTATAGGTGAGCGCCCTGCCTGACGCCTTCGCTCGAGTTCTTCCAGAAGGAGACCGGTTGGTGCCACCCAGACAGATCCAGATCACCGACAACCTGGATTTACTGCTTGAGGTGCTGCCTGCGCATCTGCGCGAATCTATCGAGGAGCAAAACAACCAGGAAGCCTTGCTGGAGATCGTGATCGATCTGGGTCGCAAACCTGAGGCGCGGTTTCCCGGTCATGTGGTCTCACTGAATGAAGGCTACGTGTCCCATGAAGACATCCGCTTCGTCACGAGCCACGTCGGGGCGTTTGGAAAAGACAACCGGGCGGGGATTGAGCGCACACTGCACCGCATTTCGGCGATCCGGAACCGGCAGGGCGAAATCATCGGCCTCACCTGTCGCGTCGGCCGCGCCGTCGTCGGAACGGTGGACATCGTGCGGGATGTCATTGAGTCCGGAAAGAGCATTCTGTTGGTCGGCCGGCCCGGCGTGGGAAAGACGACCCTCCTGCGCGAGGCGGCACGCGTCCTGGCCGATGAGTTCGGCAAGCGCGTAGTCGTCGTCGACACCTCAAATGAGATCGCCGGCGACGGAGACATTCCGCATCCTGGGATCGGTGCCGCCCGGCGGATGCAGGTGCCGCATCCTGAGCTGCAGCACGCGGTCATGATCGAGGCGGTGGAAAACCACATGCCTGAGGTCATCGTCATCGACGAGATCGGAACGGAGGCCGAAGCGCTGGCGGCGCGCACGATCGCCGAGCGCGGCGTGCAACTGATTGCGACTGCTCACGGCAACACGCTGGACAACCTCCTGCAGAACCCAACCCTCTCAGATCTGGTCGGCGGCATTCAGGCGGTCACGCTCTCGGATGAGGAAGCGCGCAGGCGAGGCACTCAAAAGACGGTCCTCGAACGCAAGGCCCCGCCGACGTTTGATGTCGTCATCGAGATCCAGGAAAAAGACAAGCTTGCGGTGCATCACGAGGTCTCAGTCGTCGTGGATCGATTCTTGCGCGGGGCGCCGCCGCGCCCGGAAACCCGCGTTCGCACGCAGGAGGGCGAAGTGCAGATCGAAGCCCCGCCGGTTGCCGCGCGGGGAGACCGGTGGGCGCCGCAGGGCCCGATGGCCCCGCCGCCCTCGGAGGACGCAGCGCGACCCGGTCGCAAGGTGACGCGAATTTATCCGTATGCGGTAAGCCGGGACCGGCTGGAGCGGGCCATCCGAGAACTGCGCGTGCCCGCATATGTGTCCGACAACCTGACCGATGCCGATGTGGTGCTGACGCTCAAATCGCAGGAGCGCAGACAGCCACAGAAACTGCGCGACGCCGTGGCCCGCGGCCGGACGATGCACGTGCTCAAGAGCAACACGGTGAATCAGATTCAGGGCTTCCTCCGAAGCATCTTTGAGGTGGAGGACCTCGATGAGCAGGAGGTTGCGCTCCGCGAAGTCGAGGAAGCTATCAACGAAGTCCTCACGACCACGCAGCCTGTCGAACTCTCCCCGCAGAATTCCTATGTCCGCCGCCTCCAGCACCAGCTCATCCAGCGTTATGGGCTGGCATCGGAGAGTCGCGGCGAGGATCCCTTCCGCCGCGTCGTGATTTTCCCTCGGTAGAAAACTGCGGGATAAAGGGATAAGGGGATAAAGGGATAACGGTTTCGGAAAAATGGGCAGTTCCCTTATCCCCTTATCCCTGTATCCCCTTCTCCCGTAGTTCTTCAGATGCCGCGTGGAATCTTCATTACGATCGAGGGCCCCGAAGGCGCTGGGAAGACCACTCAGGCCCGTCTCCTCTACGACCACCTCCGTCCGCGTTACCCTGTCTTGCACACGCGCGAGCCTGGCGGCACGACCATCGGCGAGCAGATACGCACGCTGCTCCTCGATGAAGACTTCCGCGAGATGGCTCCACAGGCCGAGATGCTGTTGTTTGCAGCGGCGCGAGCGCAGTTCGTGCGTGAGGTAGTCGAGCCGGCGCTTCGCGAAGGGCGGCTCGTCCTTTCAGAACGCTATGTGGACGCGTCCGTCGCCTATCAAGGGTACGCGCGGGGCTTGGGGGTAGATGTCGTCCGTCAGGTCAATAGCGTGGCAACGGGGGGACTGCTGCCCGACCTCACGCTGCTCATCGACATTGACGCGCAGGCGGGGTTGGAGCGTGCGCGGCTCGCCGAAGGAAAGCAGGGGCGCCGCGGGCGCGGCGATCGACTCGAGCAGGAGGCGCTGCCGTTTCACACGCGCGTGAGGGAAGGATTCCTCGCAATCGCGCGCGAACAGCCGAACCGCGTGCAGGTGATCGATGGCACCGGTGCTCAACAGGTCGTGCACGGCGAGATCGTGCGGCGGGTTGAGCACTTCCTCATATCCAGGGGGTGGCGGGTATCAAGCTCGTCCTAGCCATCGTGCAGGAGAAGGACGCGGGACGGCTCATTGATGCCATCACCGAAGACGGCATCCAGGCCACCATCCTCGCCAGCACCGGCGGATTCCTCCGCGAAGGGAACTCCACGATCCTTGTGGGCATTGAGGACCATCAACTGACACAGGTGCTTGCTACGATTCAAAAGTCCTGCCACCGCCGCGAGCAGTACGTGAGCCCCATGCCGCCCGCGGTCGAGCCCGTCGATTCGTACGTGACATATCCGGTCAAGGTTGAGGTCGGCGGAGCGATCGTGTTCGTCCTGCAGGTCGAGCGGATGGAGCGGTTCTAGCCCCCGAAGTTTACCCCATGGCCTTTCGGGATCTCGTCGATCAGGATCACGCGGTCATGCTGTTGCGGTCTGCCGCGCGCGGCGGGCGCGTGTCGCACGCCTACCTGTTTGGGGGACCTTCCGGAGTCGGCCGGTTTGATACCGCGGTCGCGTTTGCGCAACGCCTCAACTGCGAACGGGTTGCAGATGACGATGCCTGCGGTCAATGCCGCGCCTGCACGCTCATCGCGAAAGGTCAGTACCCTGATGTCCGGGTGGTCGACGTCAAGCGCGGGCTTCTGCTTCATGATGATGCCGAGGAACGCAAGAAGAAAGTGATCAGCATTGAGCAGGTTCGAGCGCTCCGGCGGGAGGTGGTTTATCCCCCGCTGGAGGGTCGGTGGAAAGTGTATATCTTCGTCGACGCCGATCAGATGCAGATTGAGGCCGGCAACAGCCTTCTCAAGGTGTTGGAGGAGCCGCCGCCGAGAGTGGTCATCGTCTTGCTTGCTGAATCCACGGTGCCGATGCTGGCAACGGTGGTCTCCCGGTGCCAGCTGGTACGGTTCTCGCTTGTGTCGGCCCCGGCAATTGAGGAAGCGCTCATCTCTCGCCACAACGTTCCGAAGGGAAAAGCGCGCTTCATGGCGGCGCTTGCAGGGGGGCAGCTCGGGAAAGCGATCACGTGGGCGACGTCAGATGACGCGCTCCAGATGCGGGAGCGAACATTAGAATTGCTGCAGCGTCTTGAGCATGCCGACGCCCTGGACCGGATGGACGCCGCGGAGGGACTGGCGAAAGAGAAGGACACGCTGGGGGATCTCCTCGATATTGCGCTGTTTTGGTATCGCGACATCCTGGTGTGGCAGGAATCACAGGACGAATCGCTGCTCATCAACCTGGACCGCACGGACGTGATCAGCACATTGGCTGGTCAAGTCCCCGCGCCGGTGCTCACGGCGCGGATCAGCGCAGTAGAAGAATGCAAAGAGGCGATCCGTCGAAACGTGCACCCGCGGCTGGCACTGGAAACCCTGTTCCTGCGATTGACGCCGCCCCCGCAGCCCTCAGTTCGCTGAGGTCAGCGTCGTTTGCTCGCGCGCAGACGCTTGAGAAGATCGAGATTCTTTTTGTCGGGAACGTCGTGCTCGAAATGCGGCGTCTCGATGAAGGCCGCCAGCCGCCTGAGCTCGGGGTGATTCACCAGGGCGCGGAACCCTGGGCGACCGATCCTGCCGTCACCAATGTTCTCGTGCCGGTCGACCTTCGATCCAAGCGGCATCTTTGAATCGTTCAAGTGGAAGGCGTGGAGGCGCTTCAGTCCGACGGTCTTGTCGAATGCGTTCACCATGGCATCGACACCCCTCGGCGCGCGGATGTCCCAACCGGTCGCAAACAGATGGCAGGAGTCCAGGCACACTCCGAGCCGGGGATGCCCGTCCATGGCCGCAATGATGTCGCGGATTTCCTCGAACGTGCCGCCGATCTGACCGCCCGCTCCAACACTGTTCTCCACGATGATCATCGCCCGATCGGTCGCCTCGAGCGCGACCGTAAGCGCCGCGCGGAGTCTCGCCAGAACATCAGACCAGGATCGGTCGCCCCGGCTGCCGAGGTGTGTGATGGCCCCAAGGCCGTGCAGGCGGTCCATGGCCTTGAGCGCGTAAATAAGGGCGCCCGTCGATTTGCGGTAAACCTCCATATGGGCTGAGCCCAGATTGATCAGGTAGGCGGTGTGGACAACCAGGGGCTCGAGTCCGGCCTGTGCGCGCTTTTGAATGAACAGGTCGAGGTCGGCGTCCCTGTAGATGATTTCGCGCCACTGCCGGGGACTGCCGACAAAGATCTGGAGACACTCGCATCCGATCCGGACCGCGCGGTCGATGGCAAAATGGATCGCGCCGCTGATGCTGACGTGCGCGCCGAACTTCATGAGTGAATGGTGAATCGTGAATGGTGAATCGTCAACACCGCCGAATCTCGGTTCAGGAACGCACGGCTTGGGGGCGCCCGATGAATAAGAAATGGGGATTCACCACGACGGCGATTCACGGAGGCAAGATTCCTGACGCGCATAAGTCTGTCGCGGTCCCTATCTATCAGACCGCGACCTACTATTACGACACCGCCGAGGAGGGCGCACGGCTCGGGCGGGAGGTTCCCCCCGGATTCGTGTATACGAGGTGGAGCAACCCGACGACCCGCGCGCTGGAGGAGAAGTTGGCGCTGCTCGAGGGCGCGGAAGACGCGTTGGCGACGGCCTCAGGAATGGGCGCTGTCTCATGCGCGGTATTGACGGCGCTCAAACGGGGCGATCACGCGATCGCACCGAGCGCGATCTATCAGGCTACGTATCAGCTCTTCGCGGAGATCTTGCCGTCCTACGGGATCGAGACGACGCTGCTGCCGGACACGGATACACAGTCGTACGAGCGCGCGCTGCGTTCCAACACGCGGCTGCTCTTCATTGAAACTCCGAACAATCCGATGCTGGCGATCACCGATGCGGCGAAGGTCGCCTCGCTTGCACGGGCGCACGGCGCGATGACGATCGCCGACAATACCTGGGCCACGCCATACAACCATACGCCCATGAGCGACGGCGTCGACGCGGTCGTGCATAGCGCGACCAAATACCTCGGAGGTCACCACGACGTCACCCTGGGGCTGATCGCCGGGTCGTCTGATTTCATCAAGAAAACCAAGAAGCAGGTCAGGATCTTGGGAACCACGCCTGATCCGTTCGGCGCGTGGCTGGTGATCCGCGGTCTCTCAACGCTTGCGCTACGGGTTGAGCGGCAAAACGCCACGGCCATGCGCCTGGCGGAGTTCCTCGCGGAGCACCCGGGGGTGGATCGTGTGTATTATCCGGGTCTCAGCGCCCATCCCGGACACGCGGTCGCCGCGAGACAGATGCACGGGTTCGGGGGCATGTTCAGTTTCGAGGTGAAAGGCGGCTACGACCCGAGCGTCCGCGTCTTTGAACGCCTCGAGATTCCCAAGCGAGCCACGAGCCTCGGCGGGGTGAGCACGCTGGTCTCTCATCCGGCCGGAATCAGCAGTGTGCACATGCCGAAGGAAGTCCGCGCCGCCGCAGGGATCAGTGAAGGCCTCATCCGGGTGAGCGTGGGAATTGAAGACGCGGATGATTTGCTCAGGGACTTCTCGCAGGCGTTGGACCACGCTCACGCTTCCTGAGCCCAGCGCACGATCACCTGACCGGCCTCTCTGAGCGTCGCGACCTCGGCGTCTGCCCGCACGCCCTCCGAGATTCTGGGCTCGTCAGGATCATGCTCTGCGGTCAACAGGATCGATCGCATCCCCAAGGCCCGCGCTCCTGCAATGTCCGTGCTGACATTGTCGCCGACCATCACCGCGTGTTCCGGCGACATTACCCACGGCTGCAGGATTGCGTTGAAGATCCGCGGGTCTGGTTTCGCCCAACCGATGGCGGCGGACGACATGATCGGATCGAGATAGCGGCTGATCCCAAGCCTTCTGCAGCATTCTTCCACGAAATAGTGCGAGGAAGCGTTCGACGCGAGTGCGACACGTAATCCGCGCGCGCGGAGCAGTTCCAGCACGTCAATAGCGTCGGGAAGCAAACGCATCGCACACAGTTCGGGCTCATAGAATGCCGACTCCGCCGCAGTCAGGAACGTATCGTCGATCGGCAGGCCGTGCCGTGCCAGGACGGGCCGAAGGGCTTCCACTGCCCGGACTTCCCGCATTCCCGTGCGCCTCGCGAATGATGCTTCCCGTTCGGCGACGACCGCGTCGGTGAATTCCGAACCGATGTGATGCCCGCGACTGCGAAGCCACTCTGTAAGCGCCGTCGCATTGCCAGGCTCGAAGCTCCGACGGCCCCGCTCGATGAGGGTACCGCCGAGATCAAAGATGACGCCCCGGATCACAGCGGTTCCTCAGGTGGTTTTATGTTTCGAAACATTGAGAATAGAGTCAGATCGTAGACGATCTTCAGGCCGCCGCCGATGATAAATGGAAGTCCGAGCGAGACGACCTGCATCGCATATCCGGAAATGATGGGCGTGACGGCCCCCGCCAGATTGCGCACGACGTTCGTGTAGCCCGCCGCTGCCGCTCGCTCCGACGGCGCCACGACTGCCACGACATAACTTTGCCTCACGGGGACGTCCATCTGGGAAAGCGCGTGGCGCGCCAGGATGAGAATAATCGCTGCCTGTAGCGTAGGCGCAAAAGGGACCAGCATCAGCAGCACGTTGCTCGGAAGATGCGTGAACACCATCGTGTTGATCAGCCCGATGCGGTCGGCGACACGTGCCGCGATGAGGTATGACGCAGACTGCAGGAGACCTACGCCGAGGAAAATCGGGCCCAGGAGCTCTGGACCAGCGCCCCATCGAAGATGAAACCAGAATGCGATGAGACTCTGAACGACGAACCCACCGGCGAGTGAGTCTAGACCAAACACCGCTGAGAGCCTCATCACGATGGGTTTCGATTTCTGGAGTTTGCCGCCTCGTGACCGCTCCTCAGGCGCGAGCTCAACGCGATCGCTCAATCGCAGGATCAGTAGTAGCGCGATGCCTGCGAGGACGGCATACAGCACAAACATGAGTCGCAGGGCAGCGAGTTCGGTGAGCCCGAACCAAGACTGCAGCAGTGCTGGTACCGCTGCAAAGAGTGCTCCCGCCGCGCCCGCCAGCCCACCCACCGTGTTGTAGATGCCGAAAAGCAGGTTCCGCCGCGGCCAGGGCGCCGTCTGGGGCAGGATCGCTTGCTCGAGCGTGAGGAACGGCCCGACTTCTCCTGACGTCGCGCCAATCGTCCCCGTGAGCGACGCCAGGATGAGCAGCGGATACCGATTCGTCAACGCGAAGAGCAGCCCCGCGCCGGCCATGAGCGCTGAGCTGAGGATCAGCATGCGGCGCCGGCCATAGCGGTCCGCGACCGACGCCATCATGATCGTCAGCAATGCCGATCCTGTGAGCGTGGCTGTCAGGACCGCCCCGACCTGCCAGGCTGAGAACCCCAGGCCATCGAGATACAGCCCGAGCAACACGGAGAGAAAACCGTAGGCAAACGTGCGGATTCCGCGCGCGGCGAGGATGAGACGGGCGTCCTGCGTGATCCAGGTCACGCGACCCTAGCGCAGGTGGAAGGTCATGCCTTCCTGGCCCGGCGTGAGCTCGAAGGGCAGCCGGGGATCGCTGCGGGCTTCTTTGGTGAGGGTATCGATGAAATCATCGGAATGCCCAGGGTCGTGGTGGAATGTGACCAGGCGTTTGACTCCCGCCAGCCTGGCAAATGCGATCGCGTGTTGGATCGCGCTGTGTCCCCATCCCGCACGCTCCCCATATTCGGGCAACGTGTATTGAGAATCATGGATCAGGAGATCTGCGCCCTCGGCAAGGTCGTGGCCCGACGTCCACTGCGGGCTCATCGGAAACTGCTTAGCGCCGAGCGCCGGTTCATGATCGGGGATGTACACGAGTGCGGACCCCCCTTCAGCAATCCGATAGCCCACCGTTGGGCCGGGATGGGTCACGAGGTCGCACTCGACTTGAAACCCATCCACGTCAAACTTCCCCAGCGGCACGTCGTGCAGCATCAGTTGCGCCGGCAGGTCGCGAAGCCGGACGGGGAAGAGCGGGGGTGAAAAGTATTTCGTCAGTCGTGATCTCAGATCGTGCGTCGTAGAGGGCGGCCCGTACACGTGGACCTCGGCCTTCTGGCGGAACAGAGGCTGAAAGAACCCGAACCCCTGGATGTGATCCATGTGTAGGTGTGTGAGCAGAACGTAGACACGTTTGAGGTCGGGTTCGATCGTGCTGTTCAGCCTCCGGATACCCGTCCCGGCATCGAGGACGACCAACGTGCCGTCTTGCCCGCGGACCTCCACGCAGGACGTATTCCCACCATAGCGGATGGTGTCGGGTCCGGCGCTCGGCAGGGAGCCGCGGGTACCCCACAGTGTCACGTTCATTTTTTGTCGCTTTCCCAGAACAGAGCCGCGGCACCAAGCATCCGGTTTCCCTGACCCTGCAGAGGAAATGCCACGACCTCCAGACTTCTGGCCACGCCGTCCAGACCTGTGATGCGGACTCGCCGGTATGCAGGCACATGACGGCGCAGCGCGATC
>Ga0184637_10002562_pt1 | contig 11651 bp, 9 predicted proteins | sample PLM3_127_b2_FD_133143 | JGI IMG/M metagenome (GOLD analysis project Ga0184637, IMG submission 133143) | Groundwater sediment microbial communities from an aquifer in East River, Colorado, USA - PLM3_127_b2 | ecosystem: Environmental > Terrestrial > Soil > Riparian zone | place: USA: East River...
CTAAAGTTTCAGGTCCAAGGTCTGACGTTGTTGAGGAAGCAAATATAAACTTGAATCTTTAAACTTCAGACTCGATCGCCCGCTCCAGGCTGTCGAGGAAGCGGGCGTTTTCCGCTTCCAGCCCGATCGTGACACGCAAGTGCTGCGGCATGCCATAGCTTGCTATCGGGCGCACGATCACGCCCGCCCGCAACAGCTTCCGGAACACGCCCGCTGCGTCCTTCACTCTGAAGCTCACGAAATTGCCGTAAGACGGAATGTACTCGATCCCCTGCCGCTTGAAGTCCTCGGTCACCTGGCGCATGCCGGAGCGATTGAGCTCGAAGCTCTTGCGCACGAAATCAACGTCACCAAGCGCGGCGGTCGCCGCCGCCAGCGCCATGCTGTTGACATTGAACGGCTGGCGCACGCGGTTCATGAGGTCCGCGACGCCGGGCGCGGCGAAGGCGTAGCCTGCCCGCAGCCCGGCCAGGCCGTAGACCTTGGAAAAAGTCCGCGTGATGACAAGGTGCGGATAGCGCTGCAGCCAGCCAACGCTGTCGGACCTCAGTTCTTCCGCCAGGTACTCGTTGTAGGCCTCGTCCAGCGCCACCAGCACCGTTCGCGGCAGATCGGCGATGAAAGCCTCGAGCTCGCGCGCCGGCACCAGGGTCCCGGTCGGGTTGTTCGGGTTGGCGATGAACACCAGCCGTGTCCCCGGCGTGATCGCGCGCCGCATCGCCGCCAGGTCGTGGCCGTAGTCCTTCGCCGGCACCTCGATGCCGGTCGCTCCCACCGCCTGCACCGCGAGCGGGTAGACGGCGAAGGCGTGCTGCGAATAGACGGCATCGAGGCCGGGAGCCAGAAACGCCCGCGCCGCCATCTCCAGCACGTCGTTGGAGCCGTTGCCGATGACGATACGTTCCTGCGCGACGCCGTAGCGGCGGGACAGGGCCTGCTTGAGATCAAAGCCGTTGCCGTCCGGATAGCGCGCGAGGTCAGCCAGCGCAGCCTCGAGGGCGCGCCGTGCCAGCGGGCTCACGCCGAGCGGATTCTCGTTGGAGGCCAGCTTGACGATGCCCGCCTCTTCCAGGCCGAGCTCGCGCGACAGCTCGGAAATCGGTTTTCCGGGCTGGTACGGCGCGATGGCGCGGATATAGCCCGGGGCGAGGTCGCAGATGTCCATGAATGCGGTGAACGGTAAACGGTAATCGGTAAACGGTGTTTGCGAGGAACGCCGCGTGAACAATGATTTTACTGTTCACCGTTCACTGTTCACCGTTCACCTCAGGCGACAGCCACGGGATACGAGCCGAGGTTCTTGAGGAAAGACGCTTTCCGCTCGAGCTCCGTCAGCGCGCGCGCCACGTTGACGTCCTGCTGGTGGCCTTCGATATCGACGTAGAAGACGTATTCCCACAGCCCGGTGCGCGAGGGGCGGGATTCCAGCCGCGTCATGCTCACCTGGTTGGCGGCCAGAGGCGTCAGCAGTTCGTGCACCGCGCCCGGCACGTTGCGTGCCGACAGCACGAGCGAGGTCTTGTCCCGGCCCGAGGGCACCGCGTCGTGCTCGGCGATGACCAGGAAGCGCGTGGTGTTCTTCGCCTCGTCCTCAACGTTGCGCGCGATCAGTTGCAATCCGTAGAGCCCCGCCGCGGTCTTCGGACCGATCGCCGCCGCGCTTCGCTCGCGCGCCGCGAGCCGCGCCGCCTCCGCGTTGCTGACGACCGCGATGCGCTCGGCGTGCGGCAGGTGGCGCGCCAGCCATTGCTGGCACTGGGCCAGGCTCTGGGTATGCGAAAAAACCTTGCGGATAGCGGACAGCTTCCCGCTCCTGCTCATCAGGCATTGCCGTATCGGCAGCATGACTTCGCCGCAGATTTTCGCCGGGGTCGAGAGCAGCAGATCGAGCGTGCGGCCGATGGCGCCCTCGGTCGAGTTCTCGACCGGCACCACGCCGTAGCCGGCCGCGCCAGTCTCGACCTGACGAAACACTTCGTCGATCGAGGCGCCCGGCGCCAGCGCGGCAAGCCCCCCGAAATGCTTGACCGCCGCTTCCTGGCTGAAGGTGCCCTGCGGACCGAGGTAGGCGACCGTCAGCGCATCTTCGAGGGCGCGACAGGCCGACATGATATCGGTGAACAGATGCGCCAGAGCGGCGTCCGGCAGCGGACCGCGGTTTTCCGCGAGGATGCCGCGCACCACCTGCGCTTCACGCTCGGGACGGTAGGCCGGCCCCTGCTTCAGCCGGCCGATCCGCTGCGCGAGGCGCGCGCGGGACGACAGCAGCTTGAGCAGCCGCCGGTCGAGGGCGTCGATCTGCTGGCGGATCGAATTGAGCTTGTCGCTCATTTGCCAGTGACTAAGTGACTGATTGATTGAGTGCGTGATTGCGTATGGCGAAGCAACAACTAGGCGGGGACCAAAGGCGGCCTGGCTCACTCAATCACTAAGTCACCTAGTTAATTAATCACTGATGCTCGACGGGCAGGTAACGGACCGCCAACACGCCTTCGATCCTGCTGATCCGCTCGATCGTGCCGGCGGGCACTTTGCTGTCGACGTCCACCAGCGTATAGGCCATTTCGCCTTTCGACTTGTTCAGCATGTTATGTATGTTGAGGCCGGCTTTCGCCATCGCGGTGGAAATCTGACCCAGCATGTTCGGCACGTTGGCATTGGCGATACTCACGCGGTAGAGCGACTCGCGTGGCATCACCACATCCGGAAAGTTGACGGCATTCAGGATGTTACCGTTCTCCAGGAAATCCCGCACCTGGTCCGCCACCATCACTGCGCAGTTGTCCTCCGCCTCGCTCGTGGAGGCGCCCAGGTGCGGCAGCGCCACCACCCGCGGGTGCCCAACCAGCTTCTCCGCCGGGAAGTCGCACACATAGTAATGGAGGTGCTTGCCGTTCAGCCCTTCCAGCACCGCGTCGTTGCTGACGATGCCTTCGCGCGCGAAATTCAGCAGGATCGCGCTTTTCTTCATCAGCTTGACGCGATTCGCATTGATCAGGTTGCGCGTAACGTCGAGCAGCGGTACGTGCACCGTGACGAAGTCGGCCGCTTTCACCACTTCCTCGATGCTGTGCGCCTTCTTGACCTGCGACGGCAGGCTCCACGCCGCGTCCACCGTGATCTCGGGATCGTAGCCCAGCACGTTCATACCGAGCTTGATCGCTGCGTCGGCGACGAGGCTGCCGATCTTGCCGAGGCCGATGACACCGAGGGTACGCCCCGGAAGCTCGGCACCGGCGAACTGCTTCTTGCCGTCCTCGACCAGCTGGTGGAGCGTCTTGTCGTCACCCTTGAGGCCGTGCACGAAGTGCAGGGCCGGCACCAGGTTGCGTGCCGCGATCAGCAGCCCCGCGACGACCAGCTCCTTCACCGCGTTGGCGTTCGCGCCGGGAGCGTTGAACACCGGCATGCCACGCCGGCTCATCTGGTCGACCGGGATGTTGTTCACTCCCGCGCCGGCGCGGCCGATGGTCCTGACGCAGGCGGGTATTTTCATGGCGTGCATGTCCTGCGAGCGCACCAGGATCGCGTCGGGGTGCTCGATCTTGCCCCCGACCTGGTAACGGCCCTTCGGGAAACGCTCCAGCCCCACGCTCGAGATCGAGTTCAGCGTGAGCACGCGCAGTGGTTCAGCCATGAGTCTTCTCGAAATCGCGCATGTACTCCACCAATGCCCTGACGCCCTCGACCGGCATCGCGTTATATATCGAGGCGCGCATGCCGCCCACCGACCGGTGGCCTTTCAACTCGCTCAGGCCGCGAGCCTTGGCTTGCTTGAGGAATTCCTCGTCGAGCTTGTCGTTGCGCAGGCTGAACGGAACGTTCATGCGCGAACGATCCTCCTTCGCCACCGGCGAGTGGTAGAACTCGGTCTGGTCGAGATAGTCGTAAACGAGCTGCGCCTTCGCGATATTGATTTCTTCCATCTTTTTCACGCCGCCCTGCTTCTTCAACCACTGGAAGACCAGCCCCGCCATGTAGACGGAGTAGGTCGGCGGAGTGTTGTGCATCGAGTCCGCGCTGGCCTGGACCTGGTAGTCGAACACGGACGGCGTCATCGGCATGGCGTGCCCGATCAGGTCGTCGCGGACGATGACGATCGCCATCCCCGCCGGGCCGATGTTCTTCTGGGCCCCGGCGTAGATCAGTCCGAAACGGCTGACGTCGAGCGGACGAGAGAGGATATGCGAGGAAGCATCGGCGACAAGCGGGATCTCGCCCGTATCCGGTATCCACTGAAACTCCACGCCGCCGATCGTCTCGTTCGACGTGTAATGCACGTACGCCGCCGCGGGATCGACCTTCCATTTGTCCTGCCTGGGCGCGTAAGAGAAGTTGGCGTCTTCCGAGCTCGCGGCGATAGTCACCTTGCAATAACGTTTCGCTTCGGCGATCGCCCGGATCGACCAGTGGCCGGTATTGACGTAGCTGGCCGCGGCCTTGCCCCGCAGCAGGTTCATCGGCACGATCGAAAACTGCGCGGCGCCCCCACCCTGCAGGAACAACACTTTGTAATTCTGCGGGATCCCCAGCAGCTCGCGCAGGTCGGCCTCCGCCTGCGCATGGATCTTGATGAATTCCCTGCCGCGGTGGCTCATCTCCATCACCGACATGCCGCTGCCGCGCCAGTCGAGCAGCTCTTCGGCGGCCTGCTTCAGCACCGGTTCCGGCAGCGTCGCCGGGCCCGCTCCGAAATTAAATACCCTCGCCATTATTGAACCGCCTTCGCCGCGCCTGAGGCCTCGCTATCACCGTTCTCATCCGCTTCGGCAATCTTTTGCAGGCCGGCCAGCTTCTCGCCCTCGTCGAGGTTGATGAGTCGCACGCCCTGGGTGGAGCGCCCCATCTCGCGCACTTCGGAGACGCGCGTGCGGATCAGTACGCCGCCGGTGGTGATCAGCATGATCTCGTCCTCCGACGCCACCAGTTGTGCGGCCAGGAGCTTGCCATTGCGCTCGCTGCACTCGATCGCGATCATGCCCTGCGTGCCGCGCCCGTGCCGCGTGTACTCGGAAACCAACGTGCGCTTGCCGTAGCCGTTTTCCGTCGCGGTCAGCACCGACAGCTTCTCGTCGCTGGAAGTGAGCAGCGAAATCACGTGCTGGTCCTTGGCGAGTTTCATGCCGCGCACGCCGCCCGCGGCGCGGCCCATGGCGCGCACTTCGTCTTCGGCAAAGCGCACGGCCTTGCCGGCGTCGGAGAACAGCATGACGTCCTGCTTGCCGTCGGTCAGCGAGACCCCGATCAGGTAATCGCCGTCGTCGAGGGTCACCGCGATAATGCCCTTGGCCATCGGGCGCGAGAATGCCGACAATGCGGTCTTCTTGACCGTGCCCATCGCGGTGGCCATGAACACGAAGTGCTCGTCGTCGAATTGCGAGACCGGCAGCGCCGCCGTGATCTTCTCGTGCTCCATCAGTGGCACCAGGTTCACGATCGGCTTGCCGCGCGAGGAGCGGCTGCCCTGAGGCACTTCGTATACCTTGAGCCAGTAGACGCGCCCGCGGTTGGAGAAGCACAGAATGTAGTCGTGGGTGTTGGCGATGAACAGCTTCTCGACGAAATCGTCCTCCTTCGTCGCGGTCGCCTGCCTGCCGCGCCCGCCGCGCTTCTGCGCGCGGTAGTCCGCCACCGGCTGCGACTTCATGTAGCCGCCGTGCGACAGCGTCACCACCACGTCCTCGGCGGCGATCAGATCCTCCGTAGACAGCTCCTGGGTCTTGGTGACGATCTCGCTCTTGCGCGGGTCGCCGTAGCTCTTCTTCACCTCGGCGAGCTCGTCGGAGATGATCTTCGTCACGCGCGCGGGCTTCGCGAGTATGTCGAGCAAATCGACGATCTTGTCCATCGTTTCCTTGTACTCGGACGTGATCTTGTTCTGCTCCAGGGCGGTCAGGTTCTGCAGCCGCATCTCGAGGATGCGCTGCGCCTGGATGTCCGACAACTTGTAACCCTTCTTCTGCAGCCCGAAGTCGGCCGACAGCCCGTCCGGGCGCGACGACGGGCCTTCGCTGCGCGCCAGCATCTCTTCCACCAGCTGCGAGCGCCAGAAACGCGCCATCAACTCAACCTTGGCCACGGCGGGCGAGGCCGCGCCCTTGATCAGCGCGATGACGTCGTCCACGTTGGAGAGCGCCACCGCCAGGCCTTCGAGAATGTGGCCGCGTTCACGCGCCTTCTTCAGTTCGAACACGGTGCGCCGCGTGACCACCTCGCGGCGATGGCGCAGGAAGGCGTCGAGGAACTGCTTGAGGTTGAGTAGCCGCGGCTGGCCGTCGACCAGCGCGACCATGTTCATGCCGAAGGATTCCTCGAGCTGCGTGTCCTTCCACAGGTTGTTGAGGATCACCTCCGCGTTCTCGCCGCGCTTCAACTCGATCACCAGGCGCATGCCCTTCTTGTCGGACTCGTTGCGCAGGTCCGCGATGCCCTCGAGCCGCTTCTCGTGCACCAGCTCGCCGATGCGCTTCAGCAGCTGGTCGCCCCCGACCTGGTACGGAAGCTCGTCGATCACGATGTTGCCGCGCCCGCCCTTTTCCGTCTCCTCGTAGTGGGTGCGCGCGCGCATCACCACCTTGCCGCGGCCGGTGCGATAGCCCTCCCTCACGCCCTGCACCCCGTAGATGATGCCGGCGGTGGGAAAATCAGGGGCGGGCAGGATCTTGATCAGGTCGTCCAGGCTGGTCTGGGGAACCGCCAACAGCGCCTGGCAGGCGTCGATCACCTCGGACAGGTTGTGCGGCGGGATATTGGTCGCCATGCCGACGGCGATACCCGACGAACCGTTCACCAGCAGGTTGGGAATGCGAGTCGGCAGCGCGACCGGCTCCCGCTCCTTGCCGTCGTAGTTCGGCACGAAGTCGACCGTTTCCATCTCGATGTCGCCGAGGATCTCGGAGGTGATGCGATCGAGCCGGCACTCGGTGTAACGGTAGGCCGCGGGCGAGTCCCCGTCCACGGAGCCGAAATTGCCCTGCCCGTCGATCAGGGTGTAGCGCATGGAAAAATCCTGCGCCATGCGCACCAGCGCCTCGTAGGTGGCGGTGTCGCCGTGGGGGTGATACTTGCCGAGCACGTCCCCGACCACCCTGGCGCACTTGACGTAGGGCCGGTTCCACACGTTATTGGCCTCGTGCATCGCGTAGAGGATGCGGCGGTGCACCGGCTTCAACCCGTCGCGCACGTCCGGCAGCGCCCGCCCCACGATCACGCTCATGGCGTAATCGAGATACGAGCGGCGCATCTCTTCTTCGAGACTTATCGGTAGCGTCTCTTTTGCTATTTGATCCATGAAATTGCGGGGAAAATGACGGATTTTCCCGAGCTGCTAAAAAGGCTCGATTTTAGCATGCGGAGCGCCCGCTTCCGCGCCCGGGGTAGCAGCGTTGTGCAGCAGCCGGCGGCGGCGGAAATCAGGCCCGCTCCGGGTCAGAAATCAGGGTGTTTGCTCGGGCATCGATGCCGGGCGCCTGCTACCGGCAGGAGCGGTTCGACAGGCGTGTCCGGCGCCATGGGCGGCACGTAACCGTACGCCGCGCGTACCGCCCCCGCCAACAGCGGAGCCACCCTCAAGCGCCGCGCCGCGTCCACGTCGTGAAATGCCCCGGTTCCCCGTCGGCGCAACAGGCAAATATCCCTTTCGCCTCAGAACCGTGCTATGATTGCCGCATAATTTGCCTTGCCTGAACCGTTGTGATATTAGTAGCTCCGGGGAGACTCGATAGTAGTGGATGGTCGATCGGTTAACCGGCACTTCAGCGGGCCCCTAACGCCATCGCATAAACAGGAGGATCAAAAATCATGAGTTCAATATTCCGAAACATGCTCGTTGCCTGCGCTGCCTCGAGTGCGATGCTGCTGGGCGCATGCGCGACGACTGAAGAGCCCAAGCCGGCGGCGAAGCCGGTGGCAACGCCCGCGCCTGCGCCGAAGCCTGAGGCGAAGCCGGAAGCGAAGCCCGCGGCCAAGGCCAAGCCGACATTCCTCAATATCGAGGAGAAGATCGAGTTGCAGGGCATGCCCTTCGCCAAGGCGGAAATGACCCCTGACAACAAGAAGGAACTGGATACTTTCATGGGCGCCCTGCGCAAGGCGACCAAGGCGCGTGCCGTGGTGCAGGTCAGCGCCGTGGTCGTGACTGGACATACGGACCGCATCGGCAGCCTGAAGTACAACATGGGGCTGTCGGAGCGCCGCGCGGTTGTGGTCAAGGACTACCTGGTGGCCGCGGGTGTCGACCAGAAGGTGATTTTCTGGGAAGGCAAGGCCTTCAAGCAACCGATCCCGGTGACGAAGTTCTGCGACAACAAGATGAAGCGCAAGCAGTTGATCGAGTGCCTGTCGCCGAACCGCCGCGTGACCGTCGAAATAGTGGGCCGCGCCGAGTCGCTGGCGAAGCCGAAGCCGGCCGCCAAGCCGGCGGCGAAGAAGCCCGCTTCCAAGCCCGCACGCTGATCCCGGATCGAACAACATTTCGAAAAGAGCGTAGTAAAATTAAAAGCCCTGCTTCGGCAGGGCTTTTTTATTTGTGGAGGAGGACCGCCCTGTCTGATTCTGACCTCACTGTCGTCGAGGCAGGCTGGGTCATTCCCGTCGAGCCCCCGGGGGCGGTCCTTACCGAGAATGCGGTAGTCGTAGAAAATGGGCGCATTCGCGAGATACTCCCCGCCCGGCTGGCCCGCGAGCGTTATCCCGGCGCGGCGCGCATCGAGCTCCCCGGCCAGGCTCTGATCCCGGGGCTTATCAACCTGCACACGCACGCGGCGATGGCGCTGATGCGCGGACTTGCGGACGACCGCGCGCTCATGGACTGGCTGCGGAACCATATCTGGCCGGTGGAGACCCGCCTGGTGTCGGCGGACTTCGTGCGCGACGGCACGCTGCTCGCCTGCGCCGAGATGCTGCGCGGAGGCATCACCTGCTTCAACGACATGTATTTCTACCCCGAGGCCGCCGCTCGGGCGGCGCTCGCCGCCGGGATGCGGGCGGCGCTCGGCATCATCGTGATTGAATTGCCGTCGGCCTATGCGGCGGACGCCCAGGACTACCTGAGCAAGGGACTGGCGGCGCGCGACGCCCTGAAGAACGAGCCACTCCTGTCGTTCTGCATCGCACCGCATGCGCCGTATACGGTCAGCGACAAGACCTTCGAGCGCATCGCCATGCTGCAGGGTGAGCTCGAATTGCCTTTGCACATCCACTTGCACGAGACGCACGAGGAGATCGAGCAAAGCCTGGCGGCCCACGGTGTGCGTCCGCTCGACCGGCTGCGGGCCCTTGGGCTGGTGGACGCCAACCTGATCGCCGTGCATGCCGTTCACCTCAGCGGGCAGGAGACCGCCCTGCTCGCGGAAAAAGGCTGCCACGTGGCGCATTGCCCCAGCTCGAACCTGAAGCTGGGAAGCGGCATTGCGGCGCCGGCCCGCCTGCTGAGGGGCGGCGTGAACGTGGGATTGGGCACCGATGGCGCCGCCAGCAACAACCGCCTCGACCTGTTCACGGAGATGCGGCTCGCCGCACTCCTCGCCAAGGGCGCGGACGCCGACCCGGCCGTCCTGCCGGCGCACACGGTGCTCGAAATGGCCACCGTTCGCGCGGCGCGCGCCCTCGGCATGGAACACCGCATCGGCACGCTGGCGCCCGGAAAGTCGGCCGACATGACGGCCGTGAATTTGAGCGCGCCGGAGCTATTGCCGTGTTACGACCCGCTGTCGCACCTGGTCTATGCCGCCGGCCGCGAGCACGTCACCCACGTCTGGGTGAACGGGGAGCTGGCGGTGGAGGATGGCCAGCTGACGCGGCTCGATACCCGGGAACTCGCCGCCAAGGCCGCCTACTGGAAGGACAAGATCAGGAGTTAGTTTTCAGTGATCGGACATCGGCCAGCCCCTTTGCCGCGCTTGCTCCGACGAGTATGCTGACAATTAACCGCTGAAAACTATGATAAACGTCGACCCGCTCGAACTCGAGAAATTCAGCCAGCTCGCCCATCGCTGGTGGGACCCCGGCTCGGAATTCAAGCCGCTACACGAAATCAACCCGCTGCGTCTCGACTACATCGCCGGCATCGCGGGATTGCGCGGCAAGCGCATTGTCGACGTCGGCTGCGGCGGCGGCATACTGGCTGAGGCCATGGCTGCGCGCGGCGCGCGCGTTACCGGAATAGACCTCGCGGAGAAACCGCTCAAGGTGGCGCAGTTGCACCTGCTCGAGTCCAGGCTGGAGGTGGACTATCGCCTCATGGCCGCGGAAGCCCTGGCGCTCGAGTCGCCGCACGGCTTTGACGTGGTCACCTGTATGGAGCTGCTCGAGCATGTGCCCGATCCGGCAGCGACGGTGCGAGCCTGCGCCGACCTCGCCCAGCCCGGCGCACAGGTGTTCTTCTCCACCATCAACCGCAACCCGAAATCGTACCTGCTCGCGGTGGTGGGCGCCGAATACGTACTGAAGCTGCTGCCACGCGGCACGCACGACTACGCCAGGTTCATCAAGCCATCCGAGCTGTCGGCGATGTGCCGCGCGGCGGGATTGGAGGTCTCCGGCATCACCGGCATGACCTACAATCCGTTTACGAAGGTTTACTCTCTGGGAGATGACACGGACGTGAATTACATACTGCATGCTGTTAAGCAGTGAACAGTGAACAGTGAACAGTGAACAGTGAACAGTGAACAGTGAACAGTAATACGACAGGCTCCGCGTTGCTGTGGTTCTCGGTTCACCGTTTACCGTTCACCGGTCACGCTGGTTCATGATCAAGGCTGTACTTTTCGACCTCGACGGCACGCTCGCGGATACGGCGCCGGACCTGGGATACGCAGTCAACCACATGCGCGCAGCGCGCGGGCTCCCCGCTCTGCCGCCATCTGCCATGCGGCCGGTGGCCTCGCTGGGCGCCCGCGGCCTGCTCAATGCGGGCTTCGGCATCGGCCCCGGCCACCCGGAATACGACGCCATGCGGGAAGAGTTCCTGCTGCTATACGAGAACAATATCTGCCGCGACACCCGGCTCTTTCCCGGCATCGGGGAATTGCTCGACGCGCTCGAGGCGCGCGGGCTGCGCTGGGGCATCGTGACCAACAAGGCGGAACGCCTGGCGCGCCTGCTCCTCGACCGGCTCCACTTAACATCCCGCGCCTCATGCCTCGTCGGCGGGGACAGCACGCCCAACTTCAAGCCCCACCCTGATCCCCTGTTCGTGGCATGCAGGGCGATCCGCGAGGATGCGGGTGCCTGCATCTACGTCGGCGATGACCGCCGCGATGTGGAGGCGGGCCACGCCGCCGGGATGAAGGTTGCAGCCGTCAGATGGGGCTACCTGAACGGCAACGACCCGGAAAGCTGGGGCGCCGACTGGCTGCTTGATAATCCGCAGGAACTCCTGCGGATTCTTTAATGCCTGGAATGCTCGATGCGCACAGGCGGGCGGCGTTCGTTCGCTTGATTTAGTCGCGCTGGAGCCATATATGCGACAATAGCGTTTAGTCCAGTAAAATTTGGCTGGCGACACGACGAAGTTGGCAGCAGCAAAATTTGGGGGTGACCAGGTTTCGACGTGGGTTCCGAAGCAGTACAGGGCATGCCAAGGTCCAGTTACCTTGTTAAACCGCTGGAAATCCTTAAACGCCAACGACGAGCGTTACGCTCTAGCC
>Ga0184637_10002565_pt1 | contig 11642 bp, 11 predicted proteins | sample PLM3_127_b2_FD_133143 | JGI IMG/M metagenome (GOLD analysis project Ga0184637, IMG submission 133143) | Groundwater sediment microbial communities from an aquifer in East River, Colorado, USA - PLM3_127_b2 | ecosystem: Environmental > Terrestrial > Soil > Riparian zone | place: USA: East River...
CGCTATCGTTTTCCCCAGGCGCGGGGGGAAAGTCCGCCGCGGGGGAAGCGGGTGGCGGTTCTGCCAGCGGCGGCGTATCGGGGCTGCAAGGACTCGAACGAGGCGGGGGCGGCGGGCCTGCCGCAGCGGGTGATGGTCCTGAGGGACGGGAGATCCTCCAGGATCTCTAGGGCCTTTGGGAGGAACGCGCTGCGATCCTGGTGGCTGACGGGTATCTGCCGCGCGCCGAAATCGTAGACGATAGGAGTTTTCTCCTACGTGGTTTCGTGTGAGTTAGGCCATTTTAGGAGCTTTGCTCGATGACACCAAGGCCTGAGAGATTTATAGTCAGTGCTGTAACTGGGCACACCGACACTAGCGTGGAGGAGTACCTATGGGGTTGACAGCACAGCCTAGCACCAGTACCGAATATGAGCGGCTGAGTCTCGCCCGGGGTATGAACTTGTCTGACGGGCATACCCGACAACCGTTGACGCGCTCCCAGAAGCGTATCGTAGCTCGCCTGCCCGAACTCTTCGCCGAGAGCGAGCGCCGTACGCAAGAGGAACTCGAGCTTGAGTTTATCGAGCAATTCTTTGGCCTCGCCGGGCAGAGCACACTCTCGCCGTCTCCGGATCGCTACTTGCTTTCGTACTCCGCCTCTACTGCGATTAACCTCATCTCGCTCCTCTTGCAAGCTCGCTCTCTGTCGGTCGCACTGATCCATCCCGCCTTCGATAACATCCCCAACAGTCTTCGTAGACACCGAGTACCACTGACGCCGCTTTCTGAAGAGTCTCTGATAGGGCACCGTCTTAGCTCAACTCTCTCTGCCGTAGACAGTGACGTCATCTGGATCGTGTGTCCCAACAATCCGACTGGATTTGAACTCTGCCAAGAGGATTTTGCAGCCTTGGTCAACTTTTGCGCAGCATACAACAGGATTCTAGTCATCGATTTCTGCTTCCGCTTCTTTTCCTCGCACCTGTCAGATTGGGACCAATACGAACTCCTTGAAGCCAGTGGCATCTCGTACATTACGATCGAGGACACCGGCAAGACTTGGCCCACCCTGGACATGAAGATTGGGGGCACGGTTTGCAGTTCCGATCTGTTCCCAGAACTGTATCAGCTGCACGACGATCTTCTCCTTAATGTGTCACCGTTCCATCTCGCACTACTTATTGAGTTCATCCGCGACACGCGTGAGACAGGATTAGAGAAGACGATCCTCCGTCATGTACGCAGTAATCGTCGGCAACTCCGTCGGGCGTTAGAAGGTAGTACCCTGATTCCCACTGTGCGCAGCGAGGCGACCACTATGGAGTGGTTGCGCATTGAGGGAGAGTATTCGGACAAGATACTGTGGCGGGAACTGCGGGAGGTCGGCATCCACATCCTGCCTGGCTCCAATTTCTTCTGGGATCAGCCGGAACTGGGCACGCGGTTCGTCCGCATCCCTCTGACGCGTGCCCCAGAACTGATTGCCGCTGCAGCGCCAGGCATACGTCGTGTATCCGATGAGTGCGCACGCCGGAGTCGTGAGTCACTCCAAGCGACCACTAACGGTAGGGAGCATCAGTAATGGACGAGCGAGCGGCCTTGGTGACAGGCTCATCGAAAGGAATTGGCGCTGCCATCGCAAAGCGACTGGCGCGAGAAGGCTACCACGCCTTTGTCACCTACTACCGCGATGAACCCGCCGGCAGGCGGGTGGTCGCCGACATTGAGTCTGCAGGCGGACGCGCCACTCTGCTGCACTTGGATGTACGGTCGCAAGACAGCGTTCTCGGCGTCATGCACACCATCGAGCAGCGTGTCGACCACCTCAACGTCCTGGTTAATAACGCGGTCATGGAGATAGCGAAAAACATCGAGGACGCTTCGTTCGAAGAATGGAAGATAGTCACAGAAACGAAGATAGACGGAGCCTTTCTCTGTACCAAACACGCTGTACCGCTTCTTCGGAAGGCGGACAATCCCAATGTGATAATCATCACCTCGTACGACGGGGTTAAGCCACAGCCTGATTACATTGCCTACTGCATAGGCACTGCAGGCCTCATCGCATTCACAAAAGCAATGGCTGTCTACCTGCCCCGGTACGGGATCAGAGTGAACGCGGTATCGCCGGGAACCACGCGAACGCCTCTGTGGGATGCACTCGGGGGCGACAACGAGCAGATGTGGGCGCGATTCGCGGAGCGGAATCCCATGGGCCGGATACCGACAGTTGAGGACGTGGCCGAAGCAGTGGTGATGATCGTGAACGATTCGACGCGATACCTGAACGGAAACTTCGTGTATGTGAACGGTGGTGCCCATCTAGGGCCTTAAGCGGCCAAGACGTGGGCCGAGGAAGCGCTCTGGTCTCTGCGGGCTTCGACAGGGATCACGTTTCACATAGTGGGCTATGCCCGGCAGGCACCACCGGGGGATGAAAGCCCATTTTCACAGCAGGTAAGTGGAGGGCGCTATGCCAACACAGGTTCGCTTCAGATCCGGATCGCAGGCACTCAAGCGGTTGATGCCAGCCGCTGAACTCGTCCAGCTCGCGGCGGGGTTCCGTTGGGCGGAAGGTCCGGTCTGGCTTCCCGAGCGGAGGCGGGTGGTGTTCAGTGATGTTTCTGGAAATCGGATGTACGCGCTCGACGAGACCGGGACTGTACTGACTTTCCGGGATCCGAGCAATCTTGCGAACGGCAATGCATTGGACCACTTAGGAAGGCTCGTCACCTGTGAGCACGGCACCCGGAGCGTCTCCCGGACGGAGCACAATGGGGCGGTAGTGACTGTGGCGGATCAGTACGAAGGGCGCCGTCTGAATAGCCCGAACGATGTCGTCGTGCGGTCTGACGGAACGATCTTCTTCACGGATCCAACCGATGGCCTCACACCCCAGTGGGGTATCCCGGGCAACCAAGAACTAGATTTCCAGGGTGTCTTTCGAGTCACACCTGACGGACGGCTAAGCGCCGAGGCGACCGACTTCAACACTCCCAATGGCCTAGCGTTTTCACCGGACGAACGTCTTCTCTACGTCGACGACACCGACCGTCTGCATATCCGCGTGTTCCAAGTCGCGCCGTATGGCTCCCTCACCGTGGGTGAGGTGTTCGCTGAAATGGACGCTGGCCTAGGCGCTGGTTGGCCGGACGGTCTCAAGGTGGATGTGGCGGGCAACGTTTGGGCAAGTGGGCCTGCCGGCATATGGGTCTTCAGTCCGCATGCTCAACTCTTGGGGATCATTGAGATGCCGGAGCCTGTCACGAACTTGGCATGGGGTGGTAGCGATGGCCGGTGCCTCTACGTTACGACCGCGGCGGAGGACTTCAGCCGCAGCTGCCTCTACCGTCTCGGCCCAGTGGACACGGGCGGCGCCCGGACGAGTGGTCTGTAGCTACTGAACGCTACCGTGTTGACCTGCGAGCTAGAACGCCTAAGCGACAGTTAAGCCAGATTCTATCCCAGGGAGGAGCTTACCCATGGCCATCGCTACACGACACGCCCTCGCGCAGGCGAAGTGGGACAACCTAGCAGCTACATGGGTCGATACCGGCCCCCCTGCGTCGCCTAGCACCCAAGATATTGCAAACTATCGGATGCTTTTAGAGCAGGCACTGGGTCACCGACGCACAGGCAACCTCGTGATCTTGGGCTCAACCCCCAAGCTTCGTGACCTCCTGGCTTCCGAGCCATTCTTGGGCTTCAATGTTCTCTGCGTCGACTTCAGTGCAAAGATGTACACCCAGATGTCTGCAGCGGTGGGGCATCCCAACCCGCGAGAGACCTTTCACTTGGAAGACTGGTGTACCTTTCGGGCCGCGGGAGCGGAATATGACGCCATCCTCGGCGACAAGTGCATAGACAACGTTATGCCGGAGGACTGGGATGCGTTTTTCTCCAACGTTCACTATCATCTTCGCCCAGGAGGGGCGTTCATCGTGCATCTGGCACTTGCTGACAGCCGTTTCCAGGGGGTGCCCCTGCGCGATGCACTTGCCAAATGGTCGGATCGCCTTCACAGTAAGCAGGATTCCCTGAGGAACGCCGCCGCAGGGTTCTGGGAAGACCTCCTCACCGCAAGTGCCTTCAAGAATGGTTACCACAACACGGTCACCACTTCCCGGTTTGCCGATGAAGTCGAAGAAGCACTGTCGCATGAGGCAGAACTCGACACACATGCACAACAGCTTCTCCATGAATTCTTTCGAGTCTTCTGGCCGAGCCGTGACGATCTCTGGTCATCGTACCAGTATGCTGAGATCATCGAAAGGATGAGCCCTTACTTCTTCCATGAACGCACGCTCTACAGTGCAGATTATGATGTTGCTCCTGTACAACCGTTGGTGCTAATGCGTGCACGCAGTCGCCCCCTGCATAGTTGAGGTACTTGCCTGCTGTTGGCGCTCCGTGCCACTCCTCAGAGGACTGAGGGGTGATCAGACCCCTTGAGACGTGAGGCTAAGACGATCCGGAGGTACGCATGGGGGAGTTTCAGACACCCATCGAGTCAGCGCCCCAAGCTCCTCTGCGCCCCGCTGAGCTGGAGCGCTACCGAGCTGACGTCAGGACGCGGCTCCAAGGCTCGGCTTCCTCTTGGCTTGATCAGTCAATCCTACTGTCTCTCGCAGCTCTCCCCGTCAGGGTCCGGGAGGCAGGCGCCCCATACAGGACCGGTGAGAACGTAGAGGAGGCCCTCTACCTCGCGGACGCCTTGGCTTCTTTCCAGCGAGACTTTATTGCGGTTCTCGGTGAGCCCGGGGCCGGCAAAACTACGCTCCTCCAGCAGCAGGCGCTGGCCGCTCTGGATACGGGCTCGCACGTCCCGATCTACGTGGAACTGGTGAACTACAGGTCTTTGACCAAGGCAGTCGACCTCGTGCTGGCTGAACTGCAGGCGAGCGGCATTCCGCACGAATCAGCCCAGCGTCACCTCGAAGAAGGTGGCTTTCTCGTCTTGCTTGACGGGCTGAATGAGGTCGATGAGTCCGAACTCCTCGTTCTTGCCCGGGAAATCGGTCAACTCCACCGCCGTCACGGCTCCCATAACCAGTTTGTCGTCACATGTCGTACGACCGAATGGCCGGAGGAAGCGATCGATCACCATTGCCGGCGCTTCGAACTCCTCTCCATCGCTCACGCCGATGCCATAGAGTACCTTGCCGCGGCTCTCTCTATCACGGCCGCTACTGCTGCGGCCATCTTCGATCGCTTCGACTGGGGCATTCAGCAACTGACTCACACACCGCTTCTCCTGAATATGCTCGCCGCCGTGCTCGCTGAACTCCAGCCGGAAAGCGACGCAGAGGCATTCTGGACCTCTGATGACTGGATAGGCCGTCTGCCAAGAACACGGGCTGCGCTCTACCAGCAGTTCACTCGAGCGATGCTGGTTCGGGACTTCAATGCAGGGAAGACCAAACTGCTGATCGATCTCCACGAACGCGCGATCATGCGCCTCGCCCGCTCCATGGACAACAGCGCCTTCGTCATTGATACGGTCGAGGCGGAGCGCCTTCTCAGCGAGTTCTATGTATCGAATCGTATCGAACCATACGGCTTCACAGTACGGCAGGTCTTGAAGGATACTTTGCACGCGCCGCCCCTGGTCAGCACCAAAGGCACTATCGGTCACTACTCGAAACTCGCCTTCATGCATCAGTCTTTCCAGGAGTACTACACGGCGCTTGACATGGTCCGGCGGCTCGGAGATGAAGCGTCACCTGATGCCCTGGATATCCAAGCTCTAGCTCGCTATGCGACCGAGCGGCGCTGGTGGGAAACGCTCATCCTCGCGAGCGGGCTGCTTGACGATGCTACAGCCTTGGTCCAGCTTTTAATCGACAGCAACGAGCTTCATCTCGCCGCTCGTTGTATCCATCAGAGTCAGTATGTAGCACCTGAGCTTGTCGATCGTCTCATCCTCGCGGGCTACGAGCGATTCAAGTACTCTGATGATTTCGACTATGACCTTAACCATCTTTTAAAGGACATTTTCAATCGATCAAGCGCAGCGCTGCCAAAGAGGCTTGTGGAGGACATCAGCTGGTGGGTGAAGGTCTACACGCAGGGGACGCCGCGCGCACTGCACCACCTCTCCGAGAGCCAGTTACTCCAGAGCCTCGACTCGGTTGATGCGGGCCTGCTTGCAGGTGCGGTCTATACCTGTGCAGTTCGGGGCCTCGCCGGGGCTTGTGGGCGCCTGCTCGACTTGCTCGACAAGCCGCTGGGAGAGCGCGTTCGGGAGCAGGTGGTGATTGCCCTCGGGAAGTTGAGATGCCCGGGCGGGGTCGAGAAGCTGCGGTCGATAGCGCTAAACCCGCATGAGAGGCCCTGGATCCTGGCGCTTGCGCTGAATTCGCTGAGTGAATTCCACGAACCGTCTGTCATCCCAACCCTGACGGAGTATCTCCTGAACCCCAAAAATCCATTCAGAGAGGCCGCAGCCTGGGCACTCAGCCGCATGGGGGACTTGGTCTCCAGCGAGCCTCTTCTCCAAGCCCTCCGTCTCGAGGGTACGGAAGTGGATGAGTTCTCTGGGAGCCGGTACGCGCTCGGGACGACGCTGTTCGCTCTGGGCCAGTTACGCGATGTCTCAGTCGTGCCGTTTTTGGTCGAGTGGGCGGCAACCGTGCAGGACCCCTTCGTTCTGGAAGATCTTGTTTACACCCTCGGCGAGTTGGGAGACCGCCGAGGTGTGCCCGTCGTTGTTGCACAGCTCCAGTCCCCCGACGCGGTTGTACGCAAGCGTGCGATAGAGGCACGTGTCAAGCTTCGGGTCGGATCAGCAACCGGTCAGTTGCGCGGCTGTCTGAGTGACCTGAGTCCATTCGTTCAGCAGGCAGCAGCGCGCGCGCTCAGCGTGCTAGCTGCGTCCGCCCCCGGGCAACCAGTATCGCCCCTCAGCGGGCGGGAGATGGAACTCGTCCCACTGCTCATGGCCGAGCTCTCAAACCAGGAGATCGCAGACCGCCTGTTCATCAGTGAGAATACCGTGCGGAATCATATCACCCATATCTTGAGGAAGCTCAACCTCGGGAGCCGGACAGGGATAGCGATGTGGGGAGTGCAGCAGGGCATTGCGCCGGCGCCGAGGGCGGCTCATTAGTCAGAGAGAAGCCATGGACGATCTCCTGAGTGGCATTGTAACAGCGCTCCTGACACCCTTTCGAGACGACGGGGCTCGGGTGGATGAGGCTGTTCTCCGTGAGTTGGTGACGGGAGCAATAAGTGGCGGGGTGAGCGGTCTTGCGGTATGTGGAAGTACCGGCGAATTTGCATCACTTGACGTCGAAGAGCGCAAGCGAGTTGTCGAGATTGTGATCGACGCAGCTGCGGGCAGGGTGCCGGTGATCTGCAATACGGGCTCGACCAGATTGGCTGAGGTGCTCGATCTTTCCCGTCACGCTGAGTCCGCCGGAGTGTCGGCCATTATGGCTGTCCAACCCTATTACGAGCCGATGCAAGCCGATGAGGTATTCGATTACTTCAGGTCTATATCCTCCGCAGTGAACATTCCTGTGGTTATCTACAATATTCCATCATGCAGTGGAACTAACATCGTTCCTGCTCTGGCATCTAGAATGAGCCGTGCGCTTTGGAATATCCGATATATCAAAGATTCCAGCGGGGATTTTGCTCAGCTTTTGACGCTGATATGCAGGTATAGCGACGACATCACAACACTTATTGGATGGGATACTCTGACCTTCAGTGCTCTCGCCCTTGGGTGCAAGGGTGCCATCCTGGGCGCTGCCAATATCGTCCCAGAGCCGTGTGTCAAGCTCTATGAACTGGTCAGGGCCGGTAGACACGAGGAGGCGCAAGGGCTTTGGCGGCGCCTGTACCCGCTGATAGAGTTCCTTGGATCAGCCGGGTACATCGCAAGCGTAAAGGCGGGGGCTCGCTTACGTGGCTTCGCCGTGGGCGACCCCCGACCGCCTTACCGCCCGCTTTCGCCGCAGCAGGAGGAGAAACTCAGACACCTGCTGATTGATGCCGGCGCCCTCGACTACCCGCACACCATAGTGAACTCACCGCAGTGAAGGCGGCTGTATGGACCGCTTCCCCGGGGAAGCCCCGGACGGGGCACCACCTGCCCGGGGGCACGGCCTACTCCATCGTGGTGGACTGGCTCTGGCCGACCGTGGCCCACAGGGCACTAAACAGGACATTGTGGCACTGCATCACCGCGTCGACGTCGGTCACGACGTCAAAGGCCGCGCCCCGTGCGGCGGCTTGACGCAATCCGCAGAGCGTGAGACTCGGCAATCCCCTGAAAGCCACGAGACCGTCGACAATAATGAGGGTTTCGGGACGGGGAGTCTCCCCCTCCGTGGGGAGGAGACGAATGTCGAGGTCCGGGGCTTCCTCTGGGCGCGTGAGGTCCGCGGAGAGGCTGTCCTCCGCCTCTGCGACCAGACCTCGGACGTGCACGCGCTGGGCCGTCATCGTCAACGCACCGATGAGCTGTTGGCTGATGCTGCACGTCGTGAAGTGCACGAACCGTTGCGCATGATGGAAGGCGTCAAAGAGGGCGCGCGCGGGTGGGTAGGCATAAGACGGAGGCGCACCATGGGGTGCGGTGAGAAAGCCGCGTGCCCGACTCGCGAGGATCGCCAAGGCGCGGCCGTGTTCGAACAGGTTGTCGAACTGGATGGTCCCCCCTGGCGCTTGGGGACCGTGGGGCATACCGCAGATGGGACATTGTGCTGGTGCGGTGCTCCCGTCGCAGGGGGCCTCCCGTCGCAGCGCGTAACAGCGTGGACAGATAGACATGGGGGACGAGATCTGCAAGAGGATATCGAGAGTACAACGTGGCGTAAGCATCCTTAGGGCTCCTTGCTGAGCGTATGGGGTTGCCTGCCGAGGATGCCCTCGGTGTCGGTCGCGCTGCCGAGGTGGCTCGGGCGGTCCCGCTGTCCCTCCTCCGCACGCGCAAAGCGGAACAGCGTGGGCTGAGCGACGCGCAGGTAATCCTCGACGGCGAGGATGATGGAATACGTCAGCGCCCCGGCGTTAAAAGCAATGCGCTGGTTGCTGAGGAGGGACGAATCGGCATAGAGGTCACACGGCACAATCGGGCGCCCAAAAGGTGGGACGGCCCCTGGCACGAGCCCGCTGAGGTCGTACAGCTCAGCGGGGGACGCGAAGCGCAGCTTCTTCACCCCGCAATGCTGCTTAATGGCCGAGGCATCGACCTTGCACGCGGCGCTGAGCACAAAGACCGCGAAGCGCTCGCCGAGCTTGAGGACCAGGGCCTTCCCGCCGATGCGGAGGTCTTCGCCCCGCGCCCGCGCCGAGGCCTCTGACGTCGTGGTCGGTTCATGGTACAGTTCGTAGTACGCCACACCCGCATTCTCCAGCAACTGGCGAATCGCCTGGGGTATATCCATTTTTTTCCTCTCCTGGGTGGGTCGCGGACTGACCCGTAAGGGCCTGCAAGTCAGCCCGCGGTAGCCTACAGTCCTAGAAGACCCGCAGTGGTGCCCCTGGGTGGGTACGCCCGTCCCATAGGTCGCTCCGGACGTAGCCGCGCTGTAACCAACGGTCTCGGCCGTCAAACCGTGGCACGAAAGGCGTGCGCCCGTGCAGCGCCTTGCGGTTATTCACTACGAGCATGTCGCCTGGGGTCAGGCAGACGCTCTGGACCACGCCTGGCCGTTGCAGGACGGTGCGTACGGCTGCCAGCGCCTGCTCGGCCTGTGGTGTCGTCGCCCTAACGCCGTTCAAATTGACGCAGATCTCAGGCAGCTCTGCTGGTCCGGTGATTATCGGTCTAGGCTCAGACCACCGGACGTCCCCCAGGCCTTTGTCGAATGACTGGGGGGCGCGGAGTTGGAAGACAGGCGCCCGTAGTACGGCCAGGGTTTCAGGGTCGAGATGACGGCACATCGCTATGGCGGAGGCCACCGTGGTGCGCGCGTCTCCTTGCGCGTCGCCGCGCAGGCACACCAGGAGGATGAAGTGCGGCCGAACGTGGAAGAAAGCCGCTTCGGTATGCATATCGAGATTGACCAGTGAGCCCTCGTTGCTCAATGCCATCTCGCTGCCCGGCACGGGGACGACGTTATGGATCAATTGCCCCTGCTTTTCCGCCGCGTAGGCAAACGACTCCCCGAGCCATTGCGCCATCGCCAACAGGGACGCTTCGCTAATCCAGGTCGACTTCCCGAGCGCCCGCTCGCCCTGCGGCGTGTCTGGTAGTTCGTCGTCAGACTCCCGCGGGAGATTGCTCACGCACAAGCTCGGCGCCGCTGCCGGGTCATTACGGAACGCGCTGATGCGGTACCGCACTGCCCGGGGCAGAACGGTGAGCGCCACGCGGAGCGCGTCGAGGGCCCCTTCAAAATCGTCGTAGGGCGATGGCATCGTGGCGTAAACCTGCCGCAGCTTGGCCCGCGTCTCGTCATCGAGGGCAATGGACCAGAGCTGCTCATCTGGCAGCACTATGTACCCATCGTGTGGCAGTACTATGGTGGACATGACCGCTCCTTACGTAAATCCAAAGAAATTTCCGTCAGGAGTTGGCGAACGCTGGCAGATGTCCACGCCGCGTCGGGAAGGACCTTGTGCAGGGACTCCCTAAATCGGTATGATGTGCGTGAACGGGAGTGACGTGGTATAGCGCCCAACTCACCCTCGTTCTGACACCCCCAGGGCTCGCCAGCCCTGGTTCGCGGGAGCCTCGGCTGAGGCTCCCCTCCTCCCCTATAGGATAGCCTCACCAGGCCGTGCACAACATCGGACGAAACTCCATTTGTGACCTATTTCCGGCCTAGGATATGGGAGGTTATTCCCACGCCCTGGGACGGTGTGCCGCCGGCTGGCGCCCGCGGCACGGCCAGTCTGCGCGGCGAGCGGCGGGCCCTGGCGCTCAAGCGCAGGGACGCCAGGCAGCGCCGCTCCGGATGGCCCTGGAGCAGCTCCCTGTGCTGGCGTCGCGTGGACCGCTGGCGCGCTGGTGAGGGTCGGTGGCAGGCACTGCGCAGGCAGGGGCAAGGCGCCTGCTCGTGCCTGGTGCAGGTGGGGTGGTGTGCGAGAGGTGTCCGCTGTCGGAAGGTCGCTCCGCTCCATCAGGCCCCCTCTGGCTCCGGCGCTCAGGACCGCGAAAGGCGTGCGGCCCTCAGCTCTGTCGCCATCTCCCCCAGGGGAGTTGCAAGGTGTAGGGCCAGCTCGAAGACTCGCTCGCCCCACGAGGCAGTCAGCGCCGCTATCGCCTGCATGTCAACGCAGCGCTGATGAGACGTCGCGCTGGGTTGCCATTCCGGCTCTGCGGGGCTGCCAGGCCCCTGCTTCCTGCCCCCCGTGGGCTCGGCAACGTGGGGCACCTTGCCTCCCCCATCCGCCCCCGAGGGGGCAGCACGGTGTGCCGCCGGCGTGGCCCGCGGCACGGCCAGGCAGCGCAGCGGTCGGCGGACCGGTCAGCGCAGCGGCTGATACGGCGTCGCCGCTGAGCTGCCCCCGCCTGGCGCTGGGCTGCCAGGCACCTGGGGATCATGCAGGGGCAGGAGCCCCCGCAACCACCCCCGCTGAAAAGCGCTGCGCGTAAGGTGGGTCGCCCTCCTCGCGCTTCAGCCGCGCTGTGACCAGGGGGTGCACAACCGTACTCTTGTGACACCTCACAAGGTCTGTGAAGAAGTATCGAAGAAGGAGACAAG
>Ga0184637_10002566_pt1 | contig 11640 bp, 10 predicted proteins | sample PLM3_127_b2_FD_133143 | JGI IMG/M metagenome (GOLD analysis project Ga0184637, IMG submission 133143) | Groundwater sediment microbial communities from an aquifer in East River, Colorado, USA - PLM3_127_b2 | ecosystem: Environmental > Terrestrial > Soil > Riparian zone | place: USA: East River...
GCTGGGGCTGCGGGTTATCTGGTGAAGACCTCGTCGGGGACTCAGCTGCTCTCTGCGCTGCGCGCAATCCGGGCGGGGAAGAGCTACCTCTCGCCCGACATCGCGGGACGCGTCGTCGACGCGGTCGTGCGGCCCGAACGGAGTTCGGGTTCGCCGGCTGGCGCGCTCTCTGGACGGGAACGCGAGGTGCTCCAGCTGATCGGCGAGGGACTCTCGAGCAAGGAGATCGCCGATTCGCTCGGTCTCTCCGCGCGCACGGTCGAGGCCCATCGGGCAAGCGTCATGCACAAGCTCGACATCCACAAGGTCGCGGGCCTGGTCCGCTTCGCGATCCGGGAAGGACTCATCGGCCCCTAGATCCGAGGCGTGCCGAAGGCGACCCGCTCGCACCTCCCGCGAATCACTGACCTGCCATCCGACGAAAGAGGCGGCCAACTGCGTAGGAGCACGCATCAAGGCCCACTTCCGCCGCTCCGAAGCTTCTGAACATGTTGCGCAAGTGGGGTGCGCGAAGAAGCAGCGGTCTTCTGGGCGCTTTGGCCGTTCCGGCGCTGCTCGGATACCTGAGCGTGGGGCGACCCGCGCGGGAAGACGCGAGCTATATCGGGAGCGCGGCCGAGCTTCGAAGCGCTTGCACGACGGCCAATGCATGGCTGCGGAGCATGGGCGGCGTAGCCCTAGGGACCGGCGCGAAGGAGAGCGACGCCCTTGCCGACGCACTAGAGGGCCTCGGCCGCTGTCGCGGCGTGCAGGGACGTTACTCCGAGGCACAGCCCCTGCTCGAGCGTTCGGTCACGATCCGCGAGCGGTTGCACGGTCCGGAGCACGCTTCGGTCGCCGCGGCTCTCAACACGCTCGGGTGGCTCCACGTCCGCAGCGGCCGACACACAGACGCGGACGCGTTGTATCGCCGGGCGCTCTCGATCCAGAAACGGATCCTCGGTCCGGAGCATCTTGACGTCGCTCGGACCCACGCCGGTCTCGCATTCCTCCTCTTCCGCCAGGAGCGGCTCGACGAGGCGAAGGAACTGGCGCTCGTGTCGCTCCGGATCCGTGAGCGGGCGCTCGGGCCCTGGCACCTCGCGGTGGCGGAGAGCGTCAACCTGATCGGGTTGATCGATCAGGCTCGCGGCCGGCTGCTCGAGGCAAGGTTCGCGTTCGAGCGCGCGCTCGCCATCCACGACGGCCTCGCGAGGCAGGCACTCGCGGCGTACATCCCGTTCGCCGTCGGTTACGATCTACTCCAGAGTCTTCGCTGGCTCGCGCCGGAGCACCCGGACCGGGGATCGATCCTCAACAACCTGGCATCCGTGCAGGTCGAAGAGGGCCGGGTCAGCGAGGCCCAGGAGAGCAGCGAGCAGGCAGTCGAGGTGTATGCGAGGTCGCTCGATTCTCACCATCCCTACCTTGGCGAAGCGCTGAACAACCTCGGATCGGTCTACCAGAGTCAGGGCAAAACGCGGCTCGCCGAGGGGGCCTACCAGCGTGCGATCGAGATCCTCGAACGCTCGCTTCCGTTCGAGCAACACGCGCTCGGGCTGACCCTCCAGAACCTCGGATCGCTCCAAACGGGCGAGCGGCGCTACGCGGAGGCGCGCGCGAACCTCGAGCGCGCTATCAGGTTCTTGAGCCAGACGCTCGCCCCGGATCACTCGCACGTCATGCGAGCCCGCCAGAACCTGCAGATCTGTCGTGAAGCCGAGAGTCGCCCCGGCGGCACCCCGACGCGCTAGATCGATGCCCGCGCTGTTCGAACGCTTCTTCAAGGGCGAGCGAGGGAAGACGTCGCGCATCGCCGAGGACCTCTCGGTCGCAATCCACATGGAAGGGGGAGGCGCCTGCGCGAAGCGGGTCGATGATTCCGGATCCGTATTTCACCCGAGACGGCTCCAACTTCCCACCTACGCTGAGCACGGGGTATCACCATCGTGCGTCACCGGAGCGTTCGTGATGCTCAAGTCGCGTCGCGCTCCGACCGAACAATCAGGCGGTTGCGGGCGGTCGACACCAAGGAGTGGCGAGATGATGGCTCGAGGACGTCGACATGGGGATCGTCGGCACTTGCGACGCGCGGTGTTGGTGCTGGGGCTCCTCTGTCTCGGGCCGGCCGAGGCGCGCTCGCTCACGATCGATGGTTGGACCGTCGCGCAGACCACGACGGTGATCAGCCCGTCCGGCAGCGCCACGACGCAGGCGACGGGTGCGGGCATCCTCGGCGGAGAGCGCGAGATCACCGTGACGCGTACGGCGGGAATCGCCGTCACGATGGCCGCCGCCGCGGGTTCGCTCGCCTACGGACAGATTGCCGGATCCCTCGGGACCGGCACGGTGATCTGGGACGGAGTGGACGGCGGCGGTGCACTGGACCCGACGGGCCTCGGTGGCGTCGATTTCACCGACGCCGCGACATCGGCGGCGATCTCCCTTCCGCTCCTGTTCGACGACATTCCGGCCTGGTTGACGCTCACCGCCTATACGGACGGCGCGAACTTCTCGCGGTTCACCATAGCGCTCCCGGGCAACATCCCGCCCGATCCGCAGACCGCACTCGTGATAGCCTTCAGCTCGTTCAGCGTGCTGGCCGGAACGGGCGCTGATTTCTCCAACATCGGTGCGCTCACGCTCGAGATCGACGGGACTGGAGCGGCGGGCCTCGACTTTGAGATCGGCGCAGTCGTGACGGAGCCGGTGCCCGAGCCTCGGACGGCGCTACTGCTCGGCGCCGGCCTGATCGGGCTCGCGCTGCTCGGCAAGCGCATGCGTCCGGAAAGGTACTTCTAGCCGGCGCGAGGCCCAGGCTCCTCTCGGCGCGACGTGCCTTCTCCAGCGTCTCCTCGGCTGCTGGGCTAGTCGTGCCGTGAGCCACTGCCTACCAGCGCACGCGGGCCGGAAGGTCGGCCGGCTCGGGGAGTTCCTCCCCGAGCCGGCCGTCGACGAGAACGCTGCGGACGACGTCGGTGACTTAGCGAAGCGCGCGGCAAGCGGAGCGTGCAGCGAGCCGCAGGCGAGCGGAGTTCACTCAGGCCGGCCGAAGGCGAGCGAAGTTCATCAAGGCCGCCTGGGGGGCGAACGGCCCCACCCTATACTTGCCGATCGGATGCGCCTTCCCGATCCCCAGGTCGCCCTGCGCCTGCTCCTCTGCTGGCTCGGGGTGTTGCTCGGCGGCGCGGCGCGAGCGAGCGACTTCGACCCGCGGCAGGGCATCGACCCCAACGGGCGCATCCCGGCCATCGAGCGCCCCGCCGATCTCCCGAACCCGGAGCGTTGGCGCTACATCCCGGAAGGGCGGCTCAAGCCGGGGAACGTTTTGCAGCGCTTCCTGGTGAGCAGCATGATCGCCCCCTTCGTCTTCTACGACAGCGACGTGGGCGTCGGATTCGGCGTCGCGCTGGTCGACATCGACTTTCGCGAAGAGCGCCGGCGGGAGTTCGCCGGGGCCTTTCTGTCCTACACGACGGAGGGTCAGCAGAACTACACCTTCGTCTGGCATCGCTGGATCCATCATCGGGAGCTGCCGGGCGGCGGCGTGCTGCTCGAGGAGCGCAGCCGGCTGCGCGCGGCGGGAGGTTACGAGCGCTCGCTCACGCGCCGATTCTTCGGGATCGGCCCGAAGACGCACGAGGGCGACGAGACCAGCTACCGCGACTCGCGAGGCTTCGTCGAGCTCGGCATCGATCTCGCGCTGCCGGATCCCGGAGACGACCTGGTGCTGAGCCTCGGCGCCAGCGGCGAATGGCACGACCTCGGGAGTGGCCACGTCTCGGGCGAGCCCAATACCGAGGAGGTCTATCCAGCGCTGTTCGCGGAGGCCGATCCCGCCGGGCTCGGATTCCTGCACGCCGGACTCCGCTGGGATACCCGCGACAGCCAGATCAATCCCTATCGCGGCTGGTTCGTGGCCGGCAACGTGGATGCGGCGCTCCTGCAGGGCGGAGGCGACGTGGGCGCGGTCTGGACCGTTTCCGGCGGCCGCGTCTTCGGCGTTCCGGCCCTGTTTCACGACGGCGGCGATCCGGGCGAGGAGCACCCTCCCACCGACACGCTGGCGGTGGGCCTGCGGACCCAGTTCACGTCCGGCGAGCTGCCCTTCTTCGAGCTGCCGAGCCTCGGCGGATCGAAGGTCGAGCGCGGCTTCATCGCCGGCCGCTGGCGCGACCGTGCCAGCTGGGTCGCGAGCATCGAGCACCGCTTCTGGCTGCTCCCGCGCGGCTTCCCGATTCCGTTTACCAACATGATTCGGGTCGAACGCTTCGGCTTCGCGCTCTTCTACGAGGCGGGCGCGGTGGCGAAGGACGGCGCCGCGCTGTTCGGGAGCCACGTGCGCTCGAGCTACGGCTTCGGCCTGCGCGCCAGCCTCGAGCGCGCGGCTCCCTTCCGCGTCGACATCGGTTTCTCGAAGGACGGCGTCAACGTCTCCGCGGGCTTCGGATTGAGCTTCTGAGAGCCAGACGCGATAGGCTTTCAGCGACCCATTCGGAAAAGGAGAAGAGCGTGGCCGCCAGGTCAACCAGGAAGAAGTCCCGCGCCAAGGTCCCCGTGCAGCGTGCGAAGCCGGCGATGTCCCCGGAGCAACGGGCCATCTACGGGGAGATCCGGCAGGGCATCGGCCACCTGGAGAGGTCGATCGGCGAGGTCCAGCGCGGCCTGCGCAAGGCGGAGCAGAAGATCGAGGCGGATGCGCGCGCTCGGATTCGCGCGCTGAGAACGGATGCGCGCGCACAGCTCCGGCTCCTGAAGGCGAAGCAACGGAGCGCCGCCGACACGGTGAAGGCCCTGTCGACTGCGGCCAGCACATCCTGGCAGGAGGTCAAGCAGTCGGCCGACGCGATCCTCGCCGACGCCCGAGGCACGGCGGCATCCATCATCGATCGTCTGCGGATGGTGCTGCATCGCTGAAAACCGGATCCGATTTCACTTTTTCGAGCCGGCGCTTCCGAGTATGCTGATGCCATCCACCCGCTCGGAGGACTCCCTCGTGACGAATCTTCGTCGGCTGCACCCTCGCGCTTCCCTTCGCTTCGGGCTCCTGCTCGCTGCGGCCCTGTCCGCTTTCACCACACCGGCCGCCGCCGATGGATCCGGCGATCGCTATCTGCAGCTCGTGCTGCCGAGCCAGTCGATCCAGGCGGCGATCGACCGCGCGGCGGAAGGCGGCTGGATCTTCGTCCTGCCGGGGACCTACCGCGAGAGCGCGGACGCGACCAATGGCCTCAACATCACCCGCGGCCTCAACCTCGTCGGTCTCTCGACGATCCAGAAGAAGGTGGTGCTCGAGAATTCGGGCTCGCAGCGCAACGGCATCGTCGCCGTGCCCGCCGCCCACACCGACTGCATGAGCTGCCACGCGAGCATGGCTCCCCCCTTCGAGCTGCTGCCTGGCGTCGACTCGAGCACGATGTCGGAGCAGCCGGTGATCTACGGTCTCTCGATCAGCGGCATCACGATCAAGGGTTTCACCAACAATGGGCTCTTCACGCGCAACGTCGACGGCTTCAAGTTCATCGACGTCCACTCTGTCGGAAACAAGAACTATGGGATCTTCCCGACCGAGTCCAGGAATGGGCTGATCGCCCACAGCAGTGCCACGGGCGCGAACGACAGCGGGATCTGGGTCGAGACCTCCGAAGACGTCTCCGTCATCCACAACCTCGTCGAAGACAACGTGAACGGCTTCGAGGTCTCGAACAGCGACGACGTCCTGCTAGCCCACAACGAAGCCCGGGGCAATACCGTGGGCATGGCCATCCTGTTCCTGCCGGACATTTTCGACGTGCGGCCCGACACCCAGCGGATCACGATCCGCAACAACCACGTCCACGACAACAACAAGCCCAACACGGCCCGGCCGGGTTCGATTTTGTCGACGGTCCCGTCGGGGACGGGGATCCTCCACCTGGGCGTGGACGACTCGCTGATCACGAAAAACGTGGTCACGGACCACGACTTCGTCGGAATCGGTGTGGTCGATTACTGCGCGGTGGTCTCCGGGGGTCCGTTCGACTGCCTGGTGGACCCCGACATCACGCTCGGGTTCCTGCTCGACAATGCCGCATCCAACAACCGGGTCGTCGAGAACCTGGTGGTGAACAACGGGGTGAGCCCGGATCCCGGGAACCCGTTCGCGTTCGCGGCGAGCGATCTCGCTCTCCTGACGCTCGCCGACAACGGCAACTGTTACCAGGGGAACCTCTTCGCGACATTCTTCTCGACCCTCGGAGTCCTGCCACCCTGCCCGTAGCGCGCCGCGACGAGATCCATGCGACCGAGCCACACCGAGCGCCGGTTCCTCGCCGGACCCGCCAGCCGTCTCGCCGAGCTACGGCGCGCGCTCCGCATCTTCGCCGAGCTGCTGCGCGGCTTTCGCGCCCTCCACTTCGTGGGGCCCTGCGTCACGGTCTTCGGCTCCGCCAGGTTTCACCACGGCAATCCCCATTACGAGCTCGCGCGCGAGATGGGTCGCCGGATCGGCCGCCTGGGCTTCACCGTGATGACGGGCGGAGGCCCCGGCATCATGGAGGCGGCGAACCGCGGCGCCCGCGAGGTCGGCGCGGGCTCGATCGGCTGCAATATCGCGCTGCCGCGGGAGCAGCAGCCGAACCCCTACCTCGACCGCTTCATCGAGTTCGAGCATTTCTTCGTGCGCAAGTTGATGCTCGTCAAGTACTCCTACGCCTTCCTGGCGCTCCCCGGCGGCTTCGGAACCCTCGACGAGGTCTTCGAGGTCGCGACCCTGATCCAAACCCGCAAGATCGAGAGCTTCCCTTGCGTGCTGATGGGCCTCGAATACTGGGCGCCGCTGCGGGATTTCATCGCCGAGCGCATGACCGCCGCCGGAACGATCTCGCGCGAGGACGCCGCGCAGATCCTCTTCACCGACGACCCCGACCAGGCCATGCGCTGGATCGCCGAGCGTACCGCGAAGCTGCTCGCCGCCCATCGCCCCCTGCGCCCGCTGCGGCTGCTGGGCGAAAAGGGGATCGAGCCGCGCTGAACGGACGTCACTCACTCGCTCGGCGGCTCGGGCTCGATCTGGATCTCGAGCTCCTTGCGCTGGTCGTAGACCTTCCGGAGACGGCGCTGCTTCTCCATCTCGATCCGCAGCTCCTTCAGCGCGGCTTCCTTCGAGAGCTCGCGCTCGCGCACGTCGAGCGCGAGCGTCTTGCAGGCGTCCTTCATGTACGGCCCGCAGGCGGGGCTCGAGCAGCAGTAGCCGGCGAAGTCCTCGAAGCGGCGAGGAGCCTGCGGAAGCCGCGCCACGTTGATGGTACGCAGCATCTCCGGATCGGTGGCGCGCAGCTCCGAAAAGCACTGGCGGGCTTCCGCGAGATCGCCCCGCTTCCAGGCGATCAGCATGTCGTTGAAGACCCCGGCGCCGTAGGGCGCCCCCTTCTTCACACCCAGATCGGTCCAGGTCTGCGCCTTGTTGAGCTGCCCGAGGTAGACGTAGATCTCGCCGATGTTCGTGTAGGCGACTCCATAGGGCTTGAGACGCCGCGCGTTGTTCAAGCCGCGCATCGCCTCCCGGAGCTGGCCGCGGTAGGTGTCCATCACGGCCAGTAAGAAATGCGGGCGCGCGTCGCGCGGGCGAATCTCGAGCGCCGTCACGAACTCGGAGACGGACTTCGCGAGGAAGGCCAGGTAGCGGGCCTCATCGTGCTCCCGATCCAGCGCGTCGCGCGCGATCTGGTAGTACGCCTCGCCGAGCGCCACCCGCAGGTCGGCGGAATCCGGCCGGAACTCGCGCTCGCGCTCGAGCTCCGCGCGCGCGCCATCCAGATCGCCGGCCTGCCTGCGAGCCTGGGCGCGAGAGACCGCCGCGGGCGCGCAGGCCGTCGTCGTGAGGAGCAGGAAAGCCGCCAGCAACCCGAGGATCCGCCCCACCACCCCCTCCGCCGCCGGCCCCGCGGGACCGGCGGGCTGGAGTGAGCGAACCTCCGAGCCGGCGGTGCGACCGGATCTGACACATCGGCAGGGCAGACTCCAGCTTGAAGGAGACCTCCATGACGACCCCCGTAACCACCCCTCCGGCCCCCGCCCTCTCGCCCATCGCCGAGCTGCTGGCGCGCCTCTCGCTCGCGCCGCGGCAGACGCACAAGGCCCTGACCCTGTGGCCCCTCGTCCTGCGCGAGGAGGCGCCGCCGTCGGGCACGCCTGTTTACGTCCCGCTCTCGCGCGCGCTCGAGGACGGCAGCCTGCAGATCGACGAGCTGGACGAACGCGGCTCGGTGCCGCTCGTGCGCGTCACCAATCGGGGGATCCACGACGTGCTGTTCCTCTTCGGCGAGGAGATCCGCGGCGCCAAGCAGAACCGCATCGCGAACGCGAGCTTCCTGGTGGCGGCGCGCAGCGAGCTGATGATCGACGTCTCCTGCGTGGAGCAGGGGCGCTGGGGCCGCAGGGGGCGGGTCGGGTTCGCGGCTGCCGGCGAGGTCGTGTCGCACCGGATGCGGCAGAAGATGGCGTACCGGGTGGCGAAGTCGCGGCGCGGCGGGGGACGCTTCCAGGCCGACCAGATGGAGGTATGGCAAGACATCGACCAGCGGCTCGCGCAGACGCACACGGCGTCGGCGACCGACTCGTACGAGGACTATGTCCGCTCGCGGCGCGCCGATCTGAGCGACCTGCTGGCCGCTTTTCGGCCGCTCGAGCGGCAGGTCGGGTTCGTGGCGGCCAGCGGCGACGAGATCCTCGGCCTCGAGGCGGTCGGCCGGACGGACGTGTTTGCGGACCAGTTCGAGGGGCTGGTGCGCTCCTACGCCGTCGATGCGATCGACCCGGCGCCCGGCGGCCGCCAGCGGCAAGTTCCCGGAGCCGACTCCCCGGAGGCCTTCCTGGCGGCGCTCGGCCGCGCGCCTGTCCTGCGCGGGCGCTCCCTCGGCCTGGGCGACGATCTCCGGATCGAGGGCGAAGACGTGTCCGGCTGCGCCTTGGTCGCGGGCCAGGTGGTCCACCTGACGGCGTTCCCGGTGACCGCGGCGCCGGAGGCTCCCGGTGAGGGATGATCCAGGTTGATGACCCGCACGCTCTCGAAGTCGAAATACCTGGCCGGCTGCCAATGCCCGCGCCGCGTGTGGCTCGGCTGCCACGCGCCGGAGCTCGGCGCCGCGCCCGACGCGGCGAAGCAGGCGATCTTCGAGCAGGGCCACGAGGTCGGCCGCCGCGCCCACGCGCTGTTTCCGGGCGGCGTGCTCGTCTCCCAACCGGCCTGGCAGCATCACCGGGCCATCGAGAGGACCCGAGCGCTGCTCGCCGATCCGGCCGTGCCCGCCATTTTCGAGGCCGCCTTCGAGCACGACGGCGTGCGGATCCGGGCGGACGTGCTCGAACGCCTCTCCAACGGCCGCTTCGGGCTGCGCGAGGTGAAGGCGACTTCCAGGGTGAAGCCGGAACACATGGACGACTGCGCGGTGCAGCTGCATGTGCTCGAGGGCTGCGGCCTGCGCATCGACTCGGTCGAGCTCGTCCACGTGAACACCGCGTACCTGCGCGAGGCGGGCGCGATCGACTGGGTCGCTTTCTTCGCGCGCAGCGACCTCACCAGCGAGGTGGCCGCCGTGCTCCCAGGCGTGCGCGAGCGCGTGGCTCGCTTCCACGCCGTGTTGCGCGCGCCGAGCGCTCCCGAGATCGAGCCGTCGAGCCACTGCTTCGCGCCCTTCGACTGCGAGTTCTGGGATCACTGCACGCGCGGGAAGCCCGACGACTGGGTCTTCCACCTGCCCAGGATCGGGAAGCGATTCGAGACGCTGCGAGCCGCGGGCATCGAGCGCATCGTGGAGCTTCCGGACCAGCCGCCGCTGTCCGAGCTCCAGCTCCGGATCCGCACGGCGCTGCGGAGCGGGCGGGCGCAACTGGCGCCCGGGCTCGGGGAGGCGCTTCGCGCGGCCGGCCCGCCCGCGCATTACCTCGACTTCGAGACCATCAACCCGGCGATCCCGCTCTACCCCGGAACGCGGCCGTTCCAGATCCTCCCCTTCCAGTGGTCTCTGCACACCGATGATGGAAGCGGCGGGCTGCGTCACCGCGAGTTCCTGGCCGACGGAGCCGCCGACCCCCGCCGCCAGCTCGCGGAGACGCTGGTCGCCGCGCTGGCCGGCGACGAGGCTCCCGTGCTCGTCTACTCGGCCTTCGAGAGCACCCGGCTCGGGGAGCTGGCAGGATGCCTCCCCGATCTCGCACCCGAAATTCGCCGCATCCGCGACCGACTCTTCGATCTCTACCCTGTCGTGCTCCGCCATCTCTATCACCCGGGCTTCGATTTCTCCTTCTCGATCAAGACCGTCGCCCCGGCACTCGCTCCCGGCCTCGACTGGGACGACCTGGACGCGATCGCCGAGGGAACCGCCGCCTCGAGGGCCTTCGCCGTCCTCGCAGCAGGACTGGCCCCGGCCTCCGAGCAGGACGGGCTCCGCACCGCCCTTCGCAGCTACTGCGCGCGCGATACGCTGGCGCTGGCCCGGGTGCACCGGGCGCTGCTCGAGAGGGCTCGCCCGTGAGGAGTCGCGAGGCCATGTCGGAGACACGAGAGGACATCCCTGCCTACGTGGAACTGACCGTCCCGGGCCTCGATCACGATCGCAACCTGCAGCTGATCGTTTGCAAGCAGGAGCGCTTCTCCCGGAGCACCGTAGCCGCCGGTAGGGGCCTGAATCCCGGGTACGCACACGAGGACCGCAACTCGCTCTCGCTCGTCGACGACCCGGATGTGGCCCGGATCAGCGGCACGATCGAAGCGCACATCACGGTCCGGCTCGCCGCGATCCTCGAGACGCTGCAGGAGCCGCTGTTTCGGGTCGGGAGGACGAGCGCCTCCTGTGTCTGCTTTCGGAATGGATCGTACTTTCGTCGCCATGTCGATGTGCTGAAACGCCGTGCGGGAAAACGGCGGCTCACCTGGGTCTACTACCTGAACTCCGAGCCGAAGCGATTCAGCGGCGGGGATCTCCTGCTTGGCAGCCCCGGCACGGACCGCGCGGTCCTCGAGCCGGCGCACGGCAAGTTCGTGGTCTTCTCCTCGGCAATCGCGCACGAGGTGACGACGGTCAGCCTGGATCCGGACGACTTCGGCGACGCGCGCTTCAGCATCACCGGCTTCATTTCGGATCAGCCGACACGCGCGGCTCGGCTGACGTTCGCCCTGAAGCGCCTGCGCACCCGCATCCGCCGGCGCCTTCGCCGAGGCGTAGCGCGTCGATCTCGTGGAGGCTAGAACGAGAAGCGCGACCCGTTCGATTTGTCGACCCGAAGTCGCATGCCTTCCCGCCGGACGATTCCTTGTTCGACATCGGCGAACGCCGTCTCGCCGCAGTGGCGTAGATAGGCATCCAGAAAGGCTCGCCGGTCTCTCCTGCTGTTTCGCAGTTTCCTGACGCTGAGTTTCCGGGTGATCCGACGCATCTCGAAAGCCAGGTTGTCCCGGAGATCGCGAGCATTCCACTGCTCGCCCAGCCACGTCGGCCACGGCGATTCCGTCACGAATTCCTGATAGAGGCGATATGCGGCTCTGTGTTCGAACAAGCGCTTGCGGTGTTTGAATCGCCTCCAGGGCTTGTTCGGCCCGACGTAGTGGATGATGGCTGGTTGGACGAGCGCCCGAACTTCCCGGTGCGACCAGATCGGTGCCTGCATGTTCCAGACCGGAGA
>Ga0184637_10002567_pt1 | contig 11640 bp, 10 predicted proteins | sample PLM3_127_b2_FD_133143 | JGI IMG/M metagenome (GOLD analysis project Ga0184637, IMG submission 133143) | Groundwater sediment microbial communities from an aquifer in East River, Colorado, USA - PLM3_127_b2 | ecosystem: Environmental > Terrestrial > Soil > Riparian zone | place: USA: East River...
CTATGCGATCGGCGGACCTCATCTAACCGCCCCCCGGAACCGAGCTGGCGGTCTCGGCGCCTTCCTCGGCGGCCCCGGCGATGTTCTCGCGAGACTCGGACTGCTGCTGCTGCGCCTCGACCACGCCCCCGTCGTCGCCGGACGGCGGAGGCGGGGCGGCGGGCGCCGACGTGGCAGCGTCCAGCTGCACCTCGTCGAAGGCCGCGAGGATCTCGAAGCGGGCAATGAAGTCGCGCGTTCTGCAGTCGTCGTCGTTCTCGTCCCCGCTGCTCGCTGTGCCTAGCGCGTCGGTGCTCGAGAGGTCGGGCCGCTCCGACTTGGTCGCTGTCACTCTGGTCACGCCGTCGATGTCGTGCAGCGCCGCGATGAAGCGCCCAACGGCCTCCTGGCCGGGAGCGCAGCCGACGATCTCGAGCGCGGGGCCGGAGACGTCGTCGCGCGCCGGTATCGCCCCCGCGTCCTCGAGCTCCACCTGGGGGTTCACCGTGCCCGTGAGGTTGATCAACCAGACGTCCTCCGGCAGCACCAGCGACAGCTCACGCAGCACGCGCTCCCAGTCGAAGCGACTCTTCGCAAGGGCCGTGACGGTGGCCGTTCGGGCCTCCTCCATGGTCCCGAAGGCGGTGAAGGGCTCCAGCTTCGCAGCCTCCTCGGCCAGCGCCGCCTCCTCCTGCTCGAGCGACGTAACCTCGGCCTTCCGATCGGAGATCGCGTTGTTCGTCAGCACCAGGGCGGTGACCCCGAGGAGGGCGGCGATCAGCGCGCCGACCAGCAGGTAGGAGAGGGGCCCCGTGCGGGCGGCCTGCCGCGGCCCACGGCGCTCCTCGGGCGGGATCAGATTGACGGGGCGCACCCGCTACTCCCCCAGGGCGAGCCCGTAGGCGACGGTCAGGCGCGCCGCCGCCTGCGGATCGAGGTGGTCGAGTGTGCGAGGGCGCCCGACCTCGAAGGGCTGGTCCAGCTCCTGCTGCAGGCGGTCGGTTAGGCCGGGGATAGTGCCCCCCGGGCCGCAGGCCATGACGCCCTGGATCGGGATCGCGCCCTCCTGTGCGCCGTAGAAGTCGAGTGAGAGCCGCAGCTCGTTGGCGAGCTTCGAGACCCCGTCGGCAAGCACCTCTCGCGCCGCCTCGACCGTCTCCCGGTCGCCTTCGATCTCGTTCGTGGGCCGGTCGAGGCCAACGTTTCCAAGCCATTGCCGGGCCTGCTCCAGGGTGAGGCGGCGGCGCTCCGCGAGCCGCTCCGCGATCCCCTCCACGCCAACGGAAGAGATCCTCGTGAAAAGGCACGTCGTTCCACGGGCGACCGCGAGGTTGGTCACGTCGCCGAGGTTGCAGTAGAGCTTCGCCTGCTGACCGCCCGGTCCCGGCTCAGGCGAGGTCCCCTCCGGGGTCGCCGCCGGGTCCGCCTCGGCGCCCGCGGGGCCGGACCGCTCCTCGTCTGACGGCGTGCGCGAGGCGGCGGCATCCGATCCCTCCGCGAGCGCTCGGATCATCCCGAAGGCCGACAGGTCGATTCCCACCGCGCGAATCCCAGCCCGGCTGAGCGTGTCGAGGAGGCGCTCCAGCATGTCCCGGCGAGCCGCGACCACGACGACCTCGACCTGGCGGGTGCCGTCCTCGCGCGTCGCGTGGCCCACGATCTGGTAGTCGAGGACCGCGTGCTCGAGCGGCATGGGAATGTGATCCTGGGCCTGAAACCGGATCGCGGTCTCGAGCTCCTGGCGGTCGTCGATCTCGGGGAGCCGCAGGGTTCGCACCGCCACGCGCTGGTTAGCGACCCCGAGCCTCACCGCCTTGCCGAGCTTGTTCTCGGAGAACAGGACGCGCAGGGCGGCGGCGAGCGCCTCGGCGTCGGCCACCTCCCCCTCCCGGAAGGCGCCGGGCTCGATCGGGACGACGCCCGTCTTCGTGACCTCCACGGAGCCGTCCACGCGGACCTCCGTCGCAGCGACGCTCCCGGCCTCGAGGTCGAGGCCGACCAGGCTCCTTGTCCTCTTGCTCGACAGCATGTGGCTTGGGGAGGCGCGAATACGCCCGCCTCAGCACTCCATCGGCAGAAGGCTGGGGACCTTGAGCCCTGTCGGAGGCTCCTGATTCCCCGGCTAATCGCGGAAGAACGCGTCCAGGTACCAGTCGACGATCTCGTCGCCGGCCCACAGCCCGACGACGCCCCCGAGCGCCAGGAAAGGACCGAAAGGAAGCGCGCGCTTGCGCGCGGAGGCTCCGTGGCGGAGCATCAGCGCGGCGCCCACGAGAGCTCCGGCGGCGAATCCGACGACCAGCGCCGCGGCGACCGCCCGGCCGAGGTAGAGGCCCATGAGCGCGGCGAGCTTCACGTCACCCATCCCCATCCCGCCGCGGAAGATCAGCGCTCCGACCAGCAGGAACCCGCCCGCGGCCGCCGCGGCGATCGCGCGCTCGGGGAGGCCGTCCGGGTCCGTGACGGCGACGATGGCGATCCCGATCACGGCGCCGGCGAGGACGATCGCGTTCGGGATCACCCGCCGCTCGAGATCGGTGAGCGTCACCGCGGTGAGCAGGGACACGAAGACCAGCCCGAGCGCGAGCTCGGCCGGGTCGTCCTCCAGGACGAGGAACGTGACGGCGAAGAGCACTCCGAGAGCGAGCTCGGTGAGCGGGTAGCGGGCGGAGATCCGCTGCTCGCAGTGCCGGCAGCGGCCTCGCAGGACCAGCCACGAGACAACCGGCACGTTGTCGTAGGCAGCGATCTGCGCGTCGCAGCGCGGGCAGCGCGAGCGCGGTCCGACTATGGACTCCCCCCTCGGCACCCGGTGGGCGACCACGCCGACGAAGCTGCCGGCGATCAGCCCGCCGGCAAAAGCGAGCGCTGCTAACCCGATCATCGCGCGAAGCCTATTGGCGGGCTACTCGTCCAGCGGGGTGGTGGTGTCGACCTCGAGCCGGGCCCGGAAGTCGGGGTGGTCGTAGGCGAACTGGACCGCCTCGGCGGACGTGGTGCCGTTGCGCTCGACCGCGATCGCGATTCCGAGGCGGTCGCCGAGCGGAACCGGGGTCTGAGAGAAGTCGAGCTCGATTCTGAGCTGCGCCCACCGATCGCTCGGCCACGTCGTGGTCGCGCAGCTCACGTCCGGTGAGGCAAGGCCGCACTGCCACAGCTCGTCCGGCCTGCTCTCAGCGGTCGCCGAGGTCAGCGGGATCGCGGTATCCGCCGCGGTCGAGGGATCGACGTCCTCTCGCCTGAACAGGAAGACGCAGATCTCGCCCGGATGGACGGCTTCGCCGAGGCTGCGCGTGTAGAGCTCCAGCGTCGCGTCACCCCTCATGTCGAAGACGAGGGGAAGCGGAGCGCTCATCCAGCGGTGCACCTCTTGGTGGGCGTCGCCGCCGTCCCCGTCGAAGTCGCAGTCGGCCTCGTCCTGGCGCGCGAGCTGCAGGCCCTTGTCCGAGTCGGGGGGCACGCCGGTCGGCTCGAGGTCGGTGGCGTAGTCGTACAGCGGCGGGTCGCTCGGGTCCCCCGGGCTGGGATCGGGCGCCTGGCTGCGCAGCAGGGCGTCGGCGGCGCCCGCCGTCGTCCCCGTCTGCCTTCCGGCGCCGCAGATCCCGAGCGTGTTGTGAAGCGGGTGGCCGTCCGAGCTGGGGGGATCGAGGACGATGTCCTGGCGGTCGTTGTGGTCGCAGGTGGTGTCCGAGAGCCAGAACTGCTGCGCGACCACGTTCTCGCCCCCGGGCGGCGGGGGGTCGCTGATGGCACTCTCGTCGGGGTCGATGAAGTCGGAGTGGACCTCGATGTACGGTCGCTCGTAGGAGATCGGGGCGGTGTCCAGCTTGACCGCCACGACGACGCGCTTCAGGTCCTGGAAGCCCGGGCACTGGGCCGGCGCGCATCCGGGATCGTTGCGCCACACGACGAAGCGGAAGATCTGCCCGCTGACGTCGCCGCTGTCGAACTCCTCGGGACCGGCGTTCACGACGCCCCCGACCACCTGCCCCCCTGCGTCGAGCGGGCCACCGTTGATCACCATGTCGGCGTTGTTCCCGTCGTCGTTGAGGTCGAACTGCGTGCCCGATACCCGCTTGCGCGGGTCATTCGGGTCGCCGGACGCCGCCGGAGTCGAGCTCAGGGCGATCGCGCCGTAGTCGAGGTTGCGCACCTCCTCCAGCTCGCGCTGCGCCGTGTTGACCGCGACCTGGCTCTCCTCGGCCCGAAACGTGGTGCGCGTCGAGGCGTCGAACACCTGCAGCACGGCGAGGAGTCCGGTCACGAGCAGGATCGCCGCGACCAGCGTCTCGACGAGCGTGAACCCGGAGTCGGCTCGCAGCGGTGCCGCCATGCTCACCCCGAGAGGCCGGCGTTGCGCAGGTTGGCCCCGTCCTCGAGCGTTACGGCGTCGTCGCCGCCCTCGGCCGGGAAGGCAAGGCTCACGGTCACGTACTCGGGCGCGGCCGCGTTCGGGAGGTAGCCGAAGAGGGCGCTCTGAAGTCCCTCGGCCAGCTGGACCGGGCCCGCCGTTCCGGTGCCGTCCGGGTTGCGCTCGGTGCGGGTGCAGGTGCCTCCCTGACAGCTGTAGGTGACCCTGCACTGGATGGCGGTTTCGGTGACGGTGCCGCCCCCGCACTGCGTGCGGCGGACGTAGGTGAGGAACGCGAGGCTGGTGGAGGTGGCCGCCTGGACGTCGGAGCCCTGGCGCAGCTCGCGCGTGAGGCGCTCGATCAGCACTCTCCCCTCCGCGATGCCCGCGGCCCGCTCGCTGATCCTGGGCTCGGAGCGCAGCACCATTGGGAGAACCGCCAGCCCGACCGCGAGCAGGCCCAGGAACATGGAGGCGGCGACCAGCAGCTCGACCAGCGTATGGCCGGCCTCGCCGCCTCGCGGCCTCGTCCTGTGTAGCTGGAGCCTCATCGCGCTCGTGCTCGTGCCCCGCGGGGCGGGGCTTACAGGCATAATCGGCCGCACCCGCCGACTCCTAAAGCCGTGTTGGATCGATCCGCCGTGGCGCGCGCGTGCCAGATACGCCGAGGCGCGTGGGCGATAAGAGAGGGGCGGGCCCGAAGGCTCGCCCCTCTCTCCGTCCCGGTCTTGATCAGGCCGGGTGGTTGATGCCGGCTAGTCCCAGGTGCCGTCCGTTGGACAGCCCCCACCGCCGGTACAGGTCAGACTGGTCGTGCCGTTCGCGGCACGGCTAATGCTGAACGTGTTACCCGTATCCGAGGTCACGGTCACCGTGTAGGTTTCGTCCGCGACGCCCGACACGCCCAGGTTCACGCCGTTCAGCGTCTCCTCGATCCCTCGCAGGTTCGGGACCGTGACACCGCCGGCGCCGCTGTAGACGCCGTTGTTGTCGGTCGCGAGCGTCTCGGCTGCGGTCTCTCCGGTTCGGGCGCCGGCCTTTGCGTCGGCGTCACGCGCCTTGTCCCTCTGGTTAAAGAAGGCCGGGATGGCGATCGCAGCCAGGATCCCGAGGATCAGCATCACGACAAGCAGCTCGACCAGGGTGAATCCTGACTCGCTGCCACTCCTTTGACGGAGCTTCTGGAGCATCTGGTGCCCTCCTTGGACCTGTTCCGTTTCGCCAGAGCCCCATAGCCTTCAGCCAATCGGGTGTTCGTACCGACCCCGGTGGCAACCCGGCTGACTCCCGTGGGAGCCCCGTGGCTTTGCGTCGCCGCCTCGCGGCGGGTTTGCCTTCTTGCACCGGGGCCCTGGCCCTTCGCCAGCCCTTATCGGCACCTCACGTCGCGACTTTAGGAACGTCCGCCCAGCTCCCACCCGGCCGCGCCGGCGCTCACCCGCCGCCCCGCCGCGCCGCAAGCGGAGCAGCGGGCGCCGGCTGGACAACTGATCGAGGCGGCGGGACGACGCCTCTAGCGGATCTTGTCGTAGAGATCGAAGATCGGCAGATACATCGAGATCACGATGAACCCGACGACGGCTCCGACGAAGACGATCATCACCGGCTCGATCAGCGAGGTCAGTGCCTTTACCTTCGCGTCCACCTCGGTCTCGTAGAAGTCGGCGATCTTGGTCAGCATGTGCTCGAGCTGGCCGGTGTCCTCGCCGATCGCGACCATGTGCGAGACCATGGGTGGGAAGATCGCGTGCTGGTCGATCGGCTTCGAGACGGTGCCGCCGCGCTTCACGCTGGCGTAGACGTCGTCCATCGCCTGCTCGACCACGACGTTCCCCGACGTCTGCCCGGTGATCTGGATCGACTGCAGGATCGGGACCCCGGAGGCGACCATGCCCGAGAAGGTCCGCGACCAGCGCGCCAGCGCGACCTTCTGAACCACGTCCCCTATCCGGAAGGGGATGTGCAGCTTCGCCCTGTCCCACTGCTCGCGACCCCGTTCGCTTCGCTTCCAGCGCAGGAACCCGAGCGTGCCCAGGACCAGCGTTCCGATCAGCAGGTACCACTGCCCGGTGACCAGGTCCGACGCGCCGACCGTGATCTGGGTCATCAGCGGCAGGTCTGCGCTCTCCCCTGGCGTCTCCGCGGCGATCTCCTCGTAGACGCCGGCCAGCACCGGAACGATGAACCCGACCACGACGAGCATCACGACCAGCGCCAGCGCGAAGACCAGCGACGGATAGACCAGCGCCGAGCGGACCTGGCGCTGAAGGGCGTCGAGCTTCTCGAGCTGGTGCGCGACCCGCTCCAGCGCCTCGTCGAGCCGGCCCGAGCCCTCCCCGGCCTTCACCATCGCCACGTAGAGGGGGTCGAAGACCTTCGGGTGCCGCTCCATGGCCGAAGCCACGGAGCTCCCCGCCTCGACGTCCTGGCGCAGGCCCACGATCGCCTCGATGAGCATCTCGTCGTCGGTTTGGTCCTCGAGCGTGTACAGGGAGCGGAGCATCGGCATCCCCGCCGCGATCAGGGTCGCGAACTGTCGCGAGAAGACCGCCAGATTTCGCAGCCTCACGCGCCGGAAGCGCTTGAAGAGGTCCTCGAGCCCGAAAGCCTCTCGCTTCTCGGAGACGTCGAGAACGATCAGGCCGCGGTGACGGAGCTGCTCGCTGATCTGCGCCTTCGACTCTCCCACGAGCTCCCCGCGGGAGGGAACGCCCGCGAGGTCGACGGCCCGGAACGCAAAGGTGGCCATCGCGTGCCCTATCCCCTCAAACGGCCTCGAGCCCGACCGGCGCGCCGCCGAGCAGCCGCTTCAGCTCCTCGGGGACCGACGCCCGCTGCTCGGCCAGCATGCGGGTGATCTTCTGGGTGCGGACCAACCGTGCCAGGTCCGCGTCCATCGTCTGCATGCCAACCGACCCGGAGGTCTGGATCGTGGAGTAGATCTGATGAGTCTTCCCCTCACGGATCAGGTTGCGCACCGCCGGGGTGGGGATCAGCACCTCGCCCGCGACAACCCGACCCGAGCCGTCGGCCGTAGGGAGCAGCTGCTGGGTGACGATCCCCTGAAGCGCGATCGAGAGCTGCATCCGCACCTGGTGCTGCTGGGCGGACGGAAACACGTCGATGATCCGATCCACGGTCTGGGCGGCCGACTGCGTGTGCAGCGTGGCGAACACGAGATGCCCGGTCTCCGCGGCGGTAAGCGCCGTGGCGATCGTCTCCAGGTCGCGCATCTCCCCGACCAGGATCACGTCGGGGTCCTGGCGCAGCGCCGCCCTCAGCGCCAGCGCGAAGTCATCGGCGTCGGCCCCGATCTCCCTCTGGTTGACGATGCACTTCTCGTGCTTGTGCAGGTACTCGATCGGATCCTCGATCGTGAGGATGTGCTCCTCCCGCTCGTGGTTGATCAGGTTCAGCATCGAGGCGAGCGTGGTCGACTTGCCGGATCCGGTGGGGCCCGTGACCAGCACGAAACCGCGCGGCTTGCGGGTGAGCTCCTCGAGCACGAGCGGCAGCCCGAGCGACTCGAGGCCCTGGATCTCGTACGGGATCAGCCGGAACGCGGCGCTGATCGTGCCGCGCTGGAAGTAGCAGTTGACCCGGAACCGCGCCAGCCCGGGGACCGCGTAGGCGAGGTCGAGCTGCTTCTGGTTCTCGAACCGCTTGCGCTGGTCGCCGTTGAGGATGCTGTAGACGACCTCGCGCGTGTGCTGGGCCGTGAGCTGCGGGTACTCGTCCATCGGCGAGATCCGCCCCCGCACGCGGATCGCGGGCGGATAGCCGGACGTCAGATGGACGTCGGACGCCCGCATCTCGACCATCCTGGTCAGGACCTCGGCGAAATCGAACTCCATTTGACTCCTACATCGTCGCGTTCGCGCCACGGCTTGAGCCCTGCGGACGCCGGCCCGGTCAGGCGCGGACGTCCGGCTGGCATCTAGCTGGAGACCCGCGCGACCTCCTCGATGCCGGTGGTGCCCGCCCTCACCTTGGAGAGGCCGTCCTCGCGCAGCGTCAGCATGCCTTCCTCGCGCGCAACGCGGGCAATCTCCGCCTCCGGAGTGAGGTTTACCGCGAGGTCCTTGATCCGCTCGCTCATCATCATCACCGAGAAGAGCCCGGTGCGGCCGCGGTAGCCGCTCTGGTTGCAGCGCCCGCAGCCCTGCGGCTCGTAGGCCTCGATGTCGGTAGCGGCCCTGAAGCCCGCCTCCTCGAGAACCCGGGCCGCTATCACGGTCCGCTGCTTGCAGTGGCCGCACAGCTTGCGTGCCAGGCGCTGCGCGACCACGCAGTCGACGGCGGAGGAGGTGAGGAACGACTCGATTCCCATCTTGGCCAAGCGGGTCACCGCTCCGGGAGCGTCGTTCGTGTGCAGGGTGGTGAGCACCATGTGCCCGGTGAGCGCGGCCTCGATCGCGATGCGCGCCGTGTCGGCATCGCGGATCTCGCCGACCATGATCACGTCGGGGTCGGCACGAAGCATGGAGCGAAGCCCGTTGGCGAAAGTCAGCCCGGCCTTGCGGCTGACGCCGATCTGGTTGATCCCGGGCAGACGGTACTCGACCGGGTCCTCGATCGTGATGATGTTCCTGCCGACCTCGTTGAGCTGGTCGAGCGCCGCGTACAGCGTCGTCGACTTCCCGGATCCGGTCGGCCCTGTGACCAGCACCGCGCCGTAGGGCTTGCGGAACGCCCACTCGAGCTGCTGACGCGCTTCACCTTCGAGCCCCAGCTCGTCCAGGGAGCGCAGGGCGGCGGTCTTGTCGAGGATCCGGATCGAGCAGCCCTCGCCACGCTGCGTCGGGAGCGTCGTGACGCGCAAATCAACGCTGTGCTCGTCCACGTTCACGCTCACACGCCCGTCCTGCGGCACGCGCTTCTCGGCTATGTCGAGGTCGCTCATGATCTTCACCCGTGAGATCACCCCGGCGACCATCCGCTTCGGCACCGTGGCAGCCTCGTACAGCACGCCGTCTACCCGGAAGCGGACCCTCATGTCGTCCTCGTCGGGTTCGAAGTGGATGTCCGAAGCGCCCTCGGAGACCGCCTGCCCGAGGACGCTGTAGACCAGCTTGATGACCGGCGCATCATCCGCCGACTCGCGGAGGTCGGTGATCTGCGCGTCGTCAAGGCTCTCCTCCTGCTCGGTGTCCTCGGCCGCCTCGGTCACGGCGCTCTGGAGCGTGTTGAGGCGGCCGATCATCGCCTCGATGTCGTCGTCGGCGGCGACCGCGATCCGGCAGTTGAGCCCCGTCATCATCTGCATGTCGTCGACGGCCAGAACGTTGGCGGGGTCGGCCATCGCGAGCAGCAGGGTCTGCTCATCGACGTAGGCAACGGGGACTGCCTTGGAGCGGCGAGCGATCGCGACGGAGACGAGGTTGGCCGCCCCCATGTCGACCTTGAACTCCGAAAGGTCCACATGGTCGAGCCCGTAGCGCTCGGCGATCGCTCGCGACAGCTGGTCCCCGTTGATCAGCCCCTCTTCGAGCATCAACCGCTCCGGCGAGCGGCCGGCCGTCCGTGCCTCGGCGATCACCGCCTCCACGCGCTCGGGCGTCGCATAGCCGAGCTCCACGATCACGTCGGTGATGAAGCGGCCGTACTGGCCGCGGCTTCGCGGCGAAGTGATCCCGGGGGTGCCGCCGGCCCCGGGATCCTCAACTCGTCTGGCTGTGGACTCCGCCTCGGTCCCCGGAGCCGGTACCGGCCTCAGGTAGCTGGGTCTTTCGGGTTCCATCGGCTTGTGCCTGTCGCTGCCCGGCGTTCACCTGCTACTCGGGAAAGTAGGGAACCTTGCGTCCCTCGTACAGCGCGTCCCTGAGGGCCTGGATCGCGCTTTGCGTTCCCCGGAAGCCGTAGCTCACGGACGCGCGCGGGGCGTCACCCGCTTTGCGCGGGCTGACGACGACGAGCGCCGGCACGCGACTCACGTTCACCCCAAGGGTGATGCGCGAGTAGCGCGCGATGTGCTTCGCCCTCACGATGAACACGGCGGCGCCCCCCCGCTGGGCGATCGCCGCGACCGCGCGCCGCAGCTTGCGGTCATCGATCCCGCGACGCTTGATGACCAGCACGGCGACGGTCTTGCCCTCGGCGTATGCCTTCAGGACCGGCGCAGGCAGCCCCTTTCCAGGCACGAGCGCCTGCGGCGGGACGCCGCCGGCCGCCGGCGGGACGGCGGGTACGGCGCCCTCGGGCGCCGCCGGCCCAGGCGCGGCGGCCGTGCTCGGGAGCGTGACGGGAGGCGACTCAGCCTCAGCGGCGGTGCCGGAGGTGACCGGCTCGGCTCCACGTGCCCCGGACTCGTCGTTCTGGCTCAGCAGGCGCGAGTACAGCAGGAAAGCGAAGGCGAGCAGGAGCCCGCCGATCAGGGCGGCCCGCACGAGCGGGTTCTCGTTCGCGAGCTGCCTCATGCTTTCTCACTCGACACGCGGACCCGAAAGCTTGAGCGGAAACGCGACCAGCGCGTGGCCGCGCTAGCAGCCGGAGTCAGGCGTGGTCCCCGGGCCGCCGCCCGCGCACTCGACGTAGCGCCCCGCCTCGAAGATGGTGCGGATCGGGACCTCGAAGTCTGATACGCGGTTGTCCGCCTCGATCGTCGCGTTGCTGTTGACAAGCACCGACCTGCCGGCCAGGGCTCCGCGGAAGGTGGAGTTGCTGTCCAGGATCAGGTCCGTGAACGGCGCGTAGAGGATCAGATCGATGTTGACGTGGCTGTTCGAGTTCAGCTCGGCGATCGTGCTGATCGTCTCCGATCCGACCATCAGGAAGGCGGCGCTGGTGGGGTCGCCGCTGGTGTTAGTGATCCTCGTGTTCGAGTCCATGATGAACTGCCTCACCGGCTCGTCGGACTCCGTGTATGGCTGCCCGTCGCTGGGGTCGATGCAGTTCTCCGGCGCGTCGAAGAAGATCCGGACCTGCGCACCCTGTGCGATGTAGAGGGTGCTGTTGCTCTTCAGCTCCAGCTTGCAGAAGCTGTAGTCGGTGCCCCCGAGCGTCAGCGCGGAGTTGCTGTCGAGCGTGAGCGTCCGGGTGGTGGGATTCCAGCTGACGTCGGTTCCCTGCCTGATGTCCTGGGTGAAGAAGCGCCAGTTCGAGTTGTTGGTCGGCACATCGCCCTGCTCGACCGGTGGCAGGCTCACGAGGCCCTCCGCCTTGCCATAGCCCTCACACTGGCTCGCGTTGGAGCTGAGCAGCAGCCCGTTCCCCTCGCCGTACTGGGCATTTCCGCACAGCAGCGAGTTGCTGTTCATGACGATGTCGCCGTTGGTCGCCACGTTCCCGTTCACCCGGGCGTTGCTGTCGAG
>Ga0184637_10002568_pt1 | contig 11635 bp, 12 predicted proteins | sample PLM3_127_b2_FD_133143 | JGI IMG/M metagenome (GOLD analysis project Ga0184637, IMG submission 133143) | Groundwater sediment microbial communities from an aquifer in East River, Colorado, USA - PLM3_127_b2 | ecosystem: Environmental > Terrestrial > Soil > Riparian zone | place: USA: East River...
GGCGACCTGCGAAAGGCGCGGGCCGACGTGAAGGCGTTGTATGGCCATTATGGTTCGCTCCTCACCGGTAAGGTTGTGCCGTTACAGGAACCATCTGCGGAACTCGCTGATCAGCACGAATGCGGTAATAACCGTTGCGCCGAGCCAGAGCAGGGCGGTCATCCAGGCGGGGGCATTCAGCTCCTTTGGCAAATAACGCTGAATCAGGTAAACCGTGCCGAAGGAAATGACCGGAAGCGTCCACGCCTGCGACAGGCCGCCCCAGGTCACCATCGCCACCGGCTGCTCGCCGAAGATGAAGAACATCACCACCGGGATGACGGTCAGCACCACGATGAAGATATCGCGCCAACGCGTGCGTGCCTTGTAGTCGTCGTGCTCGAAGACGCCCTGCAGGCGCATGAAATCGGCAAGCATGCGCGAGTGGCCCGCGGTGGCGGCGAAAATGGTGCCGTAGAGAATGATGATCGCACCGACGTAGAACACGTACCTGGCCCAGGGGCCGAGGGTCTCGGTATAGATATTGGACAGGATCGGGATCATGTCGCTGGTGGCGGGAACCAAGCCCATGCCGTGCAGAATGCCCGCGCCGAGCAGATAGAATGCAACCGTGGCGACGGTGTAGATGATCATCGAGAAAATGACATCCACGTTCATGACGTGCACCCAGCCCCTGGCGCGCCGGCGCCATGCTTCCGAATTCTCGTGCGGGCCGGTGTAGCGCGCGTAGCCTTTCTCCACGCACCAGTAGGTGTACATGTAGAGTTCGGTCGCGCCGACACCGGTGATGCCGAACGTGGCAAGCGCGATGGCCACACCCGCGGCCGGGAGTTGAAAGGTGAAGCCCTGCGCCACGTCGGCCCAGGAGAAGTACTGCGGCATGCGCGTCAGCACCACGGCTGCGAGCAGGGTGATCAGCGTGAACAGGCCGACCTTGATCATTGCCAGCCGCTCGATGCGCTGGTAAGCGCCGCCCAGCAGCAGGATGAGCGTGAGCACGAAGAAGGCGATCACCCACCACATCACCTCGATGTCGGTGATAATCTTCATGACCTGCGACACACCGATGAACATTGCGCTGATCTGGAACAGCGTCGTGAAAACCATCGCGATCCAGGCCCAGAGCACCCAGTTCACCTTGCCGATTTTTCCGGGAATGCGGTTGAACGCTTCCAGGCCGGTTTCACCGACCGCGATGGTGTAGCGACCGAGGAAGGCCTGCACCACGGCCTTGATCAGACAGCTAAGGATGATCAGCCACATCACCGTGTAGCCGACTTTGGCGCCGAGCGTGGTGGTTGCTATCAACTCACCGGAGCCGACGATCGACGCTGAAAGCACGATCCCCGGGCCGATTTTTCTCAATATCTTGCCGAGAGTCGTGGGCGGTTCGAGTACGTCTTTGGGATTCAGTGCATAGGGATCGAAAAGGCCCTTCTCGACAGCCTTGTCGATCGGTGTGGACGCCGTGGTCATGTTGTTCTCCTCCGTTATTTATGGTTTCTCATCGCGTCTCTGTGGACGCGATACATATCGGGACGGGCGCCCCGGTCATGCGGACCAGCCGGACGTAAGGTAACACAGGGGTAAGGCAGGAGGCGAGAGGCGTGAGGCGTGAGGCGTGAGGCGAGAGGCGAGAGGCGAGAGGCGAGAGGCGAGAGGGGGGACGCTAGAAGCGAAAGGCGAGAGACGCAAAACGCAAGAGGCAGGACGGAAGTCCCAATGCATGTCCTTCCTCTAGCCTCTTTCCTCTTTCCTCTCGCCTCTAGCCTCGTGGCTAAGCGGTCGCGGGACGCGATCCACGCAGCGTAACCAGTTCTTCCGCCACCGTGGGATGAATCGCGACGGCATCGTCCAGATCGCGCTTGGTCGTCCCCATCCGCACCGCCACCGCGAAGCCCTGCAGCATTTCGTCGGCGCCGGTCCCGACGATGTGCAGGCCGACGACTTTTTCCTCGGGGCCGGCGACCACCAGTTTCATCGCGCACTTCACCTTGCGATGGGTGAGGGCGTGATACATCGGGGTGAAGCCCACCTCGTAAACCTTGACCGCCGCGGCCCCGAACTTCTGCGCCGCGCCTTCCTCGGTAAGTCCGACGGTGCCGATTGGCGGATGGGTGAACAGCACTGTTGGAATATTCTCGTAAACGAGCCTGCGCTCCGTCATTCCGCCGAACACGCGGTCCGCCAGTCTCCTCCCGGCAGCGATGGCGACTGGGGTCAGCTCGAACTGGCCGGTAGTGTCTCCGATCGCATAGATGCCAGCGACATTGGTGGTCTGATATCCATCGGTAATGATGTCGCCGGCGTCGTTAACCTTCACTCCGGTCCTGTCGAGATCGAATTTGTCGGCATTGGAGCGGCGACCCACCGCCCATATCAGCGTGTCCTGGCGTTCCACAGCCTGACCGTTGTCGCATTCGATGCGGATCGCGCCGGAGGCTTTTCCGACCCGCGTTACGCGCGCCCGCGTGACCATTCGTACCCCGTCAGCTCTCATTTGCGCCATCAGGCTCTCGCGCAGCATCGCATCGAAGCTGTGCAGAAAATGATCGCGGCGCATAATCATGGTCACGTCGGCGCCCAGTGCCCGCAATACCCCGGCGAATTCCACCGAGACGTAGCCGGCGCCGATGATCGCAACTTTATTCGGCCGGGCCTCGAGCTCGAAGAATCCGTCAGAGGTGATGCCAAATTCCGATCCGGGGATGTCCGGCATGATCGGCCGGCCGCCCACTGCGATGACGATGTGCTCCGCGGTCAGCTTCTCGCCGTTCACCTCGACGGTTTTGGGTCCGACGAAGCGGGCGAAGCCGCGCACGATCTCCACTCCGTTTCTGGTCAGCGTGCGCTCGTAATGTCCGTTCATGTCCAGCACGTACCGGTCGCGGTTGCGTTTCAGATGCGCCCAGTCGAACTTCACGGATCCCGCGGAAAATCCGTAGTCCGCGGCATCCTCGATCGCATGCGCGATGCTGGCGCCGCTCCACATGATCTTCTTGGGCACGCAGCCGACGTTGACGCAGGTGCCGCCGAGCCGGCCGGCCTCGATCAGCGCACACTTGGCGCCGTAATTTGCCGCGCGATTGGAAACGGCGACGCCGCCGCTGCCGCCGCCGATGGTGAGAAGATCGAAATGTCTGGTCATTGTGTGAAAATGCGTGTTGATCCGGGGGAAAACTACCGGCGAGTATAACGGACACCATCAACGGGTCATGGCATCAAGAAGAGCACTGATTACGGGAGCCACGGGAGTCGTCGGGCGCTATCTGCTGAAGCACCTGGTCGAAACCGGCGGTTGGGACATTGTGGCGGTTTCGCGGCGCAAGCCCGACATCGTCGGCGGCTTCGAGCACATCGCCGCAGACCTGACCGATCCGGCGGATTGCAGGGCGAAGTTCGCGTACCTCCATGACTTGACGCACGTGTTCTACGCGGCGTACCTGGACAGGCCCACCCAGCCCGAATTGGTCGCGACCAACCTCGGGATGCTTACGAACATGATGGACGCGATCGAGCCGGTCGCGAAGAATCTCGAACACATCAATCTGGTGGAGGGTACCAAGTGGTACGGCAGTCATCTCGGGCCATTCAAGACACCGGCAAAAGAATCGGACCCCCGGTTGGCGCAGACCCTGTTCTACTACGATCAACAGGACTTTCTCGAGGCGCGCCAGAAGGGCAAGCGCTGGAACTGGTCAGCGATTCGCCCGCATACGATTTGCGGTTTTTCGCTCGGCAGCCCGATGAACCTCACCACGGTGATCGCGGTGTATGCGGTAATTTGCAAGGCACTGGACCTGCCGCTGTCGCACCCCGGCAAGCCTCTCAACTACCACATTCTCTATCAAGCGACCGATTCGGCGTTGGTGGCGCGGGCGATGGCGTGGATGGCGACCGCGCCGCAGTGCGCCAACCAGGCCTTCAACATCACTAACGGCGATCTGTTCCGCTGGGACAGCCTGTGGCCGAAGATCGCGCAGTTCTTCGACATGAAAGTGGGGCCGAATAAGAACATCAACCTGCAACAGTTCATGTTGGACAAAGGGCCGGTGTGGGACCGGATCGTGAAACAATACGGTCTCAAGCCCTACAAATTCGAAGAAATCGCCGCCTGGAAGTTCGGCGACTTCGTCTTCTCCGCCGAGTGGGACGTGATCTCCGATATGGGCAAGGCGCACCGTGCCGGCTGGACCGAGGCGCTGGATAGCGAGGATATGTTCCTCCGCCTGTTCGCCGAGTTCCGGCGGGAGAGAATAATTCCTTGAATGTAGGCGGGAGGCGAGCCTTTACACTTCACTCATTCACTCATTCACTCATTCACCCTTCACCCTTCACGGATTTCAAATGATTGACCTCTATTACTGGCCCACACCCAACGGCCACAAGATCACCATCTTCCTGGAAGAGACCGGCACGCCTTACAACATCATTCCGGTGAACATCGGCGCCGGCGATCAGTTCCAGCCGGACTTCCTGAAGATTTCCCCTAACAACCGGATTCCGGCGATCATCGATCATGCGCCTGCGGATTCGGGCCCGCCCATATCGGTATTCGAGTCGGGAGCAATCCTGTTGTACCTCGCCGAGAAGACCGGCCGGTTCCTGCCAAAGGATTTGCGCGCCCGCCTGGCGGTGCTGCAGTGGCTGTTCTGGCAGATGGGCGGGCTGGGGCCGATGGCAGGGCAGAACCATCATTTCACCCAGTACGCGCCGGAGAAACTTCCGTACCCGATCGATCGCTACGTGAGGGAGACTTCGCGTCTGTATGCGGTCCTGGACAAGCAGCTCGGTGACCGGAAATTTCTTGCAAGCGACTATTCGATCGCCGACATGGCGTCCTATCCCTGGGTGGTGCCGCATCAGCGCCAGCAACAGAACCTGGACGACTTTCCCAATCTTAAGCGCTGGTTCGAAAGCATCCGTTCCCGGCCCGCGGTGGTGCGTGCCTACGAGAAGGGCAAGGCAATCAGCAGCCAGCCCGTGGTCGACGAGAAATCCCGCGCCATTCTGTTCGGGCAGAGCGCCGCGACGGTAAAAAGCGCCTCACCCCCCGCCCTCTCCACAAAGTAGAGAGGGAGCCAAGAACGAGAACGGGCGACCATTCGGCCACCCGTTTTCTTTTGAGCTTCACCATTCCCTCTCCGCATCTTGACCTTTCCTCCCTCTCCACTTGTGGAGAGGGGCGGGGTGAGGCTTGGGGGAGAAGGCGGGGATGAGGTGGGTGGTCTTCAATCTATTGCCTTGTACTCCACGGAGACGATGTTCAGGGTTTCGTCGCCAGCAGGCGTCTTGACCGTAATCCTGTCGCCCTCGTGCGCCTTGATGAGCGCCTTGGCGAGCGGAGAAATCCAAGAAATGCGTCCGCGCGACACGTCAGCCTCATCGATGCCGACGATGCTGTAGGTTTTTTCTTCGCCGCCTTCATTCTTTACCGTGACCGTTGCGCCGAAGAACACCTGGTCGGTTTCTTCGCGGTTCGCCGGGTCCACCACCAATGCGGCATCGAGCCGTTTGGTGAGGAAGCGGATGCGCCGGTCGATCTCGCGCAGGCGGCGTTTGCCGTAAATGTAATCGGCGTTCTCCGAGCGGTCGCCGTTCGACGCGGCCCACTGGACGACTTTCACCAGATCGGGACGTTCCTTGTCGAGCAGATTCAGCGCCTCGTCCTTAAGGCGCTTGTAACCGGCCGGCGTGATGTAGTTCTTGACCCCTAGCGGCAGCGCCGGCGCGCCGGTGTCCTGGTCCTCGTCGTCCTGGTCGGATTCCTTGGTGAATGCCTTGCTCATTGCGGTTGCCCCGGTCATGCAGTGACACAAGTCTAACTTCGCGGGTGTTGCCGTCAACGCTTGCGGCGTCCGGACGATTTCTTTCTTTGGTTCCGAAGCGCGGCTTCCAGCGCCTTGCGACCCCAGGCAAGCATCTCCGCCTGGTCCTCGAACACTTCCGCCGGGGCGTCGTAGTAGGACATCACCATCGCCTGGTCGGAAAACGGTTTGAAGGGCTGCAGGCCCTTTGCCTCGAACTCGGGGCGGCTGGTTTCGTCGGCCTTGAAGTACAGGGCACCGCGATGCACGATGGCGCAAAACCGGCCGTCCACGTAGATTCCCCAGCCGCCGAACATGGTGCGGGCGCGCACCTGCCCGAGCGGGGCCAGGCGTTCGCAAACGGTTTCGACGACGTCGCTCGATTTGGGCATGGAGTGCAGAATTTAACGCGTCGAAGGCGCGCACGCCAGCGTTGTACAATCTGTCGGTCCGATTGAAATCTTTGCGGAGGAAATTCAAATGGCTATCAAGGTGGGTGACAAGCTACCCGGCGGTACCCTGTGGGAACTCATCGAAGAAGAAACACCGGGCTGCACCATCGGGCCGAACGCATTCAAGGTCGAGGAAATTACTCCGCGCAAACGCATTGCAATTTTCGGGCTGCCGGGCGCGTTCACTCCGACCTGCTCGGCCAAACACTTGCCGGGATTCCTGCAGCTTGCAGATAAGTTAAAAGACAAGAAAGTGGACGAGATCTGGTGTCTGTCGGTCAACGACGCGTTCGTAATGGGCGCGTGGGGCAAGCAGCAGGGCGCCAAGGGCAAGGTACGCATGTTTGCCGACGGCAGCGGGCTCTATACTAAGGCGCTGGGGCTGGAAATGGACCTGATCCAGCGCGGCATGGGCGTGCGCTCGCAGCGCTTTTCCATGCTGGTGGTGGACGGCGTTGTGAAGTCGCTCAACGTCGAGCAGCCGGGCAAATTCGAAGTCAGCGACGCCGAGACCCTGCTCAAGCAGGCCACCTCACCCTAGCCCTTTCCCCCAGCCTCACCCCGCCCCTCTCCACAAGTGGCGAGGGAGGAAAGGTCAAGATGCGGAGAGGGAATTGAAAAGCTCAATTGAAACGGGCGACCAACTGGTCGTCCGCTTCTGTTTCTCACTCCTTCTCCGCCCGCCCGGGGGGAGAAGGCGGGGATGAGGTGGGTGGGGTGAGGTGATCGATCAGCGCGTCGAGCACCGCGTCGGGCTGCTCGGTCATCAGCGCGTGCCCTGCGCCTTCCAATGCCACCGTACGCGTGTTCGGGATCTCTGTCGCGAGAGCCTGCGCCGCCTTCATCGGCGCCATCTGGTCGCGCTTGCCCAGGATCAGCAGGACCGGGCATTTGATTTGCGCTGCGGCTTCCAGCCCGTTGCCATACGCGTTGCACGCGGAAAAGTCCGCATGCAGCACGCCGGAGCCCGAACGCTCCATCAGCCGCATCGCGGAACCCATCATCCAGATTCCCGGCACCCGATTGCCGCCGACCTGTGCTGTGTTGCTGTGCGAGAACACGTTGATCATCTCGTAGGCGACGTGGTCATTCGCCTTCGATGCATTGAGTAACGGTTCGGAAACCGGCATCGGCACCGCGGTGCCGACCAGTGCCAGCTTCGCGACGCGGGCGGGATGACGCGCCGCGGTTTCCAGGGCGACCAGCGACCCCATGCTGTGTCCGACCAGTGAAGCTGTGCTTGCGCCGGCCGCGTCCAGTACGCGTGCCACCCAGTCGGCGATATCACCGACGCGGTCGAGTGCCTTGCCTTCCGATTTTCCGTGACCGGGGAGATCCACCGCGAGCGCATTCCAGCCGTGATAGGCGAAATAGCGGCTCTGCAATGCCCACACGCTGTGGTCGTTGGCCGCGCCGTGAATGAACGCCACGGTCGGTTTCGCCGCGTCGAACGCATGATTGGCCGTGTACGCGTAGACCTTCTTGGTATCGACTTTCAGATACATTGCACAAGACCTAACGCGTTCAACGCAAAGGCCGCAAAGGTACGCGAAGGAAAGGCGAACTCAAAGTTTGTTCGGGATACGTGCATGTGCGTTTCTGGCATGTACGATAGGGTGTATCGGTCGTTAGACAGATGTTGAGAACCCAAGGAGCGTTCAAAGGCCGCAAAGGTACGCGAAGGAACGGCAGTTTCAGAGCTTGTTCACGATACGCTTGATGCCGTCCTTCATATGTACGACATTGAAATTGAGCAAGTATCCAAGCTTGCTATCGCTAAGCCTCAGATAGCTGAGAAGTTGCGAAGCATGAATCGGCATCAGTTTTTCCACCGACTTTACTTCCACGATAACTTTCCTTTCGATCCAGAGGTCAAGGCGATAGCCCGCGTCGAGCTGTTCTCCATCGTACACAATAGGCAATGCGATCTGCCTTTCGAGCGGCAGTCCCACTTTCCTCAATTCGTGGGCGAGACAAGCTTCATAGGCGCTTTCGAGCAATCCACTCCCGATGGCCGAGTGAACCTTCATTGCGGCTGCAAGAATCTTACGTCCAATGGCTTCTTCATCCATCGTGGTGTTTCCTTCGCGTACCTTTGCGTCCTTTGCGTTTAGCGCGTTTCGCTGGTGGGATTTACGGCAGCAGGCCGCGGATCAGCATGTGCCGGTCGCTGATCTGGATGACGTCGAGACCGAGGCCGGCCCGCCCGACTTGCGAGCGCACCTCTTCGGCGGTGAACGCGGCGCATAGCGAATTGTAGAAATCTTCCTTGAGAATCGGATGTTCGTTGCCGGCTACGGTCTCGACGATCGAGCGTGCGGCTTCCGGCGAGGCGGGCCTGAACAGGTCCATCACATAGACCGCGGCGCCACGCCGGCCCAGGCGTTTGGCCTCGCTCCACAATACCATCGGATCCGGAAGGTGATGCAGCAGGTCCTTCGACAGGACCGCGTCGAAGCTGTGCTCGTCGAAAGGCAATCCGGGGATGTAGCCTTGCACCGTGGCAATGCGCTTCTGCAGGCCGGCGGCCTCGACCGCTTTTTGCGCCAGCGCGAGCATGGCGCTGGCGCCGTCTATGGCCGTAATGCGTGTCGTGGGATGGGCGCGGGCAAGTCTTACCGGCACATCGGCCGGACCGCAGCCTATATCTAGAACATTGCCCAGGTTCTTCGCAAAATCGGCCAGCAGGTGATCCACGTACCACTGGTTGGAGGTGGAGAAGTCCGCTTTTGCGTAAGCGAGCGCCTGTTCCGCGTTCTCCATGATTTCGGGTTCGAGTATTCTTTCCATTGGTGAGTGGCTTGTGGTCAGTGGCAAGTGGCTAGGAGAGCCCAGCCGCTATTTATGATGAACATAATCACCGCAGGCAGGTCGTGAACGTCACAAAGGTCAGGACCAGTTGCCAGTCCGTCGAGTATTCGCCCTGGTGGGCCATCATGCCGAGCGGCCAGGGGTAGATGCCGTCGCGGTTGAGAACGACCAGCGGCAGCAGGCAGCTGTCGAAGTTCTTCCAGACGATCACGACCACGATGGCGTACATTGCGATATCGCCATCCGCGAGCCCGCAGGGCGCGGCTGACCGGTGCGTCGTCGCAATCTTGTCAAGGAGTACAGCGACCGGTGGCGCGGGCGCCCGAAGTTTGCGTTCTGATGGAGCGACACTTGCTGCGGGGCGTTTGCTCGCACTTTGAGTTATTTGAACCATACACCAGTTGACCACGGAAGGAGGAGGGCCATGACAAAACAGCACAGACTCCCGGTCCCCGGAGTTCACATGAGTGATCGCGAGCTGCAGGAGACACTGCCGGCGCAGCGCAGCGCATTCCGCTCGCCGATTCCCACGCAGGTGGTCTCGAACGGCGAGTACAACCCGCTGCCCCAGACCAAGAAGCAGCAACAGGTGGAGGGCTTGATCAAGGAGCTGGCAGACGAGCAGGGCGCTCGGCTCAAGCTGGATCGCAGGCGATTCCTGGCCACCAGTGCCGGGATGGCGATGGCCTTCGTCGCGATGAACAAGGTATTCGGCCCGATCTTCGCGGTGACCGAGGCTGAGGCCCGCGATCTGGATGTTGCCGCCGAGCGCGCGAAAGAGCTCTCGGGCCAGTTCATCTTCGATGTCCAGACCCATTTCGTGCATGACGGCTTCGACAAGGAAGGCATGCTCGGCGGCGCGAAATGGCTCTCGGAGGTCGGCGCGAATCCTGATCTGCTCAAGGGCATGCCGTTGACCCTGGCCCGGTTCAAGTTCGAGAACTACGTCAAGGAAATGTACCTGGACAGCGACACCACGGTCGCGCTGCTGTCGGGCGCACCGGGCGACGACCCAACCTGGTGGTTTCTCTCCAACGACAACATCAAGCAGGCGGTCGACGCGATCAACAAGGTCGCGGGCAGCCGTCGCATGGTGGGGCACTTCGTCATCACGCCCAAATACCCGAACTGGATGGACGAGGTCGACCGGGCGATTGCGACGCTCTCGCCGGCGAGCTGGAAGGCATACACGCTGGGCGCGCCGTTTTTCCCTCCCTCCAACTTCGCCTGGCGCCTGGACGACGAGAAGCTGATGTATCCCTTTTACCAGAAGGCACTCAAGGCGGGCATCAACACCATCTGCGTCCACAAGGGCATCATGCCGAACGACTACGAGGTGGCTTTCCCGGGTACCTGGAAGCACGCTACACCGGATGACGTGGGCAAGGCCGCGAAGGACTGGCCGCAGATGAACTTCGTGATCTATCACGCTGCCATCCGCCCGTTCGGCTCGATCACTCCCGAGCAGGAGATGGCCGAGTTCGACCAGAAGGGATACATTCGATGGGTCACCGACCTGGCCCGGATTCCGGAGCAGTACGGGGTGTCCAACGTATACGCCGAGATCGGCACGACCTTCGCCAGCACCTGCGTGACCAACCCGCGCTTCTGCACGGCGGTTCTGGGCCAGTTGGTCCACATGATGGGCGCCGACCACGTCGTCTGGGGCACGGACTCTGTATTCTGGGGCTCTCCGCAGTGGCAAATCGAGGCCATGCGCCGCATCGAGATCCCCGAGGACATGCTCAAGACACACAAATGGAAGCCGCTGGGCGGGCCGAACAGCCCGACCAAGCAGGCGATCTTCGGCCTCAATTCGGCGCGCCTGTACAACTACGACGCTGGCCGGGCGCAAGGGCCTGCGTTTGCGGCGGACAAGTTGGCAGTGATCAAACGCGAGTACCAGCAACAAGGTATCGAACGCACCAACGCGTATTACGGGTATATAGCGAAGACGCGACAGCAGAGTGCGTGATCGTTGAAGAATGCGGAGTAAGTCAGCCGCGCCTCGCGCAACAAATATCCGACATGAAGATCGTGCAACTCGAGGCCCACATCTTGCGCGCGCCCGATACCGGGCGTCCGCACTGGGTGAGTCATTTCATTGTTCCCAGAGCCAACGAGATCCTGGTGCGGATGCGTACCGATGAGGGGGTCGAAGGCATCGGTCTGGCTACCAGCTACACGCCGGTCGAGGCGCCGATTCACGCCTTTCGCAGCGGTATCGCCGAGCTGATCATCGGTTCCGATTCGCTGGCCCCCGAGCGCCTGTACCAGAAGTTGTTCGCGCTGACCTCGCAGCGGCTTGCTCACGAGAAAGGCTGGTCGCGGGAGGCGCTGGTGCGGATCTCCGCCGCCGTCGACATCGCCGCCTGGGACATCGTCGGCAAAGTCGCGGGTCTGCCCTTGTACCGGCTATTCGGCGGCTACCGCAATGAGGTGCCGTGCTATGTCACCTGCGCTTATTACCGCGAAGGAAAGGATCTGGCCGAACTGCGCGACGAGATCGAAATGCTGAAAGCGCAAGGGCATACCGGCTTCAAGGCCAAAGCCGGCGGCGCCGGA
>Ga0184637_10002569_pt1 | contig 11632 bp, 12 predicted proteins | sample PLM3_127_b2_FD_133143 | JGI IMG/M metagenome (GOLD analysis project Ga0184637, IMG submission 133143) | Groundwater sediment microbial communities from an aquifer in East River, Colorado, USA - PLM3_127_b2 | ecosystem: Environmental > Terrestrial > Soil > Riparian zone | place: USA: East River...
CCGCTCGCGGGCGTCCGCTGCAGCCGATTGTTGGGCGTTCGCCCATACGATTAGAACTGAAGCTCCTTGTTACCGACGATCACGCGGCGAAGAAACCACTAATCCGGCTTCATGCCCGACTCTTTGATCAGCTTCGCCCACTTCGAGATCTCGGACTTGACGATCGCGGCAAGCTCATCAGGAGAGTTGCCGATGGCTTCCATGCCAAGTTCGGCGAACTTGGCGCGCACGTCTGCGGACGCGAGCGCCTTGACGGTCTCGAGATGGAGCTTGCGAACGATCGTCGCGGGGGTCCCGGCCGGCGCGAACAAGCCGCCCCACGACGTAACCTCGAAGCCCCGAAGACCGGATTCGTCGACCGTCGCCAGCCCGGGTAGCGCCAGCGACCGTCGCAACGAAGTCACGGCGAGGGCGCGCAGCTTCCCTTCGCGTACTAGGGGCAAGACCGCCGGGATGGGGCTGAACGCCATCGTGACGCGCCCGGCAAGGAGGTCTGGTATTGCCTGGGTCACACCTTTGTAGGGGACTTCTCGGATGTCGATACGCGTCATCGACTTGAACAATTCCCCCGCCACCTGGGGCGAGCTGCCGCTGCCGCCGGTGGCGAAAGTGAGCACACCGGGCTGCGCTTTGGCCAAGGCAACCACCTCCTGGACGCTCTTCGCCGGTACCGCGTTGTGGACGACCAAGACGTTCGATGACACATAGACCTGCGAAACCGGGGCAAAATCCTTATCCGTATCGTAGGGCAGTTTATACAGGCTGGGATTAACGGTGATCTGCGAGTTGCCCGCGAGTGCCAGCGTGTAGCCATTCGGGGCCGCTTTCGCCACGCGCTCTGCTGCGATGTTGCCTGCAGCGCCGGTAACGTTCTCGACGACGATGGGCTGTCCCATCGACTCGGCAAGTTTTTGGCTGAGTAACCGCGCAGCGGTGTCCGCCAAACTGCTGGCCGGGAAGCCGACGACCATGCGGATCGGTTTTTCGGGGTAATTCGACTGCGCGGCTGGACTCTCCACGATCAGCAGCGCCAACAGACCAAACATGAGACCAGATATTTGTTTCATTCTTCCCTCCCTCTGTCGCTCCGTTTCGGACGCCCAACGTTCAATCATCTTCCGAAAAACGTGCTAATTCGGGGTGTCAGTCTACGCTTCTCGGAAATGCCCCGCCAAATCATGCCGGTGTGTCGTGCTGCATGGATAGCGGGTCGTGATAGGTTGCGCGCGGAAGGTCAAGTGTATGATTTCTGAAGGGGTGAAACCCCGCATCAGCGCCTGCGGGACTACGCGGCGATGCTGACCTCGGTCCCCGGCGGCACGAGCTCGAAAAGCTCCGCCACATCCTGGTTGCGCATGCGTATGCACCCGATCGACCCCGGTTTTCCCATCTCGACCGTGTCAGGACTGCCGTGGATGTAGATGTAGCGCCGCATGGTATCCATCTCCCCCAGCCGGTTTCTCCCCGGCTCGCACCCCGACAGCCACAGGATGCGCGTGAGGATCCAGTCTCGTCCCGGAAAGCGCTCGGCCAATTCCGGCGTCCAGATTTCCCCTGTCGGGCGGCGATCGATAAAGACGGTTCTCACCGGCTGACCCGCGCCGATTTTCGCCCGCACGATGTGCTCGCCGCGAGGAGTGCAGAAGCTCCCTTCCCGCTCGCCCGAGCCGTTGCGCGAAGTGGAGACGAGGTAGCGCCGAACCTCACGCCCGTCTTCGAGCAGTGTCAGGCTCTGCTCCGGAATCGAGATTTCAATTCTCGACATTGCGCCGCGCCGCGAAAAACTCCGACAGCAGCCGGCCCGCTTCGACCGCGAGAGTGCCGCCCGTTACCTCGGTGTGGTGATTGAGCTTCTTTTCCGAAAAGAGATCGACGACGCTGCCGCAGGCGCCGGTCTTGGGGTCGGCCGCGCCGTACACGAGCCTCGCGATGCGCGCGTGCATGATGGCGCCGGCGCACATCGCGCAGGGCTCGAGCGTCACGTAGAGCGAGCAGCCTTCGAGCCGGTAGTTGCCGAGGTTCTTGGTCGCTTCGCGCAGGGCCTGGATTTCCGCGTGCGCGGTGGGGTCCTTGCTCGAGATCGGCGCGTTGTAGCCGCGACCGATGACTTTTCCGTCTTTCACCACCAGCGCGCCGACGGGCACTTCGCCCCGCTCGGCCGCGCGTACCGCCAGGCGCAGCGACTCGCGCATCCTCGCGGCGTCGAAATCGGCGTCCATGCGCCCTACTCCCACTCTATCGTCGCGGGCGGCTTGCTCGAGACGTCGTAGACGACGCGGTTGATGCCGCGCACTTCGTTGATGATGCGGTTGGATACTTTGGCGAGCAGCTCGTGGGGCAGCGGCGCCCAGTGCGCGGTCATGAAGTCGGTAGTTTGCACCGCGCGCAGCGCCACCACATACTCGTGGGTGCGCAGGTCGCCCATCACGCCGACCGATTTCACCGGCAGGAACACTGCGAAGGCCTGCGCCACCCTGTCGTACCACGCGCTGGCGCGCAGCTCCTCGATGAAGATCGCATCCGCCCGGCGCAGGAGCTCCGCGTATTCGCGCTTAACCTCGCCCAGGATGCGCACGCCCAGACCCGGCCCCGGGAAGGGATGCCGGAACACCATTTCGCGCGGCAGGCCAAGCGCAAGCCCCAGCTCGCGCACTTCGTCCTTGAACAGCTCCCGCAAGGGCTCGAGGAGCTTCAAGTGCAGCGTCTCGGGCAACCCGCCGACGTTGTGGTGCGATTTGATGCTGTGCGCCTTCTTGGTCTTCGCGCCCGCCGACTCGATCACGTCCGGGTAGATCGTGCCTTGCGCGAGCCATTTCACCTTCGGAAACTTCTTCGCCTCAGCTTGAAACACCTCGACGAACTGGCGGCCGATGATCTTTCTCTTTTCCTCCGGGTCGGCGACCCCGGCGAGCGCTCCGAGGAATCGCGTGGATGCATCGACCAGATCCACTTTGACGCCGAGGTTCTTGGAGAATGTCTGCATGACTTCCTGGGCTTCGTTCAGGCGCAAGAGGCCCGTGTCGACGAAGACACAGGTCAGCTGATCGCCGATGGCGCGGTGGATCAGCGCCGCGGCCACGGCCGAGTCCACGCCGCCCGAGAGCCCGAGCAGAACCTGCTCCTTGCCGACGTCGCCGCGGATTGTTCCCACCGCCGCCCCGATGTAGTCGGGCATGTTCCAGCCGCTGCTGCAGCCGCAGATCTCGTGGACGAAACGGCCGAGGATCGCGCCGCCCTGGCGGGTGTGCGTCACCTCCGGATGAAATTGCACGCCGTAGAAGCCGCGCGATTCGTCCGCCATCGCGGCGATCGGGCTCGCGTCGCTCGACGCAATGATCTTGAAGCCGGGCGGCAGCGCGATGACCTTGTCGCCGTGGCTCATCCAGACGTCCAAGAGCTTGTGTTTCTCGCCATTGATTCGATCCTGGATGCCCTCCAGCAGCTTCGAGTGGCCGCGCGCGCGCACCTCGGCGTAGCCGAATTCGCGCACCTTGGAGTTCTCCACCTGCCCTCCGAGCTGCGCCGCCATGGTCTGCATGCCGTAGCAGATCCCCAACACCGGAACGCCCAGCTTGAACACGGCCTCGGGCGCCTTGGGCGTCGCGTCCTCGTATACGGAAGCGGGGCCGCCCGAGAGGATCACGCCTCGCGGAGCGAATTCGCGGATGAAGGCTTCGCTCGCATCGAAGGGGTGCAGCTCGCAATAGACCTTGGCCTCCCGGACCCGGCGCGCGATCAGCTGCGAATACTGCGCGCCGAAGTCGAGGATGAGGATCTTGTCGTGCACACCTACTCGACCTGGTAGTTCGGCGCTTCCTTGACGATCTGCACGTCGTGGACGTGCGACTCGCGCATTCCCGCGCCGGTGATCTCGACGAACTGCGCGCGCGAGCGCATCGCTTCGATGTTTTCGCAGCCCACATAGCCCATGCTCGCGCGCAGGCCGCCCATGAGCTGCTCGATCACGCGAACGACGGATCCCTTGTACGGGACGCGGCCTTCGACGCCTTCGGGTACGAGCTTGTCCGAATGCACCGAGGAATCCTGGAAATAGCGCTCGGCCGAGCCCTGCTGCATGGCCGCGAGCGAGCCCATGCCGCGATAGGACTTGTACGACCTGCCCTGGTAGAGCTCGATCTCCCCGGGCGCTTCCTCGGTGCCGGCGAAAAGGCTCCCCAGCATCACCGCGTGGGCGCCGGCGGCGACCGCCTTGGCGACGTCTCCGGAGAAGCGCACGCCGCCGTCCGCGACCAGCGGCACGCCGCTCTTCTCGAGCGCTAGAGCGACGTTCTGGATCGCGGTGATCTGCGGGATGCCGACGCCGGCGACGACGCGCGTGGTGCAGATAGAGCCCGGCCCGATGCCGACTTTGACGCCGTCCGCGCCTTGATCGACGAGCGCCTTGGCGCCGTCGGCCGTGGCGATGTTGCCACCGATCACTTCCGCCGATCCGGCGTTGCGCTTGATCCACGCAAGGCGATCCAGCACGCCCTGCGAATGCCCGTGCGCAGTGTCGACGACAATCACGTCCACGCCCGCCGCGACCAGCACGGCGACGCGCTCTTCGGTGCCCTCGCCCACGCCGACCGCCGCGCCAACGCGCAGTTTCCCGTGCTGGTCCTTGCAGGCGTCCGGGTGCTCGCTCGACTTCAGGATGTCCTTCACCGTGATCAGCCCGCGCAGCTCGAAGCCGTCGCGCACCACCAACACGCGCTCCAGGCGGTGCTTGTGCAGCAGCGCGCGCGCTTCCTCGGGGCTTGCGCCTTCATTGACGTAGATCAGCCGCTCGCGCGGGGTCATGATCGCGCGCACCGGCGCATCCAGATTGGTCTCGAAGCGGTAGTCGCGGTTGGTGACCATGCCGACGACTTTGCCCTTTTCGACTACCGGGAATCCCGAGACCTTGTATTGCTGCGTGAGCGCAAGCAGCTCGCGCACGGTGATGTCGGGCGACACGGTCACCGGATCGCGCAGCACGCCCGATTCGTAGCGCTTGACCTTCGCAACCTCGGCCGCCTGCTTCTTCGGCGAAAGGTTCTTGTGGATGATGCCGATGCCGCCTTCTTGCGCGATGGCGATCGCGAGCCGCGACTCGGTGACGGTATCCATCGCCGCCGAGGCGAGAGGAATGTTGAGCTGGATGTGGCGGGTCAGCCTGGTTTTCAGGCCGACATCGCTGGGCAGGACTCTGGAGTGGGCTGGAACGAGGAGGACGTCGTCAAAGGTGAGAGCCTTCTGGACTAGACGCATTGCCACACCCAAAAGTCAGATTATACGCTGCTCGCAACTCCCGGTAAATAATGCGCTTTCCGTCCACATGCGATTGACTGACACGTTGAAACTCGCTATGGTGCGCCTCAAGCGCTTCATGCGAAGTATCGTCATGATTCGAATCGCGGTCTTTGTTTTCGCATCCCTGAGTCTCTCGAGCGCGAACGCGCAGGTCTACAAGTGCATCGACGCCGCAGGCAAAGTCATCTATTCGCAGAATCCCTGTCCGGCGAACACGAAGTCGGGGACGGTGACCCGCCGCGTGGACAGGCCGTCTGAAGCACCCGCCGCGACACCTGCCGAGGGATCCGCGGACAAAGCTGCTAAAGGCGACGCCGCCAAGAAAACCGGCCCCAAAACGGCGGTCGAGCAGGAACAGGATTTCCGCAAGCGCCAACAGGACCAGGCAAAAGCGGCAAAAGAATCCGGCGAAAAGTCCGCAGAGACACAGCGCAAGGCAGAGAACTGCCGCATCGCCCGCGAGCGCCTGGCGCAATACGAGGCCGGCGGTCGGATGACGCGCATCAACCCGCAGGGCGAACGTTACTACCTCGAAGACGCGCAGATCGAGCAGGAGAAAACCAGGGCGCGTGCCGACCTGTCCCAGCACTGCGGCTAAAGCCTCACGCCTTCGCGCGCTTCTTGGCGGCGCGCGCGCGCCTGACTTCCTTAGGATCGGCCTTGAGCGGCCGATAGAGTTCGACCCTGTCGCGGTCGCGCAATATCGTTCCTTCCGAGACGGATTTTCCGAAAAGTCCCACGCGCTTCGGATCGATTTCGGGGAATTCCCCAGAGAAACCGCTCGCACGGACGGCGTCCTCGACGGTGCTTCCCTCGGGCAAGGAGACGCGGCGCAGTACTTGGCGCTCGGGCAGCGCATAGACGACTTCGATCTGCATCGCACTCATCTGCGGCCGAACTTCTCGTCGGCGCGGCGTACGAATGCATCGACGAAGGTCTCGGCGATGCCCCGGAATACCGGCCCGGCGGCCTTTCCCAGCAGTGCGCTCGCAAACTCGTAGCGCAGGCTGAACTCCACTTTGCAGGCGTTCTCCCCGAGCGCGGTGAACAGCCACTGGCCGTCCAAGCTGCGAAAAGGCCCGGCGACGAGCTTCATGTCGATCCGCTTCCCTAGCTGGTGGATGTTCTCGGTCGTGAACTGGTTCTTCAGCCCGTGAAAGTTGACGTGCAGCGTCGCCACCGTCCGGCCCGGCTCGCGCGCAGCGTATTGCGCGCCGTCGCACCAGGGCAGGAACTGCGGATAGGATTCGATGTCATCGACCAGCGCGTACATGGCCTGCGCGCTGTAGCCGACCAGCGCCGAACGGTCTACATGGATCATCGTTGTAAAATGCAAAATTCTATCGGAAGAAAAGCGCGACCGTGAGTATCGTCGAGAACCGCAAGGCATCGCACGACTATTTCATCGAGGAGCGCTACGAAGCGGGCATCGCTCTTGAAGGCTGGGAAGTGAAAGCGATCCGCGCGGGGCGTGCCCAACTGAAGGAAGCCTACGTGATCGTGCGCAACGAGGAGATCTTCCTCATCGGTGCGCACATCAGCGCGCTGTCTGCCGCGTCCACGCATGTCAAGCCCGATCCCGTGCGCACGCGCAAACTCCTGCTCCACGCGGAGGAAATTCGCCGTCTCATCGGCAAGGTCGATCGCGCTGGCTACACCCTCGTTCCCCTCGACCTGCACTACGTGCGCGGGCGCGTGAAGATCAACATCGGTCTCGGCAAGGGCAAGAAGCAGTACGACAAGCGCGCCGCAGAGAAGGAGAAAGAGTGGGGTCGGGAGAAGCAGCGGTTGCTTCGCGCACGCAGCTGATCAAGTCGTTGCGACTTTTGGCTTGACCTCGGCGTCGGCTTCGCGAGCGAGCTGCAGCCAGGTGTCCACTACAGTATCCGGGTTGAGCGAGAGGCTCTCGATGCCCTCGTGCACGAGCCACTTCGCGAAGTCGAGATGGTCCGAGGGTCCCTGCCCGCAAATGCCGACGTATTTGCCCGCCTTGCGGCACGCCTGGATCGCCTGACGCAGCATCGCCTTGACCGCTGGATCGCGCTCGTCGAATGAATCGGCAACCAGTCCCGAGTCGCGATCCAGTCCGAGCGTGAGCTGCGTGAGGTCGTTCGACCCGATCGAAAAACCGTCGAAGTGCTCGAGAAACTGCTCGGCGAGCACCGCGTTCGAAGGCACCTCGCACATCATGATGAGGCGCAAGCCGTTCTCGCCCCGCTTCAGGCCGTTCGCCCCGAGCAGCTCGATCACCTGGCGGCATTCCTTTAGCGTGCGCACGAACGGCACCATGATTTCCACATTGGTAAGGCCGAGGTCGCCCCTCACCCGGCGCATCGCCCGGCATTCCATCTCGAAGCACTCGCGGAACGATTCGGCGATGTAGCGCGAGGCGCCGCGGAAGCCGAGCATCGGGTTCTCCTCGTCGGGCTCGTAGCGCGCCCCGCCGATCAGCTTCTTGTACTCGTTCGACTTGAAATCCGACAGCCGAACGATCACCGGTTTCGGCCAGAATGCCGCGGCGATGGTGGCGACGCCCTCGGTGAGTTTCTCCACGAAAAACGCACGCGGATCGCCGTAGCCGCGCGCCGCCTGCTCGACCTCGCGTTTGAGCTTTTCGGGCAGATCCGGATACTCGATCACCGCCTTGGGGTGCACGCCGATCATGTTGTTGATCACGAATTCCAGGCGCGCGAGCCCTACGCCCCAGTTCGGCAGCGCCTGAAAATCGAACGCTAGCTGGGGATTGCCGATGTTCATGGTGATCTTGACGGGGCACTTGGGCATCTCGCCGCGATCCTGCGAAGTGACCTCGATTTCGAGGATGCCGCGGTAGATGTTGCCGGTATCGCCTTCCGCGCACGACACCGTGCACGCCTCGCCCTCCTTGAGTGTCGTGGTTGCGTTGCCGCAGCCCACGACCGCGGGGATGCCCAGCTCGCGCGCGATGATGGCTGCATGACAGGTACGCCCGCCGCGGTTGGTGACGATCGCCGCCGCGCGTTTCATCACCGGCTCCCAGTTCGGGTCGGTCATATCGGTGACGATGATTTCACCGGGCTTGATACGCCCCATTTCAGAAGCATCCTTGACCACGCGGACGGTGCCCGCCCCGATTTTGTGACCGATGGCTCGACCTGAGACGAGCACTTCCGATTTTTGCTTGAGTCGGTAGCGTTCCTGCGCTTCGGCCGTTTTGCGCGATTTGACCGTTTCCGGCCTCGCTTGGAGGATGTAGAGCTTTCCGTCCGAGCCGTCCTTCGCCCATTCGATATCCATCGGCCGCTGGTAGTGCTCCTCGATCTGAAGCGCAAAACGCGCAAGCTCGACGACGTCTGCGTCGCTAAGGCAAAAACGGTCGCGGTCGGCCTCGGAGACGTCCACGGTTTCCACCGATTGCTTCGCCGATCCGTTGTCGGTGAAAACCATTTTCTGGAGCTTCGACCCGAGCCCGCGGCGGATCACCGGAAACTTGCCGGCGCGCAGCATCGGCTTGTGCACGTAGAACTCGTCCGGGTTTACAGCGCCCTGCACCACCATTTCTCCCAGGCCCCAGGAAGCGGTGATGAAGACCACATCCCGGAACCCCGACTCGGTGTCGAGCGTGAACATCACCCCGCTTGCGCCGAGGTCGCTGCGCGCCATGCGTTGCACGCCGGCGGAAAGCGCGACGGCCGAATGATCGAAGCCTTTGTGGATGCGGTAGGAAATCGCCCGGTCGTTATACAGCGACGCGAATACGTGCTTGAGCGCCGTCTTGACGTTGTCCAGGCCGCGGATATTGAGAAAAGTCTCCTGCTGGCCGGCGAAGGACGCATCGGGGAGATCCTCCGCCGTTGCGCTGGAGCGCACCGCAACCGATACGCCGTCGTCGCCTCCGGTCAACTCCCGGTTTGCCAAGGCGATTTCGCTCTCGAGTTGTTTAGGCAACGGCGTTGCCTCGATCCAGCCCCGAATCTCCGATCCGCAGCGCGCGAGGGCATCCACATCGTCCGGATCGAGCTGTTTCAGCCGTGCTTCAATGCGCTTGTCGAGGCCCGCCTGGGCGAGGAATTCGCGATAAGCCTCGGCAGTCGTCGCAAAACCGTTCGGAACGCGAATGCCCTTCTTTGACAACTGGCTGATCATCTCCCCGAGCGATGCGTTTTTGCCGCCGACCTGCTCGACGTCGCTCATCCTGAGTTGGTCGAACGGCACGACGTACTTCCGCTTTGTCATGGGGCGCGTCCTTCGTACTTGTTGAAGTATCTCGGCGAAACCGCTATTTTACCGGCGACACTTCTTGTGCGCAGCACAAATCATGCCTGAACATCCGTCCCAATCCGCCTCCCCTCGAACCGTCTTTTTCGTGTCCGACGGCACCGGCATCACCGTGGAAATGCTCGGGCACAGCCTGTTGACTCAGTTTGAGGGAATCGAATTCCACCACGTCACCGTCCCCTTCATCGATTCCGCTGCCAAGGCCGAAGAATGCGTCGCCAAAATCAACGAAGCCGCCAGATCCGGTGCGCGCCCGGTCGTATTCACGACCTTGGTCAACAATGACATGCGCGGCCTCGTGCGCAAGTCCGAGGCCTTCGTGCTGGATTTTTTTGAGATGTTCCTCGACCCGCTGGAGGGCGAGCTCGGACAGAAATCCTCGCATACCATCGGCCGCTCCCACAGCGCACGGGACGAGGGGTACACCCACCGCATCGAAGCCATCAACTTCGCTCTCGCGCATGACGACGGCGCATCGTCCAGGGACTTGGCGAAGGCGGACGTAATTCTGGTGGGAGTGTCACGAAGCGGCAAGACGCCGACCAGCCTCTACCTCTCGCTTCAGTTCGGCATCCGTGCGGCAAACTACCCGCTCATCCCCGAGGACTTCGACCGCATGAGCCTGCCCAAGGTGCTCGAGGGTTTCCGCGACAAGCTGTACGGCTTGTCGATCTCGCCGGAGAGGCTGCGGGAAATTCGCAACGAGCGCCGGCCCGACAGCAAGTACGCCGACTTGCAAAACTGCCGCCACGAGGTGCAGCAGGCCGAGAAACTGATGCAGCGCGAGGGCATACGCTGGGCGAATTCGACGACGAAGTCGATCGAGGAAATCGCCACGACCATCATGCAGGAATTCAAACTCGAGCGGCGGGTGTATTAGAAGCAGCCTGTTGTCGCAGCTGCTCGAACAGGCAGATCGCGGCGGCCGCCGCCACGTTGAGCGATTCCGCCGCTCCGGGCATCGGGATGCGCGCGCGATGGGTGGCAAGCCGCCCGATGCTCTCCGACAGTCCCGCGCCCTCGTTGCCGAATGCCCAGGCGACCGGCCCTCTCAGGTCGAGGTCGTAGAGCGACGCCGCCGCCCGCGGTTCCATGGCGACGATGGCGCCGCGGAACGCACGCGCAAGATCGCTTACATCAACCTCCTCGAAGATCGAAAGGGAGAAGTGCGCACCCATGCCGGAGCGAATGACTTTGGGCGACCAGGCGAACACCGAGCCCCCGGTGAGGAAGACGTGCCGTATCCCAGCCGCCACCGCGGTTCTCAGAATCGACCCCAGATTTCCGGGATCCTGAATACTCTCCAGCAACAGGCAGCTCGACAGCGTCTGCGGCACGAGGCCCGGCTGGGGCGTTCGGACAACGGCTGCGACACCCGCCGCGCTGGCGAGCTGGGAAATGCGCTCCAGAATCGCGTCCGCAAATACCAACCGCGCATGCGCCGGTGATGTCTCGACGAATGTTCGTATCTCCGGCCTGGCGAAAGCGCTTTCGCTCGCGAGGATCGTCTCCGCCACACCGCCGCTGTCCCGATACGCGCGCACCAGGTGCTCCCCCTCAAGAAGCGTGGTGCCCGTTCTGCGGCGCTCCCGCGACGAGCCGGCAAGCTTGATCAGACCCTTGACCTGGGGGTTGTCGCGCGATCGGATCGCCTTCACCCGATCGCGCACGTGCGAAACCCCGCGAAGACGTCGCCGCGATCCGGCGTGTAGAAATTTCGCCAGGTATTGTGAACGAGCCGAGCAGGCGTCGAAAAGCTTCCGCCGCGCAGCACCTTGTGGGTGCCGAACCACGGCTCGGAATATTCCCGGTAGGGGTCACACACGAAACCCGGATAGGGTGCGAACGGGCTGGAAGTCCATTCCCAGATATTGCCGAGCATCTGGCGGCAGCCCCCAAAGCTGTCCCCTGCCGCGAACCCGGCGACCGGAGCGCGGCCCCTCGCGTCCAGGTTGGCGTGCGCGCCATCGGCGGCGGCGTCACCCCATGGATAGCGCCGCTTGCCGCCGTCACCGCAGAACGATGCGGCGAATTCCCACTCCGCCTCGCTCGGCAGGCGCCTGCCGGCGTACCGGCAATAGGC
>Ga0184637_10002570_pt1 | contig 11630 bp, 17 predicted proteins | sample PLM3_127_b2_FD_133143 | JGI IMG/M metagenome (GOLD analysis project Ga0184637, IMG submission 133143) | Groundwater sediment microbial communities from an aquifer in East River, Colorado, USA - PLM3_127_b2 | ecosystem: Environmental > Terrestrial > Soil > Riparian zone | place: USA: East River...
AGCAGCCATAGTTAATCGTTACGAACTAGTACCTCGATATTTACAGGCCAGTCGTTTTGGATATCGTATGCTGCACGTAGCGCATTAGCTTTGCTATCGTAGTTCTCACTGTGCATCAAAATTTCACTGTTGCCTTCTGCTATCAACTGGATATGCCATTCATCACTCTCACCCTGTGAAACTCTAATGTACATAGATGATTCCCCTTAAATCGGGTGGAGTATAGTCTGGCCCTTTAAGTATCTTACCGTCATCACGAACGATAGGATTACCGTCATAACCAAGCTTACTCATGTTCGAACGCTGTACTTCTGCAAAGCACTCATCAAGTGGGATGCCGAATGATACCGCAGTACCACATAGGACATAGATCAGGTCGCAGATGGCATCGGCAACCTCAACTAGATCATATCTTCTCATAGCATCCTTAAGTTCAATCCATTCTTCTCTATGTAGATTTCTACGTAGATCCCATACTCCACTTCCCGTTGCTTCAGCTTGATTCAATGGATGATCGCTAATCATAAGTCCATACGTCTCATGGAAATGCTTTACCATCTGAAAGTAGCTCGGACTCTTTTCGTAGTATTCATGTTCACGTTGACGCTGCAATTGTTCTAGTTGCTGTCGCAGTGCTAGAACTTCATCTGTTCTATCCTCCATGCGGTAGTCCCTTCATTAGCTCGTCTACGTCTTCGTACAGACCGTCTAAATCTCTATCATTGGTGATTAGTACATCAATCAAATCGCGCTGTAGAGGTTCCTCTGATACATGACCATCGGATTCATAACCAGGTCGAGTAACTTCTACGATCGTTCCACCTAGATGCAAAATTCTGTAAGCCTCGTTTGAGAAACGAACATCGGTTGCGACGACGTTACCAGTCTGATAACTGTTGCGGTACATTTCCTCTTCCCACTGCTGCACCCAAAAATCTTTTCCAAAAGTGTTACGGCCCATTTCGGTTCCGAACCGTTGTAGAAAGTATCGCCAGTCCATTGACTTGATAATTGCGTCAGGTCTACTATGTGTTGGGCCAACGAGTCGCACAGCGCACCACTTCGAATTCTTAAGATCATCGACTCGCTCTGTGGTTAGGTCGAATAGGTTCCCTACCGCTTCTTTCAATTTGTCTGCGAATGCAAGGCGAGTGAATTCGTAGTTGTCAACGAGGTACTGGCCCACTGTATCTTTGCCTACGCCTTTACAACCAGTGATTCCAATGATCATAGTGACTTCGCTTTCTTTGCAGCAAACCAAAACAAAACCATACATAGGGCGAATCCCGAAATCAAGCCGATTACGAATCCAATCAGAGAATCGGGGATAGTAAACGTTGTAGCAAACATCTAAATCTCCGGCTCTATAGGAGGTAGAAGCGGAACGCCTCTAACGATGTCATTGCGTAGTGCTTGCTTACGCATTTCAGCAGCAGCCTGACGCAAAGTCCTCATCTCACCTAGCACTACCTCTCTATACGTGAGGTTCATTTGATCCTCGTCAATCCCAATTACATCTTTTAGCAACCGCGTTATCGTCTCTACGTGACAATGATGCTGGAATTCACCATCTCCCATGCGAAACATTTGCGACGAATCAGGAAGACGTGCCTGTGCCCACAACTTAGATTCCTCTTCAAGCTCTTTTGTCACTTTATCAAGTCGTGCCTTTATCGTGCCACCTTCAGCCATTTATGACTCCTATTTCGGTTAATAGTTCTACAGCAAATCTATCCCATGCTTCCTGCATATCCTCTTTCCACAGATTAAGCCATTCGTTCACGCTAATATATTGGCTCAAAGTGTTTTTGATATCGGTTTGACACAACGTACAACTGTCGGGACGTTCCAATATAGACCTATTCATGTGGGAAACACAGTTGACAATCGTTGTTACAGGATGGTACTTGCTTTTCAGAATCTCTTTGATATCTGATAACGCTATATCGGCTTTTGTCATCTTTACCTCCCTATCGGCCATAGTTGAATCCCTCTTCCTTTCTTGGATACTTGAATCATCAAGCGTTGTTCCAATGTGTCTTGAATGTCGGTCATCATACGTGCATTCAAGTGGTGGTAGGACATCACGTCGCCACGCATGATTCCGGGCTTACGTTCGATCAATCGATACACAGCCTGCATAAGTGTTTCGTCTTTCGACTGTCCAGAGTTCTTGACCAAATGCACAAAGTGTACTCCCCAACGTTGAATGTAAAAGGCCGCGCTTAACAAATCAGTTAGCTCCACAGTCAGTGCGTACTCTTCTGTGGGTTCTTTGCGCGCTGCGGCTAAAAGTGCAGCTAGCTTCAACATGGAGAAATACATGCGTGTGAACGATGGAAGTGCGGCGGTTTCCTCGGCAGTGCCTAGAGCAGCGCTCGTCATGGTTTGCTCCATGACATTCGCACGCTCCCATGCTTCATCCGTCAACTCGACATCGACGGTCTGCGGCAATGTCACCATAGAAGGGTTTGAAGGATCACCGACCTGTATGGTGATTTCATCCTTCGTATACATCTGATGAAGTGCTCCAAACGTTTGGCGCAGTTCGTCGCGACGTAGCGTGGACAATTCTACGCGTGGGCCAGTCAAGCGAACGCGTGTCAAATCTGTCTCTCCCCGCACGACTAAAAAACGCGGCATAAACCCCGATAGGAAATACGACTCGGGGATTAAACTGTAAGCTCTTTCAGTGACACCGCCACCGAAGAAAATAAAGATCGGTTCGACAAGCGATACTGAGCCTTTTTTCAAACGCTTTGCATAATGTTTCGGTACATCATACATGTGTGTTAGAATCTCTGGCACTCCACTCATGTAATCTTTGCGCTGAAAAGCATCGAGCAACCCAGTAATCTCGTCACGCATAAAGATGGAAACCATCTTTGGTCGGCTCGAAAGTGCATCGAGCAATCCTTCGGCAGAGGCATCCGACGCGACGACGAGAGAACGATCGATCTCATGTATGAAGTCCATCGCCATATTCATCGCAGTCGTTTTTCTCGTCAGCGTAGAATCACCAAGAATCAATCCGAATAGATTAGTGTTAATTGGTGCGGGCAATGATGAGTGCACGCGAAGTGAAGTTGACATGAGAGCGGATAGGAGAATCGCACAGGACAACTCGTGAAACTCAGGAACGGCATCGGTGACTGTTTCTGCCCATCCTTTATATGAATCCATGATCGTGTCATCGAGCACATCAATCTCTGAAGCGGTTAGGAGTTGTGGCATTATAAGTTCCTGACGATATTCATTGATGAGTGCTTCGATGGACTTGTGCTGAAGCTCTGCCTTTAGAACTTCTCGCCACAGATGCGATTCAGGTCTACCGTCACGTTCGTACTTGTTGCATTTCGAAGTACGAGCAACTGCGAACGTTTCGTTTCGATTCATACCAACTTCGAAGCACGTGTTAATCAATCTCCACAAAGACTTCGACCAATCCTCGTTAGGTTCATCTCCATAGTAGCGAGCGAAAGCGGTCTGCTTAAGGTGATCCTTGTACATTTCAATAGTGATCATTACATCGGGTAAATCGCTAGCTTCAGGAAGGGGAATGCCAGTCCACTCTTCGAGTGGGGCGTCCTCGGTTCGCGCAAGTGTCTCGAAGACTTGTGGAGGCAGTAGTTTCTCTGATTTGAGAAGCACCTGAACCTCGGGAACGTCGTCCAGTTCATACTTGAAATTGTACGTTCCAGGTACGCGAAGCAACTGTGTAAGATCGTGGCCCGACTTATCTACTCCAAGGTCAGCATGAGCGTATGCGACACGCTTGGAGTACATCTGTGCGTCAAGCGGATCAAGCTTGCGATCGAGACGCCACACAGCTTGGTAACGGCCAGGCGAAGATTCGATTACACACTGTGGCGGAATGTCAAGCTTGTCCGGCGTACATGTATCAAGGTCGGCCCACACAAGATTCTGCGGGATCGCGTTCTCTTTTCTACGTTTAGGTACGGATAATACGTTCACGCAATAGTAGATGTTCGAATTAGAAGATGCACGTCCGATATGGTCAACGATGTCGTCACGTTGTTTCGGCCACTCAAAAAACTCTTCGTTGAATTTCTCTCGTTGATACGGACGAGGAATAGTGGCAATGCAGACGTATCCCTCGTCGTTTGAAAAGAGGTAGTCAAAGAAGTCGAGTTGAATCGACTGTTGTTCAAATACAGCCACTATAAAGTGACTACGGTGAACCTGTTGTCAAGAAGAGGCTCGATTGCGGCATGTACTACGCCCCATTCTAATCTACCGTTACCACAACCAGGACGAGGCATAGCTACCGTCTTAAACTGCCATGCGTTAACGAATTTAACTAACTCGTGGACGCTTCTGACGATCAATATAATGTCTGCCTTTTCGTACCAAGCATGCTTAACAGGAAATGTTATCAAATGATAAACGGTGCCCAACCTAAATCCATATACGTGATTTCCACTAGTTCGTATCGCAATGCCTAAAAGCTCAGGCAAGTTAGGCCACTTGTTTGCAGCTTCAAGTGCGCAACCTTTCCCCATAACGGCCTTACCGTTAGTCTTGACGGTACCATTAGTTGTAATGACAATTGCATCCGCGTCAGTAGACCACAGATCAACCGTTTTTTCTAACATGCCAATCCTCCTCTAATAAGGACGCGAAGGGGGGCACCGCAGCACCCCCCTTTTCTCTCCTGGCGCGTTGTTAGATTGGCTGTCCTGCGCCTGCCGCAACCGCTGTACCGGCAGGCTTGTAACCCTTCACGTCGTTGTCGAAGTCGTTGGTCAGACTGTTGATTGATCGACCAACGGTGACAACAAGTTCGCGGCCTGCGAGTGCATCGGTATCCAGACGGAAACCCTTCTTGGAGATTTCCTCACGAGTGTAACCAGCCGCGAGCAGGAAGTTAAGCATCGTTCCTCTGTGATACGCCTGCTTGTCCGCAGGAATTTTACCATCGGCCGGAACGAAAATCTTGCCGAACACGCGACGGTTCTTGACCTTCTCACCGTTCTTTTCGTCGTCGGTGATAGCAAGCTGAATGTTTAGGTATGGTGTTTGATCGGGCAATTTCTTTGATCCGTCGGGATTCGACGTTGCTCGCCATTCCGGCGGAACCGGAATCTGCACATTGTACGACCCGGCGGGCACTGCTTCGAACTTACCTGCGCTTTCGTCCGCGCCTGTTAGATCGAGTACACCATCGAACACTGATTCTGCTTCGCTCATTTCTTACTCTCCTTCGTTGGCATATCAGCTCTGAACTTATCCCACAAACCACTGAACGTTGGTGCTTCCTCGACACCATCGAAAACATTGAGACGATCTTTCACGCGCAACGTCTCAGTTTTCATGGTCTGCAAGTACCTTACGGGTTTGCCATTCGTTACCTCCACGCGTAGATGACCAACAACGTCTACGAAACCAGGAACAGAAATATTCATCTGCCCGGCGAATTGCGCGAATTTAACCTTGCGTTTAAAGTTGTCTTCCTCCGATCCTTCGTGAGCCGTGAAAATCACGTTGCAGGGCAAGTCCTTGTACGCACGTATGATCTTCGTGATATGGTTTCCCGTTTTGTAGTAGGAGCGCTGATCCGGTACGCCTTCCTCGATTTTCGGATTCTCCTTAGCATACGCATCGTTCACTTGCATGAGGTCGATTTTGTACAACTCGGAAGTAGAATCGATCGCGACTGTTTTATATGGTAGTTGATCTTTTCCGTCCTTATCCTTCGTTATGGCATTAAACAGATCGAGAAATATTCCACGTACTGCTTCATACGATCGAGCCTGTTTACGATCGATGTTCTTTACCTTCCTGATTGTTTTCCATCCCCCATCGATGTCGATGAGAAGTACGGGTGACGTATCAGGGTGCTCGGCGGCAGTTCCAATGAAGTGCGTCTTACCCGAGCCAGGTTCCCCAAAGAGAAGCAAGCTGATCCAATCAACTTCCTCGTCAGGAGCATACGCGCCAATTTTGACACGTAGCTCATCAAGCGCTGTTGTGGCTATGATTCACTCCCCCTCTCTTATTACTTGTATCGCTTCAAGATAAGGGGCGACGAAGTTGTCAAGTCCTTCGATGATTATGCATGTTCGTCCAGTACGCGATGTCTTAAGTGCAATAGGCATTTCAGGATCAGGGAATGACATCTCTAGGTATTCAACTGATACCGTTAGCTCGCCTTTCCTATTATCATTGGGATCGTTCCTGTACGGGATTACTCTAGGATACACTACGCTGTCCATCTTTCTGCATGCAAGCCAGATATTCCACCTGTAGGAGTTTTGCAGGATGTATTGAAACCAATCTTGCCTGCTGGCGCTCCACATTTAGGACATTCATGTGCCCACGCACAATCGTTCGGCGTTTCGCAATGCCCACAGTAGTTACATGGGATAGTTGTGACGGTAGGGTCGGGCACGACTCCGACATGCGTATCGCCGCTCTCTACCGTCACGTGAGCGCTCGCGGCATTCTTGTACTCGCCCCCGGTGACGCGAGTAGGCAGGCTATTATAGTCTACCTCCGGGGGCGAGTTCTTTAGAAACTCGGTTTCGTCTATGATTTCGAAAAGATCACTCATCGACCGAACAACTCCACGATTAGCCAGATAACACAGAATAGGAACAGACCACCAAAGACGGCTGCAAATGAGATCACCCTATGAACCTAATTATGGTCATCACATTCCTTGTGGCACCATTCGCCGTCGATCAGTACGATGGTATCACCTTCGTAGATTTTCTCATCGCAAACTCCACATCGACTATTACGACTTGCAACAGTTTCGGGTTTATCCTCTTGTGAAAGAAACTCTTGGAGATCAGGAGGTTCAATCATGTTCTTGGTTTGTAGGCGCACGCGCCACAGATGATTGTACGTCCATTATTGATTACGAAACCATGTGACTTCTTACCACAAAGAGCACCCTTGCACCAACCACAAACGCGACGTAGTTTCATTGATTAATCACATGTGACCTATCTCCCCGCCAGAGTATCACAACTTTATCTGCCGTGCCATCTAGCAAGTTTTCATATACCGAGATTTCAACAACGTTGCCGAAGCAATCACATCCCTCCGATATAACTCGGAGTTCTGGATCAAACTGATCTAGCCGCTCGCGCAACTGTGATACCGTCATTGAGTTATCTATCACGGTTAACCTCGTACTTCATGGTGTAAGGGTCAAGTTCCTTTGGCATTTCGATGTTATAGAAATGACGATGCCACCACGACAGATAGCTAGGCCAATCAAAAAATCCTAGCAATCTCGCTATCTCGTCCATTCCAGCTTTATCTATCACGATTAGCCTCGTAACCATCGGAGAGAATCCCCTGCCAGTCCGAACCGTCGTCCGCAGCGATGCACGGTGTACGGAACGCGCACGTTAGGCAACGGTATTCGCCTGTGGGGTTTGGGTACACGCGCGGCATATCGAGCATTTCAAGTGCTATCATCTTTAGGTGACGACCCGTAGCTGCGATTTCGTACTTGTTTCTCGTAACGATATCGCGCTGTACAAACAAGCTGTCGCCCTGCTCCACGAGGTACGTGTAATATTGTTGCGCTTTCTCGTTCGTTCGGAACCAATGATCATAGTTTTCGTTGCCAACGATCAATGCCTGAAATAGATCGGCAGTAGTTCCCTCTTCGGCACGATTGATTGACGGGAAGCCATGCTTTGTTATCGTTGGTAGCTTTGGGAAGTTCTTTCGCATCGCGTTGTAGATAACGCGATCAACTACCTTATCTTTCCAGGGAAGATCATAGATAGCAGCTTCTTGAATCGTCGCCCAAAGGTAATTACTGCACTGCTCATCCTTATTAAGCTTCTCGAAGTAGGCATCATCGATTCGTGCAGCCGTCTTGTCTTCGTAGATACCGCACTTGTCGATTTCAGGCCACCATACAACGGCGTCTCGTTTTCCTCTCGCGTGTACTTGGAGTCTCTTACCATAATTAGGAGACTCTAAACGTTGGTCTTTCCAGTCGAATTCGAGCGGGATTGAATATGTAGACTCGGCAGCGAGCACAATAAAGTCATCATTCTTTTCTGCATAGCTCTTGTAGAATTCCATCATGCCGATGCCGAGTTCACGATGCAATTGCCACTCGTCTTCGATTTGCTCAGGCGCAGGCAGAAGATCACGTAGACCTTTAATTTCGAAAAGTCGTGGAGTACCTTCCTTGTCTATGTGGCGATTACGCGGTGTTACACGAGGATGAATGTCGTAAACGCGATCAAGCCAATCCTCGGTAACAACGCCACCTTCCCATTGATACGTCCAGTAGGTCAGGAAGGATTCAACAGGATCGTGGCTAAGGATCGGATCGTAGAACTTTTCGAGCGCGTAGTGAATCGCTGATCCGAATGCCAGTGGGAAGTTGATTCCGTAGATTGACACCTTGCGCCGTAGGTTCGTGCGTGTCGGTGAAGTCCAATCCCAATAGCGCCGACACCGTTTGAAGTTTGCGATGTCAGATGAGTGAATGGGAATGATATCCCACTTGGACGGTATCTCCGGGGGCTTCGTAACTACTTCTGTGGAACCCACGTTTACCGCTTTCCCGCGTGTGCATGCACGCGTGTCTAAAAAGGAAGATGGAGCTTAGCAGGTTTCATGCCCTTTGTCAAGGGGTTCGTTGCGTTATTTCAAACCATCGTTTCCTGGTTGATTGTCTCGATCAAACTTCTTTCCCGCATAGAAAATACTTGCCTTCCCTCCCTGAGTGAACAGCGGAGGAGTCTCGTCGCAGGGGCCGGGGATGTCAGCGGCGAGGGCAAGTGTGGCAAGCTCACGGGCGTGTCCGGGGTCGGCCGTGTGTGTGACATTCCGCAGCGCCCCCTCCAGCTCCTTCATGCGGGCTTCGGCTGCTTCGGCATGACGCTTTGAAATCTCGCGCGTTGCGAGCCATCCTCGTTCAGACTCTTGGCGTTGATAGACAGCTTCATCCCGCTCCCGCTCAGCCTCTGCGATGCGGGCTTCGAGGCGGGCGAGGGCGGCGTCGGCATCGCGGTAAGCATGACGCCGTTGTATGGTGGCCGGGGTTACCAGCGCCTCCCGCACGATCCGCACGTCTTCAAGAATTGAAGATTTCATCAAACCACTTTTTCTTTCTGTCAAGTTTACCCTTGACGTATTGATCGACTGTGTTCTTGGCATTAATGTAGATGATTTCGGGGATAGCTTTCTGCCCAGGACGATATACCCGGCCAACTCCCTGCATCATGTTCTTTGGCGACCAGTCTCTATCGAGGAAGATGAGATATTGTGCACTAGCGAGACTGATTGATTCCCCACCTAGTGCCAACGTGGACATGAATACCTTATGCTCTTTCCGTGGGAACACATCATGCCATAGATGATAACGTTCACTATCCGAGTGCTTCTGCTTCATGTGCAAGTATGGTATGTCCTTAGTACCAAGTCGATTCGCAAGTAACTCAAGTGGATCGCGGAAACACGAGAAGACTACCACCTGCGGCTTGTGTCCGTTTTCCCACTCGACTTCGCTCAAGATGTCCATGACTTCATCTAGTTTCGAAGACGGCTCGACCAACGAGATATCAGTGATTGTTCGTCCCTGATTTACGTTGAATTGACGATCATTCACTTGTGGAGTCGCAACGCAGATTTGTCGCAATCGACTCAGCATCGAAATCACGTTCGGTGAAGTAATCGGTTCGCCTGCTTGATCGAGCGTTCGAAGTGCATTTTTGATTTCGTTGTACATTGTCCGCTGTATACGTGACAATTCAACTTCGCGCGCCGATTCAATAGGATGACCGATATCTTTGTGAACTTCAGCCATCATACGACGTGGCCCGACTGATTTGCGTAGCGCACGAAACTCATCGACTCTGTACTTTCGGATTCCAACTATTACACGGAAGTTCTGGGGAGTCAATACTTCCTCACAGAAATGAGTACGAAACGGCCAGTACGCTTTCCTACTACCCATCGGCCATACGCCGCTCGATCCATCATGGTCAAGAAAGTCTAGGATGCTCCATATCTCGGCGGGGTTGTTTACGAATCCTGTACCTGTCATTGCATGACGATACTTTGCACGTGGACTGAACGACTTGATGTTCTTTGTCCATTGCGTATCGCGGTTCTTCATCCTGTGTGCTTCGTCAGCAAGGATAAACGTCCAATCGATCTTGCCAAGCCTTTCCCATAGTGCAGGGGCACCATCGGGATCGCTTTTCTTTAATCCTGCTTTATTGGTAAAGCAGTCATAGTGTGCGAGCACAATTGTTGGATCGTTGAAATAGCCTAGTCGCAAGTCCTGAAACACATCGTTGCGATCAGCCTGAAATTCAACGTCGCCAACGCGTTCTACAAGATCACTTACGTACAGATTGTACAATCTCCACTTCGGAATGCACTTTGGAATCGCATCGAAGTATGTTCCTTTACCACCCTTCGATGTTATGATGAGCGCTTTCGGAACATCGCCCGTTTCACGTTTGTCCATCGTGCACAAATGGTCGAGGAGCCACAATCCTGTGGAGGTTTTATACGCTCCCATTTCCGACCAATTTGCCGACGCTTGTTTTTCGGCAAGGAGTTTCAAGTCCTCGACTTGCCACGGCGTCATTACGTAACGGGTGCCATCTGTTAATGGCTGAAACAGATCGATGAGTTGGTCAGTCATCGCCGATTCTTCTCCCACTCATCGCGTGTGATCGTTCTGACACGAATCGTAGGTGGCGTTAACCGTGACGCAGCCCATGACACTCTAAGTTGGGCAGCGTTTCGCACGGCTACTTCTCTATCCGAGTATAGCCCGCAGAAGAGAATAGGCTCGTTACGGTGCTTAACTGCTACCGTATGATACTGCGATGAACCTTCCACTGTATGTTACCTTCCTTTCTTTCGTGCCACGTGTCTGAGCTAATGCCTCTGAGGGCGTGGCCCCTTTTGAAATTAAACGATTATATCTATTGCGAGCGCTATGACAACGTTTGTTTGATTTACAGAACAGTGTCTCGCCTGGCGTACCCCATCTTATCACACTATCGCAACAATTGCAAATCGGACGAACCATCTTCTGAATCGTCTGACGTGCCTGAGCTACGGTGTAGCCCTTCGTTACGACAAGGTACTCTACCTCGTCGCCGTGCTTTTCGTACCATGCCTCTTGACTGCACGGCTTGCACATCGTCCTTTGATGTACAGGCCCACCGCATCGAGTACAGCCTTGTACCAACGAGCACGCTAGACAGAATCCCTCGTTGTAATTAAACTCGGACGCACTAACCCAATCGCCACAACGGGGGCAAAATTCCTCCTGGCTAAGAGGAAGTGTGGCTTCCAACGCTCTTTAGCTCCAACCATTCAAAAGGTGTATACCATCGGACGTTCGTTCCGATTGGGCGAAACTCGACAATGGTAAGTTGACCTTTGTAAAGCGTGCGTCGATACTCGAATCCATCCCTAACCCACGTTTCGTAGGTCACCAGGGTTTGCACGACCACGGACTCCAATCCTTGCCTGATTCTACAAAGTAGTTATGTGCGGCTATTGCTTGTTCTAATGGCGTTTCGCCGTGTCCATATTTCTCACGTTCTGAACTACCCATTTGAAACATTCCGAGGTATTGTCCATTGTGGGCACGTACACTAAAA
>Ga0184637_10002571_pt1 | contig 11624 bp, 8 predicted proteins | sample PLM3_127_b2_FD_133143 | JGI IMG/M metagenome (GOLD analysis project Ga0184637, IMG submission 133143) | Groundwater sediment microbial communities from an aquifer in East River, Colorado, USA - PLM3_127_b2 | ecosystem: Environmental > Terrestrial > Soil > Riparian zone | place: USA: East River...
AATTGCCGGTGTATCGGGTCTCGCGCTGGTGAGCGCATGGGATTGGCTCCCGCCGCGCCTCGTCGAGTGCAAGGTGTGCGGCAGGACCGTTCTGACACGAGACCCGGCTCCGAGATGTTCACGATGCGGCGCCCGCGAGGACGAGTGAGACGGCGCGCTTGATGCTGTATACCGAACGGTATACAATGCTCTCGCCTCACGGGGAGGGGGCGACGCCATGAGCGAAACGGCGACAACCGAGACGAAGAAACCCCGCGCGAAGCCGGGGAGCGGCATGCTCTACCAGCGGGGCGAGACGTGGTGGATCAAGTATCACCAGGACGGGCGTCCGTTCTACGAGAGCACCGGCATGAAGGACGAGCGGCAGGCGCGCAAGATCCTCCACGATCGCCTGACCCGCGCGGAGACGGGGGCACCCGTGCTCCCGAACCTCTCCCGCGTGACCTACGATGACGCCGCGAAGGCGCTGAAAGAGCACTACGCGGTGACGGGGGCGCGCGACCTGACGGAAGCGGGCTGCCGCCTGACACACCTTGACCGCTACTTCAAGGGGCGGCGGCTGGCGTCCATCGGGACTCGGGATAGTGAAGCCTACGCGCTCAACCGGCAAGGGCAGGGGGCCAGCAACGGGAGCATTAACCGCGAGCTCGCGGTGCTCGGCCGGGCGTTGAAACTGGCGTACGAGCATAACCGGCTGGCCCGGATGCCAGTGCTACGTAAGCTCGAGGAGTCGGCGCCCCGGCAGGGCTTCTTCGAGGCCGATGCCTTCGCGGCGGTGCAGCGTCGGCTCGCGGCGGATCTGCAAGTGGCGGTGACGATCGCCTACGTCTACGGCTGGCGCATGCAGTCCGAAGTGCTCGCCCTCGAGCAGCGCCAACTGGATCTCGGGACCGGGATGCTGACGCTGGACCCCGGCCAGACGAAGAACGGCGAGGGGCGCGTGGTGGCGCTTACGGCCGACTTGATGCTTCTGCTGACCGAGCAGGTGGTCCGCGTGAAGGCGCTGGAGCGGCGGGCGCAGCGCATCGTCCCGGCGCTCTTCCCGCACCTGACGGGTCGCTTCGCTGGCCAGCCGCGCCGGGACTTCCGGCGGGCGTGGGCGACGGCGTGTAGGGCGGCCGGTGTGCCGGGGATGCTGCGCCACGACCTGCGACGGACGGCCGTCCGCAACATGGAACGGGCCGCGGTGCCGCGCTCCGTCGCCATGAAGCTCACCGGCCACCGGACGGAGAACGTCTACCGGAGGTACGCGATCGTGAGCCCGGCGGACCTCCAAGCGGCGGCGCTCAAGCTGTCTGGTGACATTCCTAGTGACAGTCGACGACTTCCTATTGAAACCTGTGCTGTAAGTACGTAGACTCACGACGCTGCGCCCGTAGCTCAGTTGGATAGAGCGTTGGCCTCCGAAGCCAAAGGCCGCAGGTTCGATTCCTGCCGGGCGCACCATGGAGCAAGGATGGGCCGTTAGCTCAGTTGGCAGAGCAGCTGACTCTTAATCAGCGGGTCCGGGGTTCGAGTCCCCGACGGCCCACCAAAGGAATCGGCCACTTCCGGAACACCGGAGGTGGTCGATTTGCTTTTGGTGCCCAATTGGTGCCCGAGCTTACTGGATTTCCGGGCGCGCGGACCTGTGATGCCGTCCACGAAGCGCTCGCGCCCGCCCGGAATCCAGTGCGCGTAGAACTGGAGCGTCGTGGTCGGCCGGCTGTGGCCGAGTTGCGCGGCGACGTACGTGATCGGCGCCCTCTGCGCCAGGAGCACGCTCGCGAACGTGTGCCGAAGATCGTAGACGCGAAAGCCCGAGAGCTTAGCCTCCTCGAGCGCCTCGACGAAATTCTTCCGCACCCGGCTCTCGTCGAGCGGAGTTCCCGCCTCGGTGCAGAACACCCAGGGCGGCATCTCCTTCCAGCCACGCTCAAGCTTCTCGCGCTTCCGGGCGAGCTGAAGTCGGCGGAGCGCCTTCGCGAGCGTCTCGCTCACGTCCACGGTGCGAGCGCCGCCGGTCTTCGGCGGGCCGATGCGCCCGGCCGAAAGTGCGCGGACTACGCGCAGGCGGCGAGTGGCTAGATCAAGATCGTCCCACTGGAGCGCGAAGGCTTCGCCCGGCCTGAGGCCTGTGTGCGCGAGGTGGAGAAAGAGAGGCGCGTAGACCGGCGTGCGCTTCTTTGCTGCGGCCAGGAACGCACCGAGCTGATCCTGGGACATCGGGCGGATGCTATGTGTGCGGTCGACCGCGTTGAGCTTGTCGGAGCGACCGCGCTGGCGACGGCCGAGATGCAGGGCGGGATTCGCCAGAAGGATGCCATCGTCCGCAGCGTCGGAGAGCATGACCGACAGCGTCGCGCGTATCAGGCGGACGCTGTTCTTGCTGAGCCCAGCGTGCCGCTTCCTAACGAGGAACGCCTTGATCATCCCGCGGCTCAGCTCACGCAAACGGGCCCGCCCGAAGGCCGGGACGATGTGAACCTTCAGGAGCTGCTTGTAGCTCTCGAGCGTGCGCGGGCTGATCTCGGTCTCGACGGCCGCAAGCCAGCGCTCGTTGTACTCGCGGAGAGTGATGTCCCGATCTGGTGACAGCAGCCCCGGATGTTGCCGCTCGCGGATCCTTTCACCCAGAAGATTCTCGGCGGCTTCCTTAGTGAGCGCTGTGACCCGATGGCGGACGCCGGCCGCGTCGCGATAGTCCACGAGCCAGACGTCTTGCTTTGCTCGTTTACGTCGTCGGATGCTGGCCACTGCTACCCTGCCCTCCCCGCCGCTTCCTAGTGGGCCTCGATCCCCGGCCCTTGGCCCTCAACCCTGCTCGGGCTTGTGCTGTCGCTGCCCCGAGCAGCTCGATGAGTTTGGCCGCTGGGCCCCGAATCCCTTGGGCGCCCGTCTCCCACTTGGCGACCGTGACTTTGTGGACGCCGAGCCGCTGGGCGAACTCCCGCTGGGTGAGCGCCAAGGCCTTTCGGATGCGTTTGACGACCGCCCCGGTCACGCGCCGATGATAGTGCAACGCTATCCTCGAAATCAATCGCTATGGCTGCCCGATTGGGCGGCAGCTCGTTCAGCGCATCGACCGGTACACGCACTGCTCGGCCCGTCCGGATGGCAGCAAGTCGGCCAGCCCGCACAAGCTCGTAGATGTGCCCACGCGAGAGCTTGAGCCTGTCCGCGACCTCCGCGACGGTGAGAAAGGCGACGACTTTCGGGATTGTTCGGGGCTGTGCGGCTGCGGTGCACAGCGCCGACAAGAGCTCGGCCCGAAGGCGCTCGAGCTCGCCCAGCGCGCGAGGGATGTCCTTCAGCGCGATGCTGGAAGGGTCGTGGACGTACTGCATGAGTACTCGCGAGTCTGTCGACCTCGGGTACAACGAGTCGCTCATCAGGACGCCGATCCGTCTGACGGCGGTGGGTGTGGTGCGGTTCTCAACTTCTGAATGAATTGTCGCGCCTTGGCAAGGCCCTGGTCGACCGCGGTCTTCACTGCGGGGTGCTGATAGGCGGCGATCCCTGCGGTTGCGACGGCGCCCGCCGCCCCCAGCGCGCTGCCCAAGCGACCCTCCGACACCGGCGGTTGCTCGGCCATCCGACGCGCGACCCAAGCGTCGACAAGACGTTGGATCTCGGCTTGGTCCTCGTCGCCTTTCAGGTGACGGTCCAGATGCCGCTGGAGGCGCGCCGTGAGCCCCACCGAAGAAGAGTCTGGCCTCTTGAGCATCGCGGCCACCACACGCCGATCAAACTTCGCCAGAGCGGCCCGGAGGTAAACGGGAGCCAGGACGAGTACGAGTTTCTTACCGGCCTTCTGAAGGCCTGCCGCGACCTCGGTCGCGAGGCCTAGATTGGTGTGCTCGACGACGCTGGACACGACATCATGAATCTCCGCCTCGTCGTCATCTGAGTGATGGCGACTCAAGGCTCGCTCGACATCCACGCGGAGTTGCACCTTGACAGACCGCGCGGTATTCGCGGGTAGCTGCCCGACGGCCCAGGTCTTCCACTTGGCGAGCCAGTGGCGGCGCGCCTTGTCGGCCGGCTCGGAAGGTTCGCCGTCCGGCTCCAGCACGCGAACACGTCGAGGCATCAGAGACCTCCTCGGGAAAGAAATTGGAGGCGCGATCGACCTTTTGGAGTGACGGCGTAACAATAAACGCCATGGCGTTGATCGAACACGCGACTCACGAGACCGCTACGAGTAAGGCGCAGCAGCTGCATGCCCGCGCCGGGCGCCGAAAGCCCGAGCGCGTCTGCCAACTCCCCTACGGACGCGTAGGGCACTCGAGTTAAGTACGAGAGGATCGCAACTTTGTGTGCCATAGCTAGAATAATTAGAGCGAAAGAGTTGGCCCGCCGTCTGTGGGGACAAATAGCGAGGCTAAGGGCGTGAAAATCAAGGGCTACGAGATCACACCCGTCCGGATGATCGTGCCCGCGATCCCGAGTCTTGCGGGCAATCCGCTCGACGTCGATCGCATTCGGGCCCAGCACGAGATTCTCTTCAACGGGGTCAGAACCGAATCGACCACATTCAGCACCGCCGAACGTGAGGCAGAGGAGATGCTGGCCGATTGCCGGCGTCGAGTTGCGCATCACGAGTACCACGCCCTGATCGAGTTGCTGGACGCCAATCCAGGATTCATCGCACACGAGTGGGTCCGCGAAACGTACCTCGACCTCGCGAAGAAGAAGCTTTTCGTGCGCCGGCGGGGCCGGATTCAGGGGAAGCGCCTGTTCCACCCGCTCATCGTGGCGGGACTGGTGGAGCATCTCATCGCGACGGGCGAGGCCAAGACGACTGAGAAGGCATTTGTCCGACTCGAAGAGCTCCAGCTGTTGAAGTACGAGACGGCGAAGGATCTCTATTATCGAGGGCGGCAGCAGGATCGCTTCCGGCCGATTTTCCTCGAGTTTCCGCAGTTCAGGCGGCTGGTCTCAGTTGAGGAGGGAGAGGCCCTTCTCCGCCGGGCTCGCATGCTTCAGCCGGGCGAGACGGTGACCTATCGTGGGGTGGATCCTGTTCTCGGAGAGACCGAGTTTGTTGTCAGCAGCAAATGATTAACACCTAGGTGTTAATCGTCGTTGCGCAGATAGTCCGCGCGGTGACCCACTGCCCCATTACCGTGATCTGCCAGGTTTTGCGGATAGCCCGGCGGACGGCCTACGGCCGAGACCAATCTTTGCAAATCCTATGCAACTTCATATAGGATGTTGCCGCAACGGCGCAATGAACAACACCATTGACTTTCCCCGCCTAGTCAAGAAGATCAGGGAGGCTCGAGGCTGCACCCAGGAGCAGCTTGCCCGCGATCTAGATGTCACCTTCGGGACGGTGAACGGGTGGGAAAACGGCAAGCATCGTCCCATCCAGGCACTCGCCGCACGGCTCCTCCAAATGGCCAGCGAGGCGGGTATTAGTCTACCGGGGCACGTTGGGTCAGTCGTCCCGCGGAAGGACCGGATCGGCGGCAGGCGCTGACAATGGCGCAGCTCCACATCGGTTGACACGATTCAGGATCGGCGGAGAGAAATGCCTTTTAGGTTCTCAGGTCATGAGACCTTTCCTTGTCGCTACTCGTGGCTACCGAAAGCCTACGTTGCGATCACCGCTGACCCTCGCGTCTTCGCCGACGAAGATCGGGCGATGATTTCACTCGGCGTCGGGAAGAATATGGTCCGCGCGATTCGGTTCTGGGCCCAGGTCGCAGGCTTGGCGGACGGCGCGGTGGACGGAAGTTACCGAATGACCTCGTTCGGTCAGGCGGTGTTCGGCAAGGACGGGTTCGATCCATTCCTTGAAGATATCCGGACGCTATGGCTGATCCACTGGCGGCTCGCCACGAACGTGGACGAGCCATTGTTCGCATGGGATTACCTTCTCAATCGGTGGCAGCACCCAGAGATCAGTCGCGCCGGAGTGCTGCGTGTCTTTCAGCAGGAGGCCGAGCGGCTGGAGCGCAAACTCTCACGGGTAACCTTAGAGCAACACTTCGATACGTTCCTTCACAGCTATGTGCCAACGCGCAGCCGCAAAGGCGACATACAAGAGGACAACCTCGACTGCCCGCTAGTGGAACTCGAACTGATTCAAAAAGTGGGCGAGCGGAAGGCCGATAGGGCAGGGAGACGGGAGCCGATCTATGCCTTCCGCCGTGAACAGAAGCCGGACATCACGCCCGAATTATTCGTCTACTGTCTCGATGATTTCTGGAGGGAACGCCGCCGGACTGAGCAGACGCTAACTTTCCGGGACCTCTCCGTCGCACATGGCAGCCCGGGCCAGGTGTTCAAGCTGCCAGAGTCCGACCTTCGAGAACGATTGGAGCGATTGGAGACAGACTCTGACGGTTCCTTCTGCTATCGAGAGTCAGCCGCCACCCAACAAGTAGTGCGAACCGGCGAGACGGACAAAGACTTCCTCTCGGCGATTTATCTGTCGGCCGTAGGCGCATGAGTGTCGTTCGCATTGGCGACGTTCTCAGAGTTCGTAACCGCTTCATGCGTTCGACCCATCTCGAGCGGGATTTTGGAGACGCGGGGCTTCGCGACTACATCGTAACGCCACAAGCGAAGGCGATGCTTGAGCGGCTGACTCTGGGACTCGCATTCCACTCCCGTCAGCGTGCCTGGCGCATCACGGGCGACTACGGGACCGGGAAGTCGTCGTTCGCGCTGGCCCTGGCCCAGTTGCTAACCTATCGCCGCCAGCACCTACCGCTGGCATTGCGGCAGGTGGTCGATTTTCGTCTTCTCGGTACGGGACGCCCGCAGCTGGTCCCGGTGCTGGTGACCGGTTCGCGTGAGCCGATCGGCGTCGCCCTGCTGCGATCCCTACAGCGTGCTATCGAGGGCTTACGGACCCGCGGGAAACGGCCACGCGTCCTTGGAAGGCTGCGATCCGTTGTGAGCACCTCCGCACACCCTGTCTCCGACTCGGTCGTCGTCGACCTATTGGCCGAGGCAAATGCATACGTCTGTGGGACGGGGAAAGCAACGGGGTTGCTGATTGTGCTCGACGAGCTCGGTAAGTTCCTCGAGTTCGCCGCGCTCCATCCGGATCGTCAGGATGTCTTCCTCCTGCAGAGCTTGGCCGAGGCAGCATCACGCAGTGGGAAACAGCCTCTCCTGATCGTCGGCCTCTTGCATCAGGGGTTTAATGCCTACGCCGAGCAGCTTTCCCAGTCTGTGCAGAAGGAATGGGAAAAGGTTGCCGGTCGCTTCCAGGAACTGCTGTTCAACCAACCGCTCGAGCAGATCGCTGGTTTAGTCGCCAATGCGTTGAACGTCCGTACACAGAAGCTGCCCAGGGACCTCACCGCGGAAGCCAAGCACGCTATGGCGCGGACTTTAGACCTGGGATGGTATGGCGCGGCTGCGACGCGTCGGGTTCTGCTAGAAACAGCGCCCAAGCTCTATCCTCTGCATCCCACGGTCCTTCCCGTGCTCGTCCGGCTGTTCAGCCGCTTTGGCCAGAATGAGCGATCGCTGTTCAGCTTCCTCCTTTCGGATGAGCCGTTCGCTCTCCAGGACTTTTCCGAGCAGTCGCTGAACGCCGCCCGCTTCTATCGGCTCTACCACCTCTACGACTATGCGCGCGCCGCCTTCGGGTCCAGGCTCAGCGTTCAGAGCTACCGGAGTCACTGGAATCAAGTCGAATCAGTCGTCGAGAGCTTCCCGCGAGAGCAGGTGGGCGAGTTACAGATTCTCAAGACGGTCGCTCTGCTAAATCTTGTCGACGTGCCGAGCTTGCTCGCGACAGAGGAGGTTCTAGAAATAGCGGTGGGCACCGACGCGCGAATGAACACGCGTCGTGTGAACGACGCTCTCCGCCACCTCCAGCGGGACAAGCATGTGTTGCACAATCGTGGTGCAGCAGGCGGCTACTGCCTATGGCCCCATACCAGTGTGAACCTCGAAAAAGCGTACCAGAACGCGTGCCAGGCGGTCGGCACGACTCAGCGCATCTCCGCACTCATCCAGGAAAGTCTGGAAACAAGACCGCTCGTGGCGCGACGGCATTACATCGAGACGGGGAACCTGCGTCACTTCGCGGTCTGCTATATACCCGTAGTGAGTCTCGCGGGTTTCTTGGAGGAAGAGTCGCGGAGCGCCGATGGCCGCATTATCGTGCCACTCTGCGAGACGGAGGAGGAACGGCAGGAGGCGCTCGCTCTCGCGCAGTCCGCCACACTGAAAAAACGTCCCGACCTCCTCGTGGCGGTCCCAAAGCCGCTCGGCGCCTTAGTCGGGCTCGTCCAGGAGTGCCAGCGTTGGGAGTGGATCTCGCAGAACGTTCCCGAGCTTAACAACGACAGCTACGCTGCCGAGGAAGTGTCGCGCCAGACGGCGGCGTCACGCCAGATTCTTGAGAAGCGAATTCGCAGCTACGTCGGGCTGCGACAGTTTACCGAGACGATGGAATTGCAGTGGTTCCATCAGAGCTCCCCGCTCGCTGTCAGGAGTGGACGTCAGCTTCTTGCGACACTCTCAAGGATCTGCGATGACACGTACGACCGTGCTCCACGCATCCGCAACGAACTAGTCAACAGACACATCCTCAGCTCGGCCGCTGCGGCGGCGCGGATGCGGTTGATCGAGCGTATTCTCAAGTTTCCGTCGCAGCCGCTCCTGGGGATGGACGCCACGAAGAAGCCGCCAGAGATGTCGATGTACCTCTCGGTGTTGAAACAGGCGAGTTTGCACCGCGAGATCGAGGGCGGTTGGGCGGTCGTGGAGCCGCCGGCTCACACCGATCCCGGCAACCTCGGACCCATCTTCCAGTGCATCCTCGGACTCCTTGAAGAAACGCCGGATAGACGTGTGCGCGTTTCGGACCTCTTCGCGCAGCTGAGGTGCCGTCCGTATGGCGTTCGCGATGGCCTAGCACCGCTGCTGCTTGCTGTCTTCGCCGTCGTGCACGAGCAGAACCTAGCCTTTTACGAGAACGGTGCCTTCCTGCGCCACCTCTCGGGAGAGGAGTTCCTCCGACTCATCAAGGTCTCGGACTCGTTCGAGGTGCAGTTTTGCCGGATCGCCGGTGTACGCGCGGTGGTTTTTGAGAAGTTGCTTAAGCTGCTGCACCCTGAGGAACCGCCGCAGCGCAGGCCGGACATCTTGGACGTGGTGCGTCCGCTCTGCCAGTTCGCCGCTCAGCTTCCAGGCTTCACCCACCGCACGGCGAGGCTCTCCACGGAGGCAGCCGCCGTTCGCGAAGTCCTGCTCCATGCGGAGGAGCCCGGGACCCTTCTCTTCAAACAGCTTCCCAAGGCTTGCGGCTTCCAGGAGTTCCAGAGCGACCGTGCGCCGAGTGGCCCTGAGGTACGACGCTTCGTTGACGCGCTCAAGCACGCGCTCGAGGAGCTGAAGGCCGCATACCCCGACCTCCTCGGGGCCATGGAGGCTACGCTGGTCGGCGCCTTCAACCGACCGGGACGGTTCGAGGAAGTGCGCGGCGCCCTTGCTGCCGTGGCCACCAAACTTCTGGTCGCCGTCGCCGAACCACATCTGAAGGCGTTTTGTCTCCGCCTCGCGGATACCGCGTTGCCTGATATCGCGTGGATGGAATCGCTCGGCAGTCTTCTCTGTGGGAAACCGCCATCGAAGTGGGTGGACGCCGACGCGGAATCGTTTCAGGACGAGTTGAAGCGCCTAGCTCGCCAGTTCCAGCGGGTGGAGGCGATGACGTTTGACACGCTCAAGGTCAACCAGCGTTCCGCGATCCGCGTCGCCGTGACCAGGCACGATGGTGTGGAGGTCGACCAGGTTCTCTACGTCGGAACCGAAGAAGAGACACAGGCCGGAGAACTTGAGGCTCTAATTGGTGAAATCTTCCAGAAAACGAACCGTGTGGGCCTCGTTGCTGCGTCGCGCGCGCTTGGGAAGGCGCTAACTGCGATCAAGCGCGAGTCCGCCTAAGTGCGGCGCTACTCTCGATACGGATTCCGCAACGTTTTGGGAGACCAATGTCCTTCCGCGTGATGGCGAGAACGGTTCTTCACCTCGGATCAGAGCTCATCAGCTCGGACGGCATCGCGTTCTACGAGCTAATCAAGAACGCATTCGATGCCGGCTCGCCCAGGGTCGACATCGATGTCGTTATTCGCCTCGCCCACGATGCCTACATCTCTCACGTTCAGTTCGTCCAGGCGCAACAGGGCATGAGGCGCACCAATGGCAAGATCGCGGAGGCGGTCGGCGAGCGCGCCGCTGCAATTGTGCAACAGGTTGATGCAGGGGCACCAGGGGCAGCCAGGCTCACTCGGCGGATTTCTCAGGCAAGGACATGGGAGCAGCTACTCAAGGCCCTGGATCGAGCGAATTACATCGATTTTCGTGATACCGGAAGCGGCATGAGCCGCAAAGAACTTCAGGACGACTTTCTCACGATCGGCACGCGCTCCCGCCTGCTCCAATTTGAGCGGCACCAGAAAGAAGCCGGGGGTGGCAGGCCGATCCTGGGCGAGAAAGGCCTTGGTCGCCTGTCAGCGATGCGCCTCGGGTGGTGGCTCCGCGTGGAGAGTTCGCGGAGCGGCGAGGCTAACTGGAACCTGCTCGAGATTGATTGGCGCCTCTTCTCACATGAGTCCGACACGCTGATCGAAAACATACCGATTGAACCAACGGTGGGACGAGAGAAAGATGATCACGATGCGAGCGGTACGCGAATCCGAGTCTTCGGCCTGAAGTCGCGATGGGCGGAGAAGAAACTAGCGGACATCGCGACGTTCGAGTTCAGCCGGCTGACGGATCCGTTTGTGCCCAAGGCCCGTTACCCCATCTCCTTGCGGTTTAACGAGCAGCCCATCCACATTCCGGCTCTAGAAAAGATTCTCTTCGACGAGGCCCATGCGGTGGTCCGGGCGGAGTACACGACGGACGACAGCGGCCCAGAGCTCAGAGGGAAGATCAACTACGCACTCCGACACCGCGAAAAGACGTTTTCCCTCGAGCTGCCGGACCTTCTTAGCATCACCGGGCTCGGACTGTCCTCTCTGCAATCCTTGGGGCCTTTCTCGGTCGAGTTTTATTGGTTCAACCGAAGAATACTTCAGGCCGTTGAGGGGATAGGGGATAAGCGGCGAGTCCAAGAGTTGGTGAATCGCTGGTCTGGCGGACTGATGGTATTTCGGGACGGCTTCCGCGTGAACCCGTACGGGAGCCCAGACGATGACTGGCTGAATATGGATCATAAAGCCCTTGCGTCGGCCGGATACAAGGTGAACCGGAAACAAATCATAGGCCGGGTCTGTATTTCGCGTCGGAACAATCCGGCGCTCGTCGACCAGACGAACCGTCAAGGGATTCGCGACTCCGACGAAAAGCAAGCCATGATCAGCTTGCTCCAACACCTGCTGGAAGTCCAGTTCCGGACGTTTCTGAACCAAGTTGACGACGAGCTCCGCGCAAAGCTACCAGTCGACTTTGATGAACTCACTGACCGCATGGAAGCAGAGGACAGGCAGATGCGGCAGAGCGTCCGTCTTCTGCTTGAAAAGTACCCGCAGGTTCGCAAAGACGCAGACGTCATCGGCGCGCTCGAAACGTCGCTCCAAAGGATCGATAGTCTGCTTGGCGACGCCCAGGAGCTTGCTGACTCGTTCGAGAAGGGGCGCGCGCAGTTAGTCAACCTCGCGGGATTG
>Ga0184637_10002573_pt1 | contig 11622 bp, 14 predicted proteins | sample PLM3_127_b2_FD_133143 | JGI IMG/M metagenome (GOLD analysis project Ga0184637, IMG submission 133143) | Groundwater sediment microbial communities from an aquifer in East River, Colorado, USA - PLM3_127_b2 | ecosystem: Environmental > Terrestrial > Soil > Riparian zone | place: USA: East River...
GTGGCGGTGCTGATCATCGCGTGCCCCTGTGCGCTCGGGCTCGCGACACCGATGTCGATCATGGTCGCGACCGGCAAGGCCGCGACGCAAGGCGTGCTGTTTCGCGATGCCGCCGCGATCGAGCACTTGCGCAAGGTCGACACGCTGATCGTCGACAAGACCGGCACGTTGACCGAGGGCAAGCCGGTGTTCGATCGAACCATCGCGGCCCCCGGCTACAGCGAAGACGAGGTGCTGCGGCTCGCGGCGAGCCTCGACCAGGGCAGCGAGCATCCGCTCGCCGACGCGATCGTGCGGGCCGCGCGGGAACGCGGCCTGAAGCTCGACAAGGCCGAGAGCTTCGAGTCGAGCTCCGGCATTGGCGTGCGCGGCAACGTCGCCGGCAAGTCACTCGCGCTCGGCAACACCGCGCTGATGTCGCAGCTCGGCATTGCGGTGGACGACCTGAAACCGCAGGCCGAGGATTTGCGCAATGAAGGCGCGAGCGTGATGCATCTCGCGGTGGACGGCAAGCTCGCCGGTCTGCTCGCGGTGTCCGACCCGATCAAGGCGAGCACCCCGGAGGCGCTGGCGAGCATCAAGTCCACCGGCGTGCGCGTGATCATGGCCACCGGCGACGGCTTGACCACCGCCAAGGCCGTCGGCGCACGGCTCGGCATCGACGAGGTGCACGGCGAAGTGAAACCCGCCGACAAGCTCGCGCTCGTCGAGCGGCTGCAGCGCGAAGGTCATGTCGTCGCGATGGCGGGCGACGGCATCAACGACGCGCCAGCGCTGGCGAAGGCCGATGTGGGCATCGCGATGGGCACCGGCACCGACGTCGCGATGCACACCGCGCAGGTGACGCTCGTCAAGGGTGACCTGCGCGGCATCGCCGTCGCACGCGCGGTGTCGACCGCGACGATCGCCAACATGAAGCAGAACCTCGGCTTCGCATTCATCTACAACGCGCTCGGCGTGCCGCTGGCAGCAGGGCTGCTGTACCCCTTCACCGGTTGGCTGCTGTCTCCGATGATCGCGGCGCTGGCAATGAGCTTGAGCTCGGCATCGGTGATCTCGAACGCATTGCGCCTGAGGCACTCCAAGGCCTGAGGGGCAGGCAGTCATTCGCACTCCCCGCGGAGCGAGCCATGACCGCATCACCACGAAGAATCGGCCTTGGATCCCGCCGAGTGCAGTGGGTCACGCTGGCGTTGGCAGCGGCCACTACCACCATGGCCGCTGATCTTGATATCGCCTGGGACGACTCGGGCCGCTTCGAGCGGAGGCTGACGCTCGCGCCCGGTGCGTTCGCGGAGGCCTGCGGCGCCCTGCGCAAGGGCCAGTTGATCGCGTGGTCGTTCAAGGCGGACGGGCCGCTGAACTTCAACATTCACTATCACGAAGATCAGCAGCTCGTGGTTCCGGAGAATCATGACGGTGCCGCGAATGCCATCGGCAAGCTGGCGGTGGGCGCCGATCAGGTGCACTGCTGGATGTGGACCAACAAGTCGTCCGCAACGGTGAAGCTGGCCATCGCGCTCGCTCGCTGAGCCGGCCGCGATCGGCGGGACGGCTGCCCGAGCGAGTCACACCGGGATCCTCATGCCGACCGAGTTGTTCCCTGCCTCGGACTTTGCGAAGACATGGCCATGGTGCATGTCGACGACGGCCTTCGCTATGGCGAGGCCGAGGCCATGGCTTGTTCCACTATGGCTGCGGGCAGCATCGGCGCGGAAGAACCGATCGAACATTCGTGCGCGCACATCGTCTGGAATGACCGGGCCGGGATTGAACACCTCGACCACAGCATGTCCACCGTCGATGCGCAGCCGGACACGGATGGTCTCTCCGCGGCGCGTGTTCTTGATCGCATTGGACAGCAGGTTCGACAGCGCCCTGCGCAGCAGTCCCGCGTTGCCGCGAACCGTTGCGTCACCCTCGACCGTAACCTGCAACCCCGCATCGTCGAGTGCCGCCTCGTAGTACTCGAATGTCTTTATTGCTTCATCGGACAAGCTGACGAGGTCGGATTCAGGGGCCTCCTCTCCCTGATCAGCGCGCGCGAGAAAGAGCATGTCGTTGACCAACTCCTTGAGATGCTCCAGATCTTCCAGCTGATCGCCGAGCGTCTCCCGCAGGACTTCCGACGAGCGCTCGCTCGCCAGCGTCACCTGCGCAGCATTGATCAATGACGCCAACGGCGTTCGCAGCTCGTGCGCGACGTCTGCGGTGAAAGCCTGCATTTGCTCGTAGGCTATCTCCACGCGATCGAGCGCGACGTTGAACGCTCGCACAAGATCTTTCAGCTCGGCGTCGATGCCATCGCTTCGAAGGCGAAGCGACAGCGACGACGGCGAGATCCGCGCGGCCTCGTCCGACAGTTGGTGCACTGATGCCAGGCCCGCGCGCGCAGCGCGGCCCGCAAGGACAATGCTCAGCACGACCCCGACCGCGCAGACGCCCCAGAGGATCCAGCGATACGTCGCCAACAGCTTCAGTCGCGGGCGCGTGTCGATCGCGACGATCATCGATGCCACCGGCAATGTGCCGGCGTCCGCTACCGGCACCTGCAGACCTTCCATCGGGACTTGGTCTTCGCGTGCCAGTGCGAGCACATCTCCGACTCGTGCAGTGACGCGCGGTACCTTGCCTTCGCCGAAGACGACCTCCGACCTGGGCGACAACAGCCAGACAGCCAGATTGCCGTGGCCAATCAGGGCATCCGTGATGTGGTGCGCCAAGATCGCGATGTCGCCGCTGGCCTTCGTTTCGTCGATGAAGTGCCGCACCACCTCGACTCTCCCGGCGAGCTGCGCACGATCGGCACGCTCCAGCTCGTTCGCCAGCGCGACGTAGAGAACTCCGCCGGTCACCGCGAACACGAGGACTGCGACTGCGCCCAGCGCGAGCGTCAGGCGTGAGCGGATCGAACGGATGGCCATCGCACCAGCGCCGGTGTAGATCATTCCCGCAGCTCGAGCACATACCCCATGCCGCGCACCGTGTGCAGCAACTTGGCGGCAAAGGGATCGTCGAGCTTCGCTCTCAACCTGCGCACGGCGACCTCGATCACGTTGGTGTCACTGTCGAAGTTCATGTCCCAGACCTGCTCGGCCAATGTCGCGCGCGACAGGATATGTCCCTGCCGGCGCAGCAACAGGGTCAGCAACGTGAACTCCTTCGCGGTGAGGTCCAGGCGTTGTCCGGCTCGATAGGCTTTCCGGCTGGCGAGGTCGACCTCGAGATCGGCCAGACGCAGCGTCAGCTCTTCAGCGCTGTTCCTGCCGCCTCCACGGCGCAGCAGCGCCTGAACGCGCGCGAGCAGCTCCGAGAACGCGAAAGGCTTGACCAGGTAGTCGTCCGCACCGGCCTGAAGCCCGCGTACCCGGTCCTCGACCTTGTCACGCGCCGTGAGCATGAGTACGGGTGTGTTCTTTTGCTCGCGCAGCTGCCTCAGTACCTCGAAGCCGTCCAGCCCGGGAAGCATCACGTCCATCAGCACGAGGTCGTACGCGCCCTCGATGGCGAGGTGGCTGCCGTCGACACCGTCAGTGGCCACGTCAACGACATAGCCGCTCTCGGTCAGTCCCTTCTTCAGGTAGTTCGCAAGTCGACGTTCATCTTCGATGATCAGGATGCGCATGGCTGCTTCGTGGACAAAGGCGCCTGCGCGGCATATTGCCCCAATTGCGAGCAGGTGGGGCTTTTGCGCACGCGATTCGCGATGCGTACACCTTACCGTTTCGTAATGTCCGCGTCAGTCTGGCGTCGGCAGGCATCCATAGGATGAAGCATCCAATGCATGAAGCATTGCGTATCGCTGGTAGGGCGAATCCGTTTCTTGAACGACGCGCCCTGCCTTTTAGACCGCTGAAGGGAGATTTACGATGAATATGGTCAAGACTCTCACTCGCGCACTGATGCTCGCCTCGCTCACGATGGTGGCGGGCACGGCACTCGCTCACGGCGACCAGGCGCACGCCAAGAAGCCGGTGGCCGTGAAGAAGGAACAGAAAGAATGGGGCATCGCGGGCGACGCGAAAGCAGTCAAGCACACGGTCAAGCACGAGATGCTCGACACGATGCGCTTCACGCCGGACAAGGTCGACGTGAAGGTGGGCGACACCGTCAAGTTCGTGATCCACAACGACGGCAAAATCATGCATGAGTTCGTGCTCGGCACCAAAAAGGAACTCGAAGAGCACGCCGCGCTGATGGCGAAGTTCCCGAACATGGAGCACGACGAGCCCTACATGGCACACGTCGCGCCAGGCAAGACCGGCGAGGTCGTCTGGACCTTCAACCGCGCCGGCGAGTTCTACTTCGCTTGCCTGATCCCCGGCCACTACCAGGCCGGCATGATCGGCAAGGTCACGGTCGCCGCGAAATGAGCTCCGCCATGGAAGGAACCCTCATAAGTGCAATCAGGACGCTGCTGCTTGCCGCGACCGTTTCGGCGCTTTCCTTCGGCGCCTTCGCCCAGAGCATGATCGACGCGAGCAAGACGGGTGACATCCTGATGGCGCAGGCGGCAACCGGCGAAATGACCGAGGGCGAAGTCCGCAAGGTCGATAAGGAGAACAAGAAGCTCACGCTCAAGCACGGCGAGATCAAGAGCCTCGAGATGCCACCGATGACGATGGTGTTCCAGGTCAAGGACGCGGCCATGCTCGACAAGGTCCAGGCCGGTGACAAGGTGCGCTTCAAGGTCGAGAAGATCGGCAGCAGCTTCGTGGTGACAGAGATCAACGCGGCGAAGTGACAGGGTCACGCCTCGTTGCCCTCGCAACCGCTGTCACGCTCGCTGGCTGCGGTGGTGGTTCTGGCGCGTCTGAGAATGAGTTGTTTGTCCTTTATCGCAACAGCGTCACCAACGAGAACATGCGTATTCACGTTGCAACATTCGATGCTTCAGACGGTGAGGCCTACAACAAGGGCAACTGCGACCAAGCTCAAGCTCTCTTCCAGGCTCAGTCGGGCGTGAAGACAAAGTTCTGGTGTGAGAAGGGGCGGTTCAAAAGATGACCACCGCGCCATGGCTGTGTCTGCGGATCACCCAACCTTCTTGACCCAGGCGCTGCACCAGCCATTGGTGGCGACTTGCTTGCCGGGGAAGAGTTGACACGGACCCCACGCTTCGTTGGCCTTGGCTTGGTAGAGCTGGCAGTTGCTGCACTTCTGGGCAACCTCGTGCTTGGGAAATTTCTTTGCATCGACCTTTTTGGTGTCGTGCTTGTACCCCAGCGCAACGGCTTGCGGATCGGTTTCCTCGAGCTTGGCAGCGGTTTGAGCCATGGCTCGCGATGCCACAACGGCCGAACCCGCTGCGACGACTTGCATGATGAAAGTGCGGCGATTGGTCGTGCTCATGGGATCCTCATTTGCTTGCTCTGAGTTCAGGACTTGGCGCCCGCCGCGATCAGTTGCTTTTCCAGCTGGTCGGCAGACAGCGCCCCAGGGATGCGGGTGCCATCCTGGAACAGCAGCGTTGGCGTGCCGGTGACGCGATGTTTGCGTCCGAGCTCGGTGTTGCGCTCGATCGCCGAGGCATCGCACTGGCCCATGGTTCGCGGCGGGGCCTTGCCATCGACCATCCAGTCGCGCCAGACTTTGGTCGCGTCCTTCGCGCACCAGATGTTGCGCGATTTCTCGGGCGAATCGCCGCCGAGGATGGGGTACAGGAAGGTGTACACCGTCACGTCCTTCACGTCGCCGAGGCCCTTCTCGAAGCGCTTGCAGTAGCCGCAATTGGGGTCGGCGAACACGACCATCTTGCGCGCGCCGGTGCCCTGTTTCCAGACGATCGCATCCTTCAGCGGCAGCGTCGCGAAATCGATCGCGGTGAGCTTGTTGATGCGCGCCTGCGTGAGGTCGGTGCGCGTGCGAGTGTCGAGGATGCTGCCCTGGAACAGGTAGTTGCCCTGCTCGTCGGAATAGAAGATTTCGGTGCCGATGCGCACCTCGTACAGGCCCGGGATCGGCGACTTGCTGACCTCGTCGATCTTCGGCAAGTCGGTCAGGCGCTCTGCGAGGTTCTTACGAATCACCGCCTCCTGGGCGAAGGCGGTGGCGCAGAGCAGCAGGCCGGCCGTACTCAGTGCAGCGACGCGAAGGGTGGCGTAGTTCATGTCGGCCCTTTCAGTGGTCGGCGCTGCGAAGGTGTGAGTCGATTGACTAGAGTCAGCCTGCGGTTGCGAAGTTCCCACACGCCGGGCGATGGGCTGGCAAACGGGCGCGACGCGCACAATCGCTCCTGCGGATGGGCGCCGACCCACCGCTAATCGCGCCGAGGTTGTGGCGATGAAATCGACTGAAGATTCCGATACCCCCGCCGATGCCGCCGCCATCTTCCGCAGGCGCCGGTTGCGGGTCGTGTCCCTGCTTGCAATGCTGGTTGTCTTGGCGTTTGTGCTGAGGATCGCCGTTTACAAGGACGATGGGCTTGCGCCGGTTCGCGTAGCGACGACCGGTGAGACCTCGGGCACCGCCGGCCTGCGCTTCGCCCTGCTGCCCGCCCCTCGGCCGCTGCCCTCGATCCAGTTTATGGACGACACCGGACGGCGCCTGACGAGCGAAGACTTTCGCGGCAAGGTGGTCTTGCTCAACTTCTGGGCCACGTGGTGCTTACCCTGCCGCGAGGAAATGCCGGCGCTCGATCGGCTACAGGCAACGCTGGGCGGAAAGGACTTCGAGGTGGTCGCTGTGTCCATCGACAAAGGGGACAAGGCCATTTCCGCGGTGAAGGTCTTCTACCGCGATGTCGGCATTCGTCACCTGCGCATCTACCAGGACCCGACAGGCGATGCCGGGTTTGAAGTGGGGATGGTCGGCATTCCGACGACCTTGTTGCTCGATCGCGAGGGCAAGGAGTTGGGCAGGATGAGCGGTCCAGCCAAGTGGGACGGCCCCGAAGCACTGGCTTTGATCGAGCGGCACGTCAGGCCCCCCGGCGCCGCAGGGCGCAATGCTCGGTAGCCAGGGTGGAGGCGCATGATGATCGAGGCTTCATTTCTCGGGCTTGCTGCGGTGTTTGCTGCCGGCACGGCCTCCTTTCTTTCCCCCTGCGTACTGCCCCTCGTGCCCGGCTATGTCTCGTACATCGCCGGTCATTCTGTGCACGGCGCAGGGCAAGCGCCGGAAAGTCGCTCCCATTCCGCCACGCTGGGACTGGCGATCGTTTTCGTGCTCGGATTCTCGACCGTGTTCATCGCCCTTGGCGCAAGCGCGACTGCCCTCGGCCAGTGGCTGCTGCGCTACCGGTACGAGGCCAACATCATCGGCGGCGTGACGGTCATCGTGTTCGGGCTGTTCATGCTCGGGATGCTGCGGCGTGTGTCGTGGATCTACCGGGATCTGCGCTTCCACCCGCACATCAGAGGGGGCAGACCCGCAGCTGCATACCTGCTGGGGCTTGCTTTCGGCTTCGGCTGGACGCCATGCATCGGCCCCGTGCTTGGCGCGATTCTGACCATGGCGGCCGTTTCCACTCAATCCAGCGGCATCGTTTTGCTGGCGATCTATTCGGCGGGGCTCGGCGTGCCCTTCGTGCTGGCCGCCGCTTTCACGAGCCGGCTCTTGAAGCACCTGCCTGCCCTGCGCGGCGTGGGCCGGCAGCTCCAGGCCTTTGCAGGCCTGGTCTTGATCCTGATGGGTGTTGCCATGCTGACGGGGCACCTCTCGTCATTCGCAATATGGTTGCTTCGAGTATTCCCGACGCTGGGTTCCGTGGGCTGATCCATCAGCTGCTGACGAAAGCAATGACGATGAAAAGACTCCTGGTCCTGATATTCGCCCTGCTGCTCGGCCAGAGCGCGTTCGCTCAGTTCGACCACAACTACGTCGCCTGGGACATGCTCGTGAAGAAGCATGTCAAATGGCTGCCCGACAACAAACAAAGCCGCGTCGACTACGCCGCGTTCAAGGCTGAGCGCGCCGAGCTGAAAAGGGTGCTGGATAGTTTGACGGCGGTGCCGAAGGCCGAGTTCGACGGCTGGAGCGCGCCACAGCGCATGGCATTTCTGATCAACGCCTACAACGCGTTCACGGTCGAGTTGATCCTGACCGAATACCCGAACCTGAAGTCGATCAAGCAGATCGGGCCGTTTTTCTCGACACCCTGGAAGATCAAGTTCTTCAAGCTGCTCGGCGAGGACCGTTACCTCGACTGGATCGAGCATGAGCAATTGCGGCCCCAGTACGCCGACCCGCGCGTGCATGGCGCGGTCAACTGCGCGGCGATCGGCTGTCCCGCGCTTCGCAACGAGGCCTTCACCGCCGCCAAGCTCGAAGCGCAGCTCGACGACGGCATGCTGCGCTTCATGAGCGATCGCACCCGCAACCGCATGAAGGACGGCAGGCTGGAAGTGAGCTCGATCTTCGACTGGTTCGCAGAGGACTGGGAGAAGGGCCACAAGGGCTACGCGCAGCGCGACGACCTGTTCGCGAAGTACGCTGCGCAACTCACGGACGACGCCGGCGACCAGGCCAAGCTGCGGGCGAAGACGGTGTCGGTGAAGCGCTTCGACTACGACTGGTCGCTCAACGCGGTCGGGCGTTGAGTCGGTTGCCCTTGCACACGTGCGTCGGCTGACTGAGGTGGCGACGCAAACGAATGAACGGCGCCGCCATCACCACAGCGGCCGCCCGCCGCCGCTGGCTGCCCTGGCTTGGCGCTCTGCTTGGACTTGTTGCGCTGGCGTGGGTGCTGCAGGGCTTCGACTTCGCGCGCTTTCGCAGCATCCTGGCCGGCGCCGACCTGCGGCTGCTGGCGCTCGTGCCGCTGGCCATCCTGGCCGAGCAGATCGTGCGCGCCTGGAAGTGGCGCCAGCTGCTGTACCCGTTGCGGCCGATCGGTGTGACCTATCTGTTCGGCACGATCATGGCCGGCTACCTGCTCGCGATGCTGATCCCGTTCGGCTTCGGCACCGTGGCGCGCTCGTGGCTCGTCGCGCGCCGCGAGCGTCTGAAGCTGGTGAGCGTGCTCGCCACGGTCGCGCTCGACCGGCTCACCGACGGCATCGTGTTCGCCTGCCTGGTCGCGCTCGCGTTGTTGTCCGTCGTCTTCGACGATCCGACCGGCGGGGTTCGCGCCGGCCTCGTCTGGGGTGGCGCCGGCAGCTTCGCGCTGTTCGCCACGGTGCTGCTCGCGCTGGTGGCCTACCGGCGCGGTGCGCTGCGCGCCGACGGCCGCATCGCCGCTTGGGTCGCCCGGCTGCCGAAGCGCTTCGTGCCCGCGGTGCAGCGCACCGCCACGGCCTTCGCCGAAGGTATCGCGTGGCCGCGCGAGACTTGGCGCGGCGTCGGCATCGTGCTCGCCAGCGCGGCGATCAAGCTGATCGCCGCCACCCACTTCCTATGGGCGGGGCTCGCGATCGGGGTCCTTCTCGAGCCCGCGCAATACCTGTTCATGGTCGTCTTCCTCGGCTTCCTGATCATCCTTGGCCACTTCATTCGCTTCATCGGCAGCTTCGTCATCGGCGGGGTGTTCGCGCTTGGACTGTTCGGCGTGCGTGCCGAGCCGGCGCTCGCCATGGTGCTGATCGTCGAGACGACGAGCCTGCTGAGCGTCGCCGCGGTCGGCGCGCTCTCGCTGTGGGCGCAGGGCGTGGCGCTCGGCGAGCTGCGCGATGCGAGGGGACAAGGCGTTGGACAAGGCGGCTGAGTCGAGCAGCCGTTTCTGGCGCCTCGCCAGCGCGGGCGTGCTGTTCCAGGGCGGCGCCGCGGCCGTCGACACGAGCACCATCATCGCGACGCTCGTGCACGGGCTCACCGCCAGCCTGTTCGCGGTCGGCGCTGCAGCGGCGATCGCACGCACCGGCTGTCCCGCAGGTCATCGTCGGCTACCTCGCGCAGCGCCGCCGCAGGCGCCTCGGCTTCTATGCCGTCGGTGCCTTGGGACGCGTCGCTTGCCTGGCCGGCGTGGCCGTGCTCGTCGCAGGCGTCGGTGACGCGCCGGAGTCCGCCGCGATCGCTGCCTTCTTTGCGCTGTGGACCGCCTATGCCTTCGTCAGCGGCATCGTCGCGGTGCCGTACAACGACATCGTCGCCCGTTCGATCCCTTCGGGCCGGCGCAGCCGCATGTTGGCGATCCGCTTCTTCGGGGGCGGTGTGCTGGTGCTCATCGTGGCCGCGCTGGCGGCACGGCTGATCGACGGCCTTGCGTTCCCGCGCGGCCATGCCGGCGTCGTCGGCGTCGCGGCGCTGTTGCTGCTCGGTTCGGCGTTGTGCATCATGTCCGCCGGAGAACCGGATGCGGCCTTGCCGGTCGAACCCGACCGCGGATTCGGCGCCTACCTGCGCACGGGCCTCGATGTCTTCGGCAATGACCAGCGCTTCCGACTGTTCGTCTGCACGCAGTGGCTCGGCGGCGGGGGTAGCGATGGCGCTGCCGTTCTACATCCTGCAGCCTGGCATCGCGGCCGATGGCGCGTCGGACGTGCCGCTGCTGCTCGCTGCGCAGACTGCCGGTGCGCTGCTCTCGAACCCGCTGTGGGGCTGGTGGGGCGATGTTCGCGGCAAGCGCAGCTTGCTGCAGACGGTCGCTGTCTTCAGCGTGCTCGCGCCGCTGCTGACACTCGCCTGGCTGGCGACCGGCCGCACAGGATCGGCGCTCGCCTGGTTCACGCTCGTGTTCGCGCTGCTCGGGGCGGTGGGCAGCGGCGACACCATCGCGCAGCTCGGCTACCTGATGGAGATTTCGCCCGACACCCGGCGGCCCGCGTACAGCGGCTATTTCAATGCGCTGGTGGCGCCGGCGGCACTGTTGCCGCTGGCCGGTGCGGCCATCGCCGAGCTGATGCCGGCCGCGGCAATGTTCGCGATCAGCGCGCTCGCGGCGGTGCTGCAGGTTCTCGCCATCCGGCGCATGCGCGACGACAACGTGGGAGCGCCCCGATGAACGCCTTCGTCCTGAGCATCGCTCGCTGGCTGCATCACCGTATAGCGCGGTCGTGGCTACTGTCGCGCGCGCACTACCGGCTGCGCGGCCTGAAGCTGGTCGGGCGGCCCGGCGACGACGTCTGGTACTTCGCCTACGGGGCCAACATGCACGACAGCGCTTTTCGCGACCGACGCGGGATGCGGCCCCTCGAGTCGCGACCCGGTTGCGTGCGCGGCTATCGGTTGCGCTTCAACCTCGAAGGCCGGCCGAAGGGAAAGGCGGCGCCGGCCAACATCTGCCCGGATGCGAACGCCGAAGTCTGGGGTGTGCTCTACAGGATCACGCGCGCCGGCCTGCTGCACCTCGACTCGACCGAAGGGATGCCGGGCCGTCGATACCGCCACCTGTGGATCGACGCCGCGGACATCGACGGCAAGCCGCTGCGCGTCGTGACTTACGTTGCCGAAGGCCTGGAGGCCGACGGCACCCCTTCTCTGCGTTACTTGACGCTGCTGCGCGACGGCGCGCGTGCGCACGGGCTACCGGAACACTGGCTTCGCTTCCTCGATCAGGTGAAGCACGCGCAATGACATGGGGCATCCCGCAATGCGGCCGCCGAAGCGCAGGCCGTGCTCGTGCGATCGGCAGCCGTGCGAGGTATCTGAGCGACGAATACCCGGTGCCGAAATCGTCGAGCGCGAACGTGATGCCGCGTTTGGCCAGATGTCTGAGCGCGGCTTCGACGTCCTCGCCGAGATTCA
>Ga0184637_10002574_pt1 | contig 11622 bp, 8 predicted proteins | sample PLM3_127_b2_FD_133143 | JGI IMG/M metagenome (GOLD analysis project Ga0184637, IMG submission 133143) | Groundwater sediment microbial communities from an aquifer in East River, Colorado, USA - PLM3_127_b2 | ecosystem: Environmental > Terrestrial > Soil > Riparian zone | place: USA: East River...
GCCTCCCGGACCTTGGCCTCGAGATCCGTGAGGGCGGTGGCGTTTTCGTGCAACCACTTCTTGGCGTTCTCGCGTCCCTGCCCGATGCGCTCGTTCTTGTAGGTGTACCAGGTGCCCGACTTTTCGATGAGCCCCTGCTCCACCCCGGCGTCGAGCACCGTGCCGGTCTTGGAGATGCCCTCACCGTAGACCACGTCGAACTCCGCCTCGCGGAAAGGCGGAGCCAGCTTGTTCTTCACGACCTTGACCTTGGTGCGGACCCCGACGGACTCCGTGCCCTGCTTGATGGCGTCCATGCGGCGGATGTCGAGCCGCATCGACGCGTAGAACTTGAGCGCCCGCCCGCCCGACGTCGTTTCCGGCGAGTTGTGAACGACCACGCCGTCGGCGAGATACGTGTGGCTTCCCTCGACTTCAAGGTCGTAACGATGCGCCTTCCGATACGGCGGCTTCACATATCGTTTGGTGATCATTACTGGCGCCACGCGCATCGTTCGCCGGCTACTCAGGTCGCCTGCGCTCGAACGCTCATTCGGGTGCCACGTGAAGCGACCACGCTGGCTCGGGTGCAGCTTGTAGTCGACAGCGGGATGCACGTATCGACCGATCAGCTCATGGAGCCGTGCCGTGTCTTCAGCGCTAAACCAGAAGCCTCGACCGTCGTCACGAATGCGCTCGAAACCCAAACGCTTCAACGTAGCGATAACGGTTGCGCGCGCCTCCCCCTTAAGGGACTTGTTATAGAGAACCGCCTTGCCCTTGCCCCAGCGCTCGTACGAGCCCATGAACGATCCGTCGTCCCCGTACCAGACCGCCAGACCGCGGACATCAAGGCGGTCAAGGGCAGCCTTGGCCGCGACACGCTCTCCGGCGCTGTCATAGAGCTCGGCGTGGAGATCGGCCAGGGCGGGCATGGTCAGGATACTGAACCCGAGGCCGTTGCCGACTCGGGTGATCGGCCGCGGGAACGGCGCAAGCATCGCATGCTTCCACTCGAGATAATCCTTTTGCGCCGCACTGTGAGCTACGCGGAAATACGCCGCATGGCGTCCCACCATGCGCACCGAGCCATCGCCCAGGGCGCCTCCCAGCAGAACTTGCTGTTGGTCATCTGTCAGGGTGTAGTCGGGCATGCAGAACAAGACCTCGTCGCCCACGTTCAGCTCGCCCGCCGGCATCTCCCCCCTTGGCGTGAAGATCAGATGGTTAGGCGTTGCTGCGAAGCACCGTCGCCGGGCCCGACCACCGGGGCCGCCGCGAACTTCGAACTGGATGAAGTAATCGGCGGGCCCGTTGTCGAACCAGTTCACGACTCGGCGTGGAACAATCCGACCGGTCTCCGGGGCGTAGGACAGAACGTCAACCGGCCGACGCTCCTTCACGATCCGCCCGATCATCTCCCGTGTGCCATCAGCGAGCATGACGAGTGTGTCGTGATGCAGGCACCCAAACATCACTCCGATCTTTTCGCGGATCTGGTTGATGAAGATGACCACGGTGCCGGAGCGCGAGATGGCGGCGGTGAGCTTGCGGAGAGCCTGGGACATGAGGCGCGCCTGGAGACCCGGGAGGGAATCGCCCATGTCGCCGTCCAGCTCGGCGCGCGGGACGAGGGCGGCCACGGAGTCGATCACGATGACGTCCACGGCATTGGAGCGCACCAGCGTCTCCGTGATCTCCAGCGCCTGCTCGCCGGTGTCAGGCTGAGAGATCAGCAGCTCGTCGGTGTCGACGCCAAGCCGCCGCGCATAGATCGGGTCGAGCGCGTGCTCGGCGTCGATGAATGCCCCGATGCCGCCCAGACGCTGGGATTCCGCGACCACGTGCAGGGCCAGCGTCGTCTTCCCCGATGACTCCGGGCCGTAGATCTCGCAGACGCGGCCGCGCGGCAGGCCCCCGACACCGAGGGCCACGTCGAGCGACAGGGCGCCGGTGGGAATCACGTCGACCTGTTCGAGCGGACCGCCCGCCCCCAGGCGCATGACGGCACCCTTGCCGAACTGCCGTTCGATCTGTGTGATCGCGAGATCCAGCGCCTGTCGCCGGTCGCTCTTGACTTCAGCCATTCACATCTCCTTCACGCATCGTCCCTTGCGCGTTCGGTCGTCATCCGCTCGCGGCCGCTGTCCAGCGCCGCGGCCATTCTAGGGGTCCGCCGCAAAGCGGGTCAACGTCGACAATTCGCGACGCCTCCGATTCGTGACGCCTGATCGCCCGTCCATGCGGCATGCGACTGCCCGGTCTGCGGTTTTGATGCTCGCGATGCGTGACGCCGATGCTCGCCGACGCTCGCCATGTCAGCCTCTGATGGCACTGCGCGGCCGCGGCTCCCCGACGATCATGACCGTCGGCCCAATGGCAGAGCGGCCAGCTCCGAGTATCGGGCGCCGCGCGGCGACGGAGCGCTCCGCATGAGGACGACGCGGTCGACGCGGGTCGCCCCAAGCTCCAGGGTGAGGGCCCGGGCCAGCGCCTCGGCGAGCGCCGGGTCGCGGCGGGGCTCGCGCACCCGGCCCAGCGTGATGTGCGCCGAGAAGGCCCGGGCCTCGCGGGGAAAGCCGATCCGAATCAGGCTCTGGTCGACCGCCGCGGCGAGGACGGCCAGCCGCGCCTCCCCGGAGCCCACGCCGGCCCAGATGACGCGCGGGCGCGCTGGTGTTGGAAACGCCCCGAGCCCGCGAAGCGCGACGTCGAACGCCTCGATCTCGGCGACGGCCTCAGTCAGCGCGCCGCCGATCTCCTCTGCGCGCCGCTCCTCGATCTCGCCCAGGAACTTCAGGGTGACGTGGAAGTTGTCGGTGCCCACCCACGAGATGCCACGGGCCACGGCTCTCAGGGGCGTCGCGGCCGCCTCCAGGCGCTGCCGGAGGTCCGGCGGCAGAGTGACCGCGACGAAGGCGCGGATGAGGGCTATCGGCGAGGGCTCAGGACCAGCAGTCGGCGCCGCAGGAGGTCGAGCGCCGTCTCGGCCGACTGCCACTTCACCGCGCGGCGATCGCCGAGAAACCGACAGCGCTGCGCCTCGACGGCACCGCCGACCGACACGCCGATGAACACGGTCCCCACGGGCTTGGCGGGCGTGCCGCCGTCCGGCCCCACGATCCCGGTGATGGCGAGCCCGCAGTCACTGCCCGTCAGCTCGCAGATACTCTGCACCATCGCCTCGGCGCAGGGCGCGCTGACCGCGCCGTGGGTGCGCAGCACCTCCTCGGCGACGCCGAGCACCTCCTGCTTGGCGCGATTCGAGTACGCGATTACGCCGCGCTCGAAGTAGGCCGACGAGCCCGCGACGTTGGTCAGGCGATCGCCGACGAGGCCGCCCGTGCACGACTCGGCAACCGCGAGGGTCAGCCGGCGCTCCAGCAGCAGCCGTCCCACCACCTGCTCGAGTCGCTCATCGTCGCGGCTGTAGCAATCGGCGCCGAGGACCTCGACGAGCGACGATTCTGCCGCCGCCAAGGTTGCGGCCACCGCCTCGGCGGTCGCTCCTCTCGCCTGCACGCGCACCCACACCTCACCTTCGACGCTGACCACGCTGGCCGACGCATCGCCGGGTGCGCCCGCGACCGGCCTCGCCAGCCTGTCACCAAGCCGCTCCTCGATCTCCGCGGCGGTGACTCCGGCCGTTCGCAAGACCCTGACGAGCGTCGTCCCGAGCCCGGGCCACCGCGGCTGGACGAACGGCACGAGGTCCCGGTCGATCGTCGACCGCACCTCGGTGCCGCGCGGGAGGACGGCAAAGATCCCCTGGGCGCTCTCGACCGCCCACGCCGGCTCCCCGCTCGCGGTGTCCCAGACCACGGCGCCCTGCGGCAACAGGGCCTGCCGCTCGGCGGCGCGCGAGAGCGGGCGATCGATCCGCTGGTGGCGGGCCTCCAGCAGGGCGAGCGCGCGATCGTTGAGGACGAGTCGGGCGCCGGCGACGCGGGCCACCACGCGGCGAAGGAGATCGCCCTCGGAGCCGGCCGCGCCGGCGACGATCACGGTGAGCGGGGCGCCAGGCGTCAGCGCCTGCTCGATGCCCGCCTCGTCGGGTTCCACGAGGATGCGGCTCGCCACGGGTACGCCGGCGCCTTCGAGGGTCAAGGCCAGCGCGCCGATGTCCGGGAGAGCTCCCGCCACTCCGGATCCCACCCCCACCACACGGGCCGCCCCGGTCACGGCCAACCGAAGAGCCAGCGCGCGGCGGCGAGCACGGCGAGGGCGTAGACGCCCGCGATGACATCGTCGATCATCACGCCGACTCCTCCGCGGAGCTTCTGGCTGCCGCGGGCGGGCGGCGGCTTCACGACGTCGAAGAGGCGGAACAGAAAGAATCCCGCGACGAGCACGGGGACGGTCAGGGGAAAGGCCAGCACGGAGATGGTCATGCCCGCGACTTCGTCGATGACGATCGCTCCGGGATCCTTGCCGCCCAGCACTCGCTCGGCGCGGTGCGCGGCCCAGGTGCCCACGACGATGACGGCCACCAGGAACAGCGCGAGACCGCTTCGCGAGAAGGGCACCAGCCACAGGAGGAGAACCGTCACCGCGCTGCCCGCCGCGCCGGGAGCCACCGGCGAGTAGCCGGCTCCGCCGGCGGTGGCGATGAGGAGCGCGACCCGATCCGTTGCGGTGAGACGCCGGACAGCGGCCTCGGGCTCAGGCACGCTCGCCGACGAGCTCGTGACCCTCGGCCTCGACGATCCGCACGCGGGCGAAGCGGCCTGGTGTGAAGGCCCGGGGATGAGCCGGCCCTCGCCCACGCGCAGCGCCGGATGATGCGTCGCGGAGATAGACCACGCCGTCGATCTCCGGAGCCTGTCCGGCCGTGCGCCCCTCGAAGGCGAAGGCGGGATCCTCACTCCGTCCGTCCACGAGCACCTCGACCTCGGAGCCGAGACGCTTCGCGTTCAGCTCCCAGGCGATGCGGTCCTGGCCCTCCTGCACGCGCGCGGCACGGTCGGCGGCGATCTCGGATGGAACGTGGTGGGGGAAGGATGGCGACGGCGTGCCCTCCTCCGGGGAGTACGTGAACGTCCCCAGCCGATCGAAGCGAACGTAGTCGAGGAACTCGAGAAGGCGTTCCACCGAGGCCTCCGTCTCTCCGGGGAAGCCGAGGAGGACGGTCGTACGCACGGTGACTCCCGGGATGGCCTGGCGGAAGGCGGCGACGATCTCGCGCATGCGCCGCCCGGTGACGCCGCGGCGCATGGCGCGCAGGATCGCGTCGTCGGCGTGCTGGATCGGCATGTCGAGGTAGGGCACCACCCGGGCGCGTGACCACTTGTCGATGAGCCGGTCGTTGACGTGGGCGGGGTGCAGGTACATCGGCCGGATCCACGGCACGCGGGTCTCGCCGAGGGCGAGCAGGAGGTCGCCGATGTCCCCGTTGCCCGGCAGGTCGCGCCCGTAGGCGAGCGTGTCCTGGGAGACGAGGATGACTTCCTGGATGCCCCGCGCGCCCAGCGCCTCGACCTCGCGCACGATATCGCCCAGGGGCCGACTCCGGTGGCGTCCTCGAAACTGAGGGATCGCGCAGAAGGTGCAGCCCATGTCACAGCCCTCGGCGATCTTCACGTACGCGTAGGGCACTCGCGTCGCGAGAAGGCGCGGCGTGGTGGCGTCGTACAGGTAGCCGGGAGGAGCCGACGTCGCCCAGTCGTGGCGTCCCGCCGCCTGGCGCACCAGGTCGACCACGCGGTGCAGCTCGGAGGTGCCCAGGATGCCGTCGACCTCGGGGATCTCCTGGAGCACGTCGGCGCCGTAGCGCTGGGTGAGGCAGCCCGTGACGATGAGCGATCGAGGGACACCCCTGTTCTTGAGCTGCGCCAGCTCGAGGATGGTGTCGACCGACTCCTGCCGGGCGCGGTCGATGAAGGCGCAGGTGTTGACGATGAGGCACTCGGCGTCCTCGGGGCGCCGGGCGGCGGGAAAGCCGGCCTCGGCGAGCATGCCCAGCATCAACTCGGAGTCGACCTGGTTCTTCGGGCAGCCGAGGGTGGTGAGATGGATTTTCACGCGAGGTGTGCTGACCCGCGCTACGTGTTGCGGTAGTTGTCGAACTGCAGCGCGATGCCGAGGTCGGCCTCGCGCAGCAGGGCGATGATCTTCTGGAGGTCGTCGCGGTTCTTGCCGGTCACGCGGACCTTGTCTTCCTGGATCGCCGCCTGCAGCTTGAGCTTGGTGTCCTTGACCAGCCGCACGATCTCGCGCGCCTTCTCGATGGGAATGCCCTGCTGGAGGTCGATCACCTGCTTGAGTATCCCGCCGGCCGCAGACTCCACCTTGCCGTAGGAGAGCGCCTTGAGGGGCACGCCGCGGCGGTGGAGCTTCGACTGGAGGATGTCGACCACGGCCTTGAGCTTCATGTCGTCGGGAGCGCTCACCGTCAGCGCGGTCTTCTCCTGCGCGACCTCGCTCCGGGTGCCCTTCAGGTCGTAGCGGGTCTCGATCTCGCGGCGGGTCTGATCGACGGCGTTGGTGACCTCCTGCCCGTCGACCTTGCAGACGATGTCGAAGGAATTGTCGGCGGCCATGACCCGATCTTACCGCAGGGGTACGGTGGCCACGCCCTTGGGCGGCGTGAAGGTGAAGACTTTGTCGGGGATGCCGGTGTTGGTGGTGGCCTTGGCGAACTGCATGGTCACGGCGTTCTCGAACTGGTCGTAGACCACGGCCTTGCGCACCTCGAACTGCTTGGGCCCCACGGTGAGGATGAGGCGGTTGAGGGTGGGCAGCGGCTGCTTGGGGGTGAGGTCGAGGACGTAGTTGCCGTCGCGGTCGGTGGGCTGGGCCGGGTTCATGAAGCGCACGGTGAAGTGCTCGCGCACCTTGCCAAGCCCGGCCAGGAAGCTCCCCGCCGGGCCCGCCAGGGCCTCCGGCGCGGGCCCCACGTTCACCTGGTTGAGGACCGGTGTGTAGACCCAGAGCTGCTTGCCGTCGGAGACGATTTGCTGGGGCGTGGGCTCGGCGTATTCCCAGCGGAGCTTGCCACCCTTCTTGAGGTAGACGGTCCCTTGGGCCGGGATCGTCTGGTTGAGGCTCTTGTTGTAGGCCGACTGGGAGAAGTCGGCCTTGAAGTCGTTCATCTGGCTGTAGGCCGCCTCCAGCCCGCGCACGACGTCGTCGAGACTCGTGGCCGCCTGGGCGAAGCCCGCGAGGCCGAGGACGAACAGGCCGAGCGCAACGAGAACCTTCATCCGTGGTTCACTTTACACCTCGAACACCCGTGCGGGCACCGACAACCGGGGCGCCAATCCGGTACCCGGCGCTTCGGCCTCACTCGCGTCCCCAGAGCTGCCGGGTGGCGAGACGGGCACCCTCCGCCAGGGCCGCGAACTTCAGCCACGCCACGCTCGGGTGGGTGTCGTTGAACCGCACGCCGGAGGCGGCAAATCCACAGTCGGCGCCGGCGATGACGTTCTCGCGCCCGACGATCCTGGCGAACCGGACGATCCGCTCGGCGATCAGCTCCGGATGCTCCACGAGGTTGGTGGTGTGGCTGATGACCCCCGGAATGAGGATCTTCCCGGCGGGCGGCCGGAACTGCTCGAAGATGTGGTACTCGTGTTCGTGCCGCGGGTTTGCCGCTTCGAACGAGTACGCGCCGGCGTTGATCCTGAGGATGATGTCGACGATGTCCTTCAACTCCATGTCGTGGATGCGAGGACCGACGTCGATGCTGTAGCACGTGTGAAAGCGGACCCTCTCGGGCGGGATGCCGCGGAGCGAGTAGTTGATCGCCTCGACGCGCTGCGCCGCCCACTTCCGGCAGTCCGCCACGCTGAGCTCAGGATGCATCATGTGGTGGGTGATCAGGCGCGGGTCGTCGATCTGGAGAACGAAGCCCGCGTCGACGATGGCCCGGTACTCCTCGCGGAGCGCGTCGGCCAGGGTGTGCTCGTACTCTTCGTCGGTCCGGTAGAACTGGTTCGAGAGGGTGGCGAAGATGTAGGAGGGCGCGATGGCCGGGATGAACACCTCTTCGTGGGGCAGGCCCTTCAGCGCGGCCCTGAGGTTCTCGATGTCCGTCTGCACCGCCGCGTGCCCCTTGTAGCTGACCGGCGCCGTGCAGACGTCGATGCCGTGCCGGCGGTCGCCACCGCGACCCCCTGCCCATTCCGCGATGCGCTCGGACCACGCGTAGTAATCGGGGAACGCTCGATGCTCCCGGCTCGCGGCCCGGGGGTTGCCTTCCTGCCCGGGAGCCACCGGCCGGCGCTCGAAGCCGTTGAAGCGCTCGACGATGTAACCGAAAAAGCTCGCCTTGCCCTGCTCTCCATCGGTGACGATGTCGATGCCCGCCTCGGTCTGCTTGCGCACGACGTCCGCCACCGCCTCCCGGACGAGCCTCGCGTAGAGTTCGCGGTCGTGCGGTTGCCCGCGGTCCTTGGATCGAAGGATCGGGATCAGGGCGTCGGGCCGGGCCAGGCTGCCGACGTGTGTGGTCAGGATCCGCTCCGTGCTTCGCTTCATCGCGCTCTCCCCGTGCCTCGACGACGTCTGCGGCCATACACGCTCGGCGATCCGTTTACCGCAGGCGTCGGGATGAACCGGCTGGACAATCGCGTCTCGTGAGCAACAGCCGACGCGAAAGACGCCACCGATCGTTCATCGCCACCCTCCTCGACCGGATCACTTCACCAGCGACATCTCGGAGACGATGAGCCGAAAGTCGGGGCGCACCTTGAAGCTCACCCGCTTGCTCGTTCCGTAGACCACGACCTCCTGGAACAGCTCCAGCGACGGCTTCTCCTCCTGGATGATCTGCGTGGCCTCGGTGTAGAGCTGCTTGCGCTTCTTGGGGTCGAGCGAGTGGCGCGCCCCCTCCATCAGGTCGTGGAAGCGCTGGCCGGGCTGGCTGCCGATCCAGTACTTGCCGTTGAATCCGTTCGGATGGAGGATGCGCCAGAGGCTGCCGTCGGCGTCGAGCAAGGTCGACTGCGGGTTGCCGAGGAGCAGGCCGTTGGGCGGCACCGCCCGCGCGTTGAGCATGCGCTGGCGCGCCCCCATCTCCATCATCTCCACCTTCGCGCGGATGCCGACCTTGGCCCACATGTCGGCGATGGTCTCCACGAGCGCCTTGTCGTTGACCATCGTGCCATAGCCCGCGTGGAGCGTCACGTCGATGCCCCCGGGGCGGCCCGCCTCCGCCAGGAGCTGCTTGGCCTTGGCGGGATCGTACGGATACGGCTTGAGCGCGGCGTTGTAGCCAAAGTCGGTGTCGGCCAGGCCACCGCTGCACGGCTTCCCCTGCCCCGCGTAGAGATTTCTGATGATGGCGTTGACGTCGAGGGCGTAGTGCAGCGCCTGGCGCACGCGCCGATCGGAGAGCGGCGGCTGGGTGGCGTTCATCCCGAAGCTGACCAGACGCGTCGACGGCGCGCTGACGATCTGCGTGGTGCGCCCCTCGGCGACGGCCTTCATCCGATCCGGCGGGACATTGGTGATGATGTCGACCTCGCCCTTCTCGAGGGCCACCAGGCGCGGAAAGTCGTCGGGAATGGGCTTCCAGATCACGCGCTCGATGACCGGCGTCTTGCCCTCCCAGCCCCACCAGTCGCGGTTGACCTCCATCACCAGCCGCTCGTCCTTCACCCACTCGACGAACCGGTAGGCGCCGGTGCCGACCGGACGTCGCGCCAGCTCCTTCATGCCGTCGTCGGTGGTGAGGCGCGCGGGCAGGATCTGCGCGCCCATCTGGGCCAGGCGGAGAAGGAGAAGCGGGTCCGGCTTCTTGGTGGTGATGGCGATGGTCGTGGGATTGACGACCTGCACCGATTCGATGGTGGCGAAGCCGGACTGCACGACGGTCTTGCCCACCACCAGGTTGCGCTCGAGCGTGGCCTTCACGTCCTCCGCCGTCAGCGGGGCGCCATCGTGGAACTTGACACCAGGGCGAAGGGTCAGCTCCCACGTCGTCTCGGTGAGCTGCTTCCAGGAAGTGGCGAGCCCGGGCTGGAGCTTGAGCGCCGTGTCCCAGCGGGTCAGCGTGTCGTAGAGGTTGTAGAAGTAGTTGACCGTCAGGACCTGGGTGCTGCGCCCGGGGTCCATGGTGGTCGCCTCGGCGGGCTGGGAGATGGTGATCTGCGTCCCCGACTGGGCGCGGGCAACGGACGGCAGCAACGCCAGCAGGAGCGCGGCAACGATGCCGGAGTGCATGCAGGAGCCTCCTCGGCGAGATTCCGCGCGAGTCTACGGCGAAGCCCGGGGCGCCGCAACGGTTGGACATGGGGGCATGGGGGCCCCGAGATGGCCCCCATTACCCCCATACGCTCGGGACGCCCCGGCAAAGCCGTGGCGCCCCTCGATTCCCCGCGTTGGGCCTCGACATGGCCCATGCCTCAAGCGCTTCGGACGTGGAGCGAGAACCGGAACTTCGCTCCGCGCGGTCAGCTCTTCAACTCGGCCTCTGCCTGCTCCAGCCAGAACGACATGTCCATGTCCCGGTACATGCTCGTGGCCTCGATGAAGTACTCGTTCGCCCGCCCACGGCAGTCCAGGCGCCGATGGAGCCTGCCGAGCCCGAGATGGCAATGCGCGATGAGCGGTCGCATTCCGCGCGGCTCGGCGAGCGCCAGGGCCCTGCGGTAGTAGGCCTCGCCACTCTCGGCATCGAACCGGTCGGGATGGGTCGCGATGTCGCCGAGCAGGTGCAGCGCATGGGCTGCGTCGCCGGGTTGATGCGGAGAGGATTCGACCGCACGGTCGCCCAGGCGCCGTGCTTCGTCGAGCCGGCCGAGCAGCAGACAGACGTGACCCAGCGCGTGGTAACCCGGGCCGCCGGCGAAGACGATATCCCTCGCCGCGAGGCCCTCCACGAGCTGCTCGCCTTCTCGGAGCCGGCTCAGCGCCTCGCTCGCCTCGCCGAGCTGCGCCAGGACCCAGGCCGCAGAGGCGACCGCCCAGGGCAGCGAGAGGACGGCGCCCGCCGTCCGGAGCGCCGTGATCCCGTGCTCGATCCGTGAGCGCGCCTTCGCCCAGTCTCCCTTGATGAGATGGAGCGTGCCCGCGGCCCAGTAGGCCATGCCGACGGTGTACGCATGCTGCGTCGGCTCGGCGAGCCGGATCGCCTCGGCCGCGTACCGGGTCGCCTCGTCGAAACTCCCGAGCTGGGCGAGGCTCCTCACGAGCGAGACGCGATCGTAGATCGACGCCGGGGCGAATCTGCCAAACGACTCGTTGACCCAGTCAGCGGGCAGCATCGCGAGATTGGCGGTGGCCAGCTCGACCACCCGCTCGTACTCGCCTCGATAGTAGTGCGTCTGCTCGAGAATGTCGGTGGCGACGATGCGGAGCCTCAAGTCCCCGAGGCGCTCGGCGATCTCCCGGGCGCGGGTGCCGGTGGCGAGCGCCTCGTCGAGCTGGCCAAGCAGCGAGTGGGCGATCGTCATGACCGCGCAGACCCGACCGCGCCGGCGGTCGTCGTTCAACTGCTCGGCGAGGATCTCGGCCTCGCGAAGGTACTTTAGTACCTGCTGGATCTCGCCGAGCTGATTGAGCGCCGGCCGCAGCTCGAGGCGAATGTCGAAGGCTTGCTCCAGCGTGGACCGGTCCTGCGGGAGATGCCCCAGCGCGGTGAGCGCGCGCTCGAAGCAGGCCACCGCCTCCCGCTTCGCGAACCGTTCGAGCGCGCTGGCC
>Ga0184637_10002575_pt1 | contig 11622 bp, 11 predicted proteins | sample PLM3_127_b2_FD_133143 | JGI IMG/M metagenome (GOLD analysis project Ga0184637, IMG submission 133143) | Groundwater sediment microbial communities from an aquifer in East River, Colorado, USA - PLM3_127_b2 | ecosystem: Environmental > Terrestrial > Soil > Riparian zone | place: USA: East River...
TCGCACCAGAGGTACCGCTTGTCGCTGGTGACACTCCCGTTCTCCTTCTCCACGATCCGAACGCGCCGACTCTCCCCGTCGTAGGTGAACTCACTCCGGTGCGTCCCCTGATTGACCGCGACAAGGCGGTTTTCGGCATCCCACTCGATGCCGAGAATAAGGGGCCTCCCGACCGCTCCAGTCGCGCAAATCACATTCGGGAACGTCGTCGTGGTGTGGCTCAGGACGGGCGTCGCCTCAAACGGCGGCGGTGCAGGACGCCGGCGGCCGACTTCGGCGAGGGCGACCAGCGCTTCGGGCCTCATGAGATCTCTTCGATTCTACCGCTCAGTCCTGCTCGCCGGCGTCCTCGAGGACTTTGGCGCGAATTGCGGGCGACAGGCGGAATTCGAAGCCGAGCAGCTCATCGAGAAGTGGGCGCACCGCAGGGATGAGTCCGGCCCGCTTGGCGCGCAGCAGGATGCCCGCCGTGCCCACGACGGGCAGGCCCAGGCCGAGAGCAAGGCGCCTGGCCTGCCGCTCGTCCAGGATCACGATGTCCGCGCGTAGCTCGAGTGCGAGGCTCAAAGCTTCGCTTTCCCCGGGTCCAAGAGACGCCCGCAGCACCTCGGAGCTGATCGGCTGGGCCGGCGTCACGGTGCGAATCCAAGCGGGCCGCTCGGGCAGGCTGGGCGTCGCCTCCCGTTCCACGGCAGGCGGCACCAGCACCTCGCCGAAGAGACGCTGAAGCAGCGAGAGTTGCCCGAGCTGGTGGAGCGCGATGAGGGGGCTGGTGTCGGCTACGACCGCGGCCATGCTTCAAGCACGGCCTTCTCGGCCTCCCACTCGTCAGCGGTCATGTCGATGTAAGGGATGCCGAGCCGCGAGGCGTAGCGAATGAAGTCGACCCGCGGCATTCCGAGCAGCTCGCCCGCCTTCCCGCTGGAGATCGACCCGCGCCGATACAGCTCCAGCACGATCATCTCCCGAGCGGCCTTATCAAGAGGCTGGTTGGTCTGGTGGAGCAGTGCCGCCAGGGAATCCTCGATCTTCACGGTCGCACTCATTGCCCCATTCTACCGCCGCCGCGTGCGCTGCCGGGGCCTCTCCCGCGGGTGGCACCTCATCAGGACCTCGCGCAGGTCCTCGACGTCGACCCGGGTGTAGAGGGCCGTGGCCTGCAGGCTCTGGTGACCGAGGAGCTCCTGGACGTGGCGGATGCTGGCCTTTCCCTTAAGGAGATGGGTGGCGTAGCTGTGGCGCATGGCGTGCGGGAAGACAGGACCCTTGATCCCCGCTGACCGGACGTGCGTTCTGAGGATGGCGTAGAGCTGCGTCGGGCCCAGCCGGCGGCCATGCTTCGAGAGGAAGAGCACCACCTCGCGGGAGTCCTTCACGAGCTCGGGCCGGGCGTCGCGGAGGTAGCGGTCGAGGGCGGCTCTCGCTTGGCCGGTGAGCGGCACCAGGCGGTCCTTCTTCCCCTTCCCGTTGCGGACGAAGAGAAGCTCCTGGTCGAGGTCCACGTCGGTGACGTCGAGGCGCAGACATTCGCTGCGGCGGATCCCGGTGCCGTAGAGCGTCTCCAGGATCGCCCGGTCTCTCTGGCCGAGCAGGCTTACTCGGGAGGGTGCGTTCATGAGTCGGCGCGCCTCGGCTTCGCTGAGCACCCGGCGCGGAAGCCGCAGGACCCTGGGCGCTGGGAGCTCGAGCGCAGGGTTTCTCAAGATCACGCCTCTCTTCTCCAGGAAGGCGAAGAAGCCGCGCACGCTGTCGAGGTAGCAGCTCTGCGTGCCGGGCGAGAGTTTCGCGCCTTCGGGTCCGCGCTTCTTCGGAACCGCGGCCAAGTGCCGGGCAAAAGCGATCAGGTGAGCTTCCGAGACGGTGCGCACGTCGAGGACCCCTTGCTCCCGGAGGTGGGCGAAGAGACGGGGCAGGACCAGACGGGCCCGCTGCTCGAGAAAGAGAGAAACACCACGAGCACGAAGCTCGACCAGGTAGGCGTTCAGGAGCGCGCCGAGACTGCGGTCACCGCCCTCGCGGGTGGGCACGGCGAACGACTTCCTTGAGGTCCTGGATCTCCACGTGCGTGTAGCGTTCGGTGGTGGCGAGTGAAGCGTGGCCGAGAAGCGCCTGGATGTGCCGGATGTCGGCCCGGCCCTTCAAGAGATGGGTGGCCACGCTGTGGCGGAAGGTGTGACAGGTGACGTGTTTCTTGACCCTGGCCTTCCTCGCCCACTGCTGGACCAGACGGCTCAAGGTGCCGCTGTCCATCTTCGCTCCCCGGTTCTGGAGGAAGAGGAAGCGTTTCTCCCGCCTCACGAGCTTGGGACGCGCCTTCGTGAGGTAGGCATCGATGGCCGCGGCGGCAGCGCGCGTCAAGGGGACGTTGCGGTCGCGGCGGCCCTTGCCGCGGATCACGCGCAGCACTCCCTCCTCGGTGTCCACGTCGTCGGGGGTGAGGTTGCTGAGCTCGGCGCTGCGGATCCCCGTCCCGTAGAAGGTCTCGAAGATAGCCCGGTCGCGAAGGCCGGCCGGGGTCTTCATGTCCGGGGCCTCCAGGATGCGCCGCGCCTCCTCGCGAGTGAGGATCACTCGCGGGAGACGTCTTTCCATGCGCGGGTATTCGACGGAGGCCGCGGGGTTCTGGAGCAGGTAGCCACGGCGGTAGAGGAAGCGGAAGAAGCTCTTGATGGCCTTGATGCGGTTCTTCTGGTTCCCGCTGGAGTAGGGCTTCCCGTTCGGCTTCCGCTGCGCGTAGAGATGGCTCTGATAGGCGAGCACATCATCGGCGCGGGCCGAGGCGAGTTCGACACCGCGCCCCTCGAGCCAGGTGAGGAAGGAGCCCACCTCGCGCAGGTACTCGTGGCCGGTCTTCTTCTCGTAGCGGACGGTGGCATCGTCCTCGTAGAGCTTGAGGAGGTGCCCCGTCTTCGCTGACATACTGCCTCCCTGGTTTCGGTGGCGAAGTGGCGAAGTGGGGCTCATCTGCCAGCGCTTCAGTGAGATGAGCCCCTGCCACCCCGAGTGGCGAAGTTTGGCGAAGTGGCGAAGTTCTCCAGGCATTGGCGCAGGTCTTCGGGTGTCAGCAGCCCGATCACGAGGTCCTGCTGGGGCGCCCGCGCCGTGAGGGCGTAGCGGACGGCCTTGCCCTGCTTGCCGGAATCCGCCTCCAGGTACTCGAGTTCGACCAGCTCGGACAGCCAGCGCCGCACCGTCGAGTCCGGGACACCCAGGGCCTCCCGGATCTCCCGCCGGGACACCGTCCCGTCTCCCTTAAGGGAAAGGCTCTGGATGCGCGTCAAGGCCTCCCGCAGAGGCTTCTTGAGGTCGGCGAGCGTCTCCTTCAAGACCTCGCCCGCAAGGGCGTAGGCGACCGCGTAGTCCGCCACCGAGGCCACGATGGCGCCGCCCGCGTTCCTCTCCCGCTGGTATTGGTGCAGGAAGGCCGAGACTTCGATGAGGTTCAGAAAGCGAGCGTGGTCGCGGCGAGTGCGCATCCAGCTCGAGGGAAAGGTGAGCTTGTCCGCGTAGGGGATCACCACCGGGAGGGGCTGCAGGAGCCTCTGCGCGTTCCAGTGCTTCCGGACGATGGCCTCGGCCTCCCGGCGAAGCTCGAGGCCTCGTTCCGTCCGCATCAGCCGCTGGCGCTCGTGGATCCGCTGCGTCTGCTCGGCCGACTCGTCCATGGTGAGCTCGAAGCAGCGGGTGGCGTTCTCGTGGTTCACCGAAGATGCCGTCGTGGCTTCGATGAAGGCGGCCCGGGCCTCCACCGTGAAGACCTTGGTCTTTATGTTCCCGGTCTGGGGATCCTTCACGGGTGCCGCGGCGATGAGCTTCTTTCGGCTCTGGAGGACTCGGACCGAGTAGTCCGCCTCCATCGACCCGTAGCGCTCTTCGATGATGACGAGCTTGCGGTCCAGGAAACCGGGCTCGGTGTAGTAGAGGCTCTGGGGCGTGAGGCGAGTGAAGAGGACGACGTCCTCGGGTGGGGTGAGGCGCTCGATGACCTCGGTGGCGCCGCTCTTGCCCGCTCCACTCGAGGAGAGGACGATCGCGGAGAGCTGCTCGTTGTCCAGCTTGCGTGAGACGGCGATCAGGTAGAGCAGGCGCATGGTGACGCCTTCGCCCACGTAGCCGAGCGCGTCGATGTCGCGGGCCACCTGGTCGAGGAGGTCGGGGCGCAGGAGGAACGTCATGGCCTCAGCGCGCTCGGCGTCGGTCATCGGTGGCGGGCCCGAGGCTGCGGCACCTGGCTTCTCCTCACCCGAGGTCTTCTCGGCCTCGACCACGAGGGCCAGCAGAGCCGTCTCCGCAGCCGAGGCCTCCACCCCGAAGGCCTTCGCGACGCGGCGGGCAAACTCGGCCCGGCTCCGCGAGGCGTAGAGGTCAAGCGTGTCCACGTGAAAGACCTCGCCTCGCGTCACCTTCACCGTCACGCGCAGGCGACCCAGGAGCGTCGATTGGACGCGAGCGTGGTACGTCAGGCCGCCGCGCGAGAGCAGGAGCGGGCCGTCCGTGGCCGCGGCCACCGGCACGGCCTTCTCAGTTAAGGGAGAGGAAGAGACCGCGGCGACAGGAGGCGCTACGGGCGCGGGAGGAGTTGGCCGCGGCTCGGCCGCATCGAGGACCTGGCGGAAGGCCTCGCCAGAATCGCCGTTGCGCGAAACGAGCAGCTCGTTCGCATCCTTGATCCCCGGCGGATAGGGCATCACCCGCACCGCGATCCCGGCCGCGCTGAGTTTCTCCTTAAGTGCATCCGTCGCCTTCCTCCCCGACGCGTCCCCGTCCAGAGCCAGCACCACGCGCTTCACGTTCTCGCGCTTCAGAAGATCGAGGTGATCCGGAGTGAAGCCGTTCGTGCCGTAGATCGGGATCGCGGTTGCAATCCCCGCCTGGTGGAAGGAGAGAGCGTCCAGCACGCTCTCGGTCAGCACCACCTCCGACGATGCCTTCGCGGCCTGGAAGTTCAAGACACCGCGGAAGGGGCCAGGAAGGTAGCAGTGACGGGGCGTCCGGAGGCCGCGGCCGTAGAGGTTCGTCCACTGGCCCGAGAGAGGATCAGGGATCGGGACCACGACACACCCGCCCAGGAGTTCGCGCCCCTCGGGCGTGATCACGCCGAGCATCTCGAGCTGCTCACGAAGCTCGCCCGTCTTCGGGATCACCTTGAGGAGCGAGCCGTCCGCGTAGCCGACCTTGAGCACGCGGAGGAGGTCCACGTCGGTGAGGCCACGCTTCTTCAGGTACTCCCGAGCATCGGCACGCACGCAGAAGGTCCGGTGGTAGTGCTCCACCACGGCGGGCGGGATGAAGAGGGCTCGCGGCGGTGGCGGCGCGCCTTTGAGGGGCGCGCCCTCGGCTGAGGGCTTGTGGTTGGGCGCAGGTGGCGGAGGTGTCAGCGCTTGGAGCGGCGTCCGCTGCACGATCCGGGGGCGCTCCTCCATGAGCTTCGACAGCTCGAGGCCCGCACGTCGGGCCAGGACCTCCAGAGCGCCTCCGAAGCTCACCTTGTCGTACTTGGTGACGAAGCCGATGACGTCGCCGGCAGCGCCACAGCCGAAGCAGTGGTAGAGCCCCTTGCTCGGCGTCAGGGTGAGAGAGGCCGCCTTCTGATCCGGATGGAACGGACACAGGGCCACGAGCTGACGCCCCTTCCGCTTGACCTCGATCCCTCGCTCAGCGACGACCGCCGCCAGGTCGTTGGCCCCTTTGATCCGCTCGATCCCTTCTTTCGTGACCTGCATTCCTCTCCTCCTGGCGGATCGCCTCGAAAGCCACGTCCTTGAGGCGTCTCACCTCTGACTTCAGAAGCCGGAGATCCACGAGGGCGGGGCCCCGGTGGTACTCGCGCTCGGCGTCGTCCGCGCCGTCGATCAGGAAGACCGCCATCCGGCGGCCGTTCGTGCCGCGGATCTCGACGGCCTCGAGTTCGCCGCCACGCATGAGCCCGAAGGCCCCGAGGAAGATGTCGTCGGTTTGGATCACGGCCCTCACCTCCTTCCTTGGGCCTGAGCTCGTACCGAGCCTGTGGACAGGCCGCGCCGCCTGGAATCTGTAGGGAGAGCTGGTCTAGAGTGGGGATCGGTCGAGGTGAGTCCGTCTCTCCTCTGCTCTCGGGCCGGCGTCGGGGTCCCTGCCACGGTTCTCCCGATGTCGGTCCGCTGTTTCCGCCTAAGCCTTCAAGAAACCATCCAAGCTCGAAGCCCTGTCAAGGGCTCGCTCGGCTTTTCTTGCGCGGTAGAATATAGACGCTATTGGAATATTCTGTCAAGGGCTTTCTCGCCACCCCCTACACTGTCCGAAACTGGAGGGACGAACGTGCCCCGCAGAAGCAGGAAGATCGCGTCGGCAGAAAAGACCATCGGCACGAGGATCGCGGAGGTCCGCAAACGTCAGGCAATGACCCAGGTCCAGCTCGCGGCCAAGCTGGGCATGGGCCAGTCGCTTCTCTCCCGCTACGAGCGGGGTACCCTGCGACTCCACGGAGCGCTCGTCATGGAGATCGCCCGGGCGCTCCAGGTGAGCACAGACGAGATCCTCGGCCTGAAGGAGACCAAGGCTAACGGGTTCCTCGCCGACCGTCGCTTTGTGCGCCGGCTTCAGCAGATCGAGGGACTGTCCAAGCGAAAGAAGGAAGCTCTCCTCACGACCATCGACGCGTTCCTGCGGGGAGAACGCGCCTCCTGAACGACCGCTACTTCGCGTTTGATCCCGCGGGTGAGGAATGGGTCAAGCGCGCCCGCGAGCAGCTGAGGCTCTTCGACGAAGGAACGGTCGAGGCCCTCTTCTATGCCGCCTTCGCCCTGCGCATGGGTATTGAGAAGCGACTCCACGAGTACATCTCGGCCGCCGGACCCAAGGCCAAGGAGTACGACGCCAAGAAACTCCTGGCCAAGCTGCGCGAGAGAGCTCCTTACGCCCAGAAGACGTTCTCCCTCGTCTTCAAGCCCCACAGTGCCGCCGAGCCGTTCGGGATGGCCTTCACCGGCATCTCGGACACCCTGGTCGCCGCTCACGGAAAGCTTGGCGACCTCCTCCATGCCAGCTTCTTCCACACCAATCCGCACTGGGCTTACAGGATGAGACTCCGCGACCAGACACCGCCGAGTCGCTCTCTCGCCGACATCCGCGACTGGCTCGGGGACGTAGCCGACGAGCTCGACAAGGCGACCCAGGGAACGCTCCTCGGCCTGAGCGGATCGATGTTCGAAGGACTCTTCGACGACTGACCCGCGCCTGACCTCGTGGGCATGCCCCGTGCGATCGGCACCGGTGGCCAGCACGGGTCACGCCCGCTCGGACGCCGCGCCGCACCTTTCACGGAAACAAGGTGGGCCACGGTGTCACGCCACGTGGAAGGCTCGACCGACCACGACCACGTGGCGTGCCACCGCGTCCAGCTTCTCTCTTGGGCAAGCCCCGGCGGCCGTCGGCGGCGATGGCCACGGAGGCCGGCCCCCACACGGCCACGGAGGGCGCGGAGGAGTTCGTCGCTTCGCGACCCGATAACGGGGGCTTCTGCAACAGCTGGTCGCCGTCACCACGCGTGCTGGGCGGTTAAGGAACGTGGCACGCGCGGCGCCGGCGCCCAGCTTCAAGCCACGGTTCCGGCTCCTGGAGCTGCGCGCCATTCAGGCGCTCGCATTGCTCTCGGCCTCGGGGTACAGAAGCCCCGTTATCGGCTCCTGCCGCGTCCACGGCTGCTTCCGTCGGGGCCGGCCACGGCTACGGCGCCGCCGACGGCCAACGGCCCACCGCGCCTCACCGGGGCCTGGCACTCGGGCCGCATCGTCGGCTCGGCTGTTCAGCGGCCCTCGCGCCACGCCCCACGCCGCGCCAAGCCAGCACGACCCTCACCTCGTCGAGGGAGCGCATCGAGAATCGGCAGGACACCACCCACCAACCGGCCTCACGAAGCACGGCGCACCGGGCCGCGGTGAGCCACCGTCGGGCCTAGGGTACTGCCGCGACGGGGACGGGGGCGAGGGCCCCGGACCAGGCCGGCGATCAGTTCCGGGAGTCCTCGATGCCGAGCAACAGGGCGGCCTTGCGCCGGATCGCCGCGAGCTTCTTCGAGACCGGGCTGTGGTTGGCGTAGCCGATCTCCTTCGCGATCTCGCCCACCTGGGTGACCCCGCTGCGCAGGCACACCACGACCTGCCGCTCCTTGGCGTTCAAGACGGCGAAGAAATCCTCCCACAAGAGGTCCGCCTCCACCTCGGCCTCGGGCCCGTGGCAGGGGATCGTCTCGTCGAGCTCCACGAAGGTGACCCGCGTCTTCGCCCGCTTGCGGTACAGCCTGCGCTCGAAGTCCTCCTTGGCGTAGGACCAGCGCGAGGAGAAATCGTCGACCACGCGATGCGACCGGATCGCGTCGAGGATCGCCCTCAGCTTCCCTCGCTCGTCGGCAAGGTCCACGATCGCGCGGGTGGCCTCCCAAGCCTCATCCCTTCCAAGCCAAAGGATCCCGCCGAGCCGCGGCGTCTCCACGGCCACGCCAGGAGGGACGTCCTTCTTCAGCCGCCTCATCTGGCGGCGCTGAGCCGTTTCGAGCTTCTCGACTGGATAGCGCGGTAGGCGCTGGAGCTGCTCGTGCACGAATTCGTGAGCGTACGGGATCCAGAAGTCGAGGTTGTGCGCCAGCAGGCTGATCGACTCGTCGCGCTCGAAGGCCTCGAGCGGTGAGCCCGAGCACAGCAGCGGCCACACGTGATGAGCGAAAGCGCGGCTGAGTCGCCGCTCGGTGTCCGCGGGAAACTCCGTCAGGCGGCTGGCTGACGGCGGAAAGGCGCCGCGGCTGACCGGGGGCAGGCCGAAGCGATCAAGCGCCGGCTTCGAGAGCAGGTGGTACAGAGGCTCGCAGGCCATGTAGTTCGCTTCGTCCCGCGGCAGGAGCGTGATGTTCCGACCGGCGTAGTTCCTCAGGAAGTGAAGGCGCGGGTGCAGCTCCGCGATGCCGTGGCGCAAGACGCCGGCTTCCCACAGGAGATTCCATTCGCTGATCGCCCCGTGGTACGCGAGCGCATCCTTGTCGCGGCCAAGCTGCGGGTCGGGGACATACACGTACTCGGGCGCCGGCTGGGGACCGCTCGGCACGGGCACGCAGGTGTAGAGGGCGCCGACCGGGAAGTGCGTGAATTCAGGGAAGGCTTCGGGGTCCTGGGCCTGTTGCTCGACCTCCCGCCGATGCTGGGCGCGAAAGTCTTCGTGTCCCTGATCGCCACGGCCGCCCGTGTTCTCCATCAAAGCCTCCCCTAGCATAGCGGCACTCAGGGGAGGATCCGTTCCGTGGGCCGGCCAAACATCCGCGGCCGGCCGGCGCGCTCTACAGGATGCCGCGCTCTTTAAGGCTCACGTAGCGGCCCGCCTCGCCGAGCCCGACGTGGTCGAGGACCTCGATCCCGAGGAGCTGCCCGGCAGCCACGAGGCAGTCCGAGTACTCCCGTGCCCTGCCCTGACGAAGCGCGGGCGCACCGGGGCGCGGTGAGCCACAGCCGGGCCGTTCGCGAGGGTGGCGAGTGCCGGGGACGTGCCGCCGACGTCCGCCGCACCGTCGTCGGCGGCGCGGCCCTGGCCGACACGCTCGCGCTTCAAAGAAGACCGCCGAGGCCTCCAGCTCGACCATGGCCTCGGCGCACCGCTTGAAAGGTAAGGCGCGGCGGCGGGCGCCGGCACGAGCGCGCGACCAGCCGGGCCGACCAGCGCGCTTGAGTGACGGCGACCGGCAAGCGCGGGCCGTAGCCGGGGGTCCGGCGGCGGCGCCGTAGCCAGCGCCACAGGCAGAAGCCAGGGGGCGCGCCGGAGACGGAGAACGAATCTTATGTACGAGGGGGCGCTTCCAAGAAGAGCTGGCGCGCGCGAAGGCGCGCGCCCACCTCAGCCGCCCCCGAGCTTGCAGCTGCGCCCGGCGCGGCGCTTGCCCACCGCAGAGTGCGTGCGGCTGGCGCGGCCGCACGCACAGGGAAGCGCAGCCACATGCAAGCGCCGCGCAGGAAGAGCGCAGCTGGACATAAGACTTCGTTCTCGGCGCAGGCGCGACCCACACAAGCCAAGGACAGCATGCCAGAAGCCGTCGCCGCCGCCGGACCCTTCAAGACGCCCGCTCGCTGGCGCGGACCGTGCGTCCGCGCGGCCATCAGCACGGGCCGTGACCAGCGAGCGAACCTTCGTTCGTGAACAGTCGGTGGAAGTGATCTCTCCCGCGCCCCTCTCCGCTCACAGCTCACCCGCATCGGTAGATGGTCGGATCGGTGGCGAGCATCGCGGTGCAAAAGGGCGCCACTCCAAGACCTGACGCCCCTCCCTTGGACGCCGCTTGACCTCACCAGGGTATTACGCCGAACGAAATGCCTCTCTGACTCGCTCGCCACGCAACCCAGTGCCCGGCGCCGAGAATCACTGGGAACGCAATCACCTGAACGAGTACCCTCGGTGATCTTAGCAGTGTCGTGTTCCTCAGGCATGCCAAGACCGCGCCGGCAAACCAGAAGTGCGCCAACGCAAAAGCCTGCAGGCCCCAGAACACATCTATGATCACCTGCTCACTCTGGACCTCAGAGTTCGTCTGCAGCCTGGGCCAGACTAGCGCGGGTCCATTCAGTGCTGCAAATACAAAGTACGAGGCGCCGACAAACAGTATTAGCGACACCAGAAGTCCACATCTTCCGAAGAGCCATGCTTCTACCGCCTTCAGCATCTCGCTCTCCTGATCATTACCACTGCTTCACGCACGGAATATTTGCAAAGTTGACCCAACGGTTGTTACTCCTCATCGAAGGAGGCCACGGAGTCCTGTTGAATACCGCAATCGCGGCGTACGCAGCGCTGTAGCACTCTGCGTACGAACCATAGGGGCCTCGGCGTTCAGCTTCCTTGAGTGGAGCAAGCCGCGACTCAAGACCACCCAAGAACATCGCTGCATGCCGACGCTCGTGTTCCTCGACGAAATCCTGGCATGTTGCGCCGAGATAGTAGAGCGTGAGGTTTACAGGCAAGACGAACTCAAGTTTGAATTTGCCTTTGCAGTCCTTGATGCACTCGGGGCTGGGATCTCCAACCTTGCCCCAGAAGAGTCCGCTGCCTGCCTTTACTTCCCAGGTGATTCTCACCTGGACAAGTCCAGATGGATCAGTGTAAGTACCTGGCGCGTTCCCGACATAAGTATAGAGGTTCGGCCCACCTCGTAGGCCAATCGGATCCTCGCTGATCCAACGCCCGTATGCTGACAGGTACCCCCGGTACGGAGCGGCGATCACGCCACTGTCCCAGTGGATGAAGTGTCCCGTGTAGCCGAACGTCGACCATGTCGGTGGCTGGATGCCCGCTGGTGCGTTCGGACGGCCGTAGGGGTCGAACTCCAGCCGAAGCTGGAGCGTCCCAGCGTTGTCGGTCGTGTCCCGGATGCTGCCCAGGTGGTCCTTGGCCCAGAAGTACATCGATGTCCCTTCCTGGAAGCCCTCCTTGAAGAAGCGGCGCTGCACGGTCGCCCCAGAGCCGTCACGTTGCTCGCAGATCCCGTCTTCGCACCAGAGGTACCGCTTGTCGCTGGTGACACTCCCGTTCTCCTTCTCCACGATCCGAACGCGCCGACTCTCCCCGTCGTAGGTGAACTCACTCCGGTGCGTCCCCTGATTGACCGCGACA
>Ga0184637_10002576_pt1 | contig 11614 bp, 11 predicted proteins | sample PLM3_127_b2_FD_133143 | JGI IMG/M metagenome (GOLD analysis project Ga0184637, IMG submission 133143) | Groundwater sediment microbial communities from an aquifer in East River, Colorado, USA - PLM3_127_b2 | ecosystem: Environmental > Terrestrial > Soil > Riparian zone | place: USA: East River...
CCAGAGCCCGTGGTCGCCGGAGCCCCGCCCCCGTCGGGGACCGCTGCGCGCGAGCGTTACGCGTTCAGAGCCTGCCCGCGCGACTTCGCGTGATCGAGGCCTCGTGACGACGCGAGGTCGAGGGTCGTGCGCGCGCCGCGGAGGACGCGGTCGGTCTTGGCCGGCTCGAAGCGCCCCGTGCGCGCGAGCGCCCACAGCACGCGCCAGGCCCCGCGCGTGGCCAGGAGCCAGTAGGTCTGGGTCCGGAACGTCCCGGAGAACTTCGCCCACAAGGTGGTACGGGCGATGCTCACCGGGCGCGGGCAATACGACGTGAGGCTCTCGACCATGTCCTGGGTAACCATGCCGCCCACCCAGATCGACATGCCGAGCGAAATGGATGGGAGGGCCACGCCGAGCACGAACAGCAGGGGCCGGTCGGCGTACCAGTAGGCGAAGTGCCAGCCGAGATAGCCGATGACAGGATAGACCACGGCGGCAATGGACCACTCCACCACCTTGTTGCCGACGTGGCGCAGGAGCTGGGCCAGGTTGAACGCACTCCGATCGCGCCGCCAAACGTCCAGGAGAAACGGCGTATCGTCGAGTACGCCCTTGTACCAGCGCGCGTTCTGCCGAACCATCTTCTCCGTGGTCTCCGGCAGGTCCGTCAGTTCCAGCAGCGGCATGGGCGCCATGAGGATGCCGCGGGCAGCGATGGCGTAACCCAGGGTCGAGTCCTCGGTGGCCCCCGAGGTCGGGAAGCCGCCCAGCCCGGTCAGGAGATCGAGCCGAACGAACTGGTTGTGTCCGAGGCAGATCTGCGCGCGCCGGAACATGAACTCGAAGATCGGTCGAAGAGCGGCGGCGACCCGCGGCGCGCGCGCGGCGAGGCGGGCGAACCAGCGCACGCGCCTGGCCTCGTTGATCAGGCGCGCGATGGACACGCGGATGAAGATGGACGACTGCTGGACGGCGCACACCCGGCCCTTCACGGGCAGCCGGTCGAAGTTGGCCAGCGAGAGCGTCACTCCCTGGTAGGCGAGGCTTCCCCGGCCCGGGGTCATCACGTCGGCGGCGAGCCACCGGTAGACGTTGCGATCGGGAAGGGAGTCCGCGTCGCTCACGCCGATCCAGACGCCGCGCGGATCGTGGTCGGCCCCGAGCACGGCCCGCAGATGCTCTGGACGGAGGGCCCAGTTGAGCTGGTGCGCCTTCCGTCCGGGCCCCGGCATGGCCAGATGCGTGAGCATCTTCTGCTGGTAGGGAGGCAGCTCCTGGCGCAGCCCACGCACCAGCTCGGCGGTCGACACCGCCATCGCCGGATGGGGTGAGCGCTCCTCGTCCTCCCTGGTCACCACGACGACGTGGAGCTTGCCGTGGGGATAGCGCGAGGCGAGCAGAGCACGCACGGTGCTCGCGATGTCGGGTTCCTGGAAGGCCGGCACCAGCTGGACGAAGACGGGCGCCTCGGGCGCCTGCTCCAGGGCGGTTTCGTCAGGCAGCTCGTCGAGCCGGGCGTAGCCCCTCTCCACGAACCGGCACGTCGTCACCATCCCCTTCCAGTCGATGAGGAGCTTGAAGGCCGCGCGGAAGTTGAACAGCGAGGACAGCGCGAAGAGAAGGGCCCAGTACCACTCCATCAGCGCCCGCGCTCCGACGGGAACTTGAGGATGATCTCCCCTTCGCGGGCCATGCCGAGATCCTCACGGGCCGACTTTTCGATGCACAGCGGATCGCTGCGCAGGCACTCGATGGTGCGGGCCAAGGTCTCGCTCTGCGCCCGCAGCGAGGCCAGGTCACGCTCCAGGGTGTGCATCTCCTGCATGAGCCGCGACACCCGCATGAACCCGCTGACGCCGAAGCCGGCGAGCGAGAGGGCGACCACGGCCACCGCGCCGAGGGCGAGGGCGCGCCGTCTCACCGGCCGCGCGCGTACAGGCTGCGCCCGGGCCACGAGGCGGCGTGGCCCAGCTCCTCTTCGATGCGCAGGAGCTGGTTGTACTTCGCGGTCCGCTCGCTGCGCGAGAGCGAGCCCGTCTTGATCTGGCCGGCGTTCACCGCCACGGCCAGGTCGGCCACGAAGGTATCTTCCGTCTCCCCGGAACGGTGCGAGATGACAGTGCCGTAGCCCGCGCGCTTGGCCAGCTCGACGGCCTGCAGTGTCTCCGTCAAGGTGCCGACCTGGTTGAGCTTGACGAGCACGGCGTTGGCGATCCCCTCCTTGATCCCCTGCTGAATGGTGGCGGGGTTGGTCACGAAGAGATCGTCGCCCACCAGCTGGAGCTTCCCCCCGAGCTGCCGCGTCATGAGAGACCAACCGCTCCAGTCGTCCTCACCGAGCCCGTCCTCGATCGACACGATGGGATAGCGCGCGGCGAGATCCGCGAAGGCGGCCACCATCTCCTCGCTGGTGCGCACGACGCCCTCGCCGGCCAGCCGGTAGCGCCCGCCCTCCTCGGCGAACTCGCTGGCCGCCACGTCGAGGGCCAGCAAGACGTCGTCGCCCGGACGGTAGCCCGCCCGCTCGATGGCCAGCATCAGGAGATCGAGGGCCACCGTCGTCGATGACAGCGCGGGGGCGAAGCCGCCCTCGTCCCCCACGCCCGTGGAGAGGCCGCGGTCCTTCAGCGTGGCCTTGAGGGTGTGAAAGATCTCGGCGCCCATGCGCAGGGCAGACGAGAAATTCTCCGCCCCGGCGGGGACGAGCATGAACTCCTGCACGTCGAGCGCGTTGTCGGCGTGCACGCCCCCGTTGATGACGTTCATGAGCGGGACGGGCAGCAAGCGGCCGCCGACCCCACCGAGGTAGGCGTAGAGGGGGAGCTCCACGTCGTCCGCGGCGGCGCGGGCCACGGCCAGCGACACGGCGAGGATCGCGTTGGCTCCGAGGCCGGACTTGTTGGGGGTGCCGTCCAGCTCGAGCAGGGCCTGGTCGACTGCCACCTGCTCGGTGGCCTCCATGCCGTCGATTTCCGGGGCGATGGTCTCCTCGACGTTGCGCACGGCCTGCTGCACGCCCTTGCCGCCATAGCGCTGACTGTCGCCGTCGCGCAGCTCCACGGCTTCGCGCTTGCCGGTGCTGGCCCCGGAGGGCACGGCGGCGCGGGCCCACGCTCCCGACTCGAGCTGCACCTCCACCTCGACGGTGGGAAATCCGCGCGAGTCGAGGATCTCGCGCGCATAGACGCCGGTGATGGCCGACATGTCAGCTCTTGCGCTCGACGATGAAGGAGGCGAGCGCGCGGATCGGCTCGGCGGGAAGACCCAGGGGCGCGAGAGCGGCGTGCGCGTGCTCGATCAGCTCGCGCGCCTTGGCGCGAGAGACCTCGAGGCCATAGAGCGCGGGGTAGGTCACTTTCTTCTTTCGTTCGTCGCTTCCGGCCGTCTTCCCCAGCTCGGCCAGACTGCCTTCGACGTCGAGAATATCATCGACGATCTGGAAGGCGAGCCCGAGATCCTCACCGGCCGTCCGGATGGCCTCCGTCTGAGCGGGGGTGGCCCCGGCCAGCGAGGCACCCGAACAGAGCGAGACGCGGATCAGCGCCGCCGTCTTGTGGCGATGGATGTATTCCAGGGTCTGTCCCGACACGGTCTTGCCTTCCGATTCGATGTCCACCACCTGCCCACCCACCATGCCCCGCGTGCCCGCCGCCTCGGCCACCGCGCCGACCACCTCGCAGATCACGCGCGGATCGCTCGGGCTGCCCGCGATCAGCTCGAAGGCCAAGGTGAGCAGGGCATCGCCGGCGAGGATGGCGATGGCCTGGCCGAACACTTTGTGATTCGTCAACCGGCCCCGGCGATAGTCGTCGTCGTCCATGGCGGGCAGATCGTCGTGGATGAGCGAGTAGGTGTGGATCAGCTCCAGGGCGCACGCCGTGGGCATGACGGTTTCGGCGCGACCGCCCACCGCCTCGGCGCCCGCGATGACGAGGATGGGACGCAGGCGCTTGCCGCCCGCCATCACGCTGTAGCGCATGGCCCGGTGCACGCTGGGCGGATCTCGGTCTTCGTCAGGCAGGAGGCGGTCCAGCGCCCCGTCGACGAGATCGCGGCGCTCGGCCAGATAGGCGGAGAAGTCGAACGCAGTGATGATGTCGCTTCGGGGCGGTACGGTTCCTCGTCGGGCCTCGTTCATGGCTCCTCGTCGGGCTCCCAGGTGAACGGCGCGGAGGAGACGGCGCCGGACTCGTCCCGCGCCAGCATCTCGATCCGGCGCTCCGCCTCGTCGAGATAGCGCGAGCAGGCGCGGGCCAGGGCCACGCCCTCCTCGAAGATGGCCAGGGACTCCTCGAGACGCAGGTTGCCCGCCTCCAGGGCGCTCACGATTTCCTCCAGGCGGGACAGCTGGTCTTCAAACTTGAGGTCGCTCATCGTGCTCCCACGTCGCCTCCACGCGACAGTCGAGACTTCCTTCGTGCAGCACCACGCGCACGCCGGCTCCCGCCGCCACCTGGTCCGCGCGCCGGACGATCACGCCGGAGGGCAGCCTGGTCAAGCTGTAGCCTCGGCCCAGCACGGCCAGAGGGGACAACGAGTTCAGCCGGCCCGCCGAGAGTCCCAGGCGATGGCGGGCTTCCACCGCCCCCCGATCCATCGCGTTGCCAACGGCGAGCCGGGCGGCTTCGAGCCGCCGGCGATCTTCCTTGACGCGCACGAACGGGCTCGCGGCCCGAAGGGCGGTGCTGGCCAGTTCCACCCGATGCGCGACGCGCCGCGCCGTCACCGTCATGGCGCGGCGCAGGCGGGCGCGCGCGTCGTCCACGCGGCGCTCCAGCTCGCGAAGCGGGCGCGCGGGGTCCGTGAGGACGCGGCGGCGCGCGAGCGCATCGACACGGTCTCGCGCCTGGGCCACGCACCGCCGCATCGCCCGGACGAGCCGGTCCTCCAGATCCGTCACGTGGTCCGCCACGACCTGCTGTTCGCGCACCACCAGCTCTGCCGCGGCCGACGGGGTCGGCGCCCGCAGATCGGCCACGAAGTCGGCAATGGTGACGTCGACCTCGTGGCCGACCGCCGAGACGGTGGGGGCCTTCGACGAGGCGATGGCCCGGGCCACCGCCTCCTCGTTGAAGGCCCAGAGGTCTTCGAGTGACCCCCCGCCCCGCCCGCAGATGATGACGTCGACGTCCCCCAGCGTGTTGAGATCGGCCAGGGCCTGCGCGATCTCCGCTGCGGCCCCCTCGCCTTGCACCTTGGCGGGAGCGATGACGATCGACAACCCGCGGAAGCGGCGGCCGAGCACACGCAGGATGTCGCGCAGGGCGGCCCCGTCCGGTGAGGTGACGATGCCGATGCGGCGCGGAAAGGTCGGGAGTGGGCGTTTGCGCGTCGCCGCAAACAGCCCCTCTGCCTCCAGCCGGGCCTTGAGCTGCTCGAAGGCGAGCTGCAGGGCCCCCACCCCGCGTGGCTCCAACAATTCCACGATGAGCTGATAGCCTCCGCGCTGGGCATAGACCTCGATGCTGCCAAAGGCCAGCACGTGCATCCCGTCCCGCGGCTCGAAGCGCAAGCGGCGCACCCGCGTCCGGAAGAGCGCGGCGGGCAGCTGCGCCCCCGCGTCCTTGAGGGTGAAATAGGCGTGGCCGGACGCATAGAGGCGGAAGTTGCTGATCTCGCCCTCGACCCACACCGCGGGGAAGCGCTCCTCGATCACCTCGCGCAGGCGCGCGGTCAGGTCCGAGACGGTGAGGACGGCGCGCGTCACGCAGGAACGCGCAGGCGCTGGATGCTGGTGGCGCGGCCGGTCTCGGGATCGAGGGTGATGACGACTCCGTGGAGCGCGGCGGGGCCCTTGGCCGTCTCGAACTTGATGGGCATCTGGGTCATGAAGCGCTGGATGACCTGCTGTCGGTCCACGCCGATGACGCCGTCCGTCGGCCCGGTGAGCCCGAGGTCGGTGATGTAGGCGGTACCCCCCGGGAGGACGCGCTCGTCGGCGGTCTGGACGTGGCGGTGGGTGCCGACCACGGCCGTCGCCCGCCCATCGAGATACCAGCCCATGGCCAGCGTCTCCGAGGTCGCCTCCGCGTGCATGTCGACCAGGATGATGGGTGTCTCCTTGCGGAGCTGGGCCATGATCTCGTCGGCCTTCCGGAAGGGGCAGTCGATGGGGTTCATGAAGACGCGGCCCATGAGGTTGACGACGCCGACCCGGTGAGGCCCCGCCTTCACGGTGACGTAACCTACCCCGGGCGTGCCCTCCGGGAAGTTGGCGGGCCGGAGGAGGAGGTTCTCCTTCACGATATGGGGGACGATCTCCTTCTTGTCCCACACATGGTTGCCGGTGGTCATCACGTCCACGCCCTGCTCGAGGAAGGTCTTGGCGATGGGGGGGGTGATACCGAAGCCCCCGGCGGCGTTCTCCACGTTGACCACGGCGAGATCGATGGCGTGTTCCTGGCGGAGCCGCGGCAGCAGGGTCTGGATGGCGGCGCGCCCGGGCTCGCCGTAGACGTCACCGACCATCAACACCTTCATGCGCTACCGCGCCACTTCGACGGCGCGCGTCTCCCGGATGACGACGACCTTGATGTGGCCGGGGTACTGCATCTCCGCCTCGATCCGTTTGCTGATGTCCTTGGCGAGCTGGTGGGCGTCCAGGTCGGACACGATGTCGGCCTTGGTCATGACGCGCAATTCCCGGCCGGCCTGGATGGCGTAGCACATCTCCACGCCCTTGTAGGACAGGGCGATCTCCTCCAGCTTGGCCAGGCGCCGGATGTAGGATTCCAGGACGTCGCGGCGCGCCCCCGGCCGGGCAGCCGAGATGCCGTCCGCGGCCTCCACCAGGACTGCCTCGATGGTCTCGGGCTCGACGTTCTCGTGGCCGCAGAGGGCCGCGTTGATGACCGCTGGGGATTCGTTGTACTTGGTCAGCACCTGGAGCGACAGCTCCGGGTGGCTCCCCTCCTGCTCGTGGGTCAGGGCCTTGCCGATGTCATGCAGGAGCCCCATGCGCTTGGCGAGCTTCGCGTCGACCTTCAATTCAGACGCCATCATGCCGGCCAGCCACGCGACCTCTTTCGAGTGCTGCAGGCAATTCTGGCCGTACGAGGTCCGGAACTTCATCCGCCCCACGAGCTTCACCAGCTCGGGATGGAGACCGTGCACGCCGACCTCGAAGCAGGCCTTTTCGCCCTCCTCCTTCAAGTGCTGCTCCATCTCCGCCTTGACCTTGATGACGACCTCTTCTATGCGGGCAGGATGGATTCGCCCGTCGGCGATGAGCCGCTGAAGGGCCAGGCGGGCGATCTCGCGCCGGTAGGGGTCGTAGGCGGAGACGATGACGGCCTCGGGGGTGTCGTCGACGATGAGGTCCACGCCCGTGTGGAACTCCAGGGCCCGGATGTTGCGGCCTTCCCGGCCGATGATGCGCCCTTTCATATCGTCCGACGGCAGGTCGACGATGGAGACCACCGTCTCGACCGTGTAGTCAGGGGCCAGGCGCTGGATGGTGGTGGCCAGGACCTCCTTGGCCTTCTGCTGGGCGGTCTCGCGCGCCTCCTCCTCCAGCCGCATGCCGATGAGGGCGGCTTCCCGCCGCGCCTCCCCTTCCATCTGGCTCACGAGCTGGCGCTTGGCCTCCTCGGCCGTGAGCCCGGCGATGACCTCGAGCTTGCGGCGCTGCTCCTCCACGGCGGCTTCGAGGCGTAGCTCCTTCTCACCGAGGGTCTTCTCACGCCCTGACAGGTTGCGGTCCCGGGTGGTCAGCTCATTGAGTCGGCGGTCCGACTCCTCGAGCTTGCGCGCAACCTGCTCTTCCTTGGCCAGCACGCGCCGCTCCACCACCTCGGCCTCGTGTTCGCGCCGCCGCGTCACCTGGTCCAGCTCGGCCCGGGCTTTCAGCTCGTTCTCCTTGAGCTCCAGCTCGGCGGCCTTGAGACGGGCCTCGGCATCACGCTCGGCCGTCTCCACGATGCGGCGGGCAGACTGGTTCGCTTCCCCCAGACGCCGGTCCGTGACGAGCTTGTGAAGGAAGAAGCCGACGACGAGAGCGAGGACAGCAACGATCGAGTCGAAGAGCAGGATCCCGGTCATCTCAGCTCTCTATCTCTATGGCTCGCCGCGGACGACGGGGACCCGGCCCCGCGACATCCTGCGGCTCGCACGACCTAGTCAAGCCGTCGCGGTGACGGCTGATGATGTGGCGCCGAAGTCTGCGTGAGAATTGGCCAAGTATAGGTGGGGAGCGCGCGGAGAGTCAAATCCCCGCCTCTGCCGTGTGCCGACGGTGTTTCGAACCCGGTGTTCACCAGGTGGGTGCCGTATCATCCGAGGGCTTCAGGCTTCCCCTTCGTAGAGGGGCTTGCACACGACCCTCGTCCACAGCTCCCGTAGCGTTAATGGGGTTGAAACTTCCCCCCGGCATCACGCACAGCGCAGGGACCCTCCTTATGTACCCGGACGACCTGCCGGCGTCAAGGGTCCGGGCGGCGCGGGCTCGGGGACACAGGCGCGCTGCAGCTCGCTGACCAGCGCGCGGAGCCGTGCGTCGACGTCACCGGCCTGGCGGCTCTCCTCGTCTCGGGCGCGGAACAGCTCGTCGGCGAGGTCCAGGGCGGTGAGGAGGAGGGCGCTGGTGAGCGAGCGCGTACCCGCCCCCAGGGCGCGGGCGCGCTCCTCGACGAACGTCCCCAGCGACCGGAGGTAGTCCGGCGACGCGCTCGTCCGGATGGACAGCGTCTCGCCCAGGACGGTCAACTCGACCCGCGTCGGCTCGGCCATAGCGTTCCCTCCATGAAGTTGGAGGGGGCCTTGGCCCCCTCCAAACCTCCCCATTTGCGCGAGGCGCGACACGCGCCCCCCCTCAAAACCTCCCCATTTACGCGAGGCGCGACACGCGCCCCTTCGGAGGTATGGCGCGCCTCGATTTGCGCCCGGCGAAGTCCCTGGCTCCGCCGCCGTAAGTCAGTTCCTAGGAGGGGGCGAGATCGAGCTTGGCGATGTCCTTCAGGATGGCGTCGATCTGGGACGCCACCTGCCGGCGCTCGTCTCCGAGGCGCGAGACCTCGCGCCGCAGCTGCTCGTTCTCGTCGCGCAGGCGAACGAGCGAGTCGCTCGCCCGTCGCACGGCCTCTTCCAGCTGTGCCAATCGCTCCAGGACTCCCTCAGCCATCACATCCCTCGCAGCGAGATATTGAACTGATCGCACACGCGCCGGACGATCCGCGCGTGAATGGCGTGGACCTCGTCGTCGGTGAGGGTCCGGTCGCCGGCCTGGAAGACGAGGCGCCAGGCCAGGCTGCGGCGCCCATCGGGAAATCGGAAGACATCGAACAGCGCCAGCTCGCGGAGCAGCGGACCGGCCTCCGCCACCATCACGGTCTCGATGGCCTGGGCCGTGGTCGTCTGGTCGGCTCCGATCAGGAAGGCCACGTCCCGCGCCACGGACGGGTAACGGGGAAGCGCCTCGTATCGCACGGGGATCCGGGGGAGCCGGGCCGCGGTATCGAGGGGGATCATCGCCGCAAAGACGGGCGGCGTGATCCCCAGTCGCTCGCGCACGGCCACGGCCACCTCGCCGAAGATCGCGGCCGCCTCGCCGTTCACCAGGAGGGCACCAGCCGAATCGGCTTCCAGACCGGCCACCGAGACCGGACGCACCTCGCGTGCGCGCAGCGTGAGAGCCTCGAGGACGTGCTCCGCATACCCTTTCGCATCGTACACGTCGACGGCATCGCCGGGCGCCCACCATCCGGGCCGGTGCCGCGCGCCCGTCAGGGCGATCACCGCCCAGCGTGGCTCCCGCACCCCTTCGGCAGATCGGCGGTACGTGCGGCCGATCTCGAAGACACTCACGTTGGGCTGCTGACGACGCAGGTTGAGGGCGACCGCTTCCAGAATTCCCTCCAGGGGATGTCGGCGCATGAGGGAGGCGTCCTGGCTGAGGGGGTTGAGCAGGCGCATTGGCTCGTCGGCGTCGAGCGCGGCAAGCACGGCGACCAGCTCGGGGTTGGCGAAGGTGTACGGCACCACCTCGGTGAGGCCGGCGGCGGCCAGGGCCGCACGAACGGTCTGCTCCTGGCGGAAGCTGTCGGGCTGGGTGACGAGGCGGATGGCGCCGGTCGGCGACGCAGAGGGGATCCTGTCGTACCCCCAGACGCGGATGATCTCCTCGACGAGGTCGTCTTCCATGGCGATGTCGCGCCGGAAACTCGGCACCTCCACCTCGACCTCGGCGCCCGGCTCGGTCGTTGACAGTCCCAGCCCACGCAGGATGCGCACAGCCTCGAGGGCAGGCGGCGCCACGCCGAGCACGCGCTGCACGCGGGCCATGCGCAGCCGCACCCGGGGATGCGGGCGGGGCGCGGGATACACGTCGACGAGGCCGCGGGCGATGGAGCCCCCGGCCAGCTCGGCGATGAGCTGGGCGGCCCGCGCGCTCGCGTCGACGAGGGCCTCGATGTCGGCCCCGCGCTCGAAGCGGTAGGCCGCGTCAGTGAGGAGGCCCAGCGCGCGTGACGTGCGCCGGATGGAGGCGGGGGCAAAGTACGCGCTCTCCAGCAGCACGCGCGTGGTGCGCTCACTGACTTCGGAGGCGGCGCCGCCCATGACGCCGGCGAGACCGATGGCCTTCGCGGGATCCGCGATCACGAGCATGGCGTCGGAAAGCGTGCGCTCCTGGCCGTCCAAGGTGGTGAAGTGTTCCCCCACCCGCGCGCGGCGGACCACAATGCTCCCCTCGGCCACGGTGTCGTGGTCGAAGGCGTGCAATGGATGGCCGCGCTCCCAGAGCACGTAGTTCGTCACGTCGACCACGTTGCTGATGGGGCGCAGGCCCACCGCGCGCAGACGCGCGGCCATCCAGCCCGGCGAAGGCGCGACGGCCACACCGGAGATCAGGCGGGCGGTAAAGCGCGCACAGAGATCCGGGGCGTCGATCCGCGCGCGAGCCAGCGCGCTCACCGGCTCCTCTGATTCCTTGAGGATTGTCGGAGGCACCCGCAGCGCGTTCCCCGTGAGGGCCGCCAGCTCGCGGGCGATCCCCAGGACCGAGAGGCAGTCGGGCCGGTTGGGCGTCACCTCGATCTCGAGGATGGTGTCGTCGAGGCCGAGGCACTTCACGAGGTCGACGCCGGGGGCGGCGTCGCCGTCGACGACGAGGATGCCGGCCTCGTGCTCGTCCCCCATCCCCAGCTCGCGCTCCGAGCACAGCATGCCCTGCGATTCCACCCCGCGAATCCTGGCCGTGCCGATCTGCCGTCCACCTGGCAGGACGGCCCCGGGCGGGGCGAAGGCCGCGCGCAGGCCGGCCGCCGCGTTGGGAGCGCCGCACACCACCGCGTACCGGTCACGACCGGTGGAGACGCGGCACAGGACGAGGCGATGACCGTGGCTCTCCCCCAGCTCGCGCTCGATGGCCTCGATCTCGCCGACCACCACACCCGACAGCTCGGCGGGCGCGAGGGGCGTGACGCTCGCCACCTTGATGCCCGCGTTGACCAGGCGGTCGGCCGCGTCCGCCGGGGCGAGGTCGAGGTCCACGAAGTCCCGGACCCACCCGTACGGGATCTTCATGCGAACTGGCGGAGGAAGCGGAGGTCGTTCTCGAAGAAGAGGCGGATGTCGTCGACGCCGTACTTGAGCATGGCCACGCGCTCGATACCCATGCCGAACGCCCAGCCGGTCA
>Ga0184637_10002577_pt1 | contig 11608 bp, 8 predicted proteins | sample PLM3_127_b2_FD_133143 | JGI IMG/M metagenome (GOLD analysis project Ga0184637, IMG submission 133143) | Groundwater sediment microbial communities from an aquifer in East River, Colorado, USA - PLM3_127_b2 | ecosystem: Environmental > Terrestrial > Soil > Riparian zone | place: USA: East River...
CGCCAAAGACTAGGGGCCCACGCATGCCCGGTCAAGTCCCGCTTGGCCGGCGCTCCCCCGTTCGCCGGCCGCAGCGCCCGCGCCGCGTGCTATCCTGCGTTGGCCGCAGCCTTGGACCCGAGGGCCTCTGACCATGCCGACCCCAGGCGAAACCGCCACCTTCCGGATCGAGAAGGATTCGATGGGTGAGATGCGCGTCCCTGCCGGGGCCTACTACGGCGCCCAGACCCAGCGCGCCGCCGAGAACTTCCCGATCTCCGGCATCCGCTTCCCCCGCCATTTCATCCGCGCCCTCGGGATGATCAAGTCGTCCGCCGCCGAGACCAACATGGAGCTCGGGCTCATCCAGCCTCAAATTGGCAAGGCGATCGTGCGCGCCGCCGAGGAGGTGGTGGAGAGCAAACTCGACGACCAGTTTGTGGTCGATATCTATCAGACCGGCTCGGGCACCTCGACCAACATGAACGCCAACGAGGTGATCGCCAACCGGGCGATCGAGATTCTCGGCGGCAAGATCGGGTCGCGCGCCGTGCATCCGAACGATCATGTCAATCTCTGCCAGTCGTCGAACGACGTCATCCCGACCGCCATTCATGTCGCCGCCCTCATTGCAATCTACGAGGACCTGATCCCCGCGCTCAAGGTCCTGCGCGATGCCCTCAACGCCAAGGCCGGTGAGTTCGCCGACATCGTCAAGACCGGACGCACTCATCTACAAGATGCGACCCCGGTCACCCTCGGACAGGTCTTCTCGGGCTTCGCCAGTCAAGTCGAGCACGGCATCGCCCGGCTCGAAAGCGCCGGCCAATCGCTGGCCGAGCTCGCCCTCGGCGGCACCGCGGTGGGCACCGGGCTCAACGCCCACCCCGAGTTCGCTCGCCGCACCATCGCCCGTCTGGCTTCGCGCACCCGCCTTCCTTTCCGCGAGGCCGCGGACCATTTCGAGGCCCAGTCGGGGCGCGACGCCGCCGTCGAGGCCTCCGGCGCCCTCAAGGTGGTCGCGGTCAGCCTGACCAAGCTCGCCAATGACGTGCGCTGGATGGGATCCGGCCCGCGAAACGGCCTCGGCGAGCTGATCATCCCGGAAGTCCAGCCAGGCTCTTCGATCATGCCCGGCAAGGTGAATCCGGTGATTGCCGAATCGGTGCTGATGGTGGCGGCGCAGGTGATCGGCAACGACCTCACCGTCACCGTGAGCGGTCAGGCCGGCAACTTCGAGCTCAATGTGATGATGCCGGTCATCGCCCGCAATCTGCTCGAGTCGATCGCACTCCTCGCCGCCTCGGCGCGCAACTTCGAGGAGCGACTGATCCGCGGGCTCAAGGCCGACCGCGAGCGCATCTCCCGCCAGCTCGAGGAGTCGCTCGCCCTCTGCACCTCGCTGGCGCCGATCATCGGCTACGACGCGGCGGCCGCCATCGCCAAGGAGGCGGCGCACTCGGGCCGCACGGTGCGCGAGGTGGCCGCGGAGCGCAAGGTCCTCCCGCCCGACGAACTCGCGCAAGCGCTCGACCCCAAGCAGATGACCCGCGGCGGCTTCCTCGGTGGCAAGCCCCAAGCGGCCGGCGGCTAGGCCGCCCTCGCGGCTCAAGTCCATGATCCGGGTCGCATGATCCCGGTCGCCGAGGTGATTGCGGCGCGCGACCGCATCGCCCCCCACCTGCGCCAGACTCCGGTGACCGTCGATCATGCGCTCCATGTCTGGCTCAAATGGGAGAATCAGCAAGTCACCGGGTCTTTCAAGCCGCGCGGGGCGTTGAACAAGGTGCTGTCGCTCTCACCCGGTGAGCTCGAGGCGGGACTGGTGGCTTGCTCGGCGGGGAATCACGGGCAGGCGGTGGCCCTGGCCGGGCAACTTCGCGGCGCCCGGACTACGGTCTACGCTTCCGAGCACGCCTCCCCGCTCAAGCTGGCGAAGATGCACGAGCTGGGGGCCGAGGTCATCCTGGTGCCCGGGAACTACGACGCCGCCGAAGCCGCAGCCATTCGCAACGCCTCCGAATCGGGACGGGTCTTCATCTCTCCGTACAACGATCGACAGGTGATGACCGGCGCCGGAACCTTGGGCCTGGAGTTGCTCGATCAGACCCGTCCACGCTCGGTCCTGATCCCCACCGGCGGCGGTGGGCTTCTGGGCGGCGTGGGCTCGGTCCTCAAGCAGGCGAGCCCGAGCATTCGCGTCATCGCCGTCCAGAACGAGACCTCGGCCTACCTCCACCAAGAGTTCCATGGAGGCGACATGCGGGCGGTGGTCGAGAAGCCCTCGCTGGCGGATGGTCTTTCCGGCGCGCCCGAGGCCGGATCGCAGACCATTCCGCTGATGCATGAGATCGCGGATGACTTCTTGCTGGTGACCGAGGACGAGATCGCCGATGCGATCGCCCATGCCTACCGAGCGCACGGGCAGATCATCGAGGGCTCGGCGGCGGTCGGGCTGGCGGCGGTCCTGGCCGGCAAGTTCCTCCCCGACCAGCAAACGCTGGTGATCGTGACCGGCGGCAACATCGATCCGGACAAGCATCGAACGTTGGTGGAAGGGAAGCTCAACCGGACTTCTTGAGCTCGATGCGGTCCACCCAGAGGTCTGCGGTCGAATGAAACAAGACCCGAAACTCGATCCGGTTGCCTGACTCATCCCACCGGAAACTCACGGGAACACCCTGATACTCCCCGGCCTCGGCCAAGTCGGCGGCGGCCATGGGCCGCCTGGCCACGAGGCGCCGGGCGTCGGCGTCGAACACTTCGAGCACGGCCACCTCCGAGTCCCCCGTCTGACCGCCCGACGTTTCCATCCTTCCCCTCCTCACCCAATAGACCGCCTCGTAGGACCCGGCCGCCAGCGGATGAGATGGGCCGGACGCAAGGATCCCCGGCGGATCGCTTTGCGCCTGCCCATATCGCGCCACGCGATTGATGCATCGAGGGTCCGTGGCGTTGGCGCCGGTTGCTCGCTCGAGCGTCTCCGCCTCGAAACGATTCGAGGCGAGCCCCAGAATCCGCTGGTTCGCCGCCGGGTCGGCACCCTTCCGCAAAAGCGTGAAGCCGTCTTCGAACACGACCACTCCGAAATCGGTTCGCTCCAACAGTTGCTTGAAGGCATCCGTGGATTCGAAGTAGGGCTGCCCGTAGAGATCGAAGAACACCCACTCCGCCTGCTTCATCTGTGCAATCGGCTCCAGGATGAGGCGATTGGACAGGAGGGCAGCCAGGCGATACTCGGTCGCCAGGGGGACCTCGGGCGGAATCTTCTCGTCGATGAACCGCCGGCCGATCCGCTCATGATCGTTCGGCGCGAAATAGTCCCACGAGAATCCCCTGGAGAGGGGGAACCGGTTGAGGTAGTAGCCGTGGTACTCCTCCCTGGCGATGTGCGTCGCCGGGTAGAAGAGCATGGAACCCAGACTCAACCCGAGCACCCCGAGGCTGCCGGCGAGTCGAACTCTGGCGCCGGCTCCCGGCCGGAATCGCCCGGCGGCCCGGGACAGTCCCACCATGGCGGCGAAGGGGAAGAGCGGCAGGACCACGAACGGATAGAGAAGCCCGAGGAGCTTGAGGCTCCGAATATGGGTGAGAGACATCTCGGCGACCGCAGGAGCGATCAGCAAAGCGGAGGGCACGGAGATCACTGGGAGGAATCCGAGGGGTAGCAGGGCCAGTATCAGGCTCTTGAAATTCTTGCGCTCCAGCACGAGATCGGCCACCAAATCGGGCCTGCGAACGATGGTCCCGGCGATGTCTTGAATGTCCCCTCCCAGGGCGGGGTAGCGCTGGAGAAACACCTGATGGGGTTCGCCCCGGAAATGCGGGATGACGACGGAAACCATCAAGATGAGACCGGCGGCCGAGGCAGCCATAGTCCCGATCCCCACCCTGATCTGCCGCTGATGGATCAGGGCAAACAGACCCAGCGCGAACAGATGGAGAAAGGAGTCTTCACGGGTCAAGGCGGCCAGGAGTGCGGCGATCGAGAACCACCCGTAGCGCTGCTGAAAGATGAAGGACGCGGCGCAGGTGAGTGCCAGGAACTGGAACGACTCATGATGAAAGCCATAGAACAAAGCTCTCTGGATGAAGGGATTGGCCAGGTGGGCTGCAGCGAAGCAGAGCCCGTACAAAGGCTCCTTGAGGAGATAGACCGCCGCAAAGTAGATGGGAAAGGCCGCCAGCGCAACGAACAGCACCTGGGCCAAGAGCAAGGACTCAGGGCCTGGCCACAGGGCGTAGACCGGCAACAGGAGGATCAGAGTCGGTTCGAAATGAAGTCCGAGGAACGAATGACGAGGGCCCCCCGCATCCCGCCAGGTGATTGCATACGGGTGTCCATGCAGGGTGGACCAAAGAGCTTGGGTATAGAGCGGAGTGTCATCCGAGTGTTGTAGGGTCCGGCTCTGTTGGATCAACAACGAGCCGAAGCAGAGGAAATAGACGAGCGCCAGGCCCCAGACGAGCTTCCTCGCGGTGGAATCCGGCATGATGAGCCGAGACGGGCCGGCGCCGGACGTATCGGCCAGTAGACCGAACGTCATGTGCTCGCCGGCCTCGCTTCGGGTTCGCTTTGAGACTCGGCATTGGAGAGCGCCTTAGCCGGTATGCGCCCATAGGTGGCGGCGAGCTCGTGCAGCCAGCTCACGCGGGCAGGATCGAGCTCTTCCCAGCGGAAGCGCCACCCCCAGTTGCCCTCGCCGCGCCCGGGAAGATTCATCCGCGCCTCGCTCCCCAGCCTGAGGACATCCTGCATCGGTACCAAGGCCATCTCCCCCACCGATTGGTAGGCGAGGCGGATCAAGTCACTCGCGATGTCGCTCAGGTTGCTCCCCAAGTAGCGCTGCACATTCTCTCGCTCCGCCTTCGACAGGGCGGCAAACCATCCCACGGTGGTGTCGTTGTCGTGGGTGCCGGTGTAGACCACGCACTTCGAGACATAGTTGTGCGGAAGGAAGGGATGGAAGGGATCACCGCTGAACGCAAACTGGAGCACCTTCATCCCTGGGAAGCCCGCGGCATCGCGAAGCTCGCGCACCTTCGCGGTGATCACCCCAAGGTCCTCGGCGACAATCGGGAGCCGGCCAAGCTCGGCCTCGACCCGCGCGAAGAGATCCATGCCTGGGCCGGGGACCCACCGGCCGTGCTCGGCGGTCTTCGCTCCGGCGGGCACCTGCCAGCTCGCCACGAAGCCGCGGAAGTGGTCGAGCCGGACGATGTCCACGAGCTCGAACGCCCGCCGGAAGCGTTCCACCCACCACCGGTAGTTCTCGTCCTTGAGCACCTCCCACCGATATACCGGATTGCCCCAGAGCTGTCCGGTCTTCGAGAAGTAGTCTGGGGGGACACCGGCGACCACCTGCGGGCGGCCGCCGGGGTCGAGCTTGAAGATTCCCTGATGCGCCCACACGTCGGCGCTGTCATGAGCCGGAAAGATGGGGATGTCGCCCAGAATCCGCACTCCGGCCTGGTTGGCCCGGATCTTCAGTTTCGCCCACTGATCCGCAAACCTCGATTGAAGAAACGCATGGTAGGAGATGAGCTCGGCGAGCCGGCGGCGAGCTTCGGCGAGGGCGGTGGCGTCGCGCCTGGCGAGCGGCGCCGGCCATTCGTGCCACGCCCGCGAGTCCTCGTGGCGAATCGCCATGTAGAGGCAGAAGTCGGGAAGCCAGCCCTGGTTGGCGTCGACAAACCGGTCGAGCTCGCGAAGGCGGCCTTGGGCGCAGAAACGGCGGAACGCTCGGAAGAGCAATTCCTCTTTCCACGCGATCACCTGTTCGAAGTCGACCCGGTCGGCCGGAAAGGCCGGCGCACGCGCCAGCTCCTCGGCCTCGACCAGGCCCTCCTCGACCAGCAACTTCTGGGAGATGAGCAGTGGATTGCCGGCGAACGACGAGCGCACCGCATACGGCGAGTTGCCGAAGCCCGTCGGCCCGAGAGGCATGATCTGCCATAGGCTCTGACCCGCGGCCCCCAGAAAGTCAACGAACCGATACGCCTCCGGGCCCAGGGCGCCGATGCCGAAACGCCCGGGCAGCGAGGTGGGATGGAGAATGATGCCGGCATAGCGCGGGAGCGCGGGCTCGGCGTCGTCTTCGACAGCTTCGTCGCCGGTCAGGTTCTCGTCCAGCGTCTCGTCGAGCAAGGTCGCGTCTTCTCCTGGCTAACGCCTCAAGACGTTTCTGAGCGCGCCTTCCAGCTCCGGATACAAGAAACGGTAGCCCGAGTCGAGGAGCCGGGTCGGAAAAATGCGCGCGCTCGCCAGGAGGAGCGCATCGGCCATTTCGCCGAACGCGAGCCGCGCCGCAAACGCCGGCATCGGCATCAGGGCGGGACGCGAGAGCGCACCGGCCAAGGTTCGGGTGAACTCGGCGTTGGTCACCGGAAATGGGGACACGGCATTGATTGGACCGGCGATCGAATCGGTGCTGAGAGCGTGGGCGATCGTCCCGACTTCGTCGTCGATCGCGATCCAGCTCATGAACTGCTTGCCACTGCCGATGGCGCCGCCCATGCCCAGCTTGAACGGCAGCAGCATCTGCTTGAGCGCCCCGCCCTCGGGGCTGAGAACGAGCCCCGTCCGCAAGTGGACCACTCGCACCCCGGCGCCCGCCGCCGGTTCGGTGGCCGCCTCCCACTCGCGGCACACTTCGGCGAGGAAACCGCTGCCCGGCCCGCTCCCCTCATCGAGGCGCTCGTCACCGCGGTCGCCGTAGAAACCCATGGCCGAGCCACTCACGAGGATCCGGGGTGGACGGGCGACGCGCGCGATCGATTCGCACAGCCGCCGCGTTCCTTGGACCCGGCTCCGGCGGATCTCGGCCTTCCGAGCCGGCGTCCAGCGCCCGGAGGCGATGCTTTCCCCGGCGAGATGGACCACGGCGTCCACGCCTTCGAGCCGGGACGGATCCTTGAGGCCGGTCGCAGTATCCCAGGCGATGTCGCCCGGGCCGGCGGGCGCGGCGTCCGAGCGGACAAGTCGGGTCACCCCGTGCCCGCCGGCGGCGAGAAAGGCGACGAGCGACGAGCCTACGAGACCATGAGAGCCGGAGACCGCGACGTTCATCGGAATTGGATTGGCGAGATTATCACGATTGGTTATGAGCCAAGCGGCTCCCCCTTCACCCCCGCCGTTGGCGGCGCGAGCTAGCTTGCGAGTTAGCCGGCGACCTTCGCGTTCGAGCTAGCCGGCGAGGATCTCCTCCAGCGCCGCGAGCGGCTCGTCGAGCCGCTGGCGATCGTCGAGCACCGGCCGCCACAGGTCGCCGTGCTCGGCCACTCGCGGCGGCAGGTTGCGGATGGTAAATTGCCGCGGCCCGAGGCGCTCGTTGACCTCCTCCCAGGTAAGCGGCGCCGACACCGGGGCGGTGGGCAGCGCCCGCACCACGTAGGGGCCGGCGGCGGTCTGGCCCATCCGGTTCCGCAGGTGGTCGAGGTAGATCCGGCCCCCCCGCTGCTCCACCTTGAGCTCCACCGTCGCTTCATCGGGCAGGCGCGAAGCCACTACCCGCGCCACCAGCTCGGCGAAACCGCGCACCTGCTCGTAGCTGTATTCGGGCTCGAGTGGGACATACACATGAAGCCCGCTCGAACCGGTGGTCTTGGGGTAGCTGCGCAGCCCGACCGCGTCGAGAAGCTCCTTGAGCTCGCGCGCTACCCGCACGACGCGGCTGAACGGCGCCTCCTTCGGATCCAGGTCAAGGATCATGAAATCGGGGTTCTCGAGCGATCCCACCCGCGATCCCCAGGGGTGGAGGGTGAAGGCGGTGAGGTTGGCGAGCCAGAGAAGCGTCTCCTCGTTGTCGGCGATAATGTAGCGAATGGTCCGCCGGCTGTCCTCGGAGGCAATGGGCTCAGTGCGCACGAACGGCGGGATGACATCCGGGGCATCTTTCTGAAAGAAGGACTCGCCCGCGATCCCGTTCGGCCAGCGCTGCAGCGAGAGTGGCCGGTCACGGAGGTGAGGCAGGAGGATAGGCGCCACCTGCCGGAAGTACTCGAAGATGTCGCGCTTGACGATGCCGTCCTCGGGGAAGAGCACCTTGTCGGGATTGGCCAGCCGCACCTCACCCGGCCGGGGGGAGTGATCGACGAGGTGGCGGGGACGCGGTTCGCGCACTTCCTGCGTTTCCTTGAGCGTTTCCTCGAGCGTAGCCTCGAGCGGTGCCTCGAGCGGTGCCTCGCCCCCGGCGGAACCTTGCGGCATCCGGCAGTCACCCGGGGCCACATCGGCCACGAGCCCGGCAAATACAGGGGCGCGCAAAGCCCCGTCGTCGGTCCACTCACCAAAGCGCACCCGGCAGACCAGCTGGGGCTCGACCCAACGGGCGCCGCGAATCGCCGGCGGGTTGGCAAACGGCGGGTCGCGGCGCTCCCGCCGGCGAAGCTCATCGTAAAGGCTCCCGAGGGTTGCCGAGTCGAGCCCCGACCCGACGCGCGTCACGTAGCGCAGCACATCCCCCTCGTAGAGGCCGATGAGGAGAGCGCCCAGATGAGCGCGTGAGCCTTGCGGGGCGGTGAAGCCGCCGATCACAAACTCACCTTCCTGGATACGCTTCACCTTCATCCAGTTCGCCGAGCGCTTGCTGACGTAGGCGGAGCCGAGGCGCTTCGACACGATCCCCTCGACCGCCGACTGCGATGCGAGGCCGAAGAAGGCCTCGCCCTGCCCGACGACATGATCGGAATAGAGGAGAGGAGCCGGCGCTCCGTCGAGGAGAGCTGCAAGCACCTCCTTGCGCATCTCGATCGGCGACGACCGTAGGTCATAGCCGTCGAGGTAGAGGAGGTCAAAGAGGAAAGCAACGGCTGGAATCTCCCGGCGCAACCTCTCGGCTTCGCGCGGAGCCGCCTGCATGCGCGGCTGCAGGCGGTGGAAACTCGGGTGGCCGTTCTCGTCCAGGGCGACGATCTCGCCGTCGACGATGGCGCGGTCAGCGACCAGCTCGGCGATGGCCTCGGCGATCTCCGGGTAGAGCGCAGTCTGATCGCGCCCACTCCGGCTCTCGAGCCGCACCGCGCCGCGCTCGAGGTAGGCGATCACCCGCACCCCGTCGTACTTGAGCTCGTGCAGCCACTCGTCGCCGCTCGGCGGCGATTTGACCAGGGTGGCGAGCATCGGCGCGACCGAGCGCGGCATCGCCACCCGCTCGGCTCGCAGCAGCGCCTCCAGCCGGCGACGCGTGGCCGGGTTCCACACCGCCGGCTCCTCGGCGGCGATCTCTTCGATCGAAAGCCCGGTCTTGACCGAGAGATCCGCCTCGCGGGTGATGTCGCTTCCCGATCGCGAGAAGTCGTCGCGTTTCTTGAGCAGGAGCCATTCCCTGCCGCCGCCACTCGTCTCGTCGTCGCGCGAGCTCGAGCTCGTCTTGCCTTTGCTGCCGCGAGTTCCTGTCCTTCCTCCCCCCAACCGCACCAGGGCGAAGCGCCCGGCGAGCTTTCGGCCATGGAGGTTGAAGTCGAGCTTGCCGCCGGCGATGTCCGCTGCCGGGTCGCTCGTCGGGCCCAGGTGCTCCCAAGCGCCCTGATCCCACAATAAGACTGTTCCGGCGCCGTAGTTGTCGGGCGGGATGGTGCCCTCGAACCCGCCATATTCGAGCGGATGATCCTCGGTCATTACCGCCAGTCGCTTGTCGGCGGGGTCGAGCGACGGGCCCTTGGGGACCGCCCACGACTTGAGGACGCCATTCACTTCCAGGCGGAAGTCGTAATGGAGGCGGCGCGCCCGGTGCTTCTGCACGCAGAACGTCGGTTCTTCGCCGGCCTGCGGCGAAACCTGCGCCGGCTCCCGCTCCTGCCCTCTTTGCGGCTCACCTGCCGGCTCGGGCGTGCGCTGGAAATCGCGCTTCTTCCGGTAGTCGGAGAGCGAACCCCGGTCCTTGGGCTCTGGGCTCATGGGTTGATGATACGACGCCACCGCCGCCGGATTTCGGCGCGCCCAACATTCAGGGTAGCCGGTCTCCGGGTAGACCCAGCCACGGATAGATCTCCGCCGTCAGATAGCCGGCCATGACCATCGGGTCATTCGCTACACAGGCTTGCACTTCTTCGATACTTGACGCGGCAAAGATACTGATGCCGCGCAAGGTGCTGTCGGCCAAGCTGGGCCCATTGAGCACCAATTTTCCGCTTCGGCGCAGGGTGAACAAGTGCTGGAGATGCTTGAGTTGAAACGCATCCAAGCGGTCTGGATCGCTGCGGTCCGCCGGGCCCCGGCTCAATACCACCAGGTGATAGGGTTTGGCCCGTGCCACTTCTTGGGCGATGTACTCGGGCGTGATCTGATCGTCGGTCTCGAGTGACATAAGAGGCAACTCCGTTGGCCCAATCCTAACCCGCAAATGAAGAGGCGGGAATACCGGAGAGCCGGTCTCCCGCCTTGGCCCAATGGGCCGCGATCGAAGGATCGAACGAGCCGAGGAGTGCTAGAGCGAAGTTACTTATGACTTACTTCACTGTGAGTTACTTCACCATGACGATGTCGGGCTTCAACCCGGTCAGGGCCGCGAGCAATTCGTCTCGCTCCTTCTGCGGAACCTTGAACTTGTCCAACGTGGCCACCAGAAGGTTCACCATGGTGGTCCAGTCCTGCTCAGTAATGTTGAGCCCGGCATGGACCTCCTTCATCGGGACCCCGATGTAGTAACAGGGGCCGCCTGTCGCTTGGCAGAGCTGATCCACGATCATCTGGCGAATCCGCCGGTTCGACGCATCTCCGTGCCCGACGAAGAACTTGCCTAGCGATGGATCCGCCACCAGCCTCACGATGAAATCGTCCACCACCGCGGCGATGGCATCATATCCCCCCAGTCGCTTGTAGAGAGACTCCATCGGGGCGGCGGCCTTGACCGGAGCCTCTTTCGGCTGGGCGTGAGCTTGGCCCACCCAAACGCTCAAAGCCACAAGAACCGCGAGCCCCAGGTTGGCAGGAAAGAGCTGTCTCATCTTGGGTCGATCCTCCGGCCGCAGCCCCACGCCACGGCTCCGGCGAAACCTAGGGGCCGGCGGCCTCCCCTGTCAAGCCGGCGTCCGTGCTGGTAGTAGGCATCGCCTCCGTGCGGGCAGTAGGCACCACCTCCGTGCGGGCAGTAGGCACCACCTCCGTGCCGGCAGTAGGCACCACCACCTCCGTGCCCGCGCTGATGCGATAACAGCATGGCTGTGATATAATGATGCGGGCCGGTCGGTTGTCCCACTCGGTGCAGCTCTGCCGATGCGCACCGCGTGCACGCTTCCCATGGAGGAAACTGTCCATGCGCAGGTTGCCTGGCCACACCGCGCTCCATCGGCTCCTTCACACGCCGCTTCTTCGCACGCTGCTCCTTCTCATCGTGCTGCTCGCAGCCGATCTCACCGCCGGTCCTGCCGCCGCTGCTGAGTGGGGCATCGCTCCCGACCTCGAGGTCGCCCGCCGGATGGCCGCGCCGGGAGAGCTGATCCCGGTCACCATCGTCATGGCGGAGCAGGCCGATGTCGACGGTCTCCTTCGCACCGCCCGCCGGCTCGGACGGGCGGAGCGCCGGCATTTCACCCGCGGGGAGCTCAAGCATCTGGCCGCATCCACTCAGGGGCGGGTCCGCGGAGCTCTGGCCGCTGCCGAGGCCAAAGGCCACGCCGCCGATGTCCG
>Ga0184637_10002578_pt1 | contig 11604 bp, 8 predicted proteins | sample PLM3_127_b2_FD_133143 | JGI IMG/M metagenome (GOLD analysis project Ga0184637, IMG submission 133143) | Groundwater sediment microbial communities from an aquifer in East River, Colorado, USA - PLM3_127_b2 | ecosystem: Environmental > Terrestrial > Soil > Riparian zone | place: USA: East River...
AAATATTATCTTTGTGCAGTATTAATCGAGCAGTTCCAATAATTCATGCAGGTGCCTTATCTCATAGGTGATGGGCAGATCGCCGGGACGCGGTTCGGCTTTGGGATTGTACCAACAAGTGTCAATTCCATAGTCCACGCCGCCCTGGATGTCGGACGTGAGGCTGTCTCCGATGATCAGGACGTCGCTTCTGGCTGGACGCTCGTTCCGAGCAGCCGTCCGCGCGAAGGCAGCATCGAAGAAGGCAGCTTGAGGCTTGGCCGCGCCCACCTCCTCAGAAATGATCAACTGGCTGATGAAATCCTTTATGGTGGAATGCTTCAAACGACTGCGCTGGACGGCTTGCAATCCGTTGGTGACGATGGCAAACTGACATTTTCCGTGCAAAGCATCCAGAACCTCATAGGCTCCGTCCATCAACTCGGCACGCAGCGCCAACTGCTCGATATAGGTCGTGCTCATCTGGTCCGCGGAACCGGTCAATTGAACGGCTTCCAACAGCAACTCAAAGCGACGGACGCGCAGAACGGCAGATGAAATCTCCTGTTTTTCCAGAGCCCGCCAAAGTCCCTGGTTGATGCATTGGTAAATATCCAGATAGTCATCTTCGAAGCGCAGGTCCAGCGCCTCAAAAGTATTCTTGAGCGCGGAGCCCTCAGCGCGCTCGTAGTCGAACAGCGTGCCATCCGCATCGAACCACAAGCAGGGATAATGTTTTTTCAATTTGCTCAATTCACCTTCCGCCAGTCTTTGGTCACGGCTTCAAGCTTGGCTTCGTCTTTAATATAACTTTCGAAATATACGCACGTTGTGCAGATGTAATGTTCCATCCCTCTCACAGGTTTGGAGGCCCACTCGGAGGAGATATACACGTGGATACCACCGTCTCCGAGACTCATCCCATTCAATTTGGCATACACCGTTGCTGAATTACATTTGGGACATTTGCCGTCTTTCATGTGTCACTCTATTAGACCTCCGAGGTCTTGCCCCGATCCGTTTCACTTCAGGGGTGCTTCGCGAAGACCTCGGAGGTCTATACGTCAATTAAGTATGTAACAAAAACTCATTCCCATCCGGGTCAACGAAGCGCGCTTCCCGGTTGCCGGGACTTTTGCCGTCGTTGTGGCGAATAAGTCCGATTGTAATACAGACAGTGTGGCTCTTAAGGCAGGAAACGGGAGATTCTAATCTCACGAATCGTTTATGTTTCAGAAACCTGGCAAATTGCCACTTGACAAACAAGGTGCAAATGGCAATAATAAATTCAAGTACTGACTCCATGAAATAAATTTGAAAATTCGAAAATATCTGAAATTTCTTTAGGCCGGGATTTAGTGATTTCACCACAAAACAGGTAACCGGTCCAAAGCTTATCCTTGGTTAGCTGGCTTATTTCATGGTCGGTATCCGTTGTTTCTCAACTGGCGCCACTTCGAAACATGAGCGCAGTTGCTGCGCGGTGCCATACAGGTTCTCTCGATAAACTCCTGTATTTCCATTGACTGGTCCAAAGAAGGGATGTGATACGATGAAACATAGCTTACTGGCTCTAACCAGCCTCCTGGTCCTCCTTGTGATAGCCCAATCCAGTTGCCAGCCTGTAACCGGAACGCCCATAGAAACCCCACCCACGGAAACCTCAGCTACGGAGCCACCCGCAGAGGGTCCACCTGCGGAAGCACCCGCAATTCCTCTGGTCCCAGAGGATAAGCCGTCATTAATCATCCCTGATGACCAGGGCGTGATGAGTGGGGCAGGCATTTCCCCTGCCCACGCGATTGGCTTTGTTTTCCCCGAAGGGTTGGTGGCGATGAAAGCTACTGCGGTTAATAACCCTTACGCAAAAGACAATCTTACAGTGGTTGGAGTTGTCGAGCTTGGTGAGGAGGCGGAAAAAATTGCACCGGGAACCTACATGGTCGCAATTGACCTGGTAAACACAGAATCGTTAGTAGCTGGCAGGCTACTACCTCTACAAACAGAAGGCGGGGAGCAAAATCTGACCTTTGAGCGTACGGCTCTGGCGAGGAACCCTGCCAGAGCAGACTCTCCATCGTTTCCACCCATTAGCCCGATCATCAGCAGCAACGCCGTCTGCTTCGTCGTTGGCTTTACCGATCAGCTGGGAGAGGTATCGCAAAACTCTGCAAATGCCAAGTCCTGGTCACGCTACTGCAGCCTGGCCTCTATTGAATCAGGCGAACTTGTACTTTCTGTTCAGGCCAATTTCCCGTCGCAATTTGAAACACTGGTTGGCAGATGGGATCAGTCCATTGCTCATCTGGCAGATCAGGGTTTTCCACAGGATGTAACGATTGATTTCAATTTAACGATCAGTGAGATGGAAGGCCATTCAAACCTCAATGCCTGCAACGAGAAAAAGGAATGTGCATCCGATATTACCGGTGCACCCAATGCATCCTTTTGGGAGGATTATGTTCAGGCCAAGGACGAGGCCGGCGGAAACAATTTTGTAGTTACTGAAGGAATTGTGAGGATCGAACGTCTGCTTGAGATCCCGGGCCAGGTCACCGTTCAACCAGGAGATTATTGGCTTCGGGACTGGTTCGATGCTCAAGAAAATTTCCTGGGTACCGCACTACTTGGAGTCACAACCGACAATGTCCCGATTCTTGGGCAGACGATCCCAGCCATACCTGCCTATTTCCTGGACGTGGAAAACCCGCAAAAAGTTGTATCCTGGATCAGCGCCTGGCGATGTTTCAACTGGTGCAAATTCCAAAGCAATTGTCCCTGAGGCAGATCGATGCCCAGCTCCGTTCCCGTCGCTGACCTGTCTGCAGAACTCGTTAGGCAGATCAAGGCGAAAAATTGCATCGTTTTTGTCGGGCCGGATATTTCTGATCCTGCCGGCAATCAATTGGGACCACCGGGCCCGGCTCTGCTTGCGCTCGAGCTCGCCCTCCAATTAGGCGGGCAATTTGAAGACTATTCCCTGCCCTGGATCGCCCAATACTATGTTGACCGCTATGATGCCAACACATTGCACAGATTTGTGGTTGACCGGCTTGACAATGCCCAATATGCCCCGACTCAAATCCACTCAATGCTGGTCCAGCTTCCGTTCAGCCAGATCGTCTACACCGCACAGGATAACTTACTGCGTGAAGCATTCCGGCGCGGCAAGGTAGCGGTAAATCATGTGCTGGAAAGTGACGGCGCTTTGAGCCAGCCCGCAGAGCGCTTGCTAATTCAACCCTACGGTTCAGTATCGCTGTCAGGATCTTTGAAGTTAACCGAAGATGAACGCCGATCGGTATTTGAAAAAAGGCCCGACCTGGCCGAATTCCTGCGTGTTCAGACTCGCATGCGGACATCTGTGTTCCTTGGGTGCGCCCAGGACGATCCGGACTTCCGGGAATTCTATCATTCCCTGCGTCCCAAAGTGGACAATTTATTACCTCGTTCCCATCTCATTCAAACGGAAATTAACAAGGACGACCTGAAATATTGGTCTGAACGAAATGCTGCAGTGGTGCAAATGGAGCCCCTCCCATTTCTGCAAAGGCTGGCAACTGCGTTGGAAATACCGGTTTCCATAAGTGGATTCGATGAACTGTCTTCCACAAATGCGGCAGAGCGCGCCCGGCGGGAAAAAATCATTTTGGATTTCAGTCAGCAACTTGGCCTGGGCAGCCCTGTTGAAAGCGGGTCACAGTTGCAGCCCATTGCCAACGGTCTGGCAACCTTGCGCCAGGCTTTGAGTGATTATAGAAAGACAGGGACAATCATGGTAAAAGAAATGCCATCGAACCAGGATCTCGATGCGCGACTCATTTTACAGGAGGGGAACATTGAATGGGCAGAAGGAAACCTGGCCCGGGCCCAGGAAGCTTTTGAGGAAGCCATCCGGCGGGATCCTAATTTGATCGACGCTTACGTAAGCCTGCACCATCTACTGGTGGAAACCGGCGAAATGGATGCAGCCGTGCAGATGTACCATCAAATCGCCCTGCGCGATCCAACCCGGGCATTTATCCCGCCTCAGTATCATCTGGTGAATATTCTTGGGCAGACCAGCGTGGGAGTAAGCTACGATTGTAAGGATGAAACCCGCAACACAGAAGTGGTTGTTACAATCCTGCGCCGCGCGCTCTCGCATCAAACAGAGGCTTTGAAGCGCTTCGAACAGGAAGTAAAGTCGCTCAACAGCCCCCGGATCAGTCAGTTTCTCGAGCTGAACAGCTTTCATGCCCGGAGCTATGTTGTGATGGAGTATGTCGAGGCTCGCTTGCTACGAAAGTTACTGGATAGCCTGTCGGTCGAAGAGAGGCAACTTTCTCAAATATTTGAAATCACGAATCAGATCATGGAAGCGCTACTGGTCGGTGAACAACAAGGGATACCACACCTGGATCTCTGCCCGGAAAACATTTTGTTGGCCGAGCGAGGCGTCGTGTTGAGCAACTATGGTTTTTCGAGATTAGCCCATACCCTGCGGCTCTCCGGGAGAGCAATGGATAGACCGCGGACCGACTATGAAGCGCCGGAGCAAAGGGCCGATGAAATTGGAGATCAACGCAGTGATGTGTATGCGCTGGGTACAATCTTGTACGAGATGCTGACCGGACGGATCCCGGGCGTGGGAGAGTTTAGAACTGTCAGCGAAGTTCATCCTCAGGCCGGAGAAGCACTCGATGTGCTGATTGACCATGCCAGAGCCTATGATCCTGTAAGGCGCTTCCAGACAATAGCCGAGATGAAGCTGGAGACTCATCGCATATCACTCTCCACGGAATACCGCAGATTTAGCCAGTACACTCGCATTGCCCTGGCGCGACTCTCAGACCTCTATGCTGCCTTCCTAAGTCGCAAGGGCAGTTGGTTTACATTTGGGGTTGTTTTGATATTGCTGATCCTCGGGGCTACGAATACCGGTCTCAGCGGATGGCTCAACTACGGGATACGTGCTCTGGGCTTGTTCATCGTCGACAGCCTGGTAATGAGCGCGCTGGGTTATTACGTTGTACGTGAACTGGGCAGAGTGCGCGGCCTGGGTTCGTTGATCAATAGTGGACGAGGGATTGGAGCTAGCCTGGGACTTCTCCTGACCGCTTATTTAATTCGCGCTACGAAGTGGGGAGATAGCGGCGGCCTGTCCGCGATGCTGGGGGTTGATTTTGTCGGTTATCTGCTCAATTGTTTGACCCAGGGTTTTCTGATGGCTGGCGGCGCGCTCCTCGTATTCCATCTGGCGGGCTGGATATTCGAGAAGAGATGGAAACACTATACCCTGGGTTTCTATGCCGGCTTTTTGGGCATCTTCACTTTCCTGATCCTATTGGTTTTGCTGGGACCCCCACCTTATATGATTATATGGTAACCAGGACGCCTATGAACTCTCCGAATACCTACGACAATCTAAGCACAAATCTCTCAGCGGGCAATGTTGCCGCTTTTGTGGGTGCAGGTATGTCCGTTGGCGCAGGCTTGCCGGGCTGGTACCAAATGATCAATGAGTTGAGCCTTCGTGTTGGCCATGAGCTGCCGCCCTCACAGTGGGCTTCCAGTGAAACATTGATCGATGCAGCTCAGTATTATGTTAACAAAGAAGGTCTGCATAGCCTGATTGCCTTCCTGCGAGACCGGCTTGACACAACCAACAAGAGCCCCACTCTTGCACACCAGGCTCTGGCCAGATTGCCGATCTCAACAGTCTTCACAGCCAACTACGATGATCTATTGGAACGAGCGTACAGGGACGCGGGAAAGCGTGTGCAGCTGATTGTCGGCGATACATCGCTTCCATTCCAGCGGCGTGACCCCGGCCACGTCAACCTGGTAAAGCTGTATGGGGATCTTGACCAGCCTGAAACGATCGTTCTGGCGCGACAACAATATGAGCCATTCTTCCTGCAGCGTACCCAGATGATCAAATTGCTGGAGACTGAATTGGCCAGATCCGATTTTCTCTACCTGGGATGGAGTCATACTGACCCCCATTTCAACCTGGTATTTGGTGAAATGTTGTCACGTTTCGGGCAGTTTATGCATACGGGCTACGCAGTGATGTTCAATGTACCCGAAAACCAGCGCATCGATCTCGAGCGGAAACGCATACGACTGGTGGAGCTGCCCTCGAATACCGACCGTACGATCCAGCTTGCAGAATGGCTAGATGGAATTGGATGAAGAGAAGGGACCCTTAGACAACCAAACAACCATCATTCACATCACCCTCGTCCAATCTCTCGTCACAGCTTCAAGCTTGGCTTTGTCTTCGATATACACTTCAAAATAACCGCAGGTGGTGCAGAGGTAGTGTCTCGACCCTCTCACAGGTTTGGAGGCCCACTCGGATGAAATATACACATGCAAACCACCGTCTCCATAACTCATACCATTGAGTTTGGCATAGACCGTTGCTGAATTACATTTGGGACATTTGCCGTCTTTCATGTTTAACTCCTAACAAATCGGTCCTTCCGCTTTTTCTGTGTCGCGCAATAACTTTTCCACCAGAGTGAAATCCACTTTCTCGGGTTTGGTGTAACGGATGCAACCCTTGCCAATGCTCAGACCTTTGAGCCGGTCTCGATAGGCATCCATGACGGGCTTGCGCAGGATATAAAGGGCAATGAAATATTTCTGGCTGGCAAAGGCCACCTCCACTTCGCCGTTGCGTTTGTAGGATGGCACCATGTAGTCCATGGTCTCTTCCAGACTGGGCAGGAACTCGCGGCACATTTGCCGGAGTTTGAGAAGCACATCCTGCCGTTCGGCGGGCGACTCTAATATGTAAGTACTTACGTCTTTGGCATTGCCTTGCATAGAGTCTCTTGTGTCATTGCGAGGAGGGTGTTCTTCCCGACGAAGCAATCTGCTCACTTAGTGGATTGCCTCGCTCGCAATGACAATGATATTTAACACTCACTAAACCCACAGGCATAAACTAACACACCACTCCCGTAGACTCCACTGTCGCGCGCAACATGCTCTCCACCACGTTGAAATCGATCCGCTCGGGTTTGGAGTAGCGGATTGCACCTTTGCCAATGCTCACGCCTTTTACTTTGAGCAGGTCTTTGTGCGTCTTCATCACATCCGTGCGGAGTATGTACAAGCCAATGAAATGCTTCTGGCTGGCGAAGCCTACTTCGACTTCGCCGTTACGCGAATAGCACGGCCCTCCGTAAGTCATCGATTCTTCGAAGCCGGTCAATACAATGCGGCAGAGGTCGCGCAATCGTTTCAGCGCGGCTTTTCGCTCGGCGGGAACTTCCTTCAGGTAAGCGAGTACGGTTTTGGCGGAGGATTGCATAGGCTTTCCTTATGTCATTGCGAGGAGGGCCTTAGCCCGACGAAGCAATCCCCAACTCGACGAGAAGATTGCTCACCTGCACTGCACCAAACGCAGTGCGGTGCAAGTGTCGTCACCTTGGTCTCGATACGCCCTTCGACGAACACTCAGGGCTACTCGACCAGCGGCTCCTCCCAATGACATTATTAACTTAACATTCCGAGAACCCGCAGGCATAGCACTTGCGGCATCCCTCTTCATTCACTCCCTCGGCTTCACCACATTCTGGACAAAGGTCTCAGATCTTCATCGCTTTGGCAAGTTCCTCCTGCATCGAGAATGCAACTTCCTCTTCGATCGTGTGACCGCCGTTGCCGTTTCCATTTGTCTTCTCTTCCATCACAGACGGTGCGCCTGCCTTCTCACGCAAATACATATCCAATACCTGCCCGATGCCATCCGGTAAGGAGCGTACGCGGTTCGGGCCGAAGCCGAGCGAACGTCCGCCGCCGATGCCCATCAATTGACGGACGATCTCGTGCATGCGGTCTGTCGCTTTGATGGGCGACGCCATCCGCAAAATATATGAGATGAGTCTGCCAATGGCTTCGGAGACCGCCGCGGTTTCTGACCCCGCCTTGGCAGTATTGATGAACGCTTCGAACGGTTGCGAGCCTCCGTTTTCGTTGATGGTGATGAATGCCTTGCCAACAGGAGTCTCAACATTGTATGTTTTGCCAGTCAACGCGCGCGGCCGCGGCTTCTTCGGGTCCGCTACAAAAGTGGGAGCAAGCTCGGGCTTGGAAAGAGGCGTGCTCGCGTTGAGCGGAGCCGAAGGCGAAACGCCTTCCTTCTTCTCCACAGTAGCTTTCGTCTCCAACACAACTTTGTCGCGCGAACCAGTCACATACACAGTGATCCCTTTGCAGCCAAGTTCCCACGCCAGCATGTACGCCTTGGCAACGTCCTCTTCAGTGGCGTTCTCAGAAAAGTTCACCGTCTTCGAAAGCGAGTTATCCACGAAGGCTTGCAGCGCGGCTTGCATGCGCACATGTTCCTCAGCAGTGATATCCCCTGAAACGACGAACGTATCGCGCACGTTTTGAGGGATCTCCTTGATATGCTGGCACGTGCCTTCACGCATCACCTGCTCCACGATCTCCTGCCGCTTCTCTTCGCCGAGCCCAAGCTGCTTCAAGGCCTCATCAAAGCGCGGGCTGGCATATGTGAGCTTGAGATCCTTGCCGTTATCGTTGACATGGCGGATATACGCCAGTGCGAAGACGGGTTCACAGCCATAGCCTTCACAACCTGCGACGGTGGCAATCGTACCCGTCGGGGCGACTGTGGTCTGCGCCGCGTTCCGGATACCATGTGTGCGGATGCCATCCACCACCGCCTCCCACTGGACCTCAGGCCGGCTCCAGTTATTCTCAAACTGGGCCAGCATCTGCGGCGGAGTCCAGGTCATGTTATCTATGTCGTAGATAGAGCCTTTGATGGCAGGGAAAGCGCCGCGTTCTTCGGCAAGTTCGATACTGGTCTTCATGGCGTGATAACGGACGAACTCCATTATCTGCGCGCCGAACTCCTGCCCTTCCTTCGAACCATAACGCACACCCACGTGATACATCAAGTCTGCGAGCCCCATGATGCCCAGTCCAATTCTGCGCGCATTGTGCGCGGCTTGGGTGAGTTGTGGCACCGCGGGCACATACGCATTTGCTTCGACGACATCATCCAAAAAGCGCGTCGATAACACAACACTCTGGCGTAATAATTCCCAATCCACTGTGCCATCGGACCCGCAATGCTCATTGAGATTCACTGAGCCGAGACAACAATTCTCGTATGGTCCAAGCCATTGCTCACCGCAATTCGCTGAAATAATTCCATTTACAGCAAATTGATGAAGTGGATGATCTACAGTTATATTGTAAACTTCTTCAATAATACGCAAATCTTCAACCGAAATGACCGTTGCAAAATCTTCTTCTAATGCTTCACGCGAGTTATTTTGTAAAACATTTCGCATCGCAGTTTGTTGCATGGAATTTTCGGAAGCACCAGCCAGTTCCATTTCTGGCATCACGACGTGTTTAGATAGCTTTATCTCATCGCCCATTTTCAAATCTTTAACCATGTGCTTTGAACCAGTACTCGTTATTAAGTTATGGTTTTCCGTAAGATCAATATTAGAGCCATTACTTAAATGTACGCGGAATAACGGCTTAATCCCTGTTGGATAAGCAGTCGCGCGGGCAAAGTCACCTTCTGGTGTAAGGACTTGAAACTCATATCCAACCAAATCTTTAATTGGAATTGCACCTTTGTTTGTGTGAACAAGATTTGTCCCACGATGGCACGGATTTGTAGCCTCCAACGGGTACAAATGCGGGACAGGGTTCGAGCGATTCGCTGCATCCAAAAACAACACACCAGGCTCACCGTTATGGTGTGCCTGCTTGACGATCTTATTAAATAATTCGCGCGCTTTTACTTTTTTATAGGTGTGGATGGTAATGCCAGCAGCTTCGGCTTGCTCCAACGTTCCACTGAATCCTTTGTGCTTCATCTCTTTCAAATCAGGGAAACGCAATTCCCATTCTTCATCGTTCTTCACGGCACGCATGAACGCATCAGTAATACCAACAGAGATGTTGAAATTCGTGATCTGGTTTTCGTTGATCTTGCAAACAATGAAATCCTCCACATCTGGATGATCGACGCGTAAGACCGCCATATTGGCCCCCCTGCGCGTATTATGTGTCACCATGCCGTAAGCAAGATAGGTGTGATTGTCAGCAACCTCCAAATCGAGGGTGAGCGACTGACCAGCAGATTCAACGCCACCCACTTCCACGAACCAGAAGCCATCCACGGAAGGTGCATCTTCAAACGCATCAGGATGTTCTGCTCTCAATAGGTCATATCCTGAACGAGTCAAGTTACGCTCATCCCGGTAATATCGCAAAACCTGACGGCGCAAACGTGGTTCTGTAGCGCGGAAGTTGATATTTCTGCCGCGTCCTTTCAGGTCATTCTGCTGCAATGTGATGGCATCTAAAACGGGTTGCAGCCAGTATTTTGCATTTGGCAGGATATATGAAGTCTCGCGTCGCAAATCACTCTCCCAAGCATAAGCCGATACAAAACGTGAGCGCTGATTGCAACCGATCTTCTCACGCCATGCCTGCAAGCCAACGGTGGACGTGATTTTCACTCGATAAGTATCAGAGTCGCCCCAGCGATCCAATCCTGCGGAAGTAGTCCGAATGCTCACTGGGCAGCCCAAGCCAATTAATAAAGTAGAAACTTCGCGTGCCAGGCGGACGGAGGTTGTATTTAATGTGGGATAGCCATGAGTCAATGTCCCATCTGCTTCGAACAAGCCTCGTAAATACGCGCCGACAATATTAGCAGGAGACTGACGGATCAAGCGCGGCACAGAGACATCGCGGCTGGTTGATTTTCCCAAACCATTCAGGAGCAAAAATTCTTTTATAGCGCGGTTGTCCATCATAAATGTGACAGACTTATCATTTGGCTTCTGCATACGATGAATATTCACATTGAAGAGTCGCTTTAGCATCGCAGGCATTTCTTCCATGAGATAGGAGGAGTGTGCAACACTCACGCCAACGCGATGGTCACCTTCACCTTGTGCCACAAATCCATCGCCTGCCAATAAACCAAGGAAGAAGGCAAATTCTTCATCCAAAACAGATGGAAGGTCGGTCATGATCTGATTTCCATGTGTTTGCGTCGGCTTCTTTAATATCTGCAATTTACCGGCGTGTTCGCCCAAACGAACCAGCATCCAATCTCCCTGCACCAGATCCTGGATTTCCTTCCATTGAGGACCAGTATCGGTCATCACTTTTACTTTATGGTTTGGAGTTCCTGTAATGCTCAATCCCTGACGGGTATGGACGCGCAAAACATCGGCAACGCCATTGTTATATCCACGCGGCGATGCTTTCATACCTTCATCAGTCGGGACAGATAGATTATGCTCCTGCCAGCCAGAGATCTCAGGATCCACAATTTCATCAAGGCTCAGTAAACCTTTATTGGTAAACACAAGAGTCTCAGGCAATAAACATCCGCCTTGTGCGATCTCACCAAAGGCATGGTCATACACGCGCAGGAATCCGACAGGTCCCGTTGCCTGGCCCGCCGAAGTGTGCACGAGCGCGCCATGTGGACGCAGGCGTGAGAACGAGAATCCATTCCCGCCACCCGTCTGCTGGATCAAGGCCGCGTCGCGTAAGGTCTGGAAGATGCCTGCAGAGTCGCGACCCATATCATCGGTGATCGGTAAAACAAAACACGCGGCA